>Ga0307478_10000767_pt1 | contig 30833 bp, 27 predicted proteins | sample atmos_gasesECM4C_2_FD_203713 | JGI IMG/M metagenome (GOLD analysis project Ga0307478, IMG submission 203713) | Hardwood forest soil microbial communities from Morgan-Monroe State Forest, Indiana, United States - atmos_gasesECM4C_05 | ecosystem: Environmental > Terrestrial > Soil > Temperate...
AGGCTTGCAGCGCGAATTGAATGATGCGGGCCGCGTCGTCGGTCTCTGCGGGAGGAGTGGCGGCAAAACACAGGGCGCTCAAACAAATGCACGTCCACAGAGCTTTAGACTTTCGCATATCGGGTGCATTAGAAATGAATTTATGGAAAAGAGCAAAAAAGATCAACGCGGAGTGCCGAGCACACCGCGCAGAGATCACAGGCTCAAAGAAGAAAGTCTGCCGAGTGATCTTTTTATTTTGGTGGGAGCGGATCCATTTTGTCGAGAATGCGAATCGTCTCCAGCATAGTGCCGCCTACAATTTCTAAACTCTTCGGACTGAGCTTGTCGACCGTGTCTTCGGTCGTGTGCCAGAAAACGTCGTTGTAGCCGTAGTTAAAGTCGATGAAATCCGCAACAGCTACACCGCGCTTGGCGAAGGGAATGTGATCGTCGCTCACTGCCAGGGTGCGGGCGAAAAAATGGGACTGATAACCCAGTTGGCTGGCGGCTTCATACGCCACGTCTTCGAGCCACGGTGTCGAATACGTATCGCGCTCGATGTTTAGATCCGCATCCCCTACCATGTCGGCGAGCAGGAATGCTTTGATCTTTTTCAGCGTTCCGTCGGCTTCCCATTTTTTCGCCAGATGAGTAATGCCATAAAGGCTGTCTTGCTCGAAGGGCATTTCCTGTCGGAGACCGCCAGAGCCGTCCGGTTTTATCGCCTCTTCGGCATCGTCCCATACCAGCCATATGCTGTAGCCCTCGCGAGGCTTGCCGCGAAGCTGGTTGGCGAATTCCAAAAGCAGGCCGCTGGACGAGCCACCATCGTTGGCGCCTACGAACGATGTGTGGCGGAGCGGGTAATTCGTATCGTAATGGCTGGCGATGACAATAATCCCGTCTTTCGTTCCAGGAAACTTGGCGATGATGTTATGGACAGTAAACTTGCCTTCTGGCGTCTCGGCAGTGAATGTGTCGTTTTCTACCGCGTCGCTCTTCAGATGGACGAGGATAAAATCCTCAACTTTCTTGTGATTGGCACTGCCGAGCGGACGCGGACCGAAGGCTACGATCTCTTTTACGTATTCGAAAGCGCGGGCGGAATCGATAGTGGGCGGCGGACCGCTGTCACGGGGGAGCGAAATCTTGAGGGCGGTGGCATCAGCCGGCGAAATTGGCGCGGGACTCTCTGCCCTGACCGGAGCTGCGTCCTTCTCACGGTCGCAGCCAACGAAGGTGCCGACGAAGCCGAGCATTAAGATAGCTAAAGAAACGAGCTTCATTAATCCCTGTCCTTCGAAATTTGCGACAGCATGAGCAGAGGCTTCTTCCATCTTATGTTGCCTGCTTTTCTCTACGCGCCCGGCGCTGTTTAGGATGGACAATCCAAGCGATCCCAATGCTGACCGCGTACAGACCCACCATGGGCGCGGCAAAGATGCACATGCTCAAAATGTCCGGCGTAGGAGTGACGATCGCGGCGACAATGAAAATCAGCAAAATGGCGTAGCGAAAATTCTTCCACATGAAACTGGCGCTGAGGATTCCCATCAATGCCAGAAAAAACACCAGAATCGGCATCTCGAAGATCAGCCCCATGCCTAAAATGATGCTCAAGAATAAAGATGTGTATTCCGAGATCGTAATCATCGGCTGAAATTGCCGGCCGAAGTGCACCAGAAACCCCAGCGCTTGCGGGTAAACAACTTTGTACCCGAAATATCCCCCAGTCGAGAATAGGGCAATGGTTGATACCATGAACGGAACCACGTACTTTTTCTCGTTGCGGTAGAGCCCCGGCGAAATGAACATCCACACTTGATAGAGCACGAACGGCGAAGTAAGGAACAAACCGGCCATTGCGGCAATCTTCAAGTAAAGGTTGAAGGGTTCAGTGGGGTTCAGATAGACCAGCTTTTCCGACAGACCGTTGGCTCTGAGCACGTCCATGATGGGGCGCTGCATCACATCGTAAATCCGTTCAACTTTCCACCAGCAGATGAAAAATCCAACCGCTACGGCAGCAATGGAATAAACGAGGCGGCGGCGCAATTCCTCGAGATGATCGAGGAAGCCCATGGTCGGCATGGAGGAACTCTTGGCTTCTTCGCCGGAAACGTCGGCTGCGCTTTCAAACATGCGATGCCTGTGAAGCCGACGAGTCGGAGTCCGCGAGAGGCTCAGCCGCTGGGCTAGTATCGAATGCCGCGGCGGAGTTCGAGAGTACGCCCAGGTCACCTGTGGAAGCAGCCAGCGTGGCGGAAGATTCAGGTTTGTGAGGAATTGACTCTTCCACCGCAGGATTTACGCTGAGGCTCGCCACAGTCCCTTGCGGCGGAGGGCTTGGAGGAAGAACCGTTTGCTTCTCCACTTCAAGGTGAGCAATCTCAGTTTCGATCTGCGACCTGAACTCGTTCGAGGCGCGGCGCAGTTCGGCGAGCAAGCGTCCGGCTTGACGAGCCATCTCCGGCAACTTCTTCGGCCCGAAGAGAATCAGGGCCAGAAAGAAGAGGAAGACTGTGTCGGAAAAACTCATGGAGCCATCATAATGCGTGGGGGCAAAAGGCGGCAATGTGGTGGGTGGCCTTGTTTCAAGCCCTGAACTAGCGCACCTCCCCGTCGCGCTGGCACCGGGCTGCCGCTTAGGAACCCTAACTCTTTCCGCTCGCATCTGATAATAAGACGGCCCAGAGTATGGTTACCGGTGGTGACCAATTGGGTCCGGGGCAGTCTAATCTGGTGATATACTGCCTGTATTCAGCGCGGAAGCTGGGGTAGGCCGACAACCCTCAATCGAAGGACAATTTAATGGCTCGTAGTTCTCGCCGATCACTCTTTCTGGTAGTTTTTTTTCTGCTGGCGTGTGGCTTTCTGGGAATCCTCTTCGCCCAGCGCAGCGGACAGTCCTCTTCGCCTTCGAGCGATTCCGACGTCAAAGACAGCCTGAAGCAGTTCACTGACGTCTACTCCATCATCGAGGACAACTACGCCGAGCCCGTCAATCCGGATAAGGCCATTTACAACGGGGCCATCCCGGGGATGCTGCATGCCCTCGATCCGCATTCGAATTTCTTCGATCCCAAGTCTTACGCGCTGATGCGCGAAGACCAACGGGGCAAGTACTACGGCGTCGGCATGACGGTGGGGCCGCGCAACAATAAAGTGATCGTGATTTTTCCCTTCACCGGCACCCCCGCTTACAAGGCTGGCATTCATCCTGGCGATGTGATTATTGCCGTAGATGGAAAGTCGACGGAGAATATGAGCACCGGCGACGTTGCCGATCTGCTCAAGGGACCCAAGGGCACAACGGTACACATCAGCATCTCGCGCGAAGGCGTGGAGAAGCCGATGGAGTTTACCCTGATTCGCGACGAGATTCCGCGCTACAGCGTGGATGTACATTTCCTTATTCGGCCGGGCATTGGATACTTGCACGTCACAGGGTTTAACGAAACCACGCAGGAAGAGGTGGGCAAGGCTCTCGATGAATTTGGCGATCTGAAAGGATTGATTCTCGATCTGCGGGGAAATCCTGGCGGGTTGCTGAGCGAAGGTGTGGGCGTAGCCGATAAGTTCCTGAAGAAAGGTCAACTGATCGTCTCGCATCATGGCCGCGCCTCGGCGGAGAAGCGCTATGTGGCGCAGCATGGCAACGGAAACCGGGATTATCCGCTGGTGGTGCTGGTAAACCGGCTGACCGCATCGGCGGCAGAGATTGTTTCAGGAGCGATTCAGGATCACGACCGCGGGCTGATCGTGGGCGAAGTTACGTTTGGCAAAGGACTGGTGCAGACCGTCTATCCTTTGTCGGAAAACACGGGCCTCGCGCTCACCACGGCGCACTACTATACGCCCAGTGGACGCCTGATTCAGCGCGATTACAGCAACATTTCGCTTTACGATTATTACTATAACCGGGCAGCGGAATCCGGCAGCAACGTTAACCGTGAGGTGAAGCTGACTGACAGCGGACGCACTGTTTATGGCGGCGGCGGCATCACTCCCGATGTGGCGATTCCTCCGGTCAAGAGCAATCACTTTCAGGACACGCTGTTGCAGCACTATGCGTTCTTCAATTTCGCCAAGCGCTACGTCGTGAATCATCATCCGACGAAGAGCCTCGAAGTTGACGATGCCCTGCTGCAGGATTTCCGGAAGTCGCTCGACGAAGCGAATATCTCCTACACCCAGGCCGACATGGTCGATAACAACGACTGGATCAAGTCCAACATTAAGGCCGAGATATTCGTGGATGCTTTTGGTCAGGATGAGGGCATGAAAGTTCGTGCGGAGTCGGACCCGGAAGTGATCAAGGGACTGGACCTTCTTCCGCAAGCCAAGGCTTTGGCCGACAATGCCAAGCGCATTGTTGCTGAGCACAACAGTGCGGGAGCTTTCAACCGGTAGAATGAACATAACTTTCTGGAGGCCCGGACCGGTTCCGGGCCTTTCCTTTTTGGCAGCTACACGCGGAACTGGGAGGTCTACGGTCTTCATTGACTTCAGGGGCCAGCTATGTGAAAATCCGCCCCAATAGGGCGCGAGGTCTTTCGGGTGCCCAGGAGTGATTTATCCCTTCCCCGCAGGAATCCGCGCCGCCAGAGATGCAGCGTGTGCAGCGAGCTCGAAGCAAATCGGGTAAGCGATATTCGTACCCGTGCAAGTCGGGGCGCGCTTGAGTCCGATCGTCCTGGGATTGGCGGTTGTGCTCGCGCTTATTGCTGGATGGACCGACTGGCGTAATCGGAGAATTCCGAACTGGCTGACCGTGCCAGGATTCTTCGTGGGCGTTGCAGCGAATGTGCTGGTGAATGGCTTGGTGGGACTGAAGACTTCTCTGCTGGGTGCTGGACTTGGCCTGCTGGTGCTGCTGCCGTTCGTTTTTCTTCGCAGCCTGGGTGCGGGCGATTGGAAACTGGCCGGAGCATTGGGTGCTTTCGTGGGCTGGGAGGTGTTGGCTGATTTGCTGATGGGATCCGTTTTGGTCGCCGGGGTTATGGCTTTGGCGTTAGTGATTTACAAGCAACAATTCAAGCAAACCATGCATAATATTGGAGGGCTGTTGGGGTCGATATTTATGTTTCGTATGCCGGGAGCTGAGGTTTCGCTGGATAATCCGCAATCGCTGAAGGTTCCGTACGGAGTAGCGTTGGCGTTGACGACTTTGCTTTTTGGCGTCGGAAAAATGTGGGGAGCGCGCTAGCATGAAAAAGGGACGCACAACATTTCGCACGCTGGTGCGCGCTACGAGTGGCACAGAACTGGCGGAAGCCGCCTTGGTGCTTCCGCTGGTTTTCATAATGCTGATCGCCGTATTCTGGTTTGGGCAAGCGTTTCGCATTTATGGCACCATCACGCACGCGGCTCGCGAGGGAGCTCGAGCCGCGGTCGCTCCGGCATGTGCGACGTGCGCCTTGACCACGCCCACGCAAAACGCAGCTACCGCAGTCACGAACGCCATGACGGCAGCGCACCTCAATACCGCGCAACTGGTGCCCCTTGCCAGCTGGACTCCGCCCGCACTGTGCCCTTGCGGCAGTGCGAATTCGTCTTGCGGTCACAATGCAGTAGGCTGCGATACAGCCAGCATCAACGTGTGCGTTCAGACCAATGTGCAGTTGTCCTACGTGAACCCTCAAGGCGGAGCCGGGGAGTGCGGCACTTCGGTGAGCATGCGTTATAAGTATCCATACCGCTTCACTTTGCCCTGTTGGCCACAGCCATGTACTTCTCTTGACTTGTCCAACCTGAGCCTGCCTGGGCAAGCGCAAATGCGGCTGGAGACGCAGTAACTGTGAGCCAGCACCTTCATCGAGCGATTCGCAGTGCGATTGCATGGTGGCGAGTTTGCCGGGACGAGCGCGCGGCGCAAATCGTGGAATTCGCAGTTTCGTTGCCCCTGTTAGTCGTTTTTGTGGTGGGTATTTTTGATTTCAGCGGGGCGCTCTCACTTAAACAGAAATTAACCAATGCGGCGCGAGAAGCGGCTCGAGTGGCTGCTGCCGATCCCGCTAACGATCTCAGTGGCTCCGCCAGCGGTGTGCCGGTGTCGGTCAGCGATGCATTCCAGGTGGTCGATAACTACCTGCTGTCTGAGAATATCAACCCCTGTGGACTAGCCGCAGCCACCCCTGTGCAAAATGGCACCACTCTGACGTGGACTTCCACCGCTGCCGGCTGCCCCCCCTCTGCACTCACCCTCACCATCAACCGGGGTTGCATTACGAAACAGACCATCGCTACATCCGCGACGACAGACCTGGTCGATACGTGTGTCACGATTCAATACCCTTACAAGTGGCGCTTTAACAGCGTGATCACCCTGCTGGTGCCGAACGCGAAGTACGGAGGCGTAACTTACATATCGGCCAACGCTACAGCCTTCAACGAGAATTGAGGACCCGCGCATGCTCTCACCACTGATTCAGCGCCCGCGACAAAGGGCAACGCACCGATCACATGAGCGGGGCGTTACTCTGGCGCTGGTGGCAGTGGCGATTTTCAGCATCATTGCGATCGCGGCACTGTCGATTGATGTGGGCACTCTTTATCAGGCTAGCGCGGAGGCGCAGCGATCGGCAGATGCCGCGGCGCTGGCAGCGGCGAGAATGATCTCGATATCTGGCATCACCGGGACTGCGACCCCGGTTACCGATAACACGTCGTGGCAAAAGATTTGCGGCGGGGCCAGCAGCGTCGCCACCGAGACCGCTGTCGCAGTAGCTCAACAGAATGCTATCGGGGGCGCGATACTGCCATCTGCTTCAATCAGCGTCACCTATTCGGTGGGGGGCAGCGCAGGCGCTGGCACTAACGACTGCTCGGGCTTGGGCTCAGGGTTCGCGGCTAACCCCGTCGTCACTGTGAAGGTGACACAATCGGGCCTGCCGACATATTTTTCCCGCGTCTGGGGCCGAACCGGCGGCAGCGTCAGCGCCACAGCTACTGCGGAGGCCCTCAATCCTTCAAGCACCGCTGCCTACGCCGGCAATGTGGTGCCGGTACAGCCGCGGTGCGTTAAGCCTTGGATTGTGCCGAATCTGGATCCGCTAAATCCGAGCGGACCGCCTTACTGTACACCCGGTAAATGCAATCCAATTATTTCTCCGTCAGACGGATCGATTAACAATCCCGGTATTCTCACAGATGGCAAGGGAATAATCGGCGAGACGTTCTGGCTGGTGGCCGACTGCTTACACAACCAGTCTATCTGTGCAATGAACGACACAGCGCCCCAAGCCAACGTCTCAACTGCGTCCCACTACCGTGTTTCAGGCCCACCGAATCTTGAATACCTTCCTGGGCAAACATCGTTTCAGTCGGTGGCAGTCCCGTCAGGTTCAGCATGCTCGGGAGTAAGTGGAAACTACGCTGAGGCGATTGCAGGCTGCGATCAGAGCACGAAATATCAGTGCGGCGTACAGATTGCGAACTCGGTCGACTTGAGCGAGAACCCGCGGAGAAGCGGCGACACCATGAACGGCGTGGAGTGTCTGATCAACTCGCAGAACGGAACCACAGGGCAGGATATCCTTCAACTCAACGCTGCGTCACCGCCCTATCCAATCTATCCCTTTCAGATTGAAGTCGGATCAAGCAATCCCTTGCTCGGAGCCGGAGTCGGGAGTACCGACCTGATCACCAGCAGCACGTCAATCGTCACCCTGCCCATTTACGATAGCAGCGCGAGCCCAGCCTTTCCCGCTGGTGCCACCACCCAAATTACGATCATAGGTTTTCTACAGGTCTTCATCAATTATCTCGATCCTTCCGGCAACGTGAATGTGACGGTGATGAACGTTTCGGGCTGCGGGAATTCCGCGTCCGGCACGGCCCTGACCGGAACTTCTCCAGTGCCGGTGCGGCTGATCACATCGCCGTAATTTCGCGAAATAAGAGCTGGAAACTCCCTGGATTAATCCTGAACGCCACTATCAGGAGGCTTGGTTTCAGGCGAACCAGCGGGCGGAACCGGGTTCTCGCCTGAGGAACCCGGCAAGGGTCGCACGGGCGGCGCAACGTTGGATTGAGCGGCCTCACTGTCTTCATCAACTGGGGCAGGCTGCGCTTGAGGCCTTCCTGCGGATATCGGTGCTTCCGAGCGTGGACTGAGAATGACGCGGTCCAGAGCCTGAGGGTCGGTCGCTGAACTCAGAATCATAAAATTGAACTTCGAACCGTTCAGCAAATGAGCTAGAACTTCCGGCGCAGGACCGGGACCGAAGTCGGCCGCGACCTGATCCCGTTCCGCCCCTGCAGGGATGGCGATCTCCGCTCCAGTGCGCTGATGGATCGCAAAAAGAATCTCGGAGAGGTTGGCTTTGTTGGAACTGATCGATAGCAGCCCATCTTGAAACGAAACTTCCAGCCGCGGCTTCCCTGTCGGCGGTGGAGGAGCGGAAATCTGCGCGGGTTGAGTGGGATAATTCGCATTCAGAAGAACTGGCCCGGAAGTAGCACGGAACCCTGCCGACCGCGCAGAGGCGCTCCCTCCGATCTTCAGCATGATCGTTCTTCCCGCAGGAAAAACCTGGTAAGGCTGCGGCCCGTTCAAATCCAGAACCAGGCGCGTAACCGGCGGGTCCGACGAGAACAAGCCCACGCGCAGGTTCTTGACTTCTGCCCGATTGATGGAAAGGTTGCGCAGTTGTGCGCTGGGACGAGCATTGACGAAATCCACCACCAGGCGGTCGGGACCGGTTAATACATTGGTTTGTGGAATGATGCGCTCGCTGGCTTCGATCTCGATCTCGACCTGGGCTCCGGAGCGAAGCACCTGCACCCGGCGAATCGAAGGTAAGGCCTGGGCTTGGGCTTGGGTGGCAACCGGCGAGAGGAAACACACTGCAGTCAAAAACAGCAAAGCGTCAGCGGCTCTGAGGGAGGAGTACATAAGGAAAATGTTTCAGTTGCGCTAAGGCGATTCTAGCAGCGATTGCGCGGCTAGCCCCTTACAGAGGTATTACAACCTTGGGTCACCATTGGACCGGACACCCTATTTTGTCAGTGGTGTGAGCAGGAGGGTGAGAAGGTCGGGTTGCCCGGAAACACGTTCCAGGTGCGGGTTCTGCTCTCCGGCATGATATGAGATCGAGTAGGTCTGGAAGAACTGGGCATTCTCAACCAGCAATTCGATAGGCGCAGGGGTTTCCTGGGCTGCCTTGAGCGCGGCGCGAAGAACTGGAGGCGTCCATTTCCGGCCGTTCACAGCGATCAACGTCATGCCTGGGCCAATCCCCGATTGGTAGGCCGGAGAGCCCACGATCACGTCGTCCATCTTGCCATCTTTGTCGACGGTGAACCCAAGCGAATAGGAAAGGTCGGCCGACTTCACCAATTTTTCGAGCGCCTTATCAAAAAGGTTCGGCTCATCGTTGTATACCAGCTTCCAACCCTCGCGCTCAATCCCGCCCAACGGCGCGTGAGTGCTGGTCGAACCAACGCGCTCCCGCAGCAGCTTCCCCCAATCGTACGGAGTGACGTCATTGAGCGCATGAACAACATCGTCAAAGGTGTAAGGCACAACCATCGGAGGTCCGCTCTGGCCGCCCTCGAAGCGGCGGCAAAAATCATCGAGAGAACGCTGGCCGTGCGTCTGCTGGCGGATAATGGAATCAACCTCGAGCCAGATCAAGTCACCCTCGGGATAGTAATCGAGACCGCGACGCCAACTTGACCACTGCGAACCCATCAGCCGTAGGCTCTGTACCGAACGCGCCGTGTCTTCCAGGGGACGCCAAGTCCGCCCAGAACGGTGATCAAGACTGGCAGCAGTCAAGGCCAGAGCCTCGCGATACTGTTCGGGGGACAGAAGTCCGCTACGCTCCGCCAGTAGATCTCCAAGATAGTCGGTGAGCCCTTCGTAAACCCACAAAAGATCGCCGATCATGGGGTCCTGATAGTTGCGAGTGGCCAGCCCCGCGGGCCTGCGATACTTGCCGTTCCACGAATGCGCGAACTCGTGCGGAAGAAGATCGGAAGACAGCAGATGCAGATCGGGATCGAGCAGCGTGCGTTCGGCCGCGGCGCTGTCATTGGATTCGTGATGCTCGAGGCCATGTCCGCCGACTTGATCGCTGAGCGTATATAAAAAGTGATACTGCCGGTAATGGCGCGCGCCGAACAGAGCCCCGGTTTCCGCCACCAACTTGCGGTAGGCCGCCAGACCCTCCGGGTCCATCGCCAGATCAGTCTCGTTATCGGCAACCACATCCATTACGTGTTGAGGCTCATCGGCTGCGGCAGTCAAGTCGATTCGCCGATAATGCGCACCGGCGATTAGAGGAGAATCCACCAGAGTAGTCAGCGAAACCGGAGCGAACTCGACTTCATCGCCCGAAACGTGCGCGGCGGTGAGAGCGGTTCCGAATTTCCATCCCGCCGGGAGTTTCACCGAAGAAACAAACTTGACCGCATCAGAATCGGCACCCTGCGGATACAGAACGACCACATTCCAGTTCAAATCGAGCAAGTTGCTGGAGGCTGCGGGCCCGGCGCCACCCGCGCTATCGTTGGAAGTAATAGCGTCCAGAAATACGTCGATGGCATGAGCCGATTCGGGCACGGTAACGTGGAAGGCGTACATATCCAGAGCGTCCCGCTGCCACAATAGAGGCTGGCCTGCGGCCTCCATCTGGATGCCGGCGAGCGCGGCAATCGGGCCGCTGGGCCGGTGATTGCCGGGAATCCATTTAGGAAATACCAGTGTCATCACGCCGGGCTTGGCTGGAATATTCAGCTTGGCATGATAGAGATTGCGCGGAGCGTCCGTGAGGTCCACCTGCAGCCGGATAGCTTGAGCGAACATCGGTACGCTCGCTAAATTGAGTGCGGCCACTGCTATCAGAAATGAGAGAGAAACAGCAATCCTCGCCGAGCGCAACCGTAAGCCTCCCTTGGATAACAAACCAAAAGTTGAGAAGGAAAAGCCTACCGAAACAGGAGACCGCTTCGCAAGCCGAGCACGCTGAGCTTCACCGGACCTCCGCTGGGAGAAGTGCGCTGAAAGACGTGCGCTGAAAATATGGGGGCCGAGGCTCTCGCGATTTCGGGATGATCAGACGTGGGAAGCTTTGCGTCGAGCCTGCCAATAGATGGCAGCCAATCCAGAGGCAAATAAGAGCCACGTTCCGGGCTCCGGCACGGTTTCTGTACCCCCGCCGCCGACTTCGCAAGAAACCGGCGTTTTCTTTTTGCCCGTACCAGTCGTTCCCCCAGTAGTCGCGGCTGCACCCTTGGTCTTCGCTCCCGGTGAGCACAGCCCAACCGGCAAAGGTGGAGGAGACAGGGGCAGGAAGTTTCCGCCGACGAACGGGTCGTATAAACTAAGCGGCCCGACCGCTTCCACGCCGGGCATCTGTGGCCGATTTAGGAATGCCGACTCGAACGGAACTCCGGGCGACTGCATGGCTGTGCCTTCGCCAGGCCGAACCGGCTCATCGAATTTTTGCGCTGGGGGTTCGGCGGGAGACACCGCCTCCTGCTGCGGAGTTTCTTCCACCCGATTCGCGCAACGGGTTCGCGCCGTCATGCGTCCATCGGTGATCAGCTTTTCGCCTTTGTGCAGGGTTACTCTGCGATGCGTCCAGTAAATGCGATTTCCTATGCGATAGGAAAGATACACACTGCGCGCCAATGTGAGGCGTACCACCTGCGCGTGAGCATAATTAAATCCTGTGTAGTGTGCTCCGACGATAGGGTCGTGCTCTGCCACCCACTTCAGCTCCTTTGCATCCTCCACTCCGCCAGCCACTACAGAATAGGGATACACCGGCCGCGAGGGCCGCGCGTCTGTGAGAATCTGATTGATCGCACTCGGGCGCGTCAGACTCAGTTCGGACGGCTCTATGGCCGAAGGCCCAGGCTTTCTGGTACTGAATAAGGACGGACTGAAATATTGCAACGCGAAGGTTGACACACTGGCGATAACGATCGCGAGCGTGGCCGCGGTCAGCGAGCGACGAATAAGCTGGTTGCGGCGATGACGGCGGGTTCGCCGTCGCTTTACCACCACCTGGACGTTCCCGTTCTCGGGATCGGGCACAAACAACTCCTACCTGCGGCGGTCGTCCTGGGGGCTGGGACTAAAGCACTCCACCATAGAATATAACGGGCAGTTTGAGTGCCATACCGCGGGTAGGCGAACCTCACGGCATTAAGGAGATCCGCCTTTTCTCGCCACCATGTTAGCAGACGATGCAATAGTTTGCACAAAAAAACCTGTGGATTTCACCGTTTCCCGCCAGCCAAGTCGCGCGGTCGGCTCCTGATGGGGACTGGCTTGGTCGGTTTGGCAGGAGCGATTCGGCAAAAAGCTCGCGACCTTAAGGTCGCCAAATTAAGTTTTCGTGTCACCGTTCCGAACGCACTCAAACCGCGCGGCTAACCGGCAGCACGGTCTTAAATATCTTTAATCTTTCGCGCCATTTGGAATTGTGTCGCCGAGCGAGCGATCATCAATCTCCTAAGTCAGTCGCAGCGTCAGCGATGGCAGAGAAATCCCCTCGACCTCAGCCGTCCACAGATCACCTTTGTCTGTCGGATGTCCGGCCGTAAGAGTTCCGGAGCTGACGATTTCTCCGGCGCCCAGTGGCTCGGAGGGAGATCGACGCATAATCGCCGCCCCAAGTTCCGCCAGGCACAGGGCAGGACTCTTCAAGCAATTTTTACCTGAGCCTTCTTCTACAAACTCTCCTTTCTTCAACATTCGCACTCTGAAGCGAGCGAGTTCCTCCACCAGTTTGGGAATAAGCTCCGGCTCTATTCGTATCTTCTCTCCGATCACGAGCGCGGCATGAAGTCCAAACGACGCGACGAAATCGCTGGGCTGAAACTTCCATCCGGGGAAGGGGCAATCGATGATTTCAAATCCCAACGCCACCCAGTCCGTGGATGCAAGTGCAGCGGCACCATCGAGTCCTTCGTTCACGATCGTCTGTTTCAAACCGAACACGATCTCAGGTTCGATTTTCAAGGACCGGGGACGCGCAATTGATAGCGAGGCAGAATTGCGGTTGAAGTGATGTACGGTATCGTTGTACATGTGGCCCCAAACCAGGGTCTCAAGTTTCAGCACCCGCCACATGGCCCTGTTGGCATAACCAACCTTGCGCCCGACTGCCTTGTGTCCGGCAGTTTCGCGGAACTGCTTGAGCTTGCCTTCCACCTGGTAGGCTGCATTTAGATCGAACCCGGAGCGGCTAGAGGGCAGGGTTCCGACCATCTGGCCCGCCTCAGACGCGGAAAGCAACTCTCGGGCAAGGATTACGACATTATCTGGCGACATGGTCTCGAGCGCCATAAGTTTGGCTTCGTGGTAATCATGAACCGCACCTTAACTTTATCAGCGTGCAGCCAGGTTCGCGCGCGTCAATGCTTCCGAACGATTACATCCAGGTCCATCCCGGTCGCCTCAAATGCGCTCTGTTAGGTCTTCGTATAAGTGAACTCAGTGCTCGGATTGCCAGTGTTAACCGCATTGAGGCAAAAGTACGAGTTCGAGCCCGAGCCTTTGGAAAACGATGGTAACTATACCGTTACTGGTTTCAGTTGATAACTTTGGTTTGTTAGTTTTCAATTATGTAATCGACGGATAAGCTCGTCTCCAGTAACGGCGAGCTATAAGGGGGCAGGATGAAGATAACGGCAAGAGGCTCGAAGCCAGGCATGGCGCGATTCTTCAGTTTTTTGCAGTATCTCTGTCTGTTGTCGGTTTTGACCTTAGGCTTGCACGGGACCTTCGTCGACGCCCAAAGCGCGGTCGTCCTTGTCGGTTCTGGATCGAGCGTCCCGGCTCCTCTGTACAACCGCTGGACACAAGAGTACGGCAGGCGCAGTTCCGCGATACAGCTGCGTTATCTCCCGGTCGGCACCAGCGAAGGGATCAAGCAAATTTCTCACAGCGCCGGGGATTTTGGTGCGGGCGAATCACAGCTGACTGAGAAAGAACGAAAAGAAGGCGACCTCATTGAACTACCAGTTGTGCTTATCGCGATCGTTCCCATCTATAACCTGCCTGATATTCACCAGGAGCTTCGCCTTTCAGGAGAAGTGTTGGCCCAGATCTTCCTCGGTGATGTGAAGATGTGGAATGCACCACAGATTGCGAAGCTCAATCCTGATATTTCGCTGCCGGCTCTCCCGATTCAGGTGGTTAACCGCCCCGCGGGAAAAGGCTCCAACTACGTTTTCACTGAGTTTCTCTCCAAAGCGAGTTCCAAGTTCCGTGCCCAAATAGGCGTTACTCCATCGCCCAAATGGCCGGTTGGCGAACCGGCGGAGCGCAGTTCGGACATGGCCGACAAGGTAAAAAATAATTCCGGGTCGATTGGCTATGTGGAGTATCAGTATGCGGTTAAGAGCAGCATTGCTCAGGCAGCGGTGCTGAATTCGGCGGGCAAGTTTGTGAGAGCTTCCGCTGACAGTATTGCCGCAGCCTGCCAGGCCGCAGAAGCGCCACGATGGAACAATTTCTCTGCCTCGTTGACCAATGCGCCTGGGGCGGAATCGTTTCCTATCACCAGTTTCTCCTGGATTTATCTGCGCACCGCGTCATCGAATTCGGCGCGGGAAGCCGCGTTGAGCAACCTCCTCGACTGGGTGTATAGCGACGGCCAGCAATATGCAGTTCAGGAAGGCTACTCTGCCCTGCCTGCGCCGCTTCTCGAAGCCGTGCGAAAAAAGGCTAAGACTTTGCAATAGCGGTTGTCGCGCCCATTGCCAAGCATCACATTTCCCTTCAGAATAAGAGGATCGGTGTGAGTACCTGCTTATCATCGGTTCTCTAATACATCATGGATTTGCATTTCAGCCAGGTCCTCTTCCTGTTTTTCGCTGCAGGCATTGCCGGAACTCTGAACGCTTTGGCGGGCGGAGGCAGCTTCATTTCGTTTCCTGCTCTCTTGTTTCTGGGCGTGCCGCCGGTGGAGGCCAATGCCACCAATACAGTAGCGCTTTGGCCTGGCCTGGCTGCCAGTACGCTGGCGTACTTAAAACGGCTCAACGTTCCCCTTCGCCTTTTAATCCCCTTGCTCGTGACCAGTGTTGCCGGAGGCTGGGCCGGGGCGCTGTTGTTGCTGAAGACTCCGCAACGCACTTTCTTGCACCTGGTTCCCTGGCTGTTGTTGAGCGGAACTTTGCTATTCGCTTTTGGCAACACGCTCCGCACCATCGCCGGCAAGACTTCCGTGGTCGATGACCTCAGCGCAACGACGTGGCAGGCGATCATCATAAGTTCGCTCGTGGAGTTGCTGGTTGCGGTTTATGGCGGATATTTTGGAGCGGGGATTGGGTTCATTATCCTGGGAATGCTGGCGGCGCTTGGAATGCGCGACATTCACGCCATGGGCGCCATCAGGACTCTACTCGCCGCTGCGATTAATGCGGCGGCCGTCATCACCTTTATCCTGGCGGGCGCGGTCTTGTGGCGGGTGTGCGCGGTAATGGTCGCCGGCGCGCTCGCGGGCGGCTGGTTCGGAGCGCATTATGCGCAGAAAGCCGATCCCCGGAAGGTGCGGGGATTCGTGATCGGCGTCGGCCTCTTGATGAGCTTGTATTTCTTCATTAAAGGCGCGTAGTCACGAGTGCTGCCGTGGTGCAAGCAACCATGAATCAAAGCATTTGGATTCGGCATCTTGCGGTGGGATAATTTCAGCAATGGTTGGAAACACTGAGTGCTGGTAACGGCATCCAATCTCAACTGCCTACGACCCGCTTGAAGGATCTCTCAATGGCAACCCATACCGAAAATGCTACGTCGCAATACATGAATTACGCGCCCGCGGATTTGAATCCCCGGAAGGATCTTCCCAGTGGATTCCTTGATTTTTTGCTGCCGCTGCACAAACAATTTACCCCGAGGCAGCAAAGGCTCGTCGCCAAACGCGAGGAGGTGTTACGGGCGTCGCATCGCGGGCAACCGCCGGATTACTTGCCAGCTTCGGAGGCAACCACCTCCAACTGGCGGATCGAGGTGCCTGAATGGTGCGCCGATCAACGCAACCAGATGACCGGCCCCGCCGACGACGGTGAGTTGACGGTGAAACTGCTGAACTCCGGATCTCCCGCCGTCATGATCGATTTGGAGGATTCCACCGCCAACATCTGGGAGCATGTGATGCTGGCCGTCAAGAACACCATCGCCGCCTACAAGTACGAGCTTAGTTACGACGACAAGAAGCGGAAGAAAACAGTTTCAGTACAGCGCTCAAAGACCGTCACTTGGGTGCGGCCCCGCGGCCTGCATATCAGCCAGGGCGGGGTTATCAAGGACGAGATCATGTCCGCTTCCCTGTTCGATCTGGCTCTTATCTGGTATCAGATCGATCCGGCAACGTTGCCGCATAATTTTTGTGTGTACATCCCCAAAAGTGAGTCGGCGGACGAGGCATTTTGGTGGCGTGATCTGTTTCAGGTTTTCGCCAGACACAAGAATTTACCTGGCAATTACATTAAATGCATGGCATTGGTGGAGGCGCACCCGCTGGCCTATCAGATGGAGGAATTTCTCTTCAATCTTCGCGACCACTGCGTTGGATTGAACCTCGGGCGATGGGATTATATGGCTTCGCTGATTGATTTCATGCTCGAAGATCCGAATTGGATTTTGCCCGATCGCAATACTATCCCGCACGATGTAGCGTTCTTCCAGAACTTCCGCACTTTGATGCCGGAGATTTGTCACAAGCACGGAGCCCACGCCATCGGCGGAATGACGGCCCTGTTTCCCAGCCGCACTGACGCGGAATTGAACGAGCGCGCTCTCAAAGTCTTGAAGCAGGACAAAGAAAACGAAGCCCATTGCCTGATGGACGGAGCATGGACTGGTCACCCCGACCAGAACGAAATCGCGGTGGCCCAGTTTCCCTATCCCAATCAGATTGCAAAGCGCCCCAAGCTGCCAAACGCGCATCCTGATTTGCGGCCACTCCCGAAGGGTGTGGGCGGAGTCTCGCTCGCCGGAACGCGAGCGGCCGTGCGCACTGTAATTCGATATCGCAATGGAGTGCTTAACGGAAAGGGCGCCAGCCTGCTCGACGGCTATATGGAAGACCTGGCCACGGACCGCATCTATCGCCTGATGATCGCGCAACGCGTGCGCCACAAAGTCAACGTGAAGGGCGACGACGGCAAACCTCTCGAACACTCGGCCCAACTGATAACTCGCATTTTCGATGAGGAACTAGCTAAGATCCAAAAGGATTTGCCCGCTGAGATTGACCGCGAAGCGGCCAAGACTCTTCCCGAAGCGCGCCGAATTGCCGAGGAGATGATTACACAGGGACATCACTCGCCGATTTAGGCTGACCAGCCCTGTCGACTATTTCGGGCACTCCTGGAAGAAGACGTTATAATTCTCACTTAAAGTCCCCTGCGTGCAGGAGGATGAGGATGAAGAGCATTATTGTGGTCCTCGTAGTCGTCGCCTCGTCGATGCCAGTTCCTATCTTGGGACAAACCTTGCTAACCAGGCATGTGATTCTTTCTGCGAAGTCTAATCTGGACACAGCCTCCGTTTCGGAGGGGTTTGCCAAGTATTGCCCTAACGTTGTGGTCACTGAGAACGAGGCTAAAGCTGACTACGTATTGGAGGCCTCAAGTCGAACGCAATATTCAGATGGAGACTCGTACAGCCGCTGGCACTTCACTCTGCTAAACAAGGACGGGGATGTGCTGATGACTACCCATCCCGAGGCGCACTTTAGACACAGATTCAAGCATCACTTCGAGTCCGTCTGTAAGTACATCAACGGTAAGTAATTGGCTGGCCGCACAAGCGTGGTGCCCCCTTTTGCCCGGTTTGTTTTGCGGGAGGCCGTGGTAAACTGCACTCGACGACTTTTCCTCTCTCTATCGTTCTTGGCGGCAAGCCAAGGGCGCAACCGCAAGCAGTGCCCCCATAACCTACAGATGTTTGCGGAAGGAGAAGCCTTATGCTGCCGCCAGATTACGCTACCGCGCGGTCCCATCTTGCCGTGATGGAGCAAGCCACGATCCGTCCGAAGCTCTTCCTCGACACGAGCGTTTGCATTAACGTAGCGAGTGAAAAAATCCCTTGCGACGAATGGCGAAGGGTTCGCCAGCACGTTGAGGCGAACTTTTCTTATCAAATTTCTTTCATCACACTGAAGGAGCTCTTCGCCAAGGTATCCAGGGGTAAGGATGATTACTTCGAGGAGAACAAGAAGTCGCTTCGCGTCCTTTGTGAGTTCCCTCAGCCAGGCTTCCTGCCGTATCCTCCAGTATTCGCACTCCGAACGGTGCTCGGGTTGCCAGTTGCCCGAAGGTCGCGACTTCCCTTTCCTGAGGAAGAACGACACGAAACCATCCTCAAGGCCGTTCTCCAGTGCTCAGGTAAGGCCCAGCTAAAGGCGGGAATGCCATGTCCTGGTCGGCCGTGGGGAGTGCTCTCGTTCGATCTCGACCACTTCGATAGACACGAGAATAAGGCGCAAGCGGAACACCTCAGCCTCCTTCAGCGAGTGCGGGCAGGCAGTGTCGAGATGTCTAGTGGGACGGAACTGGCTTCATTTTTGCTCAGGGACTGCGGCCAGGCTCACGACACGGAGTCTTGTAATAAGCTTGCGAATGCGCTTGAGGCTGCTTATAAGTTCTCCGATAACTTGAGCAAAATGTCAAACAACAACAAAGAGGCCAATCTTGAAAAACGGGAAACCGACTGGGGCGACATAATGCAACTCTATTATCTTTGCGACGAATCGATGCACTTCTTGACATACGACAAGAAGTGTCGAAATCAAGTGCAGAGCCGCATGCAACAGAGTCGTATTCTGCTCTACAGGGACCTTGCCCGCTTAGTTTAGTAACGACGCAGCGGCGATACGACAGTGTCGGTGCCCAGGTCTCGCAAAGGCTGCGAGACCTGGGGCACCCCACATTTCCGCTCGAGTTCTGGCGTCTGTGCACTCCTTCCCCTAATGTCCTTTCGCCACCCTGGTGATTTCCGGCACCGGCAGCGCTGGCATGGAAGCAGCGGTTGCCGATCCAAAAGGATTTGCCCGCTGAGATTGACCGCGAAGCGGCCAAGACTCTTCCCGAAGCGCGCCGAATTGCCCAGGAGATGATTACACAGGGACATCACTCGCCGATTTAGCTGTGCAGACTGCGCGTATTCAGGAAACGAATCTAGCAGATCGAAAGAATTGAGTTGACGGCATCTGCGTCGCTGGTGCTCACTGTCAAACTGCGTCGAATCCTGATCTTCGCATTCCTGTGATTCTGGAGATTCTCCGCTCTGTACCGTAGTATCTAAGTAGCTGTTTAAGCAGAAACGAGGACTATGAGCGCAACCGAACAGACACCCGCGATTCAATTGCCCGCTTTGCAACCGCCCCGCCGTTATTTGTTCGGTCCCGGCCCAAGCATGGTTCATCCGCGCGTGTACGAGGCGTTGTCGAAGCCGATCGTAGGGCACCTTGACCCTTACTTCATCCAGGTGATGGGAGACGTTCAGCAGTTGCTCAAAACCGCGTTCGGAGCAAACGATGGCGCCACGCTGGTAATTTCTGGTACGGGCAGCGCTGGCATGGAAGCTGCCGTCGCCAACTTCGTGGAACCTGGAACAAAGTTCACGGTATTCGCCAATGGATATTTTTCCGATCGACTTACGGAGATGGCAAAGCGCCAGGGTGCCAACGTGGTTCGCTTCGAAAAGCTTTGGGGGGAAACCTACACGGATGATGAAGCCGCAGAATTCATCCAGCGTGAGAAACCGAAAGTTGTTGGTTACGTTCACGCCGAGACGTCGACGGGCGCGTTGCAATCTGGCCGGGCGATCTGTGCCGCCGCTCACGACGCTGGCGCTCTAGTGATTGGCGATTGCGTCACTTCTCTCGGTGGAGTTCCAGTAGAGTTCGACCGGACCGGGATAGACGTCGCCTACAGCTGCACGCAAAAAGGGCTGAGCTGTCCTCCGGGCTTATCTCCAATGGCTATGTCGCAAAGGGCTATGGAATTTCTACGGACCCGCACGACTCCCTCGCGCAGCTGGTATCTCGACCTCAAATTGATTCACGACTACTCAACCGTTTCGCACCGGTACCACCATACGGCGCCGATTTCCATGTTTTACGCCTTGCGCGAAGCGCTCTCGGTCATCGCCGACGAAGGAATCGAGAACCGCTGGGAGCGTCATCGTCGCTGCAACAAGGCCTTTGTCAAAGGAATTGAAGCGATGGGTTTGCGCATGCACGTTCCCGAGCAGCACCGGATCGCCACACTCAACACAGTATGCGTCCCCGCAGGCGTCGATGAAGCCAAAGTGCGCAAACGCCTCATCGACGGACCGGGCATTGAAATCGCCGGCGGCTTTGGGCCGCTCGCGGGTAAGGTGTTCCGCATTGGCGTGATGGGGCCGCTGGCCACGGAAGAAAATGTGCAGTTCTTTCTGAAGGAGTTCAAACGAGCTCTCATCGCGGAGGGCTACTCGATTTAAATCCAGGGGATCTTTATTGCGGAGGGTAACGGCAAATACGGCCCGTGCCTTTCATTTCGCGTGCAACAGATACAGTCAATGAATCATCCAAGACCGGCGCCAGAGGCGAGAACGAATGACACTGAAGTCGGTACAGACCCTGCTTGACGTTTTGCATTTCGCCGACAGTCACACGGCAATTGTTGTTCCTGAGCTTGGAATCCGCATCACTTACGATTCGCTCCGGCAACAGGTTCTTGAGATGGCGAACGCTTTAGCCTCAGCCGGCATTCGCCGTGGCGATGCTGTTGCCATTGCGCTGCCCAATGGCTTGCCCGCGATTGTCAGTTTTCTGGCGGCTTCGATTGCCGGCACAGCTGCTCCCTTAAATCCGGCTTATCCGTACGAAGAATTCCATTTTTTTCTTGGCGACACTGACGCCCGTGTCTTGCTTTGTTCGTCAGTGGGATCCGAATTCGTGCGCACCGCAGCCAAGGACCGCAAGATCCCTGTGTTCTCCGTGGAGATGACCGATCAAGGCAAGGTTTTTCTCGCAGGGGCTTCTAACGGAGCCAAGGCGACGGAACCCACGGCGGACGATATTGCCCTGATCCTGCACACCAGCGGAAGCACCGGGCGCCCCAAGCGAGTTCCGCTGCGCCATTTCAATCTGGCGGTATCGTCGGCAAACATCGCAAGCACCTATGCTCTTTCCGCGGAAGATGTTTCGCTTTGCATCATGCCGCTGTTTCATATTCATGGCTTGATCGGCTCAACCATGTCCACTTTGCTTTCCGGAGGAACCGTGGTCGTCCCCGCCAAATTCAACGCACTTTCTTTTTGGCGGACAGTTCGCGAGCATCGCGTGACGTGGTATTCGGGAGTGCCCACGATGCACCAGCTTCTGATGGCGCGCACGAAGAACAAGCCCGTGGAAGCGGATTCTCTGCGTTTTCTGCGTTCCTGCAGCGCGCCTCTATCGGCGGAACTTATCGATAAGATCGAAGGCGTGTTTGGCGTTCCCTTCGTGGAAGCTTATGGAATGACCGAAGCTGCTCACCAGATGACGTCGAATCCCCTGCCCCCGCGGCACCGCAAGGCAGGTTCGGTTGGAGTCGGCGCCGGCCTGCGCATCAGCATTATGGACAAAGACGGCAATCACCTCGGAACCAATCAGCGGGGCGAGATCGCGATTCAGGGAGCAAACGTATTTCGAGGATACGAAAACAATCCCGAGGCCAACGCACGCGCTTTTGTGAACGGATGGTTCCGGACCGGCGACCAGGGATTTCTCGATTCCGATTGCTACTTGCATCTCACCGGCCGCATAAAAGACATCATCATTCGCGGTGGCGAAAACATTGCCCCTCACGAAGTGGATGAGATATTGCTGCGGCATCCCGCGGTTGCCGCTGCGGTCACATTCGGCTGCGCCCATCCCACCCTGGGTGAAGAAGTTGCCGTAGCCGTAGTTTTGCACGAACGCGACGGAGCCGCCGAGCCCGAGCTTATTAACCACTGCCGCGAGTTTTTGGCGGAGTACAAGTGTCCGTCGAAGATCTATCTGGTAGATAGCATTCCCACAACGGCGACGGGAAAAATTCGTCGTCGAGCCGTCGCCTCCGCGCTCACGGATAATCAGCAATGAAGTTTCTGGTTGCAGGAGCCGGCGCCATCGGCGCCTACATCGGCGCGCGCATGGCGCAAGCCGGATTCGATGTCACGCTCTTCGCGCGCGGCCCCCACCTTCGCGCCATGCAACAGAACGGCGTGCTGGTGAAAAGTGGCGAGGGAGACTCTGTGGCACGGCCCACGATCGCCGCTTCCCTGGAAGAAGTGGGCCCGGTGGACATCGTTTTTCTCGGTGTGAAAGCACACGGCTTGCCGCAGCTCGCGCCCCATTTGAAGTCGGTTCTCGGACCAGACACCACAGTCGTCAGCACGCAAAACGGAATTCCTTGGTGGTACTTCCAGGGTTTCGGTGGTGAATGGGAGGGGCTGCGCCTTGAGCGCATCGATCCCGAAGGCGTAATCTCATCGGCGATCGAAACGCGGCGTGTGGTGGGGTCGATCGTTTATTTTTCAACGGAAATCACATCCCCCGGAGTTATCCAGCACATTGAAGGCAATCGCATTTCCATCGGCGAGCCGGATGGTTCGCGTTCCGACCGCGTCCGCCGAATTGCCGAGGCGCTCATCGCTTCCGGCTTACGCTGCCCAATTAGTGCGCGGCTGCGCCACGAGATTTGGGTCAAAGTCTTGGGCAACGCCTCCTTGAATCCGGTCAGCGCATTGACCCGCGCCACCATTGTTCAGATGGTGCGCGATCCGGGAGTTTGCTCGGTCATTCGAAATATCATGCAGGAAGTGGAAGCGGTCTCCCACAAGTTGGGTATGGAGTTACCCGTTTCCATCGATCAGCGAATTGCCGGCGCGGAAAAAGTTGGCGAGCACAAGACCTCAATGCTGCAGGATCTCGAAGCTGGCCGTCCCATGGAACTGGAAGCCCTGGTGGGCGCAGTGGTGGAGTTGGGAGAACGTGTGGGACTTCCCATGACTTATACGCGGACAGTCTACAACTGCACGAAGCTGCTGGCGCAAAGTGTCCTAAACAGACAGTCTCAGTAGCGTTCGCCCTCTCCGGCAAAAGGCGTTGCACAAAGTTGCACACTCCCGTTTGGTTGGAACCCTTGGCTCTGGCTGCCTCTCGCCCGCAAAATATTTGCCTTGAACCTTGCCAATGAGGGTATACTCCTTCGACTGGGCCGCTTATCGGACCACCGGAGATTCCACTGCCTTCTACTCTCAAATCCGACTTCGAAGTCGTTCGCAGGAATAAGGTCTACGAGGAAGTGGCCAGGCAGATCGAACGCCTGATTCTGAAGAAACTGAAGCCCGGCGACAAACTCCCGTCGGAACGCGAATTGGCGGAGATGCTTGGCGTGAGTCGCAGTTCTATCCGTGACGCGATTCGCGGACTCGAACTCGCGGGCTTGGTGGAACCACGTCAAGGAGCCGGAACCATCGTTCGCGAGATCTCCACGGGATCAGTAGTCAATCCTTTTGCCAGTGCCCTGGAACGAAAGAAGGAGTTAGTGAGCGAGCTTCTCGACTTTCGAAAGATGCTTGAACCACCCCTGGCGGCACGTGCCGCCACACATGCTTCTGTAGAAGAAATCTCCGAGATGGAAGAGATTCTGCGGCGGCAAGAGGAAAAGCAGCGTGCGGGAGAAGCCGCCGTTGCCGAGGACGCGGAATTCCACTATAGCGTCGCTCTGGCCTCCGATAATAGCGTGGTGATAAAAGTTCTCGACATTCTGATGGACCTGCTGCGCGAAACGCGGGAGCGCTCTCTGCAAGTGGAAGGGCGCGGACAAAGATCACTCGCCGGCCACCGCCGGATCCTCGCCGCCATCAGGACCCATGATGCCGAGGCTGCCAAGGCTGCTATGCGGCGGCACATCGAAGATGTGGAAGAGATCGTACTCGAGAAGGTCTGACGACAGCCGAATCACGCAGTTTGAAACTCATCCGCAATATTCGTCTGCAGAACAACGTTGGCCGCTCAGCAAAAGGGGATCTCGCGTTGGAACAGAGCTTTTAATTCTTCTGGGCCGCAGCGCATACCCTAATGCGCGCGGGCAGCGAATGCTTTCTGGTGTGCTTCCAACTTCGGCAGTGCTAACCCACCCGCGGAATCGCGGCTCCCGTCGCTCGTTTCTTCATCCCCCGTCAATTTGAAGCTGCCAACCATGTTTTGTAACGCGAGGGCCAGTTCCGACAGGTCCTGGCAAGCTTTGGCGGACTGCTGAGCTGAGACCGCCGATTCTTTCACCAGCTCCGTGATCACATCCATGTTTTGATTGATTTCCACTGTCGCTCCTGATTGTTGCGTGGCCGCTGTAGCTATGTGCGTGATCATCGATCCCACTTCTTCCGACATATGGATAATCTGCTGCAGCGATTCTCCTGCCCGGGCAGTCGATTTCACGCCTTCTTCCACTTGCCGGCTGCCGACTTCCATGGCCTTTACCGCTCCCCTGGTTCCATCCTGAATAGTCTTGATCATCACGGCAATTTCTTTCGTCGCAGTGGTTGTGCGCTCCGCCAGCTTGCGCACTTCATCTGCGACCACCGCAAAGCCCCGGCCCTGTTCCCCGGCGCGCGCCGCTTCTATTGCGGCATTAAGGGCCAGCAGGTTGGTTTGGTCGGCAATGTCATCGATCACTCCGGCAATCACTCCGATCTGGTCGGAACTCCGGCCCAACTCTCCCATTTTCTTCGCCGTCCCGCCCACGGACTCGGCAATCGACCGCATCTGGGTCAGGGCTTGTTCCACGACTTTCCCACCCTCGCGCGCGGTCTCGGCTGCCCGGCTCGAAGCTTCCGCCGCGCGCGTGCAATTCTCCGAAACCTGCTGCACCGTAGAAGACATTTCCTGCATAGCAGTGGCTACCTGCGTGGTTTGATCCTTCTGGGTGTCGGCTCCCTCGGCCTGCAGCGTCGCAGACGACGAAAGTTCCTCGCTGGCGCTGGCTAGCTGTTCCGCCGTTCCAGCCACCTGGGAAATACCTTTGTGGACCTTGTCCAGGAATGTGTTGAACCAGTTGGCTAATTCGCCCAGTTCATCACTCGTAGCAATCTCCAACCGCGTGGATAAGTCGCCCTCACCCTCCGCCAAATCCTTCACCATGCCAATCATTTTGTTGAGTGCCCTGGAAACGCTGCGCACAAGCGCTATCCCAGAGACAACAAGGAACACAATACCTGCTATAACCAGAGCGAAAATTGTGGTCTCGAGCCGCGCGGTACGAACTCTTACCGCGGCGGCATCGTCGCTTAATTTCCCAGCCAGGAGGGTCTGATATTTATTGATGGCGCCAAGCAGCGCCTCAAACGCAGGATTCGATTTCTCGATGATGGCTTGATGCGACTCGGCGTTGCGCGCCTGCAACACTAGTTTTGTCACTTGCCGGTTGGCCTTGACCAATGCGCTAAATGCAACCTGGACCCCACTGTCGCCTGCGGCAACTTGCTCAACTTTGGCCTGCGCTTCCTTGGCCAGCAAATGACCCTGTTTAATCAGCGCTTCCATCGCATCAGGATCGGTTTCCTGAACCAGTTTTTGCGCGGTTCCCTGCACTCGCACCACCACGTCCACTAGCTCGAAAGAGCGTTGTGTCTGTTCGCGCGCCGCCCTCGCCACAGTCTGGGCGGAATCTGCGGAGACCCGGAGTAAATACGACAATCCCACAACGGCAGCCACCGTGATGAGCACGGACGCGGCCACCACGAGCGCCATGCGGCGGGCTATCCCTTGATCTCTCATTTTAAAATGCTCTGTTCCCAGCATTCGCCCTAGCGCAGCTTGTCTACGCGCAAACCAATAACGATCGATCCGATGGGCTTGCCCTCATCGAGAACTGGTAGACCAACCTGGATCAACTGCTGCCCTGTGGAATCATCCAACTTGACGGAACCGATCCAGGTTTCACCAGTCATCGGTACTTCGTGTTTGGGCATACCCTTGTGTGTCCAGTGTTCGGTCTTGGCGTCAAATCCAACCTTGAAACCGTCTGCTCCTGAGACAAAAACTTTGGCCATTACGTCGTCACTTTTTTTCTTCGTTTTTAAATAGTCCGATAAAGGAGACTTGGCCACGGCGCGGACAAATGGGTCAAGCACCGTGAGACCATGCCACTTGTCATTCGTCATGGCCATCGCTTCCGCGCTTGCCGGTGTAGAATTGTGGGCCTTCACCGCATTCACAACCTCAGGGTCGGTACTCAGCGATTGCAATTGCTTGATCTCGGCATCCAGCTTGGACTTGATCTCGGGCAGGGCCTGTCCAAAACCTGCTGCGACGTACATCACGACGAACAGGCACGAGGTGAGAGGTTTGCTGCAATGTGTGATCATCTTTTCTCCCGGTTCGGGCGCGACGTCGGAAATCCATCAAATGGAAGCCACTAAGGGAATAGTGGCGATTCCCGCGCTCGCCGAAATCTTCTTAACGAAGTGTTTATCGGCAAACCTTGACGGAAGCTTTAAAGAGAACAGTCGGAGACCTCGGGGATCTATTCCGCGAGGAGATGACTTACAGATCGCGATGGTGAGCAAGCCGCTATGCGGGCAGGTGCTTGCCGCGGGTTTCGGCGCCGAACGGAATAAGAACCAGCCCGACAGCGAAGGCGATGGCCGTCATCGCGACTGGAGTTCCGAGCGATCCAAAATGCCGGACGCTGTTTCCGACCAGAAAAGTGATTCCAGCCCCGCCGAATCGCGCGAATGATGTGGAGAACGCGAAAGCGCTGGCCCGGCACTCCGTGGGATATTGTTCGGGGAGCCAAAGAGTATAAACGGCAAAGTTAGCGCCCCCAAAGCCTAGAAAAAACAAACAAACGAATAACCACGGAAGCGCAGCCGGCCCGAGATAGAAGACCTTGCCAAAGGTGAGCGCGATAAAAACCATCATCAGAGAAAAGAAGACGGCCAGCGCGCCGCGGCGGCCTAGTCTTTCGGCCAGCCAAGGCATAGCCAGACAGCCCAGAATCGTAGCGAAGGAAACCAGCATGATGCCCCAGGACGCTAACTGGGCAGCCTGCGGGCCCATGCGGCCACCCGCTTCGGCGAGCGATGTGATGGCCGCAGGCACGTAAACCGTTCCGGCCCATAAACCACAAATGGAGGCCAACATCAGCATGGCATTCACAATCGTGCGGCGGCGCCACGCCGGGGAAAACAGCGTCGCAAACGGACGCCAAACGGCCCACGAGCGCACCACTCCTTCCTTCCTTTTCCAGGCGGCGGGTTCAACCACGCCGTGCCGAATCCAGGCCAGCAAGAGCGCGGGCAATCCCCCGACGATGAACATCGCGCGCCAGCCATAGTGACTCCCGATGCCATAGTTGGCAAGCGCGGCAAGAAATATGCCGACGTAATATCCCGTGTGCATATACCCGGCACCCATGCGGCGGCGATGCTCCGGCCATTCCTCTGCCACAAACGTGCCGCCCATGGCCCACTCTCCGCCAATGCCAATGCCGGCAAGCAGGCGCAGGATGGCGAGTTGCCAGACGCTGGTGACGAAGGCGCTCAGAAACGTGAATGCGGAATACCACACGATGGTCAGCATCAGGGTGCGAACGCGACCGAATTTATCTCCGATTGGCCCCCACAGAAACGCTAATCCCCAGCCGATCAGAAAGAGTGCGAAGAGCAGACCTCCATATTGGCCGATGTTGGCTTTAGTGGCTGCGATGCCACTTCGGGGGAGCAGTTCGCGAAGCGAAGGCACCAACACAAGGGCGTACACAAAGGAATCCATTCCATCCAAAGCCCATCCGCCCCAGGATGCCCAGAAGCCGCGAATTTGATTACTGGTGAGAGAAGGAGGTGGGACGGGAGTGGGAGGATTCACTTCGCGCGCGAGGGATGCCGACATGACAGTGCGGAACTATATCAAAAAGATGCGGGACCGCAAGGAAAAAGCGCGTGGCGATCGGGCGGGCCGCTTCTGTGAATTCCGCGTCGAATTGAATTCAACGAGTCTGATCACAGTGTCATGAATGTCTCCGGTCTATTTGGTCAGGGATGCGCCCGGTCTGTACCGATCGGGTATCCCCCTCCCCCCTAGGTCTAAGTGGAATCATCGGGTTAAGCACGAAATTCCCCGCAAAATCCGCATGACAAAGAACTTAGATACTAAAATCCGTGAAACAAAGGGCTTAGCGTGCGACGATTTTCTCTGAGGCAGACCGTCACTGCCTCGACCATGATCGCCGATTTAAATTGGGGAGGCAAGGTTGGATGTCACATGGACGGTGTGGAAAAGCGTTGGCCATGCGCGCCAGTTCCCTTCGCCAAGAACGCGAAGGACAGGGCACCCCCCCGTGTTGCTGGTGCTAGCGAGTTCAAAGGCTGGGCCACCCGCCTGTTCTGGTTTCAACAAGTTCGCGCACGCTAACTGAAAGTTACCGTGCAGCACCCTTTCAGGGGTGGAGTGTCATACCTCCACCCCGTGCGCAGCACGGCTAAAAACTCTCGACCCCTCAACCGCGCTCAGGGACCACCACCACGTCACCCCGGACAGGAGCGGATCGGCGGCTAAAGGAAAAAACTCTCCCGCCCTGCCCTACCGGTCCCTTAGGCGATCACTGATCTCTTTCCTTATCAGGTAGCCGCCAAGGAAGCACACAACGCCGAACCACGCGGCGCAGGCGACTCCAATAACCAGGATCGCCCCTCCAGGTTCTGGCATCGCACGTGCCGCCAAAAAGCTGCACGCGATCCAGAATGCCACCCACAGAAACGCACGACGTCTGTTGACGCGAACCGTGACCTTCGTAAGTCCACCGTCGACCTCTTCGCATTGCACTTCGACGCCACTGACAAAGGTAAAGGGGTTTAGACCAACCCAGTTGCTGTGACTGTACAGCTTCGGTTGAATCCCCAGCACTGCAATCGGGGTTCTTACTGACGCGACAGAGAGATTGGCAGACCTGTACTTGACGCCCTCTTTTGATAGAAGGCCCTCGATTCGCTCCGAAGCTGCTTGAGCGGACAACTGGCAAACGAATTCGTAGGTCTTATGCCTCATTAGCCTGGCCCTGACTTGCATGTGTAATTGGTTACCTCGTAGGACGCTCCAGGAGCACCAACACCCAAGCCAAATGTAACACCATGCCACGCGCCATCTGTGCTACGGAATATCGAGGCGGTAAACCAACTGAACGAGACGTTAATCGATTGGAAAGGTCCCGTCCAGCTGCCGCTTCCATACGCCCAGACCGACTGAATGGATGCGCCCACGTCCAGTCCGGCACCTCCTCCGCTGTAAGTGTAGTTATACGTGGTTGGGCCAAACGACTGTTGGTTCCCGCCCAACACTCCCCCTCCTCCGGAAGTGAACGGATTCACCGTTGCGCCATTCACCGAGACTCCCATGGAAAGATGCTTTCCGCTGGGTACCGCACAGGGCGTTTTCTGTGGAGTTGTGGGAGTACCGTTGTTTGCGGCGAGGATGGCTCCTGTACACTCATACCAGGTGTCGCCACCCTCAGTAGGAAGTCCATGTAAGTCACACATGCCACCACCCGGGGTAAAGAAAGATAGAGGAAGTGTATCTGGGCTTCCGGCACCCCCACTTATAATACTATTGATGATGTTGCAGGTGGAGTCAAGACCGTCTGAGCTGACAGTCGTTTGACCTAGGCCACTAACCGACACGCATTGCCACCCACCACCGCCTCCACCCGAGGCAAAGAACTGCATCGCAGCGATAATGTCGACCAAACCCGACGGATCAATGAAACTGGTGGGATTGTTTTCCACATAGGCGTACCGGTTCCAAGACTGCGGATTGCCGGGATCAACCGCCCCAAGCCCTGCCGGATCAGGAGAAATCCACCGTCCTTGATTCGGATTCAGTTCTCGATTGGGAGTGTCATATGTCCCGGAGACCGTATCCTGCGTGTCGCCGGTGAAGTTGTTGCCAGAAGTGTTGCCGAAATTGCTGTACGTCTCACCGAAGGGGGCGTAGGCGCGGTCATAGTAACTCGACCGACCGCTGAGACTCGAAGCGAAGCGGGCGCTGCCCAGCCAATCCTTGTGCCAGAAGTACTGCGTGCTCCCGGTGCTGCCTGTCTCGTAAAGTGTCTCTCCGGCGGGAAGCGGGAAGTAGGCGCTGCTCGTAGTTTGCCCCGACATGATCGCTGTCTTGCCCGCTGGACTGTACAGCACCTCAGTATAAACGCCGCTCACATTCTTCTCCACCATTCGGCCCAGGGCGTCATAGGTCAGACAGGTGCCGTTACTTCCACAGGTGGTCGCGTCGATGGTGGAGGGGTGGCCATACGCATCCCAGCTATACGTATGGAAAGTGTCGTTCAGCAGGTTGCCGTCAGCGTCGTAGCTGATCAATGACGACAGCACGTTATTGTACTGGTTGTTGCCGTTGTAGCACGCCGTGCAAGCCCAGGTTAGGCTGCCTGTCTTGGATATGTTGCCAAACTGGTCGTAGGTAAAAGCCTGTGACCACGGCGAGCCACAGTTCGCGCTCAGCAGTCGGCCCAGGTCGTCATATCCCATGACGGTCGAGGTGCCGAAGTTGCAGGTCTGCGCCCCGCCGGAATTGAAGGCATCAGTGATGGCCAAGGTTCGTAGCGATCCGTTCTGGTTCCAGGTCAAGGTGCCCGCAATCGATTTGGGCGTGGAGCCTACGGTGAACGTGTAGGTGCTCATGCGCTCTGTGTTGGGCGGGTGGCCCAGCTTTCCAGTTCTCGCTTCCCGTTCCGGAACTGTGGGTGCCCTGTCCCTTCGACTCCGCTCAGGGCAGGCTCTTGCGTTCTTTGCAAGGGCGGGTACGATGCTGCCGGTACCATAGGGTTTGTCATGCCCAGCGGACTGCATCGCA
>Ga0307478_10000768_pt1 | contig 30830 bp, 21 predicted proteins | sample atmos_gasesECM4C_2_FD_203713 | JGI IMG/M metagenome (GOLD analysis project Ga0307478, IMG submission 203713) | Hardwood forest soil microbial communities from Morgan-Monroe State Forest, Indiana, United States - atmos_gasesECM4C_05 | ecosystem: Environmental > Terrestrial > Soil > Temperate...
CGTCAAGCAGCAGGAAAGGATAAGAAGTTGCGGTTCACGGCGCTTTTGCACCACATCTACAACCTGGAAACGCTGCGCATGGCTTACTTCTCGTTGAAGAAGGAAGCCGCGCCGGGCGTGGACGGGGAGACGTGGCGGCACTACGGAGAGGAGCTGGAGAGGAATCTCCAGGACCTTTCCGAAAGGCTGAAGCGAGGAGCGTACCGAGCGAAGCCGGTGCGTAGAGTGTATATCCCTAAGGCCGACGGGCGGCAAAGACCGCTCGGAGTCACGGCGCTGGAAGACAAACTCGTCCAGCGCGCGGCGGTCGAGGTGTTGAATGCTATCTACGAAACGGACTTTCTCGGGTTTTCGTACGGGTTCCGACCAGGGCGCGGTCAGCACGATGCGCTGGACGCGCTGTACACGGGACTGCTGACGAGAAAAGTGAACTGGGTGCTCGATTTGGACATCAAAGGCTTTTTCGATGGAATTTCCCACGAATGGCTGGTGAAGTTCGTCGAGCACCGGATTGCAGACCGGCGCGTCGTGCGGCTCATCCAGAAATGGCTGAGGGCCGGGGTGCTGGAGGATGGGAAACGAATACGGACGGAGGAAGGGACGCCGCAGGGCGGAAGTGCTTCGCCGCTTTTGGCGAACGTCTATCTTCATTACGTATTTGACCTGTGGGTCCAAGCGTGGCGTCAGAAGCGCGCGCACGGCGATGTGATCGTCGTGCGATTTGCCGATGACATCGTGGTTGGCTTCCACAGCAAAGCGGATGCCGATCAGTTTCGGGTGGAACTTACGGAACGAATGAGGAAGTTCAACCTGGAACTGCATCCTGAGAAAACACGCCTGCTGGAGTTCGGTCCGTATGCGATCGACAGCCGGCAGTGGCGTGGAGAAGGGAAGCCCGAGACGTTCAACTTCCTGGGCTTTACGCACATCTGCGTAAAGAAGAGGAGTAATGGACGGTTTACGGTGTTGCGGCAGACGATACGCAAAAGGTTGCAGACGAAGCTGAACGAGGTGAAAGCCGAGCTTCAGCGACGGATGCACGAACCCATCCCCGAACAGGGCAAGTGGCTGCAAGCGGTGGTGCGTGGACACATCCAATACTACGGAGTGCCCCTGAACCAAAACGCGCTGTGGATCTTTCGGTTCCAAGTGGGAGGGCTCTGGCATCGCGCGCTGTCGCGGCGCAGTCAGAACGGCCGCGTCCTCTGGGATCGCATGCGGCGCCTCATCAACCGTTGGCTGCCTGTGCCTATCGTCTGTCATCCCTATCCTCTGCGCCGCATGGGCGTCGTTACCTAAGGCAAGAGCCGGATGCGGGAAATCCGCTCGTCCGGATCCGTGGAGGGGGTTATGAGCGATCATGATTCCTACTCCGACTTCACGATGACCGACATTTTTCGATTCATCCTTTCTTCGTAGTGCCTGATCATTTCCCTTTGTTGGCTTTCGTTGTTCTGCGCCGTACTCTAGGTATGTTCTCGTTGGCCTGCTAACGGGAAGGTGGCAATATTTATCGGAAAAGGGTCAATCTCATACATTCATGGTCTTGGTCCCGAAGAATGCGGAAGAACTGCGCCGTCTCTACGAGAGCGATACGCCAGTACTCGCATTTGCCTTCAAGAGGCGTGCGGCCGAGGATTGGGCGCCAGAGCACAGCCACGCGCGTGGGCAACTCTTCGCATTGACCCAGGGGTTGCTCATCGTGGAAGCAGGAAGCGAACGATGGATGTTTCCCTCCCAGCGTTGCGCATGGATTCCACCAAATTGTAGGCACGCGGCGCGTTCTGTGGGGGGCGTCGCCGGCTCGATGGTTCATTTGTCTGCGGAGATGTGCCGCGGCCTACCCAAGCTGCCCTGCGTGTTCAACTCATCGGAACTATTGTTCGCAATGGTTAATCGTATTCTCGCGTGGAACGTCCGGCAGCCGCTGAACCCTGCGAAGAAGCACTTAATCGCTATGCTTCGTGAAGAGATTCGACAGCCTGACCAGCAGCCCTTGCGTTTGACCATGCCCAGCGAAGAGAGGCTGGCTAGAGTTGCTGCCGCTCTGCTGGGTGATGTTGGGGATGACCGCAGGCTGGACGCTTGGGCGCATGTCGCCGGAATGGCCCGCCGAACTTTCATGCGGGCGTTTTCCGCTGAAGTGGGTATGTCGTTTGGCCGCTGGCGACAGCAGGCACGGTTGTTTGCTGCCCTTGAGATGCTCGCACAAAGGAAATCTGTCACGGAGGTCGCTATCGCAGTCGGTTACGACAGCGTAAGTGCCTTCATTGAAATGTTCCGGACCATGCTGGGAACCACACCACAGACATACTTTCGAGGCAGGCAAGAACCGGGACAAAAATAGAACCGGAAATTACGAACCGGCGAACTCATTTCCACTCACGTTAATCGTAACTTCGGGCTTGCTGGCCATCCGCCCAAAACCTCTCGTGGCTTCCCAAAACGCCCTTTCTGGACCGGGGGATCGAGTCTATGATCAGAGAAGCCGAGAAGAGAGAAATAGGGTTTAAGATGAAATAAAAATGGGTGACGATGCGTCTAAGCACCCGGGATGGTGGGTCTCGTATAATGTTCATCCGATACTTAGGTCTCAGCTGCGTTGTCCTCCTGCTAGCTGCTGCTGCCTTCGCGCAGGAGTCCTATGACCAACTCCTTCACCATTGGGACTACGACGCGAGCGCGCCGCTGAACATCCAGCAAGCGGGAATCGAGGAGCGGGACAGTGTAACGATCTATGACATCTCCTTCTCAAGTCCCGTCAATAATCGGAGGGCAGCGGTCGGGCCGAACGGTGGGATAGTTACTGCCTACCTGGTAGTTCCTTCGGGACAAGGGCGCTTCCCAGCAGTGATCTTCGGGCATTGGTGCATGCCCGGGTCAGAGAAGAAGAACCGCACCGAGTTTCTCGACGAAGCTACCGTCCTGGCGCATTCTGGCGTCATCTCACTACTGCCTGATCACGTAATCGTTCAACCCGGGTTTGTGGAAGACAGCGCGCCTTTGAACGACCAGCAGATCGCGGTGGAGGTGCAGCAGGACGTGAACCTCCGTCGGGGTGCTGACCTCCTTCTCGCGCGCAAGGACGTTGACCCAAGACGCCTTGCCTACGTTGGACACAGCTGCGACGGCTCCGCCGGCGGCTTCCTCAGTGGCATAGATAAGCGTTTCAAGGCCTTTGTCATCATGGCCGGTGATCTCTCCTTTGAAATCGATAAGAAAACTAAATCCTTCCAGGAATACCGGCAAAAGATCGGACCGGACAAATTCGATGCCTTTGCTGCTAAGTATTCCTGGATGGATGGTGGAAGATACGTCTCCCATGCAGCGCCAGCGGCAATGTTTTTGCAATACGCGACCGATGAACCCTTTTCGAACGGCGACCTCGCGAGGCAATACTTCGAGATCGTGAGCGAGCCGAAGAAGCTCAAGATCTATGGTGCGCCGCATGCGCTTAACCTCGAAGCCACCCGCGACCGCATCGCCTTTCTCGCGGAGCAGCTTTCCTTCAAGCCGCCGGACGACAAGACCGTGGCTGCTATCCCGGGCCTCGTTCAGCCGCCGTGGCCGAAGCCTCCACAATAGACGGAGCAGCGCGACGCAGCCCGACTGAATGAATTCGGCAGTATTGAGGATGCGGAAACGACACAAACTGGGCCGGCTCCCGGGTCTGGGATCTACGTTTTACTCGGCAGAACTCTGACACACCCGCGGCGCTCCACTAACTGCACAGGGTTTCAGTCTGCTTACCAGCCCTCCCACGGAGTCAGTCCGAATTTCCCTAGAACGCCTTTTTTGATAGCCTCCGTGTTCCCGACGATACAGGAGTTGTTTCTAGTCGTCGTCATCGATCTAGCAAATTCGCAATCAAACCGAACCCAATGCCCAAGAGAATCAGATAGCTATTGCTTACTCGGTTTCGGCGACAAAGACCGCAGTGGTTAGCGCGGGGACGCTAACTGTTCCCGCCGTGGGAACAAACGTCGACTGTCTCGTTGCTGGATCGCTTGAACTTTTCTGCACGGGATGCAGATGCAGCTGCAGACCCTGTAGCTGGCTGTCGGTGAACGTCACCGGCGCATTGGTTGCGTTGAAGACCACTACGATGTGTTTGTAGACTCCGTAGTCCCCGCCATTTGAGTCCAACTTCATCACAATCAGGCCTGGCGTCTGGTTTTGCCCGGTGTTCAGAAACGTAAGGTTCTGTTGTATTTCCTCGAATGTTGCCATGCGGAACAGGCCGGAACTGTAGCGGATTTTCAAGAGTTCGCGAAATGCCGCTTTGCTGTAAGCGATGTTTGCTGGAAGCGGCGTGTAGGCCGCGTTGCTCAGCAACGGCGTCATGATTGGCCACTGGCCTTCGTTTTGGCTGGCAATGGGCAGGCCGATGCCCCAGTTTGCCGTTTGGCCGGTCCAGTCGATCTTGTTGAACCAGTCACCGGAGTTATAACTGTTCTGGTCCATATCCTTGGAACGCAACAAATCGTCACCGCCCTGGTAGAACGGAATGCCTTGGCCCAGGGTCACCAGACTCATGCCCATCACTTGCCTCCTGGCACGAGTGGCAATGCTGTCGCTAAAGCTGGACTTCAGCTGCACCTGGTCGAAGAGATCCTGGTTATCGTGAACGGAGGCATAGTTTACCGCTTCGATCGGACTCTTTGTATATCCGGTCGGCTGCCCGTTGTAATTCACCTGCGCTCCAGTAACAGTCGTCCCGGCGCTATCGGTAAAAGTGTAGTCGCGCAGGTTTCCCGCGAGTCCTACATCGATCCAATCCGAGTACTGGAATAATTGGGCTTTCTGCTGGCTCGACGAAAGGCTGCCATTGGTGAAGTCGCTTGAGTCCGTGAAGAGCCCAGTGGCAAAGCCCTGCACGCGCTCATCGGTAAACGGGCTGCCGCCGTGAATGCCGTCGCGGATACGATCGTTGAAAGTGCCAACACCAAAGCCATAAAGATTGATCTGCGAGGCGTTGGGCCCTATTTGATTGTTGGCCGTGTCTCCGAAGTTGAAGCCTTCTCCGTAGAGATAGATCTTCGGTCCGTCCACACCATCTTTCTCGATAGTAAGCGCCTGCAGGCCCTGCTGAATATGTTGCACGTTGTAAGTGAACATGAAGCTCAAAATGTCGAAGCGGAAGCCATCGATCTTGTAGTCGCGCGCGTTGAGCAAGAGGGTGTCGATGATTAGTTTTTCCATCATCTTGTGTTCACTTGCCGTGTCAGGGCAGCACGAGGCGGTCTCGAGGCTGCCATTCGCATCGAGGCGGTGATAGTAATTCGGCACCACCTCGTCGAGATTGGAGTTGGGCCCTTCGCCGCTGGCATTGGTGTGGTTGAAGACCACATCCTGCACCACGCGCAACCCCGCCTTGTGCAGGCCATCCACCATTACCCGGTATTCGCGTACGCGGTCATCGGGATTGATCGCGTAGCTGCCCTGCGGCGTCATGTAGTGCACCGGATCGTAACCCCAGTTATACGCAGGATTGGTTTGGCTGGCGGTAACAGCTGCCTGTTGCTGCTGGCCACCTGGCGGATATTGCGCGAGACCAGTGGGAATGATCCAGGTGGATTTGTCTTCATTCACGCTCGCGAAATGGAAGGAGGGCAGGATATGCACGGCCTTGAGCCCGCTTTTGGCCAGGGAGTGAAGATGTTTCACGCCATCCGAGTTCTGGTCGTCAAAAGCCTCGTACAGGCCGCGATGAGCCGCTGGAACTGTCAGGTCATTCACACTGAAGTCGCGAATATGCAGCTCGTAAATGCTCATGTCGCTGAGGCTTATCAGCGGGGGTGAAGTATGCTCGTCCCATCCTGGGGGCTTCGTTTCATCGGAGTCGAGGTCCGTGATCCTGCTCTTGGTTCCGTTCAAAGCAATGTCGATGGAATAAGGGTCGCTGGTTACATTCGTATCCACGGCGGAGTCGGATGGCACCCAGACTTGCACGCTATAAAGGTAGTATTTGCTTTTCCAACTGGCGTCCCCATCGGCCACCCACACGCCATTGTGTTCGTGCATCGGTAGAACGGCGGAAGGCGTCGTATCGAATTCGTGGTCGAAGATTTGTACAGAGACACTCTGGGCCGTGGGTGCCCATAGCTTCAGTTTCACAGCGCAGTTTTCGTCATCAGCCCAGTCGTGCCAATCGCTCTCGTCATGGTGAAAGACGACGCCGAGCTTACCTGGGTAGTAGAAGAGATCATCCAAAACGCCCGCGAACTGAATGCCTGTGGCGTACTTTAACGTTCCGGTCGAATCAATCGCTGAAAAGGCGAGTTGTCCCTCAAGAGCCACCTGCAAGGTCGAAACCTGTGCATCTGGCGGCAGCTGGAGGACAGTGTAACCCTTTAATTGCGGGTAGCGTAGCAACTCATCCGCGGTCAGGCTTCCGCCAACCGTGAGCGGAATATTGGTCCCTCCCGTAATGCCAGTGGTGGTCACAGAAAGGCCGCCGGTCAGGCCAGAACTGATCGCATAGGTATCGCCGCTCTGCACGAACTGGGGCTGGATGGCCACTCGCTGGCGATCGAGCCAATAAGCCTGCTCCACGTTCAGCAGGCTAGCCAATATCTGCGCCGGAGTCGGCGTTGAGGTGAAGACCGTGGCGTTCCCGGAAATCGCCCATGCCTGGGTATATGTCGCGACATTCAGATGCATGTCAGGCCCAGGATCTTTAACGCCGGTGGAGATGTTGTGGATGATGAATCCGAGGTTCTGCGCATTGGGAATCAGGCTGATATCGAAGTAGACCCCGTAGGAGTCAGTGCTGGTCACTCCCGTCAGTCCGTCGTTAAAGTCGCCGGTATATTCCGCGGTGTCATCGAAGGCGTAGACGGTCCAGTTCGCGTAGTTTCCATCTGGCCGGAAGTAGTGAATGCGGGCATACCCGGGCAACAGCGCGGCGGGATTGGTCAGACTGGGCTGACTCTTGTACAGCTTGCCGATCCCCGTGTAGCCCCAATACTCAAAGCCTTCCGTGGACGGATCGACAAACTCGTTCGGTCCCGGGTCCTTCTGGTCCCCGCCGGGCGCTGAGGGGTTGTGAATGATCAGCCCAAGATTCTGCGAATTCGCCGTAACGGCCACGTCAAAATACACGCCAAACGCGTCCGAATTCGTTGGAGGCACGAGCCCGCTGTTGTAATCGCCGGCGTACTCCGTCGTGTCGAAGAAGGCGTAGATCGTCCAGCCTGCATAATTGCCATCCACCCGGTGGTAGTGAACACGGACGTATCCCGGCAGCAGCGCAGTAGGATTGGTTAAGCTCGGCGCGTTTGTATACAGCTTGGCTATCCCGGAGTACGCCCAGTACTCGATGCCCTGCGTCGCGGGATCGACAAATAAATTGTTGGGAGTGTCCTTCTGGTCTCCGCCCGGCGCTGTTGGATTGTGAAGGATGACGCCAACTTCTTGCGCGCCTGTGGTCACTCCGACGTCAAAATACGCGCCGAAGCTGTCGGTGCCCGTTACTTGAACGGGGCCGCCGCCATAGTTGCCTGTATTTTCCGTGGTGTTATCAAAGACATAGACCGTCCAGCCGCTGTAGTTGCCGTCCGGCCGATGGTAGTGGATGCGAATGTCCCCTGATGGAATGGCGGGATCAGACGCCGTAGCGGCCTGAGTTGATGCGAAAACGCTTAGCAGAAGCAGGAGGATGTAGCATCCATCCCTGGAAAGAAGGTGAGGTGTTCCAATGGGGAATTTCATGGGGCTCTCCAGAAGTGTTGCTAATGTTTGGTCAAGGGGCGGTCGTTCGGCGCTCGCCGGAGGGTCGCTCATTCAAGCGCGGTGATGTTACTTAGACAGAATATCGGGTGTCAAGGAATCTGTGAGGGGACACCTCCTCATTTTTTAGTTTTAGGCTCCCCAGTCGAGTAGTAGTTCGAGTTCCGCGGTGGGTGGCGGCGGTGCGGCAGGAATCACCGGGGAAAACTTGCTTTGTCCCTGGCGTTAGCCTGAGCTGGTCTCTCCATCGGTACGAAGCTTCCAAGGTTCTCAACAATGTGATGGGCGCTCACCAACCCATTTGGCGCATCCGCTCTAGGATGAGTCCGCTATAGTGATTCATGTGATCGGGCCGTCGCTTCAGGGGCAACGGCAGAATTGCGGCGAGTTGTGCCCCTTGTTGCCGGTCGATACTTCGGGCTGAGGTTCGGTAGTAGTAACGGCGCGCCGACTCCGCACCAAAAACACCAGGGCCCCATTCGACCACGTTGAGGTAGAGTTCCAAAATGCGCTGCTTGCCGAGGACCAATTCGGCCACCGGGACAAGTGTGAACTCGGCGCCCTTGCGGAGGATGGAGCGGCCGGTTCCGAAGAACAAGTTTTTTACCAGTTGCTGCGTAAGGGTGGATCCGCCGCGAATGCGGCCGCCTTCCATATCGTCTTCAGCAGCGATTTCCATCGCGTCCCAATCGAATCCATGATGCTGGTAGAAGCGCGCGTCTTCCGCGGCGATGACAGCATGCTGGAGATCGGGCGAGATTTGGCTCAGCGGAACGAACTCGTATCGTTCGTGATACGGCCTGTGGTGAATCCATGCCTGCAAGCGCCGCTCCATGTGCACCGTGGTGGTTGGTGGGTCGATCCACCGGACAGCCACAAGGACCAGCACAGCAAGCGACCAAAGAAGTGCCGCTCCGATGAGAAACCATCGAACGAAGGATCGGAGAGTGCCTTTCCGATGCGGGGTCTTCGAAGGTGTGTCTGGATTTTCAGTCACACCTCAGAATAATCGTTTGGGCTCGATTGACATAGCGCCCGATTACTAGTGCCAGGTCAACCGGTCACTAGTAGACTGGATGTGGCGAAATCTCGTCTTTCCGGAGTTTCTCGATGTTGAACCAAGGTGTTTGGGCAGAAGTCAGAGTGGGTGACGAACACCTGCGATTATTTTCAGAACACAATGCGCAGGGGGTACAGGCTTCTGTGTACAATGTGACCGCGAAGAATTGGATCGCACCCTCTGAGCCAGTGGATGATATCGAACAGGGAAAAGACAGAGCTGCAGCACATGCTAGGGCATATCTTCACAATGCAGGTCACTTAGAACTACCGCAGTTAGAATGGAAAAAATCCCGCTCGGCGTAGTTCCTGACAGTTCTCAATCATAAATACGACTTCTCCGGCAAGCGCGGTTTGTGTCCGGTAAGCCGTAACCGGAGGAGTGTGAAGTACTGGAATGGGGCTCGTCCCGCTAGTGCACAAGAACCTGGAATGGACCGATTGAACCAAAGAACCCACTTCGTTCAACTTTGCTCTGAGAGATGTCCTGTGGGTGCATGGTTTTCCCTGCGGATGAGCATTTATAGTTCCGAAGCCGACGTGGCATTTCAAGAATATCGCCGCCCCTTTAAGGTATATTATCTTCGACAAACTGGGTCCGGCGGAGGTGCTTTCTACCGGTATCTGGCCTGAAATATTTCGGCTATGGATGCTTAAGTGTTTAGATGTGTGCAACCGCCATATAGGGAGGGTGTGAGCAGATTTCGATCACGCCCCCGGAGTTACATCGATTCAGGTGAACTGGTGGCAATTTGGCCGGCCCAGAGTCGGGCCGTTCCGAGCACGGTTGACAATCGCTAAAATGCCTTCGGATTTAACGATAAGGATACTGCTTTGGTCCTTATATGCAAGTTTGAAAGTGGACCAAGACGCAGTGAAGTTCGACGGGCTCGCGATGGCAGGTGAATGAGCTTGGAGAAGTTAGGCAAATACCTGATTCAGAGAGAACTTGGGCGCGGGGCTGGGGGTGTCGTTTACCGTGCTCGCGATCCAATCATCAATCGTCTCGTCGCACTGAAGACGATCACTACGGGTCTGGCCGAATACCCCGATTTGCTCCAACGCTTTTACCAAGAGGCCCAGTCGGCCGGCGGCTTGCAGCATCCCAACATCGTCACGATTTACGACTTGGGGGATGCTGACGGCATTCCCTATATAGCCATGGAGCTTCTTGAAGGAGAAAGTTTAGATCAGCTGATCAGCCGCCGGGCGCCCTTGCCTGTTCCATTGAAACTTACTTACGCATTGCAAGCATGCCGCGCGCTGGACTACGCCCACAAACGCGGGATCATCCATCGCGATATCAAGCCCGATAACGTCATGCTAACCAGAGATGGCACAGTAAAGGTTGTGGACTTCGGCATAGCCCGCGTCCTTGAAACTTCAAAAACGCAGACCGGTATGCTGCTCGGTACTTTCGCCTACATGTCTCCCGAGCAATATCACGGCGAGCATGCAGATGCACGCTCTGATATCTGGTCATTTGGGGTTCTTTTGTATGAGTTGCTTGCGTACCAGAGACCCTTCAGGGGGTCGACTCCAGCGAGCCTCATGCATAGTATTTGCCAGCAGGAAGCGCCCCCCCTGCCCGATGTAGTCCCCGAATGTCCCGCGGCTCTCGAAAAAGTAGTCCAAAAAGTCTTACGGAAATCGCCTGACGAACGATATCAGTCGATGGAAGAAGTTCTCCTTGACCTGGATCCGATCTGCAAGGGATTGCAAGCGGAGTCCGTTGCGGCGCTGGTCGTCCAAGCGCGCAATTTGTCGGAACAGGGTGACTATTCCCAGTCCCGTGATTTGCTGCGTCAAGCACTTCAAATCGACTCGACGAACACACAAGCCAGGAATCTTCTGGAAAAGGCTAATACCGAGCTCAGACGCATTCTTATTCGGCCGAAACTGCAGCAGCAGATCGAAAAGGGACAGGAGTTACTCGCCGAAGGGAAAACGCAAGAGGCAAGGATGGAGGCAGAGGTTGTCTTGCAGTTGGACCCGACCTTTGAGCCCGGTCAGGAGCTGCTGAAGCGCGTCCAGCAAGAAATGGGCCGCGCTCGCCAAATCGCCGAATGGATTGACGCCGCCGAGCAACGTTTGGCGCAAGGCCTCCTGGAAGAAGCCGAGGAGCTACTTGCGAGGGTCCTGGAAGTTGAATCTAACAGCCAGCAAGCAAGAGCGCTTCAGCTACAGCTGACTAACGAAAAGGCAGAGCGCCAGAGGCGAGTGCAATTCTTCGATAAAATGCAGCAAGCGCGCGGCTTGTGGACGCAACAGAATTATGCGGAATGCATCCAGCTTCTGGTCGAATTGCGGAAGGAATTTCCCGATGATGACGAGATTCCCCGGCTCCTGGAGACCGCCCAGGAAGATCAGGCGAACCAGAAAAGATCGCTGGGTCTGGCTGACGCCCGCAGCATGCTGGCAAATCGCCGCTATGACGAGTGTACAGCGCTTCTTGCTGACCTTCGAAAGCAATTCCCTGACGACGAGGAAATCCTCAAGCTGCAGAAGGCACTGTTTGAGGATCGGCGAAAACAACGAAAAGCGCAATCTGTTGCGGAGGTTCGAAGCCTGCTAGCGGCGAGACGCTACGACGATTGTACGTCCCAGCTGAATTCTATCCTGAATGAGTTCCCTGGCGACGACGAAGTGCTGCAACTTCAAAGAAGTGTCCTCGAGGATCAGAGAAAGGAACGAAGATCGCAGTCTATTGCGGAAGCTCGAAACCTCTTTGCCGCGAGGCGGCACGACGCTTGCACCTCTCTGTTGCACTCCATTCTCAAGGAGTTTCCGGGCGACGACGAGACGCTACAACTACAAAAGAATGTACTCGACGATCAGCGAAAACAGCGGATGTTGGATTCCCTGAGCGAGGCGCGAAACATCCTGGCAGCGAAGCGGTATGACGATTGTATCTCCCGGCTGACATCTCTTCAGAAGGAATATCCAGACGAAGCCGATGTCGCGAGGTTACTCGAAACCGCCAAGACGGAAAGAGCTGAGCAGCAGCGGCAACAAAGCGTCGCGAAAGCCCGAAAATTGCTGGCTGGGCGCAGGTACGATGAGTGCGCCACGTTGCTTTTGGAATTGCAGAAGCAGTTTCCCAAGGATGAGGAAATACCGAAGCTTCTTGATGTGGTTCGCAAGGACCAATCCGAGCAGCGCAAGCTGCAAGGTTTGACCGAAGCGCGGAGTTTCCTGCACTCGCGGAATTATGAGGAATGCCTCACACTTCTCGGAAAGCTGCAGGGCGAACATCCCAATGACAACGACGTCGCCAAGCTCCTCGAGACGGCGCTCGGTGAGCAGGCCGAGCAACGTAAACTGAAAAGCTTGTCGGAAGCTCGAAGTTTGTTGACCTCTCGCAATTACGAAGAGTGCTTGGCGTTGCTCGCGAAGCTGCAAAGCCAGTATCCAAAAGACAATGACATCGTAAAACTAATCGAAATAGCGCGTGAGGATCGCGCGGAGCAAGAGAAGCAGCGCCAGCTTGCAAACGCCAGGAATCATCTAGCTGCGCGGCGATTTGTGGAGGCCATGGGCGTGCTCGACGGACTTCGCGAGGCTCACCCAAAGGATTCAGGGATCATCAAGCTGCAAACTCTAGCCCTCCAGGAAAAGGAAAAACAGGACAGCCTCGAACGTCTGCAGGGCGAATTGAAGGCCTTGAAAAAGTTGGTCAGCGAAAAGAAATATACCGATGTTCTTGCACAGTCAGAAAGGATCCAGAAGGAGTTCCCCGGCAACACGGATTTGAGCCGACTCATCGAGTTTTCGAAGGCCCAACAGGCGGAGATCGAGCGGGAAGCCCGACAACAAGCAATTCTTCAAGAGGTGAAAAAGCATTTCGATTCATCCCATTTTGAGGAGGCGTACCACGCCGCCTTGGCTGGTCTCAAGACATTTCCTGACAACAAGGAGCTGCAGCTTTTGCGAGAGCAGGCTGATAGCCAGCAAAGGAAACTCGAAACTCGTCAACACATCGAGCAGAGAATTCGGGAAATCAAGGTCAAGATCAACCGGGGAAAGATTAGCGATGCGATAGACCTGGCCAAGCAGACGCTCATGACTCTGGGGCCGGACACCGATGTAAATCAATTGCTAAATTCTGCCCGAGTGGAACTCGAGGCTCGTGAGAAAAAGAAAGGCCAGGAAGAAAAGTTGGAAGCAGTTCGTGCTCTGATCAGCGCAGGGAAACTGGTCGAGGCGACAAGAACGTTGGACCTCGCTGTTGAGGCGAAGATTCTTGAAGTCTTCGATCCTCGCGTCCAGCGTGTCTGTGAAGAGTTGGACGCTGCCAAATCTGCTGCGACGGCCGCCGCATCCGCGATATCTGCGCCACCCGTGAGTCGCTCCAAAGAGTATGCTTGGGTGCAAGGGCCGCCGGAACCGGAGGTCGCCTCTCCGGAAGAAACGCGCCCTCCAACGGAAATACCAAGGCCAATGGCGTCTGCGGGCCAGACAGTTTTACCGCCTACGCCGCCGGTAGCTCTGCAGCCTCCATCTCCACTACCTGCGGACAACACCCCCCGAGCCTCGGCGCCTCCTCAGCGGCCAGCGAAAGCCTTGCCTGAACCGGCTGCCGAATCGGTTGTTGAACCGGCGGCTATAGTTCCGCCTTCTCCAACACCTTCTTCAACCGTCGCTTTGCCCCCCGCTCCCCCGCCACGCAGAGAGATCAGACAACCGGTTGTTCAAGTTTCAGTCCCTGAGGCGATCCCTGTTGCAAGGGCAGCTCCACCATCGAACAGAAAGAAGGCTGCACGAATTGGTGCTTTGGTTTTATGCGTGGTGGGACTGATTTGGGGACTAACACGGCTAGCTACGTTGTTTCGCACGCATGAGTCCGCATCCACTCCGAGCGTTGCGAAACCCACCGCGAAGCCGGAGCCAAATCCCCTAGAGATCCAGCAGCGCGATGCGATGAATGCAGCTGATAAGCTGGTTGCTTCGAATGATCTCGAAGGCGCGCTGAAAATCCTTGCACCGGCCGCGGATGTGAATGGCCCATTCACTGCCGAGATCAAGAGAAAGCAAGCTGGCATCGAAGAGTCGATGCAAAATCAGAACCTGCGTGACCTCCGGCGCGGCGAAGAGCAGCTGTGGCAGCAGGCAAATGACGATATCGCTGGCGGACGCTTTGCTGAAGCGCAGAAGAAACTACATCAGATACTTGCGCTAGGTGACGGAGGGCTCCGCAAGAACGACGCGCAACAGTACCTCGCTCATACAATTCCTGCACGCCAGGAGGAAGAAAAACTATTTTCGCAGGCGCGCCAGGCCGCTGAAAAGAGCGATATAAACAATCTCCAAAGCGCCTCTGATATTCTTAGCCGTCTCGCTTCACGGGAAGGTCCGCGGAAGCCCGAAGCAGAGAAAATGCTGCAAGACGTCCGAGCAAAACTATCCAGCAGTTACGCAAGCAGTGTTCGCCAGGATTTGCAGCGCGGAGATTTCCATTCAGCCCGTCTGAAAGCTGGTCAGATCCAGCAGGGTGGCGGCGATGCTGGGGCGCTTTCCGCCGAGATCGATCAAGCCGAACAGAACCGCCTCACCCAATTGGAGAGCCAGTTTAATCAGCTCAAGCAGAGCGACGATGACGCCGCGGCCCAGCAACTTGGCAACCTGCAACGAGGGTTCCAGGCGCTGGCCGATAGTGCAGGGCCACGATCGGAAGAAGCCAAAGGCTTTGTCAATAATCTGCCAACGGCGATACGCGAAGTGCATGAACGCGCGGCCAGCAAACGCGCCGAAACTGCCTATGGTCAACTGGTCGCCAGATATCAGCAAGCCTCGGTCACGAACGATAAGACTGGGCTGGAAGCGGCGCGTATTGGCTTGCAGTCCATCGCAAAAGCTGGCGGTTCTCACGCAAGTGAAGCCCAGCGGTTTGTGGACGAAATTGGCACAAAGCTCGCAGCTCTGAGCCAGCCTCCTCCTGTGGTAACGCCTGTCCCGCCTGCACCCGTTTCCGGGCCCGGTGACAATGATGCCGTGCTCGCCCTTGTTAAGCGATACTCACAGGCTTTTGAGCAAAGGAATGCGGACGCCCTGCAGCAGATTTGGCCTGCAATGGGGAAGAACCTGTACAGTCGCTACAAAAACTCGTTTGAGAGTGCCAGCTCGATCCGCATGCAGGTCCAAACAGAAAGCGTGAAAATCGACACGGGCGGCAATACCGCGACCGTGACGGCTCAAGTTACACAGGAATACACTCCGCAAGGGCGGAAGCCTCAAAGTGTGAAGGGCCTGACGATCTTTCAATTCGCAAAGTCAAACGGCTCCTGGGTCATCACGAACGTCCAGTGAGTCTGAATTCTCTGCGAACCCGATTAACTTCTTGACCAAACTAAACTGCGTGAGTAGAATCCGCCCCACTTACGTTTGGGTGAAACGAAACAGCTTTGCGCATCACCATCTTGCGGTGAATCTAGGCTAATCCGGCTTCTCAAGAACAAGGAGTGGACAGTCATGTTCAATCGCGCACTTCTGGGGTATCTCGTTTTAAGCTTCCTCGCGGCCCTATCTTTTCTGGTCGTTGGGAGCGCCTCGGCCCAGACGTGTCCGTTGAACGGCACGTTGAGCAACAAGCTGGTCTGCCAAATTCCACAAGTATATGGCGCGTTTGGATTCGGCACTACGACGGACCCGACTCAGTCCGTACTGTTCACTGGGGACCATCACAACGCTCATTTTTCAAGTGATTTCCTCGCTACATTCGCGCCCATCAATGAAGCCGTCGGCATCCAGGCGTCACAGTTGCCAATAGCTTCGCCCTCCTCCGGTATCACTTTCGTTTATGACCCATCGCTGAAGACGTTTGCGCCTTCAACCGATGAGAGTCTCGGGCCAATCGTCGGCAATCGCGCGTCCACAATCGGGAGGCGCAAACTCTTCCTGGGCTTCAGCTACCAATACTTTAATTTCGGCTCGATTGACGGACAAAATCTGAGCAACATTCCGACCGTCCTCCAGCATCAACCGTTTCCTGTACCTAATCCCCAGCACATCCCGTCGTGCGATAACCAAACGGGGCTAACCACCGCGAATGGTTATGCAGGGGACCCGTGCTTCGTGCGCGACTTTATACAAACCACGAACAACATCGACCTCACGATTCATCAATACACGATCTATGTGACCTACGGGATCACAAACCGTCTCGATTTTTCGGCAGCCATCCCGATTTTGAATGTTCAAATGGCCGTCAGTTCGCACGCCACGATTGTTCCGAATACTGTTGCGCCTGCAGCAGCTGGCGCCCCTGGCAATGTATGGCATTCCTTCAATCCCACTAATCCGGTGCTCGCATCCCAATGTGCCTCGCAGGTTCCATGCCTTAATGCAACGTTTTCTGATTCGAGCAGCGCAGCCGGAATCGGCGACGTCGTTCTCCGTGGAAAATACACCATATACAACGGAGAGCGGTTCGCCGTGGGGGCCGGCGTGGATGTGCGTCTGCCCAGCGGAGATGAATTGAACTTCCTGGGTTCTGGTGCCACCGGGGTGAAGCCGTTCGGAGTCGTTTCGTACAGGGCCCGCATCTCTCCGCACGCGGAAGTGGGTTATGAATGGAACGGCGATTCCACTCTCGCCGGAACTAACATAGTGCCCTCGGCGACTGGCGTAACGCCGACAAACGCGGGTAAGCTTCCCAACCGATTCGTCTACATTGTGGGTGCCGACGTTCGCGTCGTGAAACGACTGACGGCCGCGTTTGATATTTACGGTCAGCGTTTGTTTAACAGCCCGGAACTCGTCTCTCAAACATACACGGGTCTTGGAAGCTGCGCGGGCCCCACCGATCCGACTGGCGCCACCTGCGGGACCTATACGCCTGGCACGACTCATCCGGACATCGCGCAGAGAACTACGGACGTTAATATCACCGAGGCGTCGCTTGGTCTGAAGTACCGCCTGATTGGCCGGCTGGTGGTTACTGGAAATGTGCTTCTTAAATTGGATGAAGGCGGTCTTCGAAGCAACGCCGTACCTCTCGTAGGTATTTCGTATAATTTCTAGCGTTTCAGCAGCCTGAAAAAAGAGCGACGACATAAACCGAAACTGTTGGCTTCAAGTCCGACGACCTCCGGCTCTTTGCCCGGGGTGTTGGGCATACTCTGTCAATGCTGCTGAATAGTGCGTTCGTGCTGCCTGCCTCCCAAAAAACCGCAACTCCGGTGATCTTCCCATCGCTGGCTTGCTGCATTCAAGCTCCCGACTATCCTTCTTCACACGGCCATGAGTCGCTCGAAATTGAATCCTCAGTGCTCATCCTTGGGCGTAACAGCCGTCCCGTCCGACCAATGGCCGACTGGAATCATGAACTCGGTTATTGGCTCCGGGGCGCCCCCAAACTGTGGATTCAACATTACCGGGGAGCCAGGCAGATCCGCACCCCAAACCTTTGGATCTGTTAGGGGGATGTAAAACATCAAATGCGGAACCCAATGCCCGGCGGAGTCGTTTAAGTACCCTTGCCTCGACATCATGTAGCACATTGCGCCCGGTTCCAGGGCTGACAGTTCTTTCGTCTCGAATGCCTTGATACCATCGATGATCTGAGCTTTGGACAGTCCAGCCAATACCAACTCCGTCCTCTTGATAGTGAGGGGCAGGATGGATCGCACCGCCGGCGGATTGAAACAGATCGGACCTCGCATCTTGGGGTTCCAGAACTGCGCGAAGTCAAAGGGAGACATCCATGATCGCTCTACGACGCACACGAAACCGTTCTTGCCTTTGATCGCCGTTTCGTAGCCATGTCGCCCGAGGGCCAAGACTTCGGCATCGCCTGAGATGGAGTCCGGCGCAGCACTCCGCGCCAGCTTTATCTCCTCGTTGCGATCCGGTATCAGGTATTGTTCGAGCGGGGCCATGCTCGGATACGGTGTTTTGGTGTCTTGAGCTTTTGCTTCCCATGCCGTAGCGAACAGGATGGCCACAGCGATGCTCGCTAATGCGCTCGTCTTCATGCTTTTTCGTTTCATGATTTCTCCTGATTGTGAAGATCACAGCATCTATGAGGGATGATCCTGCTCCGGCTCAACAAGCTACATTGATATCAACGTACCACGCATCATTCCTCTTGGCAAGATAGGTTGATATCCATATTATTTGTCTATGGTCACTGTTGCGAGCCCTACCTTTGAGACAACGCTCCGGGTCCGCGATTCCTGTCTCTGTCTTCACGTGCAGCGAGCGGCAAGAGCGCTGGCCCGCCGCTTCGATGATGCCCTCCGCCCACTCGGTCTGACGAACGGACAATTCTCGCTAATGATGTCTCTAAACCGTCCGAAACCACCAGGTATGGCGGCCGTGGCTTCGCTCCTTGCCATGGATCGGACTACCTTGACGGCCGCTCTCAAGCCTTTGCGGCGCCGCGGTCTGCTCAAGATCACGGCAGACCCTGCGGACGGTCGCGGCCATCTGATGGCCCTGACGGCAAAGGGGCGAAGGCTGCTCGTACGCGCCGTTCCGGTCTGGAGGAATACCCACACCGCAGTCGAGGCACTTCTGCGCAATGGCGATTTAGATCGCCTCCGGAACAATTTACGAGCACTCTCCTGATCATCCCAAGGGGTCGCGAATCATCTTGCCCGTTGCGGTGTCCAGCATCGCCAACGTCCGCTGGCGAGTTCTTGAAAGATATGAAACAACAGTTCAGGCCTGAATCTTGAGTTTCCTATTAGCGTCCGGGATTCGGCTTGTAAGTCGCGATTAGTCGTAACCGGACATTGAGGGCAAAGATGAACCTTTGCATGTGTACGGACGTTAGTCATCATCGGGGTCGGTAGGAGGACGCTTGTCGTTGATGAAGAAGGCAGCCTTGAGGGCCGCAGGGATAGTGTGGAAAGTGACGGGCATATGGGTAAGGTTGAAACAATCGGAAAGGTCGTCGGCTGGGCCATCCGCGTACCCGAGCGAGGGCAGGTTGTAGGTGGTCTCGATGAATTTCAAAATACTTCCAAAGTCGTGCGTCGTGTGCGAAATGTACGCAGTCTTCGCGTACGGTGAAACCACAATCAATGGGACCCGGAAGCCATACACATATCCCGATCCCCAGCTAACCCCGTCGTTGATCACCTTCGGTGCCACATGGTCATACCAACCTCCCCAATCGTCCCATGTAATGATGATCGCGGTGTTGGCCCAATACGGGCTATTCCCAATCGCGTTGACGATCGCGGATACCCACGAAGGCCCGCTCCCGTCGTTGGCGACGGCATGATCCGAGCTGAGGCCGTTGGGAATGATCCAGCTAACCTGCGGCAGTTGCCCGTTGGCGATGTCCACCAACACTTGCGATTGCGGTATCACCACGTTGTTCACCCAATCCGGGCCGGTGCAGCTGAGCGTGCCGTTGACCGTCTGCTGCTGGCAAATGTGCTGAATAGCGTCGGGCCCCGTCCAGATCGAACCCGCAGAGGGCGCGTAATAGCGCCAGGTCACACCTTTGGTATTCAGATAATCCGTCAACGTGGGATGGTCGAAGCATGGATACTGCGGCGCGGGCTTGCTTTCGCTCCCGGTGGGATCGATCATCTTCACCCGATTCGTCAATGCGGCGATGCATCCGGCGGGACTCAACGCAGGGTTTTCCGCGGCGAAAAGATTGCTGCCTGTGCTAGGAGCCGACGTACCGGAAATAATGAACTGGTGCGCCGGAAAGCTTGGACCTTCGTTGGTCTGGAACATCCGATCGCCAAACGTGTACTGCTCCGCCAGCGCGAAGTACGGCTGAACGTCAGCCGGTTTGACATACATGTACTGCGGATTGGGATGTACGTTTGGCGGGCAATTCGCCGCCGGTGAGCACGGGATCAGGTTCGCTCCGTCCATCTTTCCGCCGTCGTACATGGAAACGAAAGCGGCATTGGCGTGGCTGAGATCGTAATTCTGCGGGTTCGACCCCGTTGTGCCCAAGTCGATGGGACTGAGCGGAATAGTCTGCCCCGTGGAATTCAATCCGCTGCTGGCGATATCGGCGCCGCGGGATATCAGCACTGGATCCTGAAACAAATTGTCAGGCGTGCGGTTTTCTTGAAAGATGACCACGATGTGCTGGAACACAGCGGCCGTCGTCAGGGTCAGCGACTGGGGGCCGTTGCTGGGAGCCATACTCTTGGCGTCGCTTCCGGTAACGGTGATGGTGTAGTTGCCGCCAGGAGTCCCGGCCGAAGTCGATACCGTCAGCATGGAAGTTCCTGGAGTACTGCCGCTGATCGTCACCGGAGACGTGCCGAAGGAGCAACTGGGAGCCGGAGTGCCACCGCTGATCATGCTGCACGAAAGGCTGACGCTGCCCGTATAGCCATTTGCAGGAGTCACAGTGATGGCGGAAGTGGACGTGTTTCCTGCGGTTATGGACTCCGGGTTCAACGGCGTGGCGCTGAGAGTGTAGCTGGGCTGGCCCATAGACCCTGTTGACGAGCCCGAGTTGCAGCCGCTTAGGCCGAAAAGGAGAGCGCTTAGGCTCATGACTGCACCGGAGACAAAGAATTGACGGAGGGGACTCATGGAAGAACCTCCTCGTAATTGCCGGATTGTACTTCGTCAAATATCAACACAGCTGGCGATGAAACGACTCGGACAAAGGAAACTTTTTCATGGGTCCTTGCTCGTCAAAATCGACGGCCAGACCTTAGCCCCCATCAAGGGCTAGTTTCCGATTACCGCTGCGGGCTCAACGGGGTATTTGAAAATGTTTACCCGGCCGAAATCTTTCTGTCTCCCCGTTCGTATATCTAGGAAACAGACAATGCGCAGGGGGAACGTATGGGTGCTCGAACGGGCAGAGCTTTTTTGTTCGTGTTGACCATTTTCGTCTTATCCGCCGCCGCAACTGAGCTTTACCCTGCCGTTAAGACCAGCCCTGAGCCTTCACGCGATTCCATCGTCAGTATCGTCACCCAGATTCAGCGGGCGGACTACGAAGGCGACCGCGCAGCTCTGAAGCGCCTCCACGACAAGCTAACGCCCATCCCAGAAGACAACAAGCTAGCATCGCGGGTGCTTTACTGGCGTGGATTTGCCTTGTGGCGGAGAGCGATTAACGGGTTCAACGAATCCCCGACTCCAGAGGATCTGGAAGAGGACCTCACCCTGGCTGTCACCGATTTCAAAGACGCCATTGCCCGGGACCCTGCATTCGTGGAACCTAAGATTGGAGCAGGCTCCAGTCTGGGTTACCTGATGTACTTGCACAAGAAAGACCCAGCTCGCGTTCAGGAACTGTTCCAACAGTCGAGTCCGCTTTTGAAAGATGCCATGACGACAGCCCCAGACAATCCTCGGCTGCTTTGGGTGCTCGGTCCCATTCGTTGGTCGTCGCCCCCAGAGCGGGGAGGGGGTCAGGAGCGGGCCATCGAAACTTATAACAAGGGTTTGGAAGCGATCCACAACCAGAAGCGCGACGCGAGTGATCCGATGGAGCCTTCATGGGGGGAACCCGAGTTGCTGATGAGTCTCGCGTGGTCGAATTTGAACCGAAGCACGCCGGATTTGAACGCCGCCGAGCACGACGCACAAGCTGCCCTCAAACTGGTTCCTTACTGGCACTATGTTCGCGACATCTTGATGCCCCAGATTCGAGCTGCCCAAGCCAAAGCGCTCCTCCCGGTTTCAGGCGCGGCTTGACGCGCAGGCGCAGACCCAGCCGACTGCCAAGCCCGCCCAGTACTTCTTTGTCTTGTTGAATCGTCCCGCCAATACTTCGCAACTCAACACTTTGTTCCTGTCTCCATCAAAGGAACTGCTCAAATTATCGGGACGGGTGGGCTAACTCCCGGTAAGCGCCGACTGCGTCTTCGACGCGTCGCTAGGGCCAGGAACTTGTCTGGGACGATTTATTGATTTTAAAGGGCTTATCAACAAGTTCCTGGAGGAGTCTGATCAGGAACTGGAGGCGTGCTTCGTTCTGGTCACCAAGAGGATGAGATCTGCCACTATTTCGACCGCTTCACGGCCTCAACAAGGCCAGGATAGGGGTTTACGGCCTTTCCCCTCGACCATTGCTTTTCGGGGCCCAACTCGAAGATTGCAAGATGCAAGTGTGGCGCGCTTTCAACCGCGTTTCCCGTCCATCCCACAAAACCGATGACGTCCCCAGACTGGACCGACATTCCCTCGTGCAACCCCGCCGCGTACCTGTCCAAGTGCGCATAGTAGTAGCAATACTCTCCCTTTTCATCGAACTCGTATATTGTGATGCCGCCAGGTTTGCTGAGGAACAATTTGCGAATCGTTCCGGTTACCACTGCGCGTACAGGTGTCCCTCTCGGCTCGAGAATGTCCATCGCCTCATGCCGATGCCCGTTATGAATTTCTTCAAACGAATCTCGCAGATTCGCGATAGTGAGCCCACTGATGGGAGGAGTCATCTCGAGAATCGAGGAGGTCCCGCCAACGGTAAGAACCGCGAGTAAAAGTACGGGAATACAAATTAATAGCTTCAAACCAGTTCCTCCAAGTCTCTTCGTCCAGGAAATGACAAATGTGCAGCGTCAAACCCCATGCGACAGATCATCCACGTCCAGCTTTGTCAGCTGGAGGTACCCAGCCGATTTGCCACGCCGGTACACGCTTCGGAAGCGGCGTTCCGTGGCGCACCCAGTACAAGCCGCGGGTGCTTTTGAGCAACTGGCCGACCTCGGAGCTCTTGCATGCCCTTGCATCTTTCCGTAGCGCAAACTTCGCTCGCTCATTCCACGAACACGACGCGCGTGCCGTTTGTGACCAGGCCAGCGAGTTTGCTGGCATCCCAGTTTGTGAGCCGGACGCATCCGTCAGACTGGGAATACCCGATCTCTCCCGGATCAGGCGTGCCGTGGATACCGTAGTGCGGATCGCTGATGCCAATCCACACGACGCCCACCGGATTGTTCGGGCCCGCCGCGATGGTCGCCTTGGCACTGCTGGGGTTGGGATCCCAAAACAAATCGGGGTTGTAGTCGTAGGTTGGATTTCGCCGCACCTCAGTGACCTTCCAATTTCCGAAGGGGAGGGGAGCGTGCACGCTGCCGCTAGTCACGGGGGCGAAGAAAATAATCCGCCCTTTCCCGTCATAGACTTTCAAGACCGATGCCCTTTTCGAGACAATCACCTTAATCGCGCCTACGCGGAGCCGCTCGGCGTTCAAGGCCTCTCGTCCGGTACGCAGCACATTGGGCACTTTGATCCTCTCGCCCGCGATGAAACGGGCGCTGGGGTTTAGACGTTTGAGCAGGTCCGGTGCCGAGTGGAATTTCTCGCTTAGCTCCTGCAGCACCGATGTGAAATAAAGGCCAGAAAGTTTTGACATCTCGAGCATGTCTTTCGGAATCTTCCCGCTGAACGGGCCCGCAGCGTCTTGCGTAGTGATCGTATAGGATACAGTCGGTTCCACGACAGCACCCGCGCCGAGCACCTTCAGCAGCGCCTGGCGGTTCCGCAAGCCTGGAGCAAGCCCACGCGCGGCCTCGAACGCCGCCACTGCCTTGCTGCTGTTCTTACCGCCGGTTCCGTCGATCTCACCCGGCGAGAAGCCGGCCCGATCGAGAAGTACCTGCATTTCGAGCTCCGAGGTCCCGGCTGCTGGAACTGACGATGCCGGATGTTTCGTTGCGAGTAACGTCGATGTACCAAGCAGAATCGCCACGCTTGCGGCGAGACATGACAAGGACCCACGAGTGAATTTCGTGGCGCATTTCCGCGCGACGATGCGACTTCTTCCCAAGATGTTCAACCTCACGCAACGCAAATTTATCAGGCCCTGAGCTGACGCGTCTGTTCAACACCGCACAGAGTAGGCTGGACGATGAAGAGAGTTGTGTAATCGTGGATTTTCAAGTTTCCGATTACGCCTGCAGGCAGAACGGGGCGTTTGGCGAACGGCCTAGTTTGGATTGCGGTTCCCGAAGACCGTGATGGCGTTCCCTTTGTTTCGTTGAATCCACTAGTCTTCGACAGTCACACCGCCGCGGTACTGCTATCCTCATTCTGGCCCAGAGACCAGTAGTACGTTATTCCGCGACAAGCTAATGTGTCTTCAGCCGCGACATTTGGCTCTCTCTCGCCACGGTTCCCGATCGGAGCGTAGGCGAGCGGAGAACTGTTTGCTCGGCCCGATCTGGAGCCGGAAATAAAGGGCATACATGAACCTTACTCTTCGAACCACGAAAAACACAGTGAGCGCGGCTATGAGTGTTGTGTTGTTAATAGCGGGAGGTAGTTCTGCGCGCGCCACTGAACAGCCGCGCGCCGCGAGCGTTAATCGGCCCCACGGGACAACTACGGTAGGAATGATCGAGATCCCGGTTGTTGGTCTCGCCACACGGGTACTCGAAGGTTCCAATGCAAGTACACTTCGGTTGGCCGTCGGACATATCCCGGGCACTGCTCTCCCTGGTCCCACCGGCAACGTCGGCCTTGCGGGCCACCGGGATACTTTCTTTCGTTGCTTACGAAGGATCAAAGTAGGAGACGAAATTCGGCTTACCACCTCGGCGGGCACGTTCCAATATCGAGTCATTTCTCTCCGCGTTGTTCTTCCTGATGCCATCGAGGTTCTAAATGATACGAAGTTACCGACGTTAACCCTGGTCACCTGCTACCCGTTTGATTTTGCTGGCACCGCCCCACAGCGGCTGATCGTTCATGCCGAGATGGTCCGCAATTCCCCGAACTGAACCAGATCCCATTGTCCGGCTACCGTTAACTGCGCTGAAAGCTAGTCAACTTGAATGGAGAAACCGATGCGAAACCTTGCAGTCTTGCTGGTTGTGGGTTCAATTCTATGGTCACCGAGTGTAGCGGGTGCAAAAAATAAGAAAACAGATGTCCCGGTTGCGTCTCTGCCTGCGGTGATTGTGAATGCCAAGAAGGTTTTCCTTTCAAATGGCGGTAGCAGCTATCTCGCCTACGACGCCTTCTGTTCAGGGATGAAAGAATGGAGCAAGTATAAAATCGTTGGTTCGCCAGAGGAATCAGATCTAATCGTTGAACTATCTTATCGTGTTGAAGACAGCACCCGAGTCTGGGAACCGACAAACACCTACTACATCGCAACTCAGGTTTACAGCAAACAGATTATTGCCCCTCAACTAATTCTCACGATTTTCAGTGCCAAGATGAAAAACTCCCTTTGGTCGGAAACAGACCATCGAGGATTCGCAAAGCGAGAAAAGAACCAAGAGAAGGAAACGGTCAACTCTGCTCAGCGTCTAGTAGAAGATTTGAAAACAAGGGTGAGGTAGACGCGCAATTGAAGGAGCGGATGCTGCGGTTCATGGCGGCGGATGTTGAGAAACTGGTAGCGGGCAAGTACCGCCAGTTTTGAGCCATTATGCCAGCGGCCTACTCACTTGGACGATTAACCCCGTTAGGGCAGGTCTTTTTGAACCCAACATCGCCTTCTAGGAGGAGACGCAGATTCCGGCTTATATGGCTCGCCTGCCACTTCTGAATTTCGTTTTTCGCTGAACCTCATACACGACGAGTACATTTTTCACTTGCTTGCCGCAGTTCGAGAGCATCTCCTGGGAGTCCGATTTGTCGCTTTCGCTTGAGCGAGACGAAATCCTGTATCACGTCAGTGCCCCGAAGCAGAAATGCAGTTCAGTTGTTGCCTGCCGATTTTGCTTGCGCGGAGGAAGAAAGCCTCTGCAGGGCGTAGTTGCTCCAAGGACCCACAGGGTCTAGTTTCAGGTATGCTTGCCAGTGCTCCCGCGCTTCGGCGAATGCTCCCAGCTTTTCGCAGACGTAGGCAAGATTGTACTGTGCATCGGGATAGTCCGGATCGAGCCGAACGGCTTGGCGGAGGTATTTGCGAGCCGTGTCGACATCTCCCACTTCCTCCAGAACGCTTCCCAGATTAAAGTGTGCCAGAGCGCTGTCGGGCTGCGCAGAAATCGCACGTCCGAAATATTCAGAGGCCTTTTCGAAATTTCCATCCTCGTAGTGCAAGGTTCCGCAATTGAGCAGCGCGTCGATCTTTGCGGGATCAACACGCAACGCACGATCATAGGCATCCATCGCTTCGGTTCTTGTCTTTTTGTCGGCTTCGTATTCCAGCGCCAGGGCCAGCCACTCGTCGGCGTTGCGTTCGGCGATGACGCGAACTTTTTCATCGAGGTCACGCGTTTCGAAATTCAAGACAAACTGGCCAGATAGGGGTTCCAGCCGGGTCCCGTGGCGTTCCACGAGGACATCTTTTCCATCAGAAAGAATGCGAAGCTCCGTAAGCGGCGCTTGGACCTGAACGAGCTTCTCCCGAAGCGCGGTCAGCGCTCGTCGTAAGCGATTCGCAGGTACACCTTGTTCAACCAACTGTTTTACCGTGCGCAGGCCAATCAAGTCACGGAAATCGTAGAAGCGGGTTTCTTGTTCTTTTCGGGGAGAGACAAGGCGCAAACGGTCCCAGTAGTCCAACTGCTTGGCGGTCAGACCAAGGATTCGCTGGACGTTTTCCGGGCTGAATCGATCGGTCGCACCCATTGAGGAACTAGCCGGCTACTTTCCTTCCTGTCCTCTTTTGCTGAACGGAGATAGGCTGCACGGCGCGAGAGGGAGGCTTCTTGCCTGCAGACACAGCCGCCGCTTCCGCCGAAGTCACGGCTGGCGCCGCAGCCGGAGCTTTCTTCTCCGCGAGGCTCTTCTTGAGCGCTTCCATCAAATCAATGACCGGGGCCAGATGCGGTTGTGCGACTTCGGTGACTTGCTGGCCCTGGAGCTTGGCAGAGATCATCGCGCGCAAATTCTCCTGGTATTCGTCCCGGTATTTCTGCGGCTCGAAAGGAGCGGCAAGGCTTTCGATCAGTTGTTGCGCGAGCTTCTTTTCCTGGTCCTTTATTTCGATCTTGTCGGTCGGAACAGACTCCGCGGCGCGAATCTCATTGGAATAGAACATCGTGTGCAACGTCATTCCTCTTGTGCCGGGCCGCACAATCACGATGTGCTCCCGCTGGTGCATGGTGAGCTTGGCGATGGCTCCATAACCGGACTCTTCCATAGCCTTCATGAGCAACTGGTAGGCTTTTACGCCGGCGTCTTCAGGGCTTACGTAATACGATGAGTCGAAATAGAGTGGATCCATCTCGCTTAACTTCACGAACTCCAGAATTTCCATAACGCGGGCGGAGGCAGGCTCGATTTTGTCGAGCTCTTCTTCGCTGAAGAGCACATATTGATCCTTTTCGTACTCATAACCCTTTACTATCTCGGACCGCTCCACGTTCCGGTTGCAAACCGGGCAAAACAGCGGCTGCTTGAGCCGTGAATGGCATTCCTTGTGAAGCTGGTTGAAACTGATTCGTTCACCGCGGGCTGCGGCAAACATGCGCACCGGCATCGAAATCAAGCCAAATGTGAGATGGCCTTTCCAGACAGTCGTGGCCATGTGAGCTCTCCTTTGCCAAGACACGGGATTGGGCCCGAATCTGTTAGGTTAGACGCCCACCGGACAAGAAGCAAGACGAAACCCCGGCTAAAAACCCCAAAAGGCAATCCTGCCGGCCCAAGAAAAGTCTGGGATAGAATGCATCCATGGCCAAACTGGAAGAATACCGGCGGAAGCGCCACTTCGACCGGACACCCGAGCCTTCGGGTGAACCCCAACCCGCGGCCGGTAAGGTCGAGGATCAGCCCTCCCCAGCTATTAAACGCACACGCCTGCCAAAGCCGAAACTGCCGCAGTTGGAAATTCGTCCCGGGGCTGAACACGGCGACACCTTCGTGGTTCAGAAGCACCGGGCGACACGGCTGCACTACGATTTCCGGCTGGCGGTCGACGGGACTCTGAAATCATGGGCCGTGCCCAAGGGACCTTCCCAGAGCCATGCCGACAAGCGGCTGGCGGTGCAAACGGAAGATCATCCGCTGGACTACGCCAACTTCGAAGGGAAAATTCCCGAAGGCAATTATGGGGCGGGAACGGTAATGGTTTGGGACCGCGGGACTTTTCATGTCGAGGGCAATCTCGCCGCGTTGAAGCAATTGGAAAAGGGAGAAATCAAGTTTAGTTTAAACGGGGAGAAATTGCGGGGCAGCTTTGTTTTGGTGAAACTGAAACACAGCGAAAAAGGCAACGAATGGTTGATGATCAAGCATAAGGACGCCGCCGAGGATTCCTCTTGGAACATCGACGAGCACGACGGTTCCGCCCTTACAGGACGCACGCTGGAGGAGATTAAGGAGCAGCTACCTCCTAAACGCCGGACAATCCCGATTCAACCGGCTGAGTTGCAAGGCGCTCGCAAGGGCGCAATGCTGTCTCGCGTGGAACCCATGCTCGCGACGCTTGCCGACCGACCCTTTTCCGATCCCAACTGGCTCTTTGAGATCAAATGGGACGGCGTCCGCGCGCTAGCTCGAATCGAGAATGGCGTCCTGGCGCTGCGTTCGCGTAACAGTATTGACATCACCAAACGATATCCCGAGCTGGCCTCTCTTCCCGATGCCTTGGCCGCTCGCCTGGCAATTCTTGACGGAGAGATCGTGGCCCTGGATGCCCAAGGTCACAGCAGCTTCGAACGATTGCAGGAACGCATGCACGTGCGAGCGCCAAGCGAGAGCCTTGTCACGCAAACGCGTGTCGTTTACTTCGCTTTCGATCTTCTCCACTGCGACGGATATGACCTTCGCGGGGCTCCGCTTCTCGAGCGCAAGCAGCTCCTGCAACGTTTGCTTTATACATCCGAGCGATTTCGCTACGCGGACCATCAGTTGGAACACGGAAAAGAGTTGTTTGCACTGGCGGAACAAAATGGTTTGGAAGGGATCGTCGCCAAGCGCGCCGATAGCCCTTACGTTTCCGACCGAAGCCCGAACTGGGTGAAGCTCAAGATTACTAAGACCGTTGACGCAGTGATCGGAGGCTGGACCGAAGCTCGCACCTCCGCTCTTCCCTTTGGCTCGCTGCTGCTGGGCTTGTATCAAGGCAAAAAACTTCGATTCATCGGACATGTTGGCAGCGGATTCGACGCGAAAAAGCACACGGAATTGAGCAGCAAGCTGGAAGAACTAGCTGTTCCCAATTGCCCGTTCGACGCCGTGCCCGAAACCAATGAAAAGCCATCCTGGGTCTCTCCTGCACTGGTGGCACGGGTCAAATTCAGCGGATGGACACAGGAGAACGTTCTGCGTCACCCCGTTTTCCTGGCCCTTCGTGCGGACGGGCTTCCCACAGATTGCCAATGGGAAAGCGAGGTTGCGCCTGCTGATTCACCCGCCGCCTCCGCCGTAGTTCGTGCGCCCGAGATTGTCGGCCGCGTGCTCAACACAAAAGCCGAGGTCGAAAACGAGTTATTCAAGGGGCGCTCGGAAACGGCCACCATCGAGCTGGACGGCAGACGGCTGCGACTGAGCAATCTGAACAAAGTCTATTTTCCAGAGTCAGGCCACAGCAAGCGTAACCTCCTGGCGTACTACTACCGCATGGCGGACTTCATCCTGCCATTTCTACGCGATAGGGCTTTGGTCTTGCGACGCTATCCCGACGGAATCAAGGGCCAAGCTTTTTTTCAGAAAGATTTGCGCGAGGGAGTACCGGACTGGTTCAAGACGGTTCCGGTGGATTCCGAACATCGTGGGGAGTTAATTCACTACGCAACCGCCAACGACCGTGCTTCCCTGCTGTTTTTGACGGGCCTTGGTTGCATCGACCACAATCCGTGGTCCAATCGCCTCGCCGACCTTGAGCATCCCGACTACTTCTTCTTCGATCTGGATCCATCGGATGGCACGGAATTTTCCGTCGTCGTCACCATCGCTCGAGCGCTTCACGAAAAACTCGAAGAACTGCAGTTAGCGAACTTCTTGAAGACTTCGGGCGCCACTGGAATCCACATCTATATACCCGTCGAGCCGGTTTATACATACGAGCAACTGCGCACCTTCGGCGAGATCATCGCGCGCACCGTGACTGCCGAGCACCCGAGTCTGGTGACCCACGAGCGCATCGTTGCCAAGCGCCCGACGGGCCGCGTGTTGATCGACGTGCAGCAAAATGCCCACGGGCGTCCGCTGGCTGCCGCATATTCCGTACGGGCATTCCCCGAAGCGCCGGTTTCCACTCCCATTTTGCCCGGTGAACTGCGCTCCAGCCTGCAGCCGGCGAATCTAAACATAAAAACGATTTTTGCGCGACTAAAAGAGAAGGGTGATCTCTGGCGTGGTTTCTGGAAGCAACGCCAAAGGTTGGAGGGGGCCATTGAAGCTTTGAGCAGCCGCATACCGCCACGGGGGAAAAAAACGTCCTGATCATTCACTAACATTGCCTTTTCCCCGTATCGCAGCTGTGATTAAATTCCAAATCGAGGGAGGTTCGCTATTCCTAGCAAGGGCCAATTGTGCGTGGGCACTTCTGGATACTCCTATAAGGAGTGGAAGGGGAGTTTTTATCCGGAGAAGCTGCCCGACCGCGAAATGCTGAGCTATTATGCGGGGCAGTTCAAAACGGTCGAGATCAACCATTCTTTCTACCGCATGCCGACGGAAAATCTGCTCTTGCAGTGGGCGAAGAGCGTTCCTGAAGGATTTAAGTTTGCTCTGAAGGCAAACCAGCAGATCACCCACATCAAGAGGCTGCGCGGCTGTCAAGAGACGTTGAAGCGTTTCCTGGAGGTGGCCAGCGTGTTAAACGATGGCGACCACCTCGGCCCCGTCCTTGTGCAGCTTCCACCCAATTTCAAATTTGATCAGCCGCTGCTTGAAGATTTTCTCGCCCTTCGTCCCCCGGCCTTTGCATTCGCTTTTGAAGTGCGTCACGCATCGTGGTACACCGAGGAAACTTACGCCGTCCTTCGCCGGCACGGAACAGCGCTTTGTTTAGCCGAGACGGAGAAGGAAACACCTCTGGAAGTCCTTACATCCGAATTTACTTATGTGCGCCTGCGGCGTGAAAACTACACTGCAAAGCAATTGGGGACTTGGAGCAAGCGTTTTGAAGAATGGCTTCGCAAGGGAGTGGATGTGTACGCCTACTGCAAGCATGAAGATGCCGGCAAAGCGCCGGCCTACGCACATGCGCTGCTGCGTACAAAAGATAATTGAGTATATTCAGATCA
>Ga0307478_10000769_pt1 | contig 30811 bp, 35 predicted proteins | sample atmos_gasesECM4C_2_FD_203713 | JGI IMG/M metagenome (GOLD analysis project Ga0307478, IMG submission 203713) | Hardwood forest soil microbial communities from Morgan-Monroe State Forest, Indiana, United States - atmos_gasesECM4C_05 | ecosystem: Environmental > Terrestrial > Soil > Temperate...
GTTGATGCCGAGGGCACCGAGAAATCGCAGAAAGGTTGTCGCTTTGCTGGCTTCGATGCGGTCGAGCAGGTTCTGCGCGGACTTGTCGGCAAAACCGTCGAGCGATAGCAGCTGCGCCTTCGTGAGGTGGTAGAGATCCGCCGGGTCTTTGACCAGCTTTCGATCGATCAGCTGCTGCAGCGTCGCGTAACCAAAGCCCTCGATGTCGAGCGAACCGACGAAGTGCCTCAGGTGCTCGAGCACCTGGGCAGGGCAGGTTGGATTGATGCAGCGGGTCGCCGCCTCTCCCGGCTCGCGCACCAGTTCCGTTCCGCATTCCGGGCATTTTTTCGGCATGTGCCACGGCCGGCTCGATTTCGACCGCTTCTCTTTTAGAACCCGAACCACCTCGGGGATCACGTCGCCGGCGCGCTGGATGATGACGTGGTCCTGCAGGCGCACGTCTTTGCGGGCAACTTCGTCTTCGTTGTGGAGCGTCGCCCGACTCACGGTCACGCCCGCGATCTGCGTCGGCTGGAGCCACGCCACCGGGGTTGCCGCGCCGGTACGGCCGATATAGATCTTGATGTCCTCGACGACGGTTTCCGCTTGCTCGGGCGGGAACTTGAATGCCAGGGCCCAACGAGGACTTCGGGACACGAACCCGAGCTCCGCCTGCTGGGCGAGATCATTCACCTTGATGACGATGCCGTCGATCTCGTAGTCGAGGCCGTGACGTTTCTCGGTCCACTCGTCGAGGAAGGCGATCACCGCCTCGATGTCCTGATGGGTCCGACGGTTGTCGTTGACGTGAAACCCCATCTGGGCGAGTCGCTCCAGGATCTGCTCCTGGCTTTTCGCGCTACCCGGCGGGTCGAGCGCATACATGAAGGTATCGAGGCGGCGCCGGGCGGTGACTTTCGGATCGAGCTGTCGCACCGCGCCCGCCGCGGCGTTGCGTGGATTGGCAAAGGGCGGTTTGCCCTCGGCCGCCAGCTCGGCATTCAAGCGCTGGAAGCTGCGCTTCGGCATGTAAACCTCGCCCCGAACCTCGAACGTCTGCGGGAACTCTCTGGGGATGGTGACGGATAACGGGACACTGGGGATGGTCTTCACGTTGGGTGTGACGTCTTCACCGACGTAGCCGTCGCCGCGAGTGGCGCCGATCTTGTAGCGACCCTGCTCGTACAGCAGGCTCATCGCGAGTCCGTCGATCTTGAGTTCGGTCACGTATTCGACCTTGAGATCGCCGAGCGCCCGCTGGACGCGCTTGTCGAACTCGCGGACGTCGTCGCGCTCGAAGGCGTTCGCGAGGCTGAGCATCGGCGTACGGTGGGTGACCTTGGCAAACGCGTCCGAAGGCGGCCCGCCAACCCGTTGCGTCGGCGAGTCGGGGGTGATCAGCTCCGGGTGCTCGGTCTCCAGCTCGACCAGCTCGCGGAAGAGCGCGTCGTACTCCGCGTCGGTGATCTCGGGATTGTCGAGAACGTAGTACTGGCGATTCGCCTCGTCGATCAGCCGCCGCAACTCGAGGACGCGCGCCCTCACAGCCTCAATGTCCCCTCCCCCGCTCGCGGGGGAGGGCAGGGTGGGGGCCTTGCTCACACCTTGACGATCGGGGCCAGGCTGACGGCGAGGATCTTCATCCCGACCTTGTCGAACTTGACGATGACCTCCTCGTCGGTGCGGGTCATCGTGCTCTTCAGCACCGCGCCCCGGCCCCAGGATCGATGCTCGACCTGGTCACCGGGCTTGTAGCGCTGGACCAACTCGACCGCTGCCGCAGGCCGCGCCGCCTCGATGGCGCGCGCCGGCGCCATGGTTGGATCCGGCATCCCCGATGGGATGCCTGCCGAGCCGTCGACGAGCTCCCTCGGAATATCAGCGAGGAATCGCGACGGTACGTTGAGGTTGGCGTTCCCCCACAGGTGCCGGCGAAAGGCGTGAAACAGGTAGAGCCGATCCTTGGCGCGGGTCATCCCAACGTAGGCGAGCCGCCGCTCCTCCTCGAGGCCGGCGGGCGAATCGAGGCTGCGACTGTGTGGAAATAACCCTTCCTCCATGCCGAGCATGAACACCACGGGGAACTCGAGCCCTTTGACCATGTGCAGGGTGATCAAGGTCAGGCCCTGTGTGCCCTCCGCCATGGTGTCGACGTCGCTCATCAGCGCCGTCTCTTCGAGGAACGCCTGCAAGCCCTCGCCGGCTGGCAGCCCATCGTACTCTGACGCCAGACCCCGAAGCTCGAGCACGTTGGCCCAGCGCTCGTCGCCGTCGGAGCCCGTGTCCTTCACGTAGCGTTCGTAGCCGCTACGCATCAGCAGCAGGTCGATGGTCTCCACCAGCCGGCGCTCCTGCGACGCGGCGCGCACCTCGTTGATCAGGTCGCGGAATTCGGCGAGCGCGCTCTTCGCCGCCGGGGTCAGGTCGACCATTTCGTCGAGGCGGCGGAGCGCGTCCCAGGCCGACATGCCGTGCGCATCAGCCCAGTACCCGAGTTGGGCCAGCGATTTCTCGCCCAGCTTTCGCCGCGGAACGTTGATGATGCGCGAGAAGCTCAGCGTGTCCTGCGGATTGGCGATCAGCCGGAGGTAGGCCATCACATCCTTGACTTCGCGACGTTCGTAGAATCGCAGGCCGCCGATCAGACGGTAGGGCACACCCCGCCGAAGCAAGACTTCTTCAAGCGCGCGGGATTGCGCATTCGTCCGGTAGAGCACGGCGATATCACCGAGCCGGTTGTCGCCCTCGGCGACCAGCCGCAGCGCTTCCCGGGCAACCGCCTGCGCCTCCTCCTGCTCGTCGTAGGTCTGCGCCACGACCACCTTTGGGCCACCGGGCCGGTCGGTCCAGAGACGTTTCTCGGCGCGGTTCGGATTGGCCTTGATGACGTGGTAGGCGGCGTCGAGGATCATCTGTGTCGAGCGGTAGTTCTGCTCGAGCTTGACGATCTTCGCGTCTGGATAATCGTGCTCGAACGACAGGATGTTGCGGACATCTGCGCCCCTAAACATGTAGATGCTCTGATCGTCATCGCCCACGACGGTGAGGTTGCGATGCTTGCTCGCGAGGTGCCGCACCATCAGGTACTGCGCCCGATTGGTGTCCTGGTACTCGTCGACCATGATGTACTTGAACCGCTTCTGGTATTTCTCGAGGACCTCGGGGTGTCGGTCGAAGAGCCAGACGGTGCGCATCAGCAAATCGTCGAAGTCGAGCGCGTTGTTTTGCTTGAGAAACGCGTCGTAGCGCAGCCGGATCTGCGCCGCCAGCTCCTCGTTGTGGGTACCCGCCGCCTTTCGCTGGTCCTCGGCGCTGATCACCTCGTCTTTGGCGCGCGAAATCAACGCCACCATGCCGCTCGGTGGGTAGCGCTTTTCATCGAGCCGGAGCTCGGTCATGACCCGTTTGATCACGGCGAGGCGATCCCCTTCGTCGTAGATGATGAAGTGCCGGTCGATGCCATCGGCGCTGCCGTCGCGGCGAAGGATGCGCACGCCGATCGCGTGGAACGTTCCCATCCAGATCGCGCCGGCGCTCAGGTTGACGAGGCTCTCGACGCGCCCGCGCATCTCGCGCGCGGCCTTGTTCGTGAACGTCACCGCCAGAATCTCGCCCGGTTCCGCTCGGCCCTGCTGAATCAGCCAGGCGATGCGATGGGTCAGCACGCGCGTCTTGCCGCTGCCGGCCCCGGCGAAAATCAGTAACGGACCGTCGTCTGCGGTGACCGCCGCGCGTTGCGGTGGATTCAGTCCGGCGAGGAGATCGACGCCGCGCTCAGCGGCCGCGGGGGAGCTTGCCAAATCAACGGCAAGTTTACCCGGCAGCGGTTAGAACAAAAACGTATGCGCGGCGCGCTGCCTAGTGGCGGCGGCCACGGCCGCGCATACGACCGGCGGCCATGTCATCCGTGTCGTCGAAGTTGTCCTCGCGCGTTTTCTTGGTCGACTTCAGCGACTGCGAGAAGGCGCTAAAGAACTGATCGCGCAACTCCATCGTGGAGATCTCGAACGCATCCTTCAATGTCCAGTGGTCGTCCGGCGAGTAGCGGCGCTCGCAAGCCCAGAGGAGGAACTTGATGAGCTGGATCTTGATGGCGGCCATGAGCTTGGAGTCGGCTTTCGGCGCCGTCTTCCCCTGGACCACGGCGACCTTGGCGCCCTTGTCTTTGCCCTTGTCTTTGGCCTTGTCCTTTCCCTTTCCACCTTTTCGCATGGGAACGACCGGCGCGACCGGAGCCTCGGCGCCGCGGACGCCCCAGGCCGGAGCGGACGGCGCCTGTGCGACGGGCGGCGCCTGCGCCACCAGGCTGGCGCGCAGCGCAGCGAGGTCATCCTTGGGCGCGGCAGGCTTGGGTGGCTCGGCACCGGCCGGCATCGGCGCGGCGGCCGGTGGCTGATAGGTGGGCAAGGGTGCCTCGCGTTTCCGAGGAATGGCCATCGGCGGCACGGAAAAGCTTGGCGGGGTCACCGGCCGAGCCGGTGCCGGCGGCGCCTGGGGAGGCTGAACCGCCATCGGCTGCTGCGATGGCATCGCCTGCGGTGGCGCTTGCGGCGGCATGGCCTGCGGTTGTGCTTGCGGCGGCATCGCGGGAGGCTGCGGGTACGCCGGATACTGGGGTTGCGGCTGCCCAGCTGGCGGCCTCATCCCACCGGGCGCTTGCGGATAGCCCGGCTGCGGGTAGGGCTGTGCCTGCGGCGGCGTGCCGGGGTACGGGGCACCGGGGTAGGCGGCCGGTGGGTAGCCAGGAGGCGGCTGCTGCTGGGGATACCCCGCCTGCTGCGGCTGCGGGTAACCTTGCGGCGGCTGCTGGGGGTAGGCCGGCTGCTGCTGCTGCGGGTAGGGCTGCTGCTGTGGCTGGGGGTAGCCCTGCTGCGGCTGGGGGTAACCCTGTTGGGGCTGCGGCGGTTGCGGAGGATATCCCGGCTGCGGCTGCGCATACGGCTGCTGCGGCGGGTAACCACCGGCGCCCCAGGCCGGAGCCGCTGCTGGGGGCTGCCAGTGCGCCGGCGCGATGGGGCGCTGCTGGTCGGGAGGGATATACGGCGCCGAGGGCCCTTGCAACGCGGCCTGACTGCGTCCGAGCAGGTCCTGGAGACGACCCTTGTCGATGTAGAGGTTGCCCGCCAGGTTAGGATCGGCCCCTGGCCCGAACAGGCACTCGCCACTCTGGAACTCCCAGAGCAGATCGAAGGCCTGGCGCGCACCACGGACCCGGCCACCACTGGCGTGGGTCAGCGCGCCGGCCTGGAACGCATACACCCAGTTCCCTCGCGGTTCGTGCAACTCGAGCACACCCGTCTGGGAACCGTTGACCACCTGGTCGAGGAGGCCAAGCAGGCCGACGCGATCGATGGGGCTGAACGCAGGCGCCGCGGACTGCGGGGCGCCCTTCTCCACCTTGCCCTTGGCGAAGAGCTTCACACCGCTGTAACCGGCGGTGGTGGGCCGTCCTTGCCCGTGTAAAACCTCCGCTACAACGTGTTACCAGTCAGCAACAGCGCTCGCACCTCGTCGTCGGTGACCTGTGGCCACTCTTCGAAGAAATTGCCGACCGCGTAGAAGGGCTCTGGCGTAACGAGGCAGAGAAACTCGTCGACCAGTGGGGCCAGCACCGCCGCCGTGTCCAGCGGCGCAACCGGCACCGCGAGCACGATGCGCCGCGCGCCGCGCCGTCGGAGCGACGCGATACCTGCCTGGGCGGTGTACCCGGTCGCGACGCCATCGTCGGTCAGGATGGCGGTCCGCCCTTCCAACGGTGGGACGGCATTCGCGCCCAAGCCGCTCAACCATTGCGCTAACTCCTGGCGTTGTTGCGCGGCGGCGTCCAGCAGGTCGTCATCCGTGAGCCCCAAATGTCGACTCAATTTGTGGTCGAGGACGATCGCGCCGAGATCATCAACCGCGCCGATCGCGAGCTCCGGGTTATCCGGAGCGCCAAGCTTGCGCACCGGGCAGATCCCAAGCGGTAGATGCAGCGCGACCGCGATCGCCCGCGCCACGACGACCCCGCCACGCGGGATCCCAAGGACGACCGTCCCCGACGCGTCTCGATAATGGCGGAGCGCTGCCGCCAGGCGTTCGCCCGCGTCGAGCCGGTCGCGAAAAATCACGGCACTACAATAGGTCGATGTCCAGCACCATGCCATCGATGCCGGGTGTTGGTGACCAGGCACCCGACTTCACCCTGCCGGGAACCCCCGACGGCGACCCGGTCAGCCTTGCATCCTTTCGGGGAAGCAAACACGTCCTGCTCGCCTTCTACATCTTTGATTTCAGCCCCGGTTGAACGAACGAGCTCACCTCCTTGCGAGGTGATCACGAACAGTTCCTCAAGGGGGAGACCCAGGTGCTCGCGATTAGCGTCGACCACATCTGGGCGCACAAGGCCTATGCCAAGAGCCTGGGCGATCTTCCCTTCCCCCTTCTCGCCGACTGGGACAAGTCGGTCTGCCGCAAATACGGCGTCCTCAACGAGGAGCGTGGCGTCGCGCACCGATCACTGTTCTTGCTCGACTACCGCGGCTATGTCCGCTGGCGCAATCCGCACTATGACTGGCGCAGTCCGGAGCAATACGCGGAGATGACCGAGGCGATGCTGGGGCTCCCGATGATCCCGCGCCCAAAGCCCGCCAAATAGAGAAAAGCCAGCCCGAAGGCTGGCTTGCGGTCGATCTGCGGTGGTTAGCTCTTGCCGTTCGCGACGACGGCCAGGATGTCCTTCTCGGACAGGATCAGGTACTCGATCTCGTCGAGCTTGATCTCGCTGCCAGAGTACTTCGCATAGACGACGCGGTCGCCGACCTTGACGTCAAGCGGCTCGCGCTTGCCGGTGGTCTCGATGAACCGGCCGTTGCCGACGGCCTCGACCATGCCTTCCTGCGGCTTCTCCTTGGCGGTGTCGGGCAGCACGATGCCGCTCTTGGTCTTCTCTTCGCGCTCGACGGGCTTGATCACGACGCGGTCGCCCAGTGGACGTAGCTTCATGGAACCCTCCTTAGGTGGTGACTGTATATCGGATTTAGCACTCAATTGGCCCGAGTGCTAATGATAGCCGATGTGCGGGTCAGTTTCAACCCGAGGAGAAGGTCCGCGAGCAGGTCTGCTCCGGGGTCTTGTCAGGGCGCGGTGAACGCGATAGGCTCCGGTAAAGATCTTTCGGGACTTGGGAGGAATTCGATGAAGAGGGGTTTTCGCGTTCTGGCGCTCGCCGCTGCCGCCGCCGTCGCCCTCATGGCGACCCCTGCACTTGCAGCAGAGTCACCGACCTATCTCGCGCTTGGCGATTCGGTGCCGTTCGGGTACAGCCCGTTGATCGCCCCCAGTGACGTGCATGCGTTCATCGGCTACCCAGAAGACCTCGCCGGCTTGCGGGACGTGGCCGTCCGGAACGCGGCCTGTCCTGGCGAAACCACCGGCAGCCTGATCTCGATCTCGGCCCCTGACAATGGCTGCCAGGCTTTCCGTTCAGTCGGTGACCTCCACGTCAACTACCAGGGGTCGCAGCTCAGCTATGCCCTGGCGTACCTTCGAGCCCACCAGCACACCTCGCTGGTGACGATGACGATTGGAGCGAACGACTTCTTTCTGCTGCAGAAAGCCTGCAACAATGCCGTGCCGTGCATCGTCGGCGGCCTCCCCGCACTCTTCGCTAGCATCCAGGCAAACCTGACGACGATCTACGGGGCGATCCGCGCCACGGGCTACCAGGGAAGGATTGTCGCGCTCACCTACTACTTGATCAACTACAACGACCCGGTCGCGGTCTTGGTCATTTCATCCCTCAATGCCGTGGTAGGCGGCGTGACCCAGGCATTCGGCGGTCGGGTCGCCGACGGCTTTGGGGCGTTCGGCGCGATCGCCATATCCACCGCCGGAGGCGACAGCTGCGCCGCGGGCTTGCTGATCAAACTGGCGGACGGGACCTGCAACATCCATCCGTCGGCATTCGGTGCAAAGGTCCTGGCACAGGCGGTCCAGACCACTCTCCAGTAGCTAGCTGAAGCCGAGGCTCGGGTCCGCGTCGAAGGGCGCCGGATCCGGGCCTCGCCGGTCCCACTCGATCAGCGCTGCGACCCCGATCATGGCCGCGTTGTCGGTGCACAGCTCGGGGGCCGGGATGATGAGCCGGGCCAGACGGCCAAGCCGGGCCTGCGCTGCCTCGCGGAGCCGGCGGTTCCTGGCAACGCCGCCGCCGAGCACGATCGTCGGTGCCGGGTCTGTTGCCTGCGCCGCCTCGACCCGTTGCAGAAGTGCATCGACGATCGCTTCCTGATAGCTGGCGGCCAGGTCGGCACGCTCCTGCTCGCTGATCGTGTTGCGCTTGCGGACCTCGTAGAGCAAGGCCGTCTTGACGCCGCTAAAGCTGAAGTCCAGCCCCGGAGCCCGTGGCCGAGGGAATGCCACCGCCGTCGGGTCACCAGTGGCCGCCAACCTGTCGATCGCCGGGCCGCCGGGAAAGGGCAGGCCCAGGATCCGCGCACCCTTGTCGAATGCCTCCCCCGCCGCATCGTCGCGGGTCCGTCCGATGACGGAGATCTGGCCATCCGGGTGCCATCGGATCAGGTCGCTGTGGCCGCCCGAGACGACCAGCCCCAGTACCGGCGGCTGGAGTTGCTCGTCCTCGAGGAGCCCCGCGTAGACGTGCGCCGCCAGATGACTGACGCCGATGACGGGAAGTCCCCGCGCCCAGGCGATCGCCTGCCCGAGGTTGACGCCCACCAGCAGGCAGCCGATCAGGCCGGGCCCGCGCGTGACGCCCACCGCGTCGATCTGCTCCCACCGAGTGCCGGCATCCTCGAGGGCGCGCTCGATGACGGGAATGAGCGTTTGCAGGTGGGCGCGCGCGGCGAGTTCCGGAACGACCCCGCCGTACGGCGCGTGCAGCGCATCCTGCGATCGGATGACGTTCGAGAGCAGGCGCGGCCCGTCGGCAACCACCGACGCGGCGGTTTCATCACAGGAGGTCTCGATCGCCAGGACGCGCCGGGTGGTGGTGACTACTCCGGCGTGCTGCTGTCGAGCCCTTCGATCTCGAGCGTCTCCATGATGTCCTTGAAGCGCTTCTTGAAGGTCGGCGACTGGATCGAATCCGACCACATCACGATGGCGTCCTCATTGTTGTCGGTGTAATAGCCGCGACGCCGGCCGATCACCTTGAAGCCGAACTTTTCGTAGAGGCGAACCGCCACGTCGTTGGACGGCCGGACCTCGAGCGTGAGCCAGCGCGACCCCAGCTGATAGGCCCGCTGGATCAGCGCGGCCATCAGGGCATGACCGTACCCCTTTCCCTGCTGGTTGGCGCGCACGCCCACGGTCGTGATGTGCGCCTCGTCGCTCATCTTCCAGAGCCCGGCGTAGCCGACGATGTCCTCGTCGCGCCTGAGCACGAGGTAGTAGGCCGATCGGTTGTGATGGAGCTCTCGATAGTAGGCATTACGCGGCCAGGGCGTCGGAAAAATCTCACGCTCGATCGCCTGCACTTGCGGGATGTCATCCTCGCGCATGGCATCGACGAGTACTCGGGACTTCAGCTGCATCATGGGGCCTTCCTGAGGCGCTCCTCCGCGGCCGCGGGCTGGACGTAGAGCGCCTGCACCTCATCATATCGCAGTGGTTTTTGCGACTCGAAGGTCCAATTGGCGGAATCCGCAAGGGCGGCGCTCAACCGCCGCTGCTCGGTCGGCGGGATCTCCTGGCGGGCCTGCGCGGGCGACCAGGTAGCCAGCATCCCGGCCGGCTCGGTGATCACCCGGGCCGAGTTCGGGAGCCAGCTGGCGAGCTCAGCCGCCGGCATCCGCCGCACCGGCTCACCCTCACGCCAGGCGAAGACCTCGGCCCGTCCGGCGTCCCGCAGGGCCACAGTGGCCGGGTCGCCGTCCGCCCGGCGAGCCACGATCGGCAGGCTGTCGATGAGATGGAGGGGAATGTGCCGCGCGTAGGCCAGCCCGGCCGCCAACGAGAGGCCAACCCGGAGCCCCGTGAACGAGCCCGGGCCGCGTGCGGCCGCCACCGCCTCCAGGTCATCGGGTCCCCCGCTGGCCTTCCTCACCAGGGCCTCCAGGCGCGCCAGCACCGGCTGGTCACCGCGCCGCCGGACCCAGTCCTCCGCCGCCAGCACGCCCCGCCCCTCCAGCACGACCATCGCCTGGTCGACGCCGGAGGTGTCAATGGCCAGGCGCATGTTCAAATACCGCGCGAACGCGATCGGGTCCGCGCACCAGGGTCAGCCGCCGTCGATTGTCGCTGCCACCGGTCAGACGGATCAGGATGGTCGCCCAAAGCTCGAGTACGCCGGCGCGCTCCGGCCACTCGATCAGGGTGACAGCATCGGGGGCCGGCTCGTCGAGGCCGGTGTCGACCCAGGCCAGTCCCTCGAGCCGATACAGATCGTAGTGCTCGACCGGAACCCTCCCTCGATACTGATGATGCAAAACAAAGGTCGGGCTGTGCACGACGGCGGTGACGCCCAACGCCTCGGCGATGCCTTTGACGAGCTCGGTCTTTCCCGCCCCAAGGTCGCCTTCGAGACCGATCACGTCGCCCGCCTCCAGCATGCCGCCGAGCCGGCGCCCCAGCTCCCGGGTCTCCTCGACGGATTCGGTCTCAACGGAAGTGCTCATAACCTGCCTTCTTGAGGCGCTGCGTGCGGTCGCCCTGGCGAAAGCGAATCCCGGGGCGCCGCTCGATCTCGCCCACCACCGTCAGGGGCACCTCGATGCGTTGCAAGGCGCGCTGCGCGATCCGCATGCGGGCACGCGGGGCGGCGCAGATCAGCTCGAAGTCCTCGGAGTCGGTCACCGCCAGCGGCCACCGTTTGCGTCTCAGGCCGTGCGCGAGTGGCAGTCGCTCGACGTCGATGGTGGCGCCCACGCGTGCGTCCTCGACGAGCCGCTCGACTTCACGGGAGAGGCCGTCGCTGATGTCACCGCCGACGCGGACGCCTGACTCGACGAGGGCACGACCGGCGGCCAGTCGGGGCGTCGGATCGAGCTGTGCCCTCACCCAGGCCCGCTCGTCGCGAGAGGCGGGACGTGTGCCGGACTCGAGCAGACGAAGTCCGGCGGCCGCCGCGCCCAGTTGGCCCGTGACCGCGATCACCCACCCCGGCCGGGCGCCCGTCCGCCGGAGCATGGCGCGGCCCGATCCGAGCCGGCCAACCAGGGTCGCCGTCAGGGTAAGTGCCCCGAGCGTTCCGCTCAGGTCGCCTCCGGCGACCGTGCAGTGATATCGATGGGCTTGTTCCGCAATGCCGCGGTAGAGGCGACCAACGTCTCCGACAGCAAGCGTCCCGCGCAGCGAGAGCGAGACGAGAGCGTGGCGCGGCTCCGCGCCCATCGCCGCCAGGTCGCTGAGGTTGATCGCGATCAGCCGCCGGCCAAGCAACCGGAAGTCGAATCCCGGCCACTCGAGTCGAAAGTCGATCTCCTCGACCATCGTGTCGGTGGTCGCCACCACGATCGGATCGCCGCGCCAGACAGCCGCGTCATCGCCGGGCGCGCCGACCAGGAGGTCCCCCGATGGCGGATCCAGGTAGCGACGGATCGAGCGCAAGATGCCGCGTTCGCCCAGCTCGGCGAGCGTCCGCGGCCGGCGCGCGAGGATCGTGCTAAACGGGGATGCCCTCGACCGGGCTGCTGGCGATCGCCCTCATACCGATGTGCGCGCGGCCCGCGTTGAACGCGCGGCGCCCGGCGACAACGGCTTCGGCGAACGCGCGCGCCATCTCCGGTGGATCCTGGGCGCGCGCGATTGCCGTGTTGACGAGGACGGCGGCCACACCCAGCTCGAGGCATCGCGCCGCCTCGGACGGCACGCCCAACCCAGCGTCGACAATCACCGGCACCTTGACCTTGCTGATGATCAGTTGCAGATTCAGGAGATTCTGCAGCCCAAGGGTTGTGCCGATGGGCGCCGCGCCCGGCATGACCGCGGCGGCGCCGGCTTCGTACAGCCGGATCGCCTGCACCACGTCATCGCTGGTGTAGGCCATCACGATGAAGCCTTCTTGTACCAGCTGCCGGGTGGCCTCCAGCGTCCCCTGCGGATCGGGCAGCAACGTATCCTCGTCGCCCACGACTTCGACCTTGATGAAGTCGGACATGCCGGCCGCCCGGGCCATGCGCGCCAGCCGCACCGCGGCGTCAGCCGTGGTCGCCCCGGCCGTGTTTGGTAGGAGCGTAAAGCGGCGCAGGTCGATGCCGTCGAGCTCGGAGCGGCCGCCCTCGAGATTCAAGCGACGAATGGCGACAGTAATCATGTCGGGTTGCGCCGCTTCGAGGCAGCGAGCCAGGACCTCGTTCGACGCGTATTTGCCGGTGCCGTGGATCAATCGAGACCGGAGCGTCCGGCCGCCGACGATAAAGGCGTCGTTGGCGCCCGATCCGCCACCGACGAAGTAGACGAGCTCGAGCTCGTCGCCGGCATGGACCACGGTCTTTGCGAAATCGTCCTTTCGCCGGATCTCGCGGTTGTGCTCGATCACGACCCTCGAGGGCGCCACATCCAACGCTTTGAGGAGGTCGAGCAGGCTGACGCCGTCCTCGACCATGCGCGGCTTGCCGTTGAGGGTGACGCTGACGTCGCTCATCGGCGAGCAACCTCGAGCCTCGTGGCAATCAACTCGTGCAGCCGGCGCGCAGATTCAGCCGGATCGACGGCGTCGTAGACCGCGCGCACCACCGCGAGCGCGCTCGCACCGGCGCCGATCACGTCGGGCGCATTGTCATGATCGATCCCGCCGACGGCGACGAAGGGGCGATCGGCGATCGCCGCGACCTCACTGACCAGGCTCGTGCCGACCGCGGGCCGGCCGGCCTTGGTGGGCGTGGGATACACCGGACCCACCGCGATGTAGTCGACGTCTTCATCGATCGCCGCCTTCGCCTCCCCGAGCGTGTGGGTGGAGCGGCCGATCAGTCGTCCTTCGAAGCCCGGCAGCGCGCGGACCACCTCAGGTGGGAGGTCGTCCTGACCCAGGTGAACCCCGTCCGCGTCGGCGGCGATCGCGAGAGCCGGGTGATCGTTGATGATCAACAGGGCCTCGTGCGCGAGGGTCAGGGCCCGGAGTGCCAGCGCCAGCCGGTATTGCTCGGGCTTCGGCATCGACTTCTTGCGTAGCTGGATGACGTTGGCTCCGCCGTCGAGCGCCGCTTCCACGATGCGCGCCGTCTCGACCTCGTCGCCGTGATCTCCGGTGATCACGTAGAGGCGCATGCGGGCGAGTCGCACGTGACGTTGCTCAGCAGCTCCCATATGTGCTGCCCGACAGTTGCGGAATGCTCGAGCCCGTTTCCTCCGCAGGTATGACCTGATCAGGTTCTAGGGTCAGTCGGCAACCCGACTTTCTCAGCATTCCGCTCCCCTAGGGCGACCCTAATTATATGTTGTATCGGCGCGGCACCCGGTTCGAGATCGCGCAGAGGACCTCGTACGAGATGCTGCCCGCCGCTTTGGCGAGATCGTCGGCCGTCAATGTGGCGTCGCCGTCCCGGCCGATCAGTGTCACGACATCGCCGACCTGGACGTTGGGCACGGCGGCGACGTCGAGCGCTGCCTGATCCATGCTGATCGATCCGGCGAACGGGACCCGAGTGCCTCGGACGATCGCGAACCCAGTTTCGGCCGCGCGCCAGTGCAAGCCGTCAGCGTAGCCGGCGGCGATCGTCGCCACCCGCGCCGGCTGTTTTGCGGTAAAGCGGCGACCGTATCCGACGCTCTCGCCAGCCGGCACGGTGACAACGTTCGTGACAATCGTCTGCCAGGTCAGGGCCGGCCGCAGCGTCGGCAGGTCGCTCCAATCTGCTACCGGCCGAACGCCATAAAGAATCAGGCCGGCGCGAACCAGGTCGAGCCGAGCCTCCGGAAGACGGAGGATCGCCGCCGAGTTGGCCGCATGGCTGATGAAACCGGTGACCCCGGCCCGAACGAGCGCCGCACGGGCGTCGAGAAAGATCCTCAGTTGTTGCGTCGTGAAGGCGAGGTCGCCATCGGCGTCGGCGAAATGCGTCCAGAATCCGTCCAGGCGCAAACGAGAGTCGGCGTAGACCTCCGTCGCCAGGCGGATGGCGTCGTCCGGACTGGCGCCAAGCCGGTGCATTCCACTATCGACCTTGACGTGGACAGGGATCTCGGTGGCGGCCGTCTTCAGCAATTCGACGCCGGCGTGGTCATAGACCGTGAGGGCCAGCTTCGCCGCGACCGCCACCGAGAGCGCCGCCGGTGGGGTGTATCCGAGATTCAGGATTGGTTGGGTGATGCCAGCCTTACGCAGCTCGAGGCCCTCGGGAACCGACGACACCGCCAGCCAGGAAGCGCCGCCCTCGAGCGCCGCGCGGGCGGCGGGCACGGCCCCGTGCCCGTAGCCGTTGGCCTTGACGACGGCCATGACGGCCGTCTTCTCGCCCACGAGCTGCTTGACGAGGGCGCTGTTGTGCGTGATGGCCGACGGATCCACGTCGGCCCATTTCGTCGCGCCCTGCTCGGTCAGCGCAGGCGCTCCATCACGCGCGGAATCTGCGGAAGCAGGTCGGACGCGAGCACGCCAGCCTGGCCGATCGACGCCTCGAGGTCCGTCCCCGCGATGCTGTGGATGTGCACGCCGGTGACGGCGGCCTCGAAGGGCGGCAGCTTCTGGGCCATCAAGCCACCGATCAGCCCGGCGAGGACGTCGCCGGTGCCGCCGGATGCAAGTGCCGGGGTCGAAATCGGGTTCAGCGTGATGCGGCCGTCCGGCGCGGCAATCACGGTGCCGGCGCCCTTGAGGACGACCACCTTGTTCCAGGTCTTGGCGAACCGCGAGGCGATACCGCGCCGGTCCGTCTGAACCGCGCTGGTTTCAAGGTTGGCCAGGCGCCCGAATTCCGCGGGATGGGGTGTCAGGACGATGTTCGACGGCAGCTTGGGAAGGATGCTGCGATGTTCCGAGAGCAGGTTGAGCGCGTCGGCATCGAGCACGAGCGCAACGGTCACTTTCGGAAGCAGGTCCTCGATCAAGCGACGCGTCGATGTGTCGCGCCCGATGCCCGGTCCGACGATCCCCGCGGCCGCGCCGGTAAAGCCGCGCAGAACGGCGCTCAGGGCCGCGTGGCCGACGACGCCAGGCGAAATCTCGGGGACCGGGCCGACGACGACCTCGGTGCACTTCTCGGCCAGGATTGGATAGATCGATTGGGCGACCATCAGGCGCACGATGCCGGCGCCCGATCGTGCCGCGCCCATGCTGGTGAGATAGGCGGCGCCGGTGTAGCCTTGCGAGCCCGCCAGCACGACCACCGTGCCGAACGTTCCCTTGTGCCCGTCACGCGGCCGGTCTGGCAGCCTGAAACCGTCCGGGAGCTCGCCATCGGGCCGGATGGCCTCGGCCTCGGGGATGACGGCGACGGCGACGGCGAAATGGCCGTCGTGGGCGATGCTGACATCGATGTCGCGACCGGTCAGGGTCGTGGCCGGCGCGACCCGAACGTGTGGGCGACCGTCTTCGGAGGGCAGGATCTCGACATCACGCATGCGCGGGCGTGGCACACCGGTCGGCATCGCCTTGCCGATCGCCTCCTTTGCCGCCCAGCGGCCGGCCCAGCGCTCGGCGCTACCGCCGCAGTAGTCGATCTCGCGCGCGGTAAGAAATTTCTGCAGGAACCGATCGCCGAAGCGCTTCTGGGCCTCCGCGATGCGCGGAATCGCCGCGACATCCACACCGACCCGAGGGGTCACGCCGCTTACTCTACGGTGACGCTCTTCGCCAGGTTGCGCGGCTGGTCGACGTTGCAGCCGCGCTCGGTCGCCACGAAGTAGGCAAACAGCTGGAGCGCCACGACGTTCGGGATGGGCGAGAGAAATTCCGATACCGCGGGCACCTCGATGCGGTCGGCCTCGATCTCGGCGAGGGTGTCGTCGCCATCGCTGATCAATGCGAGCACCGGGGCATCGCGGGCGATGACCTCCTGGATGTTGCTGACCATCTTCTCCAGCGTCGCCGCTTTGGTCGCGATCGCGAACACCGGGAAGTTCTGGTCGAGCAGCGCGATCGGCCCGTGCTTCAATTCGCCGGCCGCGTAGCCCTCGGCGTGCAGGTAGGAGATCTCCTTGAGTTTCAACGCGCCCTCCAGGGCGATCGGGTAGTTGATGCCACGCCCGATGTACATGAAGTTGCGATGGCCGGAATACTTCCGCGCCAACGCCTGGATCGCCTCGGCGCGATCGAGCACCTGCTGGACCGACCTGGGCAGCGCCTTCAGCTCGGCGGTCAGCTCGCGCAGCCGCTCCGGTGCGAGTCGATGGCGCACCGCCGCCAGCCGGATGCCAAGCAAGTACAGGCACGTGAGGTGCGCGATGAACGTCTTGGACGACGCGACCCCGATTTCGGGACCGGCATGCAGATAGATCACGCCGTCGCTCTCGAGCGCCATCGAGCTGCCCACGACGTTGGTGATCGAGATGACTTTCGCCTTACGCTCCCTCGCCTCGCGGATGGCGGCCAGCGTATCGGCGGTCTCGCCCGACTGCGAAATGCCGATGACGAGCGTGTCCGCGTCGATGATCGGCTGGCGATAGCGGAACTCGGAGGCGGGTTCGACCTCCACCGGGATGCGGGCCAGGTCCTCGATGATGTATTTGCCGAGGAGGGCGGCGTAGTACGACGTGCCGGCCGCGACCATCTTGATGGCGTGGACCTTGAGTAATTGGCGATCGGTCAGCCCGAATTCCTCGAATGTGACCTCGCCTTCATCGCTGAGCCGGCCTCGCAATGCGTTGGAGACGGCTTCGGGCGCCTCGTTGATCTCCTTGGCCATGAAGTGCGGGTAGCCACCCTTTTGCGCCTGGCTGATATCCCATTTGACTTCGATGATTTTTGGCTTGACCGCGGCGCCGCTGATGGTGCTGACGTCGGGGCCGAGCTTGGTGATCGTCACCATCTCGCCTTCGCCGAGCAGCAGGACCTTCTTCGTGTACGGAATCACGGCCGTGATGTCGGAAGCGACGAACCACTCCTTGTCGCCGATGCCGACGACGAGCGGCGCGTTGAGCCTCGCGCCGATCAGTAAGTCCGGGTCGCTCTGCGAGAAGATCGCCATCGCGTAGGCGCCCTTCAACCGCGCCAGCGCCGCCCGGACGGCGGCCACGAGATCGCCCTTGTCGTTCTCCTCGATCAGGTGGGGCACGACCTCGGTGTCGGTCTCAGAAATAAAGACATGGCCCTGGGCCTGGAGCTCTTTGCGCAGCTCCGCGAAGTTTTCGATGATGCCGTTGTGGATCACCATGATCCGCTGGTGGCAGTCGGTGTGGGGATGGGCGTTGATCACCGTCGGGCGGCCGTGGGTCGCCCAACGGGTGTGGCCGATACCAAGGTGGCCCTGCGGCAGCTCCTCGGTCAAGCGGTCGACCAGGGTGTCGACCTTGGCGGCGCTCTTTACGACCGAGGTCTGGCCATCGGCGTCGTTGAAGATGGCGACGCCGGCGGAATCATAGCCACGGTACTCGAGCCGCTTGAGGCTCTCCATGATGATGGGAGCCGCGGAGCGCTCGCCCAGGTAGCCGATGATCCCGCACATGCTGCAGCCTCCTATGTTCCCCGTTTAGGCGCAAACAAACGAACGAAGCTACTTCGTAGTTTTGGTGAAACGCGCCGGGAGGCGCAAGGTTACGGCTTTCTAAGGCGGCGGGGTTACCCCGGGGATCGGTGAGATGAACACGTGGACCGTGGCCGTCTTTTGATTGACGGTCACCCCATCCGGCGGGCGGATCGTGACGGTGCGGACCACGTCGGCCTTGGCCCCCGTGATGTCGACTGGGTCCGTCCCGAGGAGCACGAGGAGGGCCAGGGTGTTCTGGAGGCCGGTCGCCTGGACATCGAGTGGCGCGACCTGGACGTTGGTCATCCGGTAGCCGGTGGCCGGCTGGCCGGTGAGGGTAAAGCCCACGCCCTTGTTAAGGGTGATCGAGTCCGCCTGGATCACCATCTTGACGCTGACCTGGGGCGGCGTCACCGTCATCTGGGGGACGATCTTCTTGCCGGCGTTCCAGACCACGACGTTGATGGGCAGGGTGCTGCCGGGCGGCGTCACGGTGGAGAGGTCGACGATGGCAACAGCCTGGATGCCGCTCAGCTGGCTTTTCGGACCGTCGACGCGCACGGTCGCCGGTGTGATCGTCGTTGCGGTGGTTTGCTCGTGGAATCCGGCAGGCAAGTTGTTGATCCGCTCGATAGAGACCGTCTGGGTCGCGCTGCCAAGGTCATCGACGTTCACCGTGACTGAGCTGGGCGCGACGATGGTGACGCTCGCGTCGGCGTTCTGCACGTCGATCGGCACCTTGTTCGTGCCGACTTTGACATTCGAGAAATTCCCCGTGACATGCAGCGAGGAAACCGTGAAGTGCAGGAGATTATCGGCCGTCCCGATTACCGTCACGGAGGCCGGCGGCACCTTGCCCACGACGACGAGGCCTGCGGGCAGTCCTGATGCCGCGACCGGCAACTGCACACCTCGTTGTTGGGTTGGGTTCTGGGCGTAGGCGACGACGCTCCAGAGCGCGACAGCAAACGCGATCGCCAGCAGCTTGAGCCGAAGGTTCGCCAGCAAAACCGCTATCTTACCGAAGCCCCGGGCGGACGCCGCCAGACTGGCAGCGGCGGCCGGTGGAGCTCGGTGCGGGGTTGAAGCAGTGAGGTCAGGACCTGGCGCAGCCGATCGGGATCGAGATTGCGGAGGAGCTTGCCCTCGTGGGCGACGGCGATCTGGCCGAGCTCTTCGCTGAGAATGAGCACGACAGCGTCGGTCTGCATCGAGAGGCCGAGCCCGGCGCGGTGGCGGGTGCCCATCCGCTCGCGGACCGTCCCCTCCTCGGCCAGCGGCAGCACACAGCCGGCGGCGAGGATCTGGTTTCCGCGAACGATCACCGCACCGTCATGAAGCGGCGAGTTCGGGAAGAAGATGGCCTCCAGGAATTCCGCCGTGAGCTCGCCGTTGATCCGGATACCGCTGTTGGCGTAGTTCTCCAGTCCCGTTTCTTTTTCGAAGACGATCAGCGCCCCCGTGAAACGCTGCGTCAGCTTGGTGGTGGCGCGGATCACCTCATCGATCATGCGGTTGAAAATCTGCAGGTTGTAATGCGATAGCGGCCGCCCGATGAAGCCGATGCGGCCGAACTGGTCGAGGGCACGTCGGATCTCGGGCTGGAAGAGCACGATGATGCCGACCAGGATGGCCGGTGCCGCGTTGCGGAAGATCCAGGAGAGGAGATGCAGGTCCAGCAGGTTGGCCAGCAGGCCGATCAGCGCGAGCAGGAGCACCCCGAACATCAGCTGGACGGCCTGGGTGCCTCGGACGAGGAGAAACAGCCGGTAGAGAAAGAAGGCCACCAGGCTGATGTCGATCAGATCGCGGACATGGCGCCAGACGTCCCCGCTCTGGAGGAACACCATGATGTCCCGCAAGATCACGTCCACTTCGGCGACTAGTATCCTCTAAGCCCGTCGCGACGGGTCAAGAAGGAGAACGAGCGCTGGGCCGTCTGCCACGCCCCGGCCGACATCGCCGGCGCCGGGACCCTGATTCTCGAGTCGCGCCAACACTTTCTCGACCTCGAAGACATGCCTGCCGACGAGAGGGCTTCCCTTGGACCAGTCCTCGGCCGCCTGTATCCCGCCATCCGGCGAGGCACCGGAGCCGACCGCGTCTACCTACTCTCGACCATGGGGGGAGTCCCCCACTTTCACGCCTGGCTCGTGCCCTGGTGGGCTGATTCCGCCCTTCGCGGTCCCAAATATCTCGCCGCCGAGCAGTCGTGCTCCGAGGCCGAGGCAATCGCCGCGTCGGAGCAAATCCGGGCGGCGCTGGCGCCCTCTGACACGGAACCGTAGACTGAACAGCGTATGAATACTGCCTTTGCCCTGATCGTGCCCCTGATCACGACCGCGATCACGACGAACAAAATCATCGCCGGCGTGGTCGTCCTGATCATCGTCGTCGCCGCCGTCGTGTGGTGGTCCCGGAGGCGAGGAGCCCCGCCGACCTAGCCGAGCGTCAGGCTGGCGGAATGAGCTCCATCTGATAGGTCGCGGGTAAGGCGTCAGGGTCGAGGAGGTCGGGGCCCTGGTTGTGGACGTCGTTCACCCGCAGCGAGGCCGGCGCCAACCGCAGCCATCCGGCAGGGCACGGCTGCAGGAAGGCGCCCAGTTGCTCGAGCGACAAGTCCTCGAGGACCCAGGTCGCGGCGTCGTCATCGGTCAGCACCACGGGCATCCGGTTGTGAAGGTCGGCGATGTCGGCGTTCGGCGTCGTGGTCAGGATGGTGGCAGCCGGCTGACCTTCCCACCGCGCCAGCACGCCGGCCAGGTGCAGGAACCCACCGTCGGCGCGTGAGACCGCCATCGGGAGTCGCCGCTCGCCGACTTTTCGCCACTCGTAGAAGTGGCTGGCCGGCACAAGGATCCGCTGCGTCAGCAGCAGGCGCTGATAGTACGGCTTGCTGAGCGCCGTCTCAGCCCGGAGGTTGAAAAGACCGCCTTTTGCGCCCTCGATGCCCCAGCGGACCACCTCGATTCGGTCGGGTCCTACGGCCATGACGGGGTCGGTCGGTGCGATGTTGTATCGTGGGAGCTCTTCCGGCGCGTCCCTGAGCCAGTGATACGTCTCGAGCAACTCCGCGCGAGGCATCGATGAACCGATGCGGCCACACATATCCCCTCAATTCTTCCAGTTACGACAGACAGCTGTCGCAACCATGCCTCAAGATCGGAGCATGTGCCGATCCAGCGAGACGCCGCTCGACCGGATCATGTCAGGGCTGAGCGAATTGCCGGGCTGGCTTGCGGAGCAGCCCACCGGTAAGCTCGGCGACGTCATTATCAAGAGCCGCGAGATCATCGATCGCACCGAAGCGATCGCGGCCGACGCCACTCGCCGGTTCGAGAAGGCGCGCGGCTACAAGGCCGACGGGTTCGTTGGCATGATCCCCTGGTTACGCGTGAACGGCAAACTGTCGGGACCCGCGGCCGCCGAGCGAGTCGAAGTGGCGCACCAGCTCAAGGACCTGCCCCGGACGGAAGAGGCCCTGGCCCGCGGCGAGATTGGCTACCAGCATGCTCTGACCATGGCGCGCACCGCGCAGACCGTGGGCGCCGCCCAGGTGCGCAAGGCCGAACCAACGCTGCTGAGGGCGGCGGAGACGATGGACCCCGGCCAGTTCGTCGGGGTCGTCAAGAACTTCGAACACCAGGTCGACGCCGCAGCGGCTCTCGGTGAGGCCAATCGTGCCCACGAGCGTCGGTACCTGCGCATCGGACAGCCGCAGAACGGCCTGGTCCGCATCGACGGTCTGCTCGACGCCGAGGGCGGCGCGATCGTCCGCACCGCGCTCGAGCCCTTTGCCAAGCCGACGAAGAACGACACCAGGACCCCGGACAAGCGGCTCGCCGATGCCCTGGTCGAGCGCTGCCGGTCCCGCGCCGCCGGTGGGCGGCCGGCTGGTCCCGAGGCTGGACACCCCGATGGTGCCGGGCCGCGTCCGCAGTTGATCATCACGGCCAATCTCGACACCCTGGCCGGCATCGAGGGCGCGCCGGCGGGTCAGTTGGAATGGGGCGGCACCGTCCCTGCGGAAACGGTTCGCCGGCTGGCCTGCGACTCGGCGATCACCCGCATCACCGGGCTTGGCGAGCTCGAGCATGAGATCACGCATGCGGCCCGGAGCATTCCGCCGGCGACGCGCCGCGCGCTCGTGGCGCGAGATCACCATTGCGTCTTCCCCGGTTGTGACCGGCCGGCCCCCTGGTGCGACGGGCATCACCTCATCCACTGGGCCGATGATGGGCCGACCAGATTGGACAACCTGGGGCTCGTCTGCGGAACGCACCACCGAAAAGTGCACGAAGAGGGCTGGAAACTGCGCCACGAGAACGATGGGCGATGGATCGCCACGCCGCCGAAACTGACGGTTGTCGCCCGGGCGCGGGCAGGCTGAGCGCTCTTCCCAATCGCTGACGCCGCGCGGTGGGCGAGCCGGCTAATCCAGTGCGGCTTGACCCGACGCGATGTGCTGGCTGGCTAGCGCTTCGTGTACTGCGGGGCTTTGCGCGCGCGCTTGAGGCCGGGCTTCTTCCGTTCCTTCATGCGCGGGTCCCGGGTCAGCAGGCCGTGCTTCTTCAGCACCGGCCGCATCGCGATGTCCGCGACGATAAGTGCCCGCGCGATGCCGTGCTGCACGGCGCCGGCCTGGCCGGACATCCCGCCGCCGTCGACCATGGCGCTCACGTTGAAGCGCTTCGCGGTCTCCGTGAGTCGCAGTGGCTCGACCACGACCATCTCCAGCATGCGCCGCCCGAAGTACTGCAGCGGCGGCTTGTTGTTGACCATGATGGTGCCCTCGCCCGGATAGAGGCGGACGCGCGCGACGGCGTTTTTCCTGCGCCCCGTGCCGTAGTAGTAGGTGCCGTTATCGGCCAATGACTTCGATCTCCCCTCGCGCCGTGAATTTTATTGCGACCGGTTGCTGCGCCTTGTGCGGGTGCGCGTCGCCCACATAGACCTTGAGGCGGCTCAATTGCGCCTTGCCCAGTGTCCCGTGCTGGAGCATGCCCCCTACCGCGTGACGGAACGGATGCGTCGGATGCTTGACGACCATGTCACCGTAGGCACGCTTGCGGAGTCCGCCCGGGTAACCCGTGTACGACGTGTAGATCTTGTCGGTGACTTTCTTGCCAGTGACCCGGATGCCCTTGACGTTGACCACGATGACGTGGTCGCCCGTGTTCAAGTGCGGCGTATACGTCGGCTTGTGCTTGCCGCGCAAGACTTTCGCGACGTTCGCGGCGAGGCGCCCGAGCGTCTGGCCATTGGCATCGACGATGTACCAACTGGCCGTAATTTCAGACGGCTTGGCGCTGTAGGTCTTCCCGGGAACGGGCATCGATTTAGTACTCCACCTTGACTTGAACGAGTCCCTGGGCGGGCGCGAGTCGCAACCCGCGCGCCGAGCCCGCAAGCAGCTCGTCGATCCAGGCCAGCGTTCGCTTGCGGCGGCCAACGTCGACCAGGGCGCCGGCAATGCGACGGACCATGCCGTAGAGAAACGCGTCCGCGGCAACCAGGATGGTCACCCAGTCGCCGGCCGCGCTAATTTCTATCTTGTCTACTCGGCGCACCGTGTGGCCACCGGGTCGCGGGCTGCGGCCAAACGCCGCGAAATCATGCTGTCCGATCAGACGCTGGCCCGCCGCCCGCATGGCGTCAAGATCGAGCACATCGCGGACGCCCCACGCGTACTGGCGCTGGTAGGCGCCGCGCGGAAGAGCCTGGCGAATCCGATAGGCGTAGTGCCGGACGCGGGCCGAGTAGCGCGCATTGAAACCCTCATCGACGACCTCGGCGCTTCGGACCGAAATATCGCTCGCGAGCCGCGCGTTCAGCGCACCCGGCAATTGATCGATCGCGAACGGCTTCTCGAGCTTGAAATTCACAACCTGGCCGAGCGCGTGCACGCCCGCGTCGGTTCGGCCCGCCGCTGTCAGCGCGGGCGTCTCACCCGTGAGCTCGGTGATTGCGGCGCGAAGCGCGGACTCGATCGTCGGCGTGCCGGCCTGCGCTTGCCACCCGTGGTAGCGCGTCCCTTCGTACTCGACGACCAGCTTGACGTTCATCGATCGACGAGCTCGATCAAGACCATGTCCGCGCCGTCGCCGAGGCGCGGTCCGATTTTCAGCACGCGAGTATAGCCGCCGGGTCGCTCTTTGATTCGTGGCATGAGCTTGGTGAAGAGGCGCTCGGTGACTTCGCGGTCTTCGACGATGGCATCCACCGCGCGGCGAGCGGCCACGTTGTCCGTCTTCGCCGTGGTGATGACTTTCTCGACCCAGCGGCGAAGCTCTTTGCCCTTCGCCTCCGTGGTCTGGATGCGGCCGTGGTCGAGCAGCGAAGTCACGAGATTGCGGCTCATCGCCTTGCGATGAGCCGTACTCCGCCCGAACTTGCGTCCCGCCTTCTGATGCCGCATGAGACTTGCCGGACTCTCTCCTAGACCAGAACTTTCGTGAGCTCGTCCGGCGTCAAAAAGCCGCGCTGGACGAGTTTTTCCTTGATCTCATCGAGCGACTTGCGACCGAAGTTGCGCAGGCTCAGGAGATCCTCCTCTCGCAGCGCAACCAACTGGCCGACCTTCGTGATCTCATTAGCTTTCAGACAGTTCAGCGCACGAACAGACAGATCCAGGTCCTCGATCGGCACGTCCGCGAGCCGAGACGACAGATCATTGCCCTTCTGCAGCGGCACGTCGGCGTCTTTGATTCGCTCCGTAAACCTGGTGAACAGGCTCAGATGGCTCGTAAATTGCTTGGCGGCCTCGCTGATCGCCTGGTCCGGCTGAATGGTGCCGTCGGTCCAGACTTCGAGGATCAGCTTGTCCCAGTCGGTTTCCTGGCCAACACGGGTCTTCTCGATCAAGAAATTCGCCTTGACGACCGGGCTGAAGATGGCGTCGATCGGGATGACGCCGATTGGCTGGCCCTCTTTCTTGTTGCGCTCGGCGGGCACGTAGCCCTTGCCACGCTCGACGGTCAGCTCCATACGGAGGCGACCCTTGTTCGAATCTAACGTGCAGATATACAGCTCCGGGTTGACGATCTCGACGTCGCTCGGGGCCTGGATGTCCGACGCCTTCACTTCCTTGGGGCCGGTGACGTCCAACGTGAGTCGCACCGGATCGTCCGAGTACGAGATCAAGTTGAGGCCCTTGAGATTGAGAATGATTTCCGTCACGTCTTCTTTGACGAACGGAATCGAAGAGAATTCGTGCGCGACGCCTTCGATCGAGACGGACGTCACGGCGGCGCCTTTCAACGTGCTCAGCAGCACCCGGCGCAACGCGTTGCCCAGGGTGGTGCCGAACCCGGGCTCGAGCGGCTCGATCTCGAACTTGCCATAGCTGGTCGAGTTCTCGATGCTCTTGACTTGGGGTTGGGCGGTATCGATCATGGTTCTCCTTGGTATGAAATTAGCGCGAATAAAACTCGACGATCAGTTGCTCCTGGATGGTCTGATCCATGTCGTCGCGTCCAGGTTGCGCGGTGACACGGGCGGTCATTGCATCTTTGTCGAGACTCAGCCACGGCACCACCGGCCGTTGCTCGCCGACGTCGAGCGCGGTCTTGATCCGTTCGACGTCTTTACTTGACTGATTCACGGCGACGACGTCGCCCACTCGGACCGAGTACGACGGAATATTCACGATCTGGCCGTTGACGGTGATGTGCCGGTGGGAGACGATCTGGCGCGCATCACGGCGAGAGGCCGCGAAGCCGACCCGGTAGACGACGTTGTCGAGCCGAGTTTCCAACAGACGTAGCAAATTCAGGCCGGTGACGCCGGTCATGTTCGCGGCGCGATCGAAGTAGATCCGAAACTGACTCTCGAGCAAGAAATAAATCCGGCGGGCCCGCTGCTTGGCGCGCAGCTGGATGCCGTAGTCGGAGACCTTGCGGCGCCGGACCTGCGTGTGCATGCCAGGTGGCATGGCGCGCCGGTCGAGCGTGCACTTGGTGAAGCACTTCTCGCCCTTCAGAAAGAGCTTGACGCCTTCGCGACGGCAGTGGCGGCAGACGGCGCCCTGGTACTTACCCATTAGACGCGCCGCCTCTTGGGAGGCCGGCAGCCGTTATGCGGGATCGGCGTGACGTCTGTGATCGCGGTGACTTCGAGGCCTGCCGCCTGCAATGACCGGATCGCGGCCTCGCGGCCGGCGCCGGGACCCTTGACGAAGATCTCGATCTGCTTGAGGCCGTGTTCCATGGCGCGCTTTGCCGTCGCCTCGGCGGTGACCTGGGCGGCGAACGGGGTGCTCTTTCGCGAGCCCTTGAAGCCCTGGCTTCCGGCACTGCCCCAGGCGAGGACGTTGCCTTGCGCGTCGGTCAATGACACGACCGTGTTGTTGAACGTGGACTGGATGTGCGCCTGGCCCACGGTGACGTGCTTTTTTTCTCGACGGCGGGTGCGGACGACTTTCTTCTTTGGCATGGCTTACTTCTTCGCCTCGACCTTCTTGCGTACGCCGACGGTCTTGCGTGGTCCCCGACGGGTGCGCGCATTCGTCCGCGTCCGCTGGCCGCGCACGGGCAGGCCACGACGGTGGCGCAGGCCGCGATACGTCCCGATTTCGATGAGCCGCTTGATATTCAGCGCGATCTCGCGTCGCAGCTCGCCTTCGACTTTGGCTTCTTTGTCGATGACGTCGCGAAGGCGGCCGACCTGCTCGTCGTTGAGATTCTTGACGCGTAAATTCGGGTCGATGTTGGCGATCGTCAGGACGCGCCGGGCGGTATGCGGACCCACACCGAAGATATACGTCAGCGCGATTTCGACCCGCTTCTCTCGAGGAATGTCAACGCCCGCGATACGCGCCATTTAGCCTCCTAGCCCTGTCTCTGGTTGTGTTTCGGCGTCACGCAGATGACGCGCACCGCGCCGCCACGCTTGATGACCTTGCACTTCGAACATATTTTCTTGACCGATGCACGAACTTTCATTGCTGCTCACCTGGACTAACTGTCTTATTGTTCTTTCCGCGTAATTCGACCGCGCCCCGGATCGAGCGGTGACACCTCGACACGGACGCGGTCACCCGGGATCACCCGGAGAAACCGAAGCCGCGCGGCCGGCGCCACGTGTGCCACGATCCTGTGGCCGGTGTCGAGCTCGACACGGTAGAGCGCGTTGGGCATCGGCTCCACCACCCGTCCGACGACAATACTCACCACCGGCAAATGCCCATGGCAAGATCGCCGGATTTCCGGCGCACGAACGAATAGCATACCACAGGGGGGCCAGGCCTAATCATGAGCGCGTCGGGAGGGCCTTCTTCGAGACCGTAAGGATCTCGGGGCCGTCAGCCGTGATCGCCACGGAGTGTTCAAAGTAGGCCGACAGCGAGTGGTCGACCGTCACCACCGTCCAGCCGTCTCCCAGCAGCGCGACGTCGGGGCTGCCGGCGTTGACCATCGGCTCGATCGCCAGCACCATCCCGGGCTTCAGCATCGGCCCCCGGCCGGCGATGCCGAAATTGGGCACCTGCGGGTCCTCGTGCATGTCCCGACCGATCCCGTGCCCGACGAACTGCCGGACCACCGAGAAGCCCGCAGCCTCGACGTGCTGCTGCACCGCGGCGCTGATGTCGCCGATCCGGTTGCCGACCTGCGCCTGGTCGATGCCGATCGCGAGCGACTCGCGGGTCACATCGATCAGCCGCTGCGCCCCGGCGGAGACCTTGCCGATGCCGACGCTGAGACCGGCATCGGCCCAGAAGCCGCGGTAGATCAGCCCGGCGTCGAGCGCGAGCAGATCGCCCTCACGAAGTTTGCGATTCGTCGGGATGCCGTGAACGACCTGATCGTTGACCGAGGTGCAGATCGCGTTCTTGTACCCGTCGTAGCCGACGAACCCTGGGATGCAGTCGCGCGCGCGAATAAACTTGTCCGCCTCGCGGTCGAGCTCGAGCAGGGTGACGCCGGGCTTGGCCAGGGATTGCAGATGGTTGAGGGTTTCGGCGAGGATCGCCCCCGCCTCGCGCATCAGCTCGATCTCGTCCTGCGACTTGTAGATAATCACCGGGAGCCAGCCCCTTTCTTCAGCGCGCTCAGCCGTCGCGTGATATCGGCGCGCACCGCTTCCACGGTCATCTGGCCGTCGATGTTCTCCAGCTTGTGTTGCCTCGTGTAGTAATCGATCAGCGGCGCGGTGTGCGTCAGGAAGACGTCGATCCGGTGCGCCACGATCTCCGGCCGGTCGTCCGGCCGCTGGTAGAGCTCGCCCCCGTCGACGGTGCACCTCGGCACCGCCAGCACCTGCTGCGGCGTGAAGTTGTAAACCGCGTCACAGCTGCGGCAGCTGTACCGGTGCGACAACCGGTCGATCAGGACCTGGCGGCTGACGCGCAAGTAGATGACGGCGTCGACCCGGCGGCCGAGTTGGTCGAGCGTGGCGTCCAGCGCCTCGGCCTGGGCGACCGTCCGCGGGAAGCCATCGAGGATGAAGCCATTGCGCGCATCGGGCTTTTGCAGCCGGTCACGGATGATCGCGATCATCAGGTCATCCGGCACCAGCTCGCCGCGGTCCATGAAGCTCTTGACTTGTTCGCCGAGGGCCGTCCCGGCGCGCCGCTGGGCGCGCAGCATATCGCCGGTCGCGATCGCCGGGATACGGTAGGTTTCGATCAGGGACCCCGTCTGGGTCCCCTTGCCGGCGCCGGGCGCACCAAAAAGAATCAGGTTCATGAGACAGGGATGCGACTTGAAGTCGCTACTTGATGAACCCCTTGTACTGACGCATGATCAGCTGGGTTTCGATCTGTTTCATGGTATCGAGCGCGACACCGACGACGATCAGGATCGCGGTCCCGCCGAGGTACATGTTCTGCGTGGGTATTCGGGTGAGGGCCGTCGCGAGCAGTGGGATCAGCACCGTGACCCCGCCCAGAAAGAGCGCGCCGGCAAACGTGATCCGCGTCATCGTCCGGTCCAGGTACTGCGCGGTCGCCACGCCGGGCCGGATGCCCGGGATGAACGCCGCGTGCTTCTTGAGATAGTCCGCCGTATCGACCGGATCGAAGGTCACGGCCGTATAGAAGTAGGTGAACCCGAAAATGAGGATGAAGTACACGAAGTTGTACAGGATGTCGGTGGGGATGTTGGGACCGGCCGGCACCCAGTAGGTGCGCAGCGCTCGCGAGATATCGCCCCAGGGCGACGGCGCCGTCGCCAGGAAGTTGCCGATGATCACGGGGAAGAACATGATCGAGATCGCAAAGATGATCGGGATGACGCCCGCCTGGTTGACGCGCAAGGGCAGGTGCGAACTTCGCCCCTGGTAAACCTTGCGCCCCACCACGCGCTGGGCTGATTGGATCGGTATTTTTCTCTGCGCCTGCTGCACCTCGATGATGAAGGCGGTGACGACAATCGCCAGCGCGGCGAAGAGCAGCAACGGCGCCAGGTTCTGCGAGGCGCCACCGCCCGTGAGCAAGTTATAGATCGTGTTCGGGATCCGGCCGACGATACCGGCAAAGATGACCAGCGAGATGCCGTTGCCGATGCCGTACTCGGTGATCAGCTCGCCGAACCACATCAACATCACCGTACCGGCCGTGAGCGTCACCATGATCTCGAGGATGCCGAACCAGTTGAGGTTGGTCAGTACGCCCTGCCGGCTGAAGACGAGCGTAAGGCCCCACGCCTGCAATAGGCCGAGCCCGACCGTCAGCCAGCGGGTCCACCGGGTGATCTTCCGCCGACCGAACTCGCCCTCTTTGCTGAGTTCTTTCATGCGGCTGGAGACGACCGTCATCAGCTGCATGATGATCGAGGCATTGATGTAGGGGTTGACCCCCATCGCGATGATGGAGAAGGTCGACAACCCGCCACCCGAGAACAGATCGAGCAGGCCGAGAAAGGCATTGGTGTTGAACAGCTTGTCGAGCGCGGTCTTGTCGGCGCCGGGAACGGCGATGTGCGCCAGGATCCGGAAAACCAGAAAGAGCCCCAGCGTGAACAGGATCTTGCGGCGGAGCTCCGGAATGCGGAGCGCGTTGCCGATCGCTTCTAACATGGGCTAGCTCTTCTTTTTACCCTTATCGGGCTTAGGGGAATCCTCCGAACCCGGCTCATCGCCGGCTGCCTGGGCGCTTCCGGTCTTCTCGGCTTTCGCGCCGCGGTCGCCCCGTTCGGCTTTCGGCGCCTTCGGGGCCTTCTCGCCTTTCACTTTCGCGGACGGCTTCTCGCCCGGGGCGTCGGCGACCGCGTCGGCCGCCTCCTGGGATTCGGCCTTCTCCGGCGCGGGGGCCGGCTTCGGCTGGTTCTTGGCGCGCTTGGTCTTCTCGCGGATCGGGGGCGGGACCTCGATCACGGCAGCCGTCCCGCCGGCGGCCTCGATCTTGCGCTTCGCCTCGGCCGAGAAGCGATGCGCGTGAATCGTCAATTTTCGATGCAGGTCGCCGGTGCCGAGCACCTTGATCCCGGCGCCGACATCCTTGATGATGCCGGCCTCGAGCAGCGACTCGGGCCGGATCTCGGCCCCGTCTTCGAACCGGTTCAGGCGCGTCAGGTTGAGCACCGCGAAGCGCTTGCGCCACTTGTTGTGAAAGCCGCGCAGCTTCGGGATCCGCATGGTCAGTCGCGTCTGGCCACCTTCGAAGGTCTTCGGCAGGTTCACCGAGGTGCGAGCGCCCTGCCCCTTCTGGCCGCGGGTCGCGGTCTTGCCATGGCCCGAGCCGGGGCCGCGCCCCACGCGCTTACGGGCGTGGTGCGAGCCGGGCGACGGCTGCAGCTCGTGCAGCTTCATGATCCGATCTCCTCGACGCGGACCAGGTGGCGCACCTTGTGCACCATGCCGCGCAGCTGCGCGCTGTCTTCGTGCTCGACCGTCTGGTGCAGACGGCGCAGGCCGAGCGCCTGCACGGTCCGCTCCTGGTCGGGCTTCTGCCCGATCACGCTGCGCACGTACGTCACTTTCAACCGCGCCATGGCTCAGGCCACCGGCTCCGCTTCGGGCTCCGGCGTGGTCTCGGCGACCGGCGCCACGGCCGGCGCCGGCCCACGGCGGCTGAGGCGGGCCATCTCGTCGGCCGGCTTGCCGCGGGCCTGCGCGATCGAGTCCGCCGTCTGCAACGCCTGCAGCGCCGCGATCGTGGCGCGAACGGTGTTGACCGGGTTGTTGGTCCCGAGCGACTTCGTGATCATGTCCTTGACGCCCGACAGCTCGACCACGGCGCGCATCGCCCCGCCGGAGCGGATCCCGGTTCCCGGCGCCGCCGGCTTGAGCAGGACCTTCGCTGCGCCTTTTTTCAATCGAATCTC
>Ga0307478_10000770_pt1 | contig 30805 bp, 30 predicted proteins | sample atmos_gasesECM4C_2_FD_203713 | JGI IMG/M metagenome (GOLD analysis project Ga0307478, IMG submission 203713) | Hardwood forest soil microbial communities from Morgan-Monroe State Forest, Indiana, United States - atmos_gasesECM4C_05 | ecosystem: Environmental > Terrestrial > Soil > Temperate...
GTAATGGAGCGCGAGGCGATCGATGTGCTCATTACCGATCTGCGGCTCGGCGGCGATGACGGCATGGCGTTGATCGAACGCGCGCTGAAGCTGCCGCACCCACCGATCTGCATCATGATGACGGCGTACGGTTCTGTCGACACAGCGGTCGACGCTATGAAGCGCGGCGCCTACGATTTCGTCACCAAGCCGCTCAATCTCGACAAGGTCGAGATGCTCGTCGCCCGCGCGATCGCGAGCCGAAAGATGGAGCAGGAGAACCGGACCCTGCGGCAGCAGATTGACGAGCGTTACGGACTCGAGAACATCATCGGCGAATCGCCGGTTTTGCGCGAAGTGCTCGATACGATCCGGCAGGTCGCGCCGTCGTCGGCCAATGTGCTGATCGAAGGCGAAAGCGGCACGGGAAAGGAGCTGGCCGCGCAGGCCATCCATAATTTGAGCCGGCGCAACAAGGCAAAGTTCGTCACGGTCCATTGCGCGGCGCTCTCGCCGCAGTTGCTCGAAAGCGAGTTGTTCGGCCACGAGCGCGGCGCGTTTACCGGCGCCCACGAACGCCGGATCGGCCGGTTCGAACAGGCGAGCGGCGGGACGATTTTCCTCGATGAGATCGGCGAAATCGACGCGAGCACTCAGGTGAAATTACTTCGGGTGATGAGCGAAGAGCGCGCCTTCGAACGGGTCGGCGGAAACCAGACCCTGCGCGCCGACGTTCGCCTGATCGCCGCGACGAACAAGAACCTCGAAAAGCTTGTGGCCGAGGGAAAATTCCGGGACGACCTCTACTTTCGCCTCAATGTCGTGCACATTACGATGCCGCCGTTGCGCGAGCGGAAGGAAGACATTCCGCTGCTCGTTCGGAGTTTTCTGCGCCACTTCTGCAAAGTGAACGAGAAGCCGTTGCTCGAACTGACGGCGGACGCGATGAACGCGCTTCTCACTTATGGCTGGCCCGGGAACGTTCGCGAGCTGAGGACGGCGATCGAGCATGGCGTGGTGATGGCGCGCGGGACGAAAATGACACTGCGCGATTTGCCGGCAAACGTGCGCGCGGCGACGGGCGCGGAATTGCCCGGCGGCATCACTCCGGCGAAAGCGTTCGGTGAGAAATCGAACGCACTCGATCTTCATGAGACCGAGAAGCGCTTGATCATGCAGGCGCTGGCGACCACGAACGGAAATATCACCGCCGCCGCCAAAAAGCTCGGCATCAGCCGGCGGACGTTGCATCGCAAGATCAATGAAATGAAAGCGGCGGGAGAAAATGTTTAGCACCTGGCGGCACCAAGGAGCGGCGATTTGCAATCGCCGACCTAACAAACCGGCGATTGCAAATCGCCGCTCCTTGATGCGCAAGCTACTTTCCCGTTTAATAGACAAGTGACGGCGGAGAAAAAGATTTTTGGGACGGACGGCGTTCGCGGGGTGGCGAACGTCGAGCCGGTAACGGCGGAGACCGCGCTCAAGCTCGGCCGGGCCGCCGCCCACATTTTCACCAAACTGAATCCGCGCGAACATCAGGCCGGCGCGCGCCCGAAGATCGTACTCGGGAAAGACACGCGACTTTCCGGTTACATGCTGGAGAACGCGCTCGTGGCCGGCATCACTTCGCTGGGCGTCGATGTGCTGCTGATCGGGCCGCTGCCAACACCGGGCGTGGCTTACATCACCCGCTCGCTCCGAGCTGACGCCGGCATCGTGCTCTCGGCGTCGCACAATCCGTACGAGGACAACGGCATTAAATTTTTCCGGCACGACGGCTACAAGCTCGACGATCAAGTCGAGCAACAGATCGAAGATCTGGTTTTCAGCGGCGAGATCGATTCGATCCGGCCCACGGCGGGCAAAATCGGACGGGCCAGGCGGATCGACGACGCGCTCGGGCGTTACGTCGAATTCGCGAAAGCGAGTTTCCCGAGAAAAATGTCGCTGGAAAAAATGCGCGTGGCCGTCGATGTCGCGAACGGGGCCGCCTACAAATCGTCGCCGTGCATTCTGCGCGAGCTGGGCGCCGACGTGACCGTCGTGCACGACGAGCCGAACGGAACGAACATCAACGCGGAGTGCGGGAGCATGTTTCCCTCGGCGATCCAGCGGGCCGTGAAAGAAGCCGGCGCGCAGGTCGGCATCACGCACGATGGCGACGCCGACCGGGTTTTACTCTGCGACGAAAAGGGCGAGCTGGTGGATGGCGATGAGATTCTGGCGATTGCCGCGGTCGATTTGTTGAAGGCGGGCCGGCTCGCCGAGCAAACGCTCGTCGCCACCGTCATGAGCAACTTCGGGCTCGACGAAGCGCTCGGTTCGCAGGGCGGAAAAGTGGTGCGCACAAGAGTCGGCGACCGCTATGTGATCGAAGAGATGGTGGAGCGAAACCTGAACCTCGGCGGCGAACAAAGCGGCCACATGATTTTTCGCGACTTCACCACGACCGGCGACGGAATCATCAGTGCGCTCCAGGTGTTGCGGATCATGAAGGCCACCGGGAAACCGCTCAGCGAGCTGAAGCAATGCCTGAAAAAATATCCACAAGCGCAGCGGAACCTGAAAGTAACACGGAAACCGCCGCTCGAAGAGTTGCCGGCGGTAATGAAACTGGTGGGCGATGCGGAGAAAGAGCTTTCCGGCAAAGGCCGGGTGCTGCTGCGCTATTCGGGAACCGAGCCGAAGATCCGGCTTTTGATCGAGGGCCGCGAGCTGGAACAGATCGATCGCCAGGCAAACCGGATCGCGGAAGCGATCCAAAGCGCGATCGGGGTATAGGTCGTGTAGGACGTATGAGTCTCAGCCAAGTCATCGAAGCTTTGTTGTTCGCCGCGCAAAAGCCGCTCACGGCACACGAGCTGGTGAGCGCGATCAAGGGCGCCGGCGCTGAGGACGAGCTCATACCTAACGAGTTTGCCAAGACGACAGAAGCGCAGGTGGGTGCTGCGCTGGAGCAACTGAAGATGGAATATGTGCAGCAGGGCCGCGCGTTCCAACTGGCCGAGAAGGCGGAAGGCTGGCAACTGGTGAGCGATCCGGCTTACGCGCCGTGGGTCCGCCAGCTATTTCCCGCGGTGAAACCGGCGCGTCTCACTCCGCCGTCCCTGGAAACGCTGGCCATTATTGCGTACCGCCAGCCGATTACGCGCGCGGACATCGAAGCGGTCCGCGGCGTGGCCGTCGACGGCGTGCTCCAGAATTTAATGGAACGCGGGCTGGTGAAGATCGGAGGTCGGGCCGAGGTTCCCGGCCGTCCACTTCTTTACGAGACGACTCAGTTTTTCCTCGAACACTTCGGTTTACGCGATCTCAACGAACTTCCGAACGCGGAGGAATTGCGCACCCGTTATCTTCCGACAGCGCCGCGGAAAGAGGGTTCCGCTCCGGCGGAACCTGCGCCGGCAGAGCCGGGCCCGGCGCAAGATTGACTTGGCGTTTACTTTGGCGACGCTTCTCCCGCGCCGCTGCGCGCGACCTGACCTATGAAAACATTTCTCGGCTTCGGAAAAGTGCTGGTGCTCGCTTCGCTGTTCAGCCTGACCGGCTGCGGCACCTACAATCGGCTCGTCACTCTCGAGCAGGCCGTGAACAAGAAATGGGCCGACGTGCAGTCGGTCTATCAGCGTCGGGCGGACCTGATTCCGAACCTGGTCAGCACCGTGGCGGGCGCGGCGAACTTCGAAAAATCGACGCTCACGGAAGTGACGAACGCCCGGGCCAGCGTCGGGCAGGTGAAGCTCGATCCGAGCAAAGCGCCCACGGATGCGGCGGAGCTGGAGAGATTCCAACAGGCCCAGGGACAACTGAGCACAGCGCTGTCGCGGCTGCTGGTGGTGAGCGAAAATTATCCGCAACTCAAGGCGACGGAAGCGTTCCAGAATCTCCAGGCGCAGTTGGAAGGGACCGAGAACCGGATTTCGGTCGAGCGAAATAATTTCAACGCGGCCGTGCAGGAGTACAACACCGCCCTGGAGCGGTTTCCGACCAACATGTTGAACAAGATGTTTGGCTTCAAGCCTCGGCCGTTCTTTACCGCTGCCCCGGGCGCGGAGAAAGCGCCGGAAGTGAAATTCGATTTCAATAAAGCGACGCCCGCTGCTACGCCGTAGCGGCGGAAGCTCCAAATCCCAAGCTCCAAGCTCCAAAGAAGCTTCAAATTCCAAATCCCAAAATTGTCGTGCGCAATCGCTCCTGGAGCTTGGTGCTTGGTGCTTCTTTGGCATTTGGAGCTTGGTGCTTGGAGATTCTTCGGCCGCTCGCGTTAGGAGCGGCGGTCATCTGCTCTGCCGTCTTCGCAAATGAAGCAGCTGCGGCCGAAGTCATTCCGCCCAAGCCAGCCGCGTATTTCAATGACTACGCGAACGTTGTCCCGAAAGAGAAAGCGCGAGCGCTCAACGAAAAGCTCGCCCAGGTCGAGCGCGAGACTTCGAACCAGTTGGTGGTGGCGGTCTATCGAAAGATGGAGACCGATTCCGATGTCGCTGGTTACACGCAACGCATCGCGCAATCGTGGAAGGTGGGGCAGGGGGAGAAACGTAACGGCGCGGTCCTCTTCGTCTTCATCGACGATCACAAGATCTTCATCCAAGTCGGCTACGGCCTCGAGGGTGCATTGCCGGATGTTACCGCGTTCGATATCACCGAGCGGCATATCAAGCCCCGTTTCCGCGCGGGAGATTTCGCCGGCGGACTAGAGGAAGGCATCGACCTGATCGTCAAGGCGATTCGCGGCGAGTACAAAGGAACTGGCGAGACGGTGCAGGAAAAACGAGCGCCCGCTTCGAGCGGTTGCGGGCCGCTGGGATTTCTCATCATGCTCATCATCGTCCTGACAATCGTCCGGCTCGGTCGCCGCCGCGGGGGGTTTGGTTATACCGGCTTGGGCGGGCCGTTCATCAGCAGCGGCTGGAGCGGATGGTCGAGCAGCTCCTCGTCATCGTCGTCTGGAGGTGGATTCAGCGGGTTCAGCGGTGGCGGGGGCAGCTTTGGTGGTGGAGGTGCCGGCTCGAGTTGGTAGTCTCGCTATGCGCACTCATAATTTTCTCCGGGAGCTCGAGCACGATCGGATCGTCCGCGTGATCAAAGATGCCGAAGCGAAGACATCCGGGCAGATTCGCGTCTTTCTTCAGCGGGGGAAATTCGAGGAGGACGCACTGGAGCGAGCGCAGAAGAAATTTCTCCAGCTCGGGATGCAGAAAACCGCGGAGCGGAATGCCATCCTGATTTTTGTGGCGCCGCGGGCGCAGAAGTTTGCCGTGGTCGGCGATGAAGGCGTTCACAAAAAATGCGGGGAGCGCTTCTGGCAGGAGCTGGTGGAAAAGATGCGGGCGCGCTTTCTGCGGGAAGAGTTCACCGAAGCGCTGATCGAGGGGATCGAATCCGCCGGGGAGTTACTGGCCCGCTATTTTCCAAAGAAGAGCGGCGCGACGAACGAGCTGCCCGACGACATCGTCGAAGAGTAGCTCGATTTGCGCTTGCAAAGCGCGGCCGCTGGTGTTCATTCCCGTCCCGCAACGAGTTTTTGAAGTTGCGCTGTTGGTCCCTGGGTTTCCGTCGCTGGACGTGAGGCCGCACTCGTCAGGGGTAACCCGGCGCCTAGGAGGAATTTCGATTTAAGATTTTCGAATTTCGATTGCCCAGACCGGTGTGTCTCCAATCGAAAATCGAAATTCGACACTCGAAAATTAGCAGATGCCAGTTCATTACGGTCGTTTTGAAATGCCGAAGACCCTCGTCAAGGACGAGCACGGCGCCACGGAAACCTACGCCCGCTTTGTCGCGGAACCCTTCGAGGCCGGCTACGGCCACACGGTCGGCAATTCGCTTCGCCGCGTCCTGCTTTCCTCACTGGAAGGCGCGGCGATCACGGCGGTGAAGATCACCGGCGCGCAACATGAATTCGCCACGCTCCCGGGCGTAGTCGAAGACGTGACCGACATCGTTCTCAATCTCAAGCGGATCAAGTTCAAGGCGACGGAACATGAGCCGAGAAAACTTTCCCTTTCGATCAACAAGGAAGGCGAAGTTACCGCCGACGATATTCAACTCGTTCAGGGTTACGAAGTGCTGAACCCCGACCAGCTCATCTGCACGATGGACAAGAAGCATAAGTTCGACGCCGAACTGGAAGTGCGCGTTGGCCGCGGCTTTGCCACCGGCGACGAAAACAAACGGCCCGATCAGCCGATCGGCCTCATCCCGATCGATTCGATTTTCTCGCCGGTCACCCGCGTGAAATACGCCGTCGAAAACACCCGTGTCGGGCAGCGGACAGATTACGATAAGCTCATCCTGGAAGTCTGGACGGACGGTCGCCTGACTCCCGACGACGCGCTGCTCCAGGCTTCGGCGATCCTGCGCCACCACCTCGATGTGTTCGTGAACTTCAACGAAGACGTGATCGAATTCGACGAGACCCCGGCGGGGGTGAGCGAAGAGAACATGAAGCTGAAGAAGCTTCTGAATATGAGCGTGAACGAGATCGAGCTGAGCGTGCGCGCGGCGAATTGCCTGAACAACGCGAACATCACCACGGTCGGCCAGCTCGCGCAGAAGACCGAGGCCGAGATGCTCAAGTACCGCAACTTCGGCAAGAAATCACTCAACGAGATCAAGGACAAGCTCCAGCAATTGCAGCTCGGCCTTGGGATGAAATTCGATCCGGGCCTGGTGGACACGCCGGCTTCCGCGGATGGCGCAGGCAGCAACGGCGCGGCGGACCAGGAGAAATAGGTCGTTAGGCAACTGCCAGCGTCGAGGACGAACCCATGAGACATCAAAAGAAGACTCTAAAATTGGGGCTGACGGCCGCCCACCGGAAAGCGCTTCTCGCGAATCAGGTTTGCAGTTTGATCGAACACCAGCGCATCAAAACCACGCTGGCCAAGGCGAAAGCCGTCCGCCCACTCGCGGAAAAAATGGTGACGCTCGGGAAAAACGGTTCGCTCCACGCCCGCCGGACCGCGCTCGCTGTGCTCCGCCAGAAAGCTGCGGTGAAGAAACTGTTCGACGATATCGCGCCGCGCTCCGCGGATCGGAATGGCGGCTACACACGGATCGTGAAGCTCGGCGCGCGCAAGAGCGATTCGGCGCCGGTCGCGTTCATCGAATGGGTGGATGCGCCGCAGGTTATCGAGGAACCCGCCACGGAAGAAAAAGGCAAGAAGCGCAAAGGCGCGAAGCCGGCCGCAGCAGAAGACGCGAAGCCCGAACGCAAATCGAAGAAGAGCGAAGAGAAGTAGGGTGCGCGAATTAGCGCAAACTGATTGTCCGCCAGATCAGCTTTCCGTCAGCGGTAATTTCCAGATTCGCCACGCTTGGCGGTGCTCCGCGGTTCGGCCGCGTGACGCATCCCGGATTTAGAAAAAGGACGCCACCCACGCGTTCGTTCCGCGGCACATGGGTGTGGCCGTGCAGGACTACATCGATATTTTCCGGCGCATTATCTGGCGGGATGTGAACCAACCGAAACCGAACTCCATTCCGGTTCAGATCGACGGTGATCGGCCAGTCAAAATTGTTGTCGCAATTGCCGCGCACGATCGTGACCGGCGGGCCGAACTTTTCGATGGTTTCCAGAATGCCTGGCTCGCATACGTCGCCCAGATGCCAGATTTCATCCGCGTCTCTCGCCAGGGACTCGATAGTCGCCGGCAGTTTGTTATGCGTATCTGCGAGGACAAAGATCGTCAGCGTCGAAGGCATCGCAGATTCTCGCACAACGGACACAAAGGCTCACAACGTTTACTGATTCTTTCTCATCCGTTGTGTCCCTTCGTGACCGTTGTGTGAGGCCCAAAGACAGAGTAGCTTTCGCCCGTGTCATTTAAAGATTTCGGTCTCTCGACGGAAGTCGTGCGTGGAACGCAGGCAATGGGTTTCACAGAGCCTACTCCGATCCAGCTGCGAGCTTTTCCGATTGTTCTGTCCGGGAAGGACCTGATCGGCACCGCGCAAACCGGGACCGGCAAGACGGCGGCTTTCGCGCTTCCCATTCTTACGCTGCTGGCGAAGCACGGGGATTTTCGCTGTCTTATCCTCGAGCCCACGCGCGAGCTCGCGGCGCAAGTCGAAACCGCTTTCCGCGATTACGGCCGCTTCACCGACCTGCGGGTGTCCGTTGTGCACGGTGGCGTCGGCTACGGAAAGCAGCGCGAAGAAGCCGCACGCGGCATGGACATCGTCGCGGCGACTCCAGGCCGGCTGCTCGATTTGCTCGAACAAGGCTCGCTCAATTTTCGCCACGTAAAAATCCTCGTGCTCGATGAAGTCGATCGCATGCTGGACATGGGGTTCTTGCCGGACGTGCGCCGGATCGTTGAGCAAATTTCGACGGACCGTCAGACATTGCTTTTCTCAGCGACGTTGCCGCCGGAAATCGAGCGGCTCGCGGCCTGGGTCCTGCGCGAGCCGGAGCTAGTCGAGATCGGCGTCCGCCGTTCGCCGGCGGAGACGGTGACGCACGCGGTTTATCCCGTGGCGGCGGAGCAAAAATTCGAGCTGCTCATGGCGTTGCTCGAGCGGACGAATTTTGACAGCGCCCTGATTTTCAGCCGCACCAAGCACGGCGCGGATCGCATCGCGCACAAGTTGAAAGCCGGCAAACATTCCGTCGCCGTCATGCATTCGAACCGGACCCAGCGCGAGCGAGTGGAAGCGCTCGAAGGTTTCAAGAGCGGCAAGTATGAAATCATGGTGGCGACCGACATCGCCGCGCGCGGCATCGATATCGCCGGCGTAAGTCACGTTATCAATTACGATGTGCCGGAGCATCCCGAAGATTACGTCCATCGCATCGGGCGGACAGGTCGCGCCCAAAATGTCGGTGACGCGTTTACGTTGATGAACGGCGAGGAGCTCGCTTCGTTGCACGCGATCGAGCGCTTCATGGGCCAGAAAATTCCGCGCCTGAAATTGGAAGGCTTTCCGTATCTTTACACCGCGCTGTTCGAACCCGAATCGAGCGAGGGCGGCAAGCGCTCCATCGGCGGTGGCCGCACCCATCGCGGCTATTCCTTCGGCCGGCGCCGGCGCTGAATGAAGATCAGACAGGATTAACAGAATTTGCCGGATTTGGATTCTGGCAATCCTGTTCATTCTGTAAATCCTGTCCAACTTCCGGATGAGCTCAGTCGCACACCTATGAAAAACTGCCTGTTGATTATCTTTGTTACCGTCATCGTGTCTGGTTCGGCGCTGGCAGATCCGCCGCGAACGCTCAAGCCGGAAGACTGGGCCGCCTTGCGCGAAGTCGATGAGCCGAACATTTCGCCTGACGGCAACTTGGTCGTCTACGTCGTCAAGGCGGCCGACATGGAGAAGGACAAACGGCCCGGCAATCTTTGGCTGGCGAAGTGGGACGGAACGGAAAATCGCGCGCTGACGTTTGGGAATAAAGGCCAGAAGCATCCGCGCTGGAGTCCGGATGGAAAATCGCTCGCGTTCCTTTCCGGTCGTGAGGACGACAACGAGAACGATCAGGTCTGGATTCTTCCGCTCGGTGGCGGCGAAGCGGAAAAATTCACGGACGCGAAAGGCGGCGTGGACGATTTCGCCTGGTCGCCGGATTCGAAACGGATCGCGCTTGTTGTGCACGATCCAGATCCGCGCGAGCCCGAGAAAAAAGAAAAGGAGAAGAAGACGGTCCCGCCGCTCGTGATCAACCGGCTGTTTTTCAAGAAGGACATCGACGGTTACCTGACGGAGCGCTATTCGCACCTGCAATTGCTCGATCTCGCGACGCGCAAAATCGATCAGCTCACTTCCGGCAAACACGATGATGTCTGGCCGGCCTGGTCGCCCGATGGGAAAGAGATCGCGTTTGTCACGAAGCGGGGTGACGACCCGGATCGGACGGACAACTGGGATGTCTGGGTGATCGGCGCGGACCCGGGCGCGAAAGAGCGCCAGCTCACTACTTCGCCCGAGGCCGATCCGCTTCCCGATTGGGACAGCGCGCCGGCCTGGAGCCCCGATGGAAAATGGATCGCCTACATTCACGGTGGCGACCCGAAGAAAATTGAATACGGAGTCCACTCGCTTGCGATCATCCCGGCCGCGGGCGGCCAGGCGAAAGTGCTGACCGAAAAACTCGATCGCAATGTAGTCCAGCCGCATTGGGCTGCGGATGGAAAATCAATTTTTGTCGTCGTTGAAGACGACGGCGCGGAGCAGCTCATTCACGTGCCGATCGATGGCGGCGCGCCACAGCCGGTAACGACTGGGCGAAGGAAAGTCACCGCCTACGACTTGAGCCGCGATGGGAAGGTCATCGTGTGCGCGAGCACGCCCGATCGGCCCTACGAGATTTTCGCGGTCGAGAAGGAGAAGCTGCGCGATGTGACGAAACGGACCGAAGCGTTCCTGAAGGATCTGCGGCTCGCGCACGTAGATGAAACGAAATTCAAAAGCGCGGACGGCACGGAGATCCACGGCTTCGTTGTCAATCCGCTCGACGCGCCGGCGGCGGGAACGAAACCGCCGGCCTTGCTCCGGCCGCACGGCGGACCGCAATCGCAATACGCCTGTGAATTCAGCTTCGACGCCCAGCTCTTCGCCGCGAACGGGTACACCGTCATCATGCCGAACCCGCGCGGATCCACCGGACGCGGCGAGAAATTCGCGATGGGCATTTACGCCGATTGGGGCCATCGCGACGTCGAGGACGATCTCGCTGCGGTCGATGACGCGATCGCTCGCGGCCTCGCTGATCCCGATCGGCTCGGCGTGGGCGGCTGGAGTTACGGCGGCATTTCCACGAACTACCTCATCGCCACTACCGCGCGTTTCAAAGCGGCGACGAGCGGCGCTTCCATCTCAAACGTGCTCGCCGGTTATGGCACCGACCAATACGTCCTCGATTACGAAAACGAGCTGGGCGTTCCATGGAAAAACATCGAGACTTGGACGCGCATCTCGTATCCGTTCCTCCACGCCGACAAAATCAAGACGCCTACCCTTTTCCTCTGCGGCGAAGCCGATTTCAACGTGCCGCTGCTCAACAGCGAGCAGATGTACGAGGCGTTGCGAAGCCAGGGCGTGCCGACCGAGCTGATCATCTATCCCGGCCAAAACCACGGCCTCAGGAAACCGAGCTACATCATCGATCGCTACAAGCGCTACCTCGATTGGTACGCGAAATGGATCACGCCGGCGAAAACCGCCTCGCCATAAAAGATCTCACCCGAACAAAGGTTCACAAAGGGGCTTGCTCGAAGGATTGTGAAATTCAGTTGTGTCTCTTGGAAAGCCCGGCCTCACGCTTGCGCGTTGCGTTACGGGTGACCTTTGTGTGAGGCTTAATCCGCCATGAGAAATCGAAAAACCGCGCTCGTAACGGGCGCGAACAAAGGAATCGGCTTCGAGGTCGTGCGAGAGCTGGCGCGATTAGGGTTGCGCGTTTTTGTCGGAGCGCGGAACGCGAGAGCGGGTCGGGCGGCGGCGGAGAAACTCGGCGGCGAAGGCGAGATCATTTTTCTCGAGATCGACGTGTCGAACGAGAAGAGCATTCGCGCCGCGGCGGAGGAATTTTCCCGGCAAAGCGATCGTCTCGACGTCCTGGTCAACAACGCCGGCATTCTCCTCGATGACGACAAGTCCGCGCTCACCATCACGCCGGAACTTTTCGAGACGACGCTGCGGACGAACACGCTCGGTCCCTGGCTCGTCGCGCGGGCGTTCGCGCCGCTGCTGAAGAAAAGCCGCGCGCCGCGGATCGTGAACGTCTCGAGCAGCGGCGGCCAGCTCGAAGACGGCGCGGATGGTTGGGCGCCCGGTTATTGTGTTTCGAAGACCGCGTTAAACGGCGTCACGGTGCAGCTCGCGGCGGCTCTGCCGAAGTTTGCCGTGAACAGCGTCTGCCCCGGCTGGGTCCGCACCGACATGGGCGGCGACAACGCCACGCGCTCAATCGGCGAAGGCGCCGCCACCATCGTCTGGCTCGCCACCGACGCCCCGCAGGATCTCACCGGCAAATTCGTCAAGGACCGCAAGGTTATCCCCTGGTGAAGCCTCTCCCACAACGGTCACAAAGGTTCGCAAAGGAATCTTTGTTAACAAAACCAATATCCCTGCCGTTGTGTTCCTCCGTGTCCTTTGTGTGAGGAATTCTTATCAGGCCGCGGAGACCACAAAACGATTCCCTTCGCTGTCCTTGAAGATGGCGTAGGTGCCCCACGGTTCCTTCTTCGGCGGGCCGTCGAACTCCACGCCGCGCGCCTTCAATTCCTCGTAGGTCTTGTCGATGTCATCGCAGGAGTAGGACATGTTCATGAAAGTCCCGATCCGTTTTTCCTCGCCCCCCGCGGTGAACAACACCACCCGCGTCTCCGCCTTCGGCACCCGCAGCTCGATCCAGCGTTGTTTCTCATCGAACGGCTGATCCGTGATGATGGTAAACCCGAGCTTCTCCGTATAAAAATCCAGGGCCCGGTTCTGATCGGCGACGGGAATACTGACGAATTTGATTTGTTTAATCATGGCGAGCCGACGCTAAGTCCCCGCCCGCTTCACCGTCCAGCGAGAGTCCTCTCCTTAACGCAGAAACCGCTGTCCGTTTATCGGTATAGTTGCTAAACCGCTTCCTACTTCTAATTCCGACTTCCTACTTTCCGCAGCATGCCGAGATTCCGCGAGACCATCCCCATCGACGACTACGTCCTCGACGTCCTGATGCGCGACATCGTCGGCCACGATCGCCAACCTGCCGCCTACCTCGTTTACCTTTATCTCTACGGCCAGGCCGCGCGACAAAAATGGAAGCCTGTCACCGCAAGTTTGCGCTCGCTCGCGGAAACGACCGGCCTCTCGAAGAGCGCGGTCCAAACCGCGCTCGAGCTCTTGCGCCGCCGCGAATTGATCGCGACCACTAGCGATCACGCCACCGCTCTTCCGAAACATCGCGTTCTGCGGCATTGGAGAAAATAGTCGCGGCGCCATTTACACGACACTGTTGTTCTCGCTAGTCTCGGCCCGCATGACCGCTACCGCTGAGCCAGATGATGCCGTGCCGTTGACCAGCGAAGAACACAAACCCGATTTCCTCGGGCACCCGCGCGGGCTCTGGTATCTCGCCTTCACCGAGGCGTGGGAACGCTTTTCCTACTACGGGATGCAATCGCTCCTCGTCCTTTATCTGGTCAAGTATCTCCTGCTCCCGGGGCGCATCGAGCACGTCGCGGCGTTCGCCAGTTTCCGGAAACTCCCGTTCTATAGCGGACTCGACGGGCAGGCGCTCGCCTCCGCGATCTTCGGCACCTACACCGCCGCCGTTTACTTCACCCCGATCCTCGGCGGTTTCCTCGCCGATCGCCTTCTCGGCCGGCGCCGCACCGTTCTTCTGGGCGCGCTCACCATGGCGGCCGGCCATTTCATGATGGCGTTCGAGCCCGCGTTTCTTTTCGCGCTCCTCTGCCTGGTCGTCGGCGTCGGAATGTTCAAGGGCAACATCGCCAGCCAGGTCGGCTCGCTTTACAAACCGGAAGATCTGCGACGCGCCGACGCGTTTCAAATTTTCTATCTCGGCATCAATGCGGGCGTAATCCTGTCGCCGCTCATCGTCGGAACGCTCGGGGAGAAGGTCGGCTGGCATTACGGCTTCGCCGCGGCCGGCGTCGGCATGCTCCTCGCCACCGGCATCTATCTTTTCGGCCAGAAATATTTGCGCACCACTGACAATGACCCGCGCATCGCTGCGGCCGCCAAGGCCGCTGGAACCGCCGCACCAAAACCGAAACTGACCGGGCGCGACTGGCGGGCCGTCATCGCGCTCATCATCCTCATCCCCGTCCTCGCCGTCGCGATCGTGCCGAACAACCAGATCTTTAACGTCTACCTTGTCTGGGGCGACCAGCAATTCGACCTCGTCTTCATGGGCAAAACGCTGCCCACCACCTGGCTCGTCACTCTCGACGCCATCGTCAGCGTCAGCTTTCTCGCGCTCGTCGCGATCTTTTATCGCTGGTACGGCAAACGTTATCGGGAGCCCGACGAGATCACCAAGATCATCATCGGCTCAGGATTCTCGATCGCCGGCGCCATGTGCCTCGTCACCGCCGCCGCCACCCAGGGCGCCGGCCACAAGATCGGCCTCTTCTGGCCCGTCGCGTTTCATTTCCTCAACAGCATCGCGTTCGCCCATCTCTTGCCGGTGAGCCTCGCCCTCTTCGCCAGGCTCGCGCCGAAAGCGATCAACGCCACCGTGATCGGCCTCTATTATTTCGCCTTCTTCGCCGCCAACACCCTGGTCGGCTGGATCGGCGGCTTTTACGAGACGATGCCCACCACCACCTTCTGGCTCCTCCATGCCGGCTGCGCCCTCGGCTCCGGTCTCTGCTTCCTCGCCTTCAAATTCATCGCCGGCCATCATCTCGAAGCTGAGCCGGAATAGGTGTTTTTTCACTCGAGAGACGCGACATCGGCGCGGTTGCCGAACTCCGCAGTCGTCAATTCAAGTGATAAACTTCCACTAAACCAACTCCGGTGAGACCGTTCTTTCCCGCGACGATCGCGGTATAAGCAGCGGGAGAGAGCGTTGCAAGAATCGCAGATTCGGCATCGTTCTGCGGGGCTAGGCCCGTGGCTGTGATTTCCGCCTGCTGCGAGTCCCGCCAATTGTCATTGCTTCGAATGAGCATTCCATTCGCGTCGTGCAGTTCGAGAACAGGATCCTGCAACGCATCGTTGATGCCCTGCTGGGAGAGAGAAGGGCCGATGGCTCGAATGAGCACGCGGGCGGGCGCCGCGCCGTTGCCCAAGATGAAGCCGCCGATCATGACGTTCGCGCCGCCCTCAACAAAGCCGCGAGTGCTAATGTTCGCCAGTTTGGAGTGGGCAGTCGCCGCCAAATCGTAAACTTCCACCAGCCCTACTCCAGAACCGCCATCCGCATCGCGGACGATCGCCGTATAGGTGCCAGGGTCGAGTGTGGCAAGAATCGCAGCTTCCACATCGTTCGGGGGTGGAAGGCCGGTCGCTTGGATCTCGGCCTCTTGCGTATCTTTCCAGTTATTATTGGAGGTGATAAGGCCTGCCGGACCACTCAGATCGATCATCGGGTTTGGCAGCACGCCTGGAACGCCCAACTTCTGCAGCGTCGGTCCGAGAGCTCGGATGAGCACGCGCTTCGGTTCCGTGCCGTTGATAATAAAGCCAGCAATCATCACATTCTCGCCCGACTGAACGCGCAAGCGCGTCGAGATGTTCATAGCCTGGGCCGCCGAATCAGCATAGACATCAAAACCTTTCGAAAACACAAAGTCTCCGTGAGGCATAACAAAGTAGCCGTCGGCGAAGGCACCGGTCCCCGGATACCTGTCGCCATTGTTGGAGCCGGGAAGGCTGCGCACCAACTGCAGGGTGTCCAAGTCGTAAACCCGCGTCGTGCCATTATTCGGCACCCACAGAAGGCCCATTGTGATCGATGGAGCTAGGTAGCCAAAGAAGCTGCCGGGAACAGATCGCAGAGTGGTACCGGTTTTAGCATCGATCTCAAGAAGAATAGAGCTGTCGGGCACATACACACTGCCGGCTCCCCCGGCCACATACACGTTGCCTGTCGGCCCGATAGCTACCGAGCCGACTCCTATTCCTTCTCCGGTGCGCTGCCACAGGAAATCGATTTGCCCGTTGCTCCTGTATTGGAAGGCGGTAAGAGCTTGGCCGGAGTTTAATGTTCCCGGAGGAGTATTAGCCTGCTCCAAAACGTAAATGTGCTGGCGCTCGGAATCGTACACGACAGTTGTCCCACCGCCGCCGTGAACAGTGCCCTGGTGAAAATGGTTGGGAGTCCCGGTGGCTTGGTCGAAGGCGTAAAATTGGCCCGGCCCGGCCACGACTATCGAGTCACCGACGAGAGTCGGCATTGAACTACCACCGAATTGTCCGGATTGCGTCCAGACAATCGAGCCGCTTGTTGGACCGAGCCGCACGGCCCAAATCGTTGCCCCATCGGCGCAGTACGCCATGACCGAGCCGTCAGCCGCATCCGGAACAAGCAGAGGCATCATCAACGGCGGACCCGAACCGCTCTGCGGGTCTACGACGCCTGCAACTTTGTAACGCAGTGCGCCTGTGGCCGCATCTAGGACCAACAGCTGTCCTGCGTCAGGAGTTGGAGTCGAACTGCCCGAAGACGTCGTGCCTCCGTGAAAGACGACGAGGCCGCCTCCGATGGCCGCTTGCGAGGAAAAGACATTGTTTCCCGAATGAGTCCACTTAATTGCTCCCGTCTGAAGATCGAAGGCGGTGATGTACGTTGCCCAGTTTGTGCCATCGTCCCGAGTTCCCGAGAATCCCCCTTGGGATTTGGTGCTGTAGATGGTGTCGCCGATGATCTGCGGCGTCGCGTAACCATCCGGCGCTGTCCATGACAGCATTAGCTTGGTGGCATCGACGACGGCGGTCGATCGACCGGTGTGCTCTGGATCGTGCTGGTAGTACGGCCAATCAGCGGCTCGGGCCGTCACCGACCAAGACAGGAGCAGTAACGCCACGAAGAGCTGACGAGGTGAGCCAAGCATCTTTCTGCGCTTAAGCAGCTGCTTGGCGGTTTTCGGGGTGGGGATCATTGGCCGGTAATTTGGGGAACGTCGGATTTTGCGCGCGCGTATGAAAACACAACTCACTCAGCCGCGCAATTCTTTTTACGCCGCCAGTGTTTATTTTGCGCGATGGCTTTCGAGTGTCTAGCGGCGCCGCTATAACCTACTGGATGAACCGGATCGTCATCGGGTAGCGGTAGAATTTTCCGTCGCTGGCCTGGATGGCGGCGATGATGACGAAGACAGTGTTCAGGATCCAGAGGATGGCGAGGAAAACGAAGCCGACCAGGACCAGGCAAAAGACCGCGGCGACAAGGTTGTAGATCAGCATCGAGAGCTGGAAGTTGACCGCTTCCTTGCCATGCGCGTCGAGTTCGGGGGCGTCGTCGCGCTTTATTAGCCAGAGGATGAGAGGTGGGAGCAGGTGGCCGGGGAAATGTAGGAAGACGCCGAGCAAAGCGCTGGCGTGGATGAACGCGCACCAACTGCGCACATTCGCGATGGCGGAGATGTTCGCAGGCGGCAACGGCGAGGATGACGGTGAAGTTTCCATAGCTTTATTGAATTGATGCGGGCGCACCGAAGTTTGGATTCAAGAAATTCCGGCCGTGGGAGCTGGCCTAAGCTCCGATCCGCTGCGCAGGTCCCAGCTGCGCTTCGCGTTTCCGAATGACCTGAAGGGTGACAAACGCGGCCAAGGCGCAGATCAAAGCGCCGATGGCCATGGTGGCGGGGGTGCCGAGGAAATCGGCCATGAGGCCGGCTTCGAGGCTGCCGAGTGGGATCATGCCGCCGAAGATCAGGGCCCAGATGCCCATGACGCGGCCGCGCATTTCGTCGGGGACGATCGATTGCAGGACGGTGTTCGAGGTTGAGAAATAAAGGACGACGCCGAACCCGACGATCGCGAGAAGCAGGACGCCGAGATAGAGATTCTTGTTGAAAGCGAAGAGGACGAGCGTGACGGAGAAAATCCAGACGCCGCCGAGCGCCATCACGCGCGTGGGCAACATGTGACCGGCGCTGGCGACAGTGAGCGCGGCGGCGAGCGCGCCGACGCCGCTGCCGGCCATGAGCAGGCCGTAACCGTTCGCGCCGAGATGGAGAATGTCGCGCGCGAACGCGGGCATGAGAACGGAATAGGACCAGCCGAAAATTCCGACGACGGTGAATAGGGAGAGAATCGTGAGGACCCGCGGATGCGTCCAGACGTAGCGGAAACCTTCGAGCGCCTGGGCGATTGCGCCGCCGCTGCTCGCGATCTGGTTTTCTTTTTTTGGCAAGCGCATCAGGAGAAGTCCGGCGATAACGGGAATGAAACTGAGGCCGTCGAAGAGGAAGCAGAGCGCGATGCCGAGATGCGCCATGAGAAGGCCCGCGATCGACGGGCCGATGATGCGGGCGCAGTTGAACGCGGAGCTGTTGAGCGAGATCGCGTTCATCAAATCCTCGCGGCTCGTCATCTCGATCACGAACGATTGCCGCGCGGGCATGTCGAACGCCATCGTGATTCCGCCGAGCACGGCGAGCACGATGATCTGCCACGGTTGCACGACCCTGGTCCAAACGAGCGCGGCCATGGCGAACGAGAGCAGCATCGAACTGATTTGGGTGCAGACGACGACAGAACGTTTCGGGTAACGATCGGCGACCCAGCCGCCCCAGGTAGCGAAGAAAAGCATCGGCGCGGAAGCGGCCGCGGCGACGATGCCGAGCAGCGCTTTCGACCCGGTGAGTTGATAGACGAGCCAGCCTTGCGCGGTCGTCGTCATCCAGGTGCCGGTGAAGGAGATGAGCTGGCCGGAAAAGTAGAGACGGAAATTCCGGTGCTTGAACGCGGAGAAAGTTTTTCGGAACGAGATGCCGCCAGTGGCTATCCGCCGCGGCCGGCCGGTCATGTCTTCCGGAACGTTCGACGTGCCGGAAGCCGGAGCTCGGAGATCGGAAGTCAGCAAATCGGACATTGAGAAGAAAGTAGAAAGTCGGAAGTACGAGACAGGGAACATCGGCGGTCAGCGCGGGGGTTCAAATCACCCACCGCGAACCGAGAAAATAATCGGGTTGGCGCGCGAGCAGCTTATTTCCGAAGCATGCGCTTTACACCCGGTCCCGCAGCTGGACGCAGGGCCGCCCTTTTTTGCTGCGCGCTCGCGATCGTATTTTCCCTCGTCCCGGACGCACAAGCGCGGCTGGTGCGACACCGGAAACCGACACCGTTTTCGGTCGCACTGGAGCCGTTCACGCTCGCTCGGTCGGTCGTTCATGCGGCGGCGGCGCCGATCGTGCATAATGCTCCGCGGATTTTGGCCGCCACGGCGGTCGCGCCGATAAAGGTGGCGTACTACGCGCCGCGAAGATTGAAGCCGAGGCCGCCACGCGGTGCGGACGAATTTTACCAGGCGGACGAGGACTCGGACGTAAAACCGATTCGGGTTGCTTATCCAGTCTCCGGCAGAAACCTAACTCCGGCGCCGCAGCGGGAGGAGTATGATCAGGATCAAGAGCAGGAGCAGGAGAGGAGCGGGCAAATCGAACAGAGGGGAGAGCGGCCGATGGTGTCCGGAAGCCGGGCGGTCTTGCGGAATGGAGTCGCCTTTGCGCCGTCGCGCGCGCCGCAGAGCGTGAAGAACGCGATCTGGGCGGCGAACACGCTGCGACGCAAACCCTACGTCTGGGGCGGCGGCCACGGGTCGTTTTACGATCGCGGTTATGATTGCTCGGGCACGGTTTCATTTGCGCTGCACGGTGCGGGATTGCTCAATTCGCCGCTGCCCTCGAGTGATTTGATGAGCTACGGTGAACGGGGACGCGGCCGGTGGATGACGATCTATTCGCGGAACGGACATACGTTTGCGGTTATTGCCGGGCTCCGGCTCGACACCACGGATCTGGGGCGCGGCGGCGATGTCGGGCCGCGCTGGTACGCATACGACCGCGACACGAGCGGCTACGTGGCGCGGCATCCGGCGGCGTTGTAGTCAGAGGTTAGAAGTCAGAGGTCGGAAGTCGGGGCACCAATGCCCGCCCACATTGGTCAGATTTCTGAATCCAAACGGGGCCAGAGCGGCATCTCATTACCAAAGAGATCAAATTTATGAGCACCATCCCAATCCGGCCCTTTGCAGCAGCGAAATTGCTGACCTTCGCGGCCCTTTGCCTCGGCGGCTGCCACCTGGGCGGCATCAGGGGCAACGGCCATATTGTTACCGAGAACCGGCCCGTCCAAGCGTTCACGAGCGTGGAGGCAGAAGGCGCGTTCGATATTGAGTGGGCGCCCGGACCCGCCTCCTGCACGATCAGGACCGACGAGAATCTGCTGCAGCATGTCGAGACCAGCATGAGTGGTAGCAAACTGCGCCTTGAGTGGCACGGCCAGCTCCGCCCCACCCACGGCATGAAAGTAAGACTTTCCAGCTCTGCCCTGAGCGGCGCCCGGCTTACTGGCGCCTGCCGCCTCACGGGCACCCAACTTTCCGGCAAAGGCTTTTATCTCGAGGGGACTGGCGCCACTCGCGTGACAGTGGATGGCACGGTCAACGAATTGATGGCGACGATGTCGGGCGCGAGCAAGCTCGACGCGGAATCGCTTCAAGTGAAGACCGCGGAGCTCTCGATTTCCGGCGCCGGCAAAGCAGAAGTCTCGGCGAGCGAAAGCCTGAAGGTGGCGATTTCCGGCGCGGGCAAAGTGACCTACAACGGCAATCCGACTGTGGAGAAACACATTAGCGGCGCGGGCTCGATCCAGAAACGCGATTAGAAAAAGTTACTGGTTATTTGTTATTAGTTAATGGGAAGGTGCAGCCATGAGTGCTGCAAGCGGGGACACCTCACCGGCCGGGTTTTCTTACAACACGCGCCTCAACATTTTGCAGGGACCGCTCGAAGTGATCGACGTCCCCGGCCTCGTCGCTGCGTGCACCGATCGCTGGTATAACCAGACGCTGTGCAAAGTCGATGAATCGGTCGTGCGCCTCGGCGTGGTCCACGGCGAATATCATTGGCACAAGCACGAGAAGGAAGATGAGTTCTTCTACGTCGTCAGTGGCCAGCTCTTGATCGATCTCGAAGATCGCTCCCTCGATCTGACGCCCGGCAAAGCGGTCGTGATCCCGAAAGGAGTCATCCATCGGCCGCGCGCGCCGGAGCGAACGGTTATCCTGATGGTGGAACGGGCCGGGATCGTGCCGACGGGAACGCCGTCGACATGATCAGGAACCGGCACGCTGTTCTGGTGGCGTTCGTGGTTGGCGCGCTAGTCGCAACTCTTCGGGCCGCGGAGCCAGAGCCGAGTCCGGGCGAGTGGAAATTCATCTCGAACAAAGACGGCGTCGCGCTGTATCGGCGGCAGCGGCCGCTTTCGTATGAGTCGAAAGCGATCGGCGAAATCGCGGCTTCAACTGATCTTGTTCACGCGGTGCTCGACGACATCGAGTCCTACACGAGCTTCATGCCTTACACCGCCGAGTGCCGCGTGCTGAAGCGGGATGGCGACTCTGTCGTTGCTTACCAACGAATTTCCGCGCCGCTGACTAGCGACCGCGACTACACGGTGCGAGTCCGTTCCAGTTCGAAAGCTGTGGAAGGCGGGACGAGTTATCTCAGCAAGTGGGAAACCGAGAATGCGCTCGGGCCTCCGGAAAAATCCGGTGTAGTCCGCGTGAAATTGTGTGAAGGAAGCTGGCTGCTGGAGCCGGTCGGGCCGAACACCACCCGCGCCACCTACACGATTTACACCGACAGCGGCGGAATGATCCCGGCGTTCATCAAGAATGCCGGGAGCCAGATCGGGATCCGGAAATTATTCGCCGCAATCCGGAAACAGGTCACCGATCCGAAATATGCGAAGAAGGGTAGACAGGATTAACAGGATTTTCAGGATTGGGATTGGGGACTTCGTCTTCTTCAATCCAGTTAATCCTGTAAGTCCTGTCCAGATTTGAGATCTCCTGCTTCCAGCATTCGCACCCGTTTGTCGAGATAGGGCAGGCGAATCGTCAACGTCAAGCCTTTGCCTTCGTTGCTTTCGAGCGCCATTTCGCCGCCGTGTTCGCGCACGATCCGGCGCACGATCAAGAGGCCCAGACCGGAGCCGGAACTCTTCGTCGTGAAATACGGTTCGAAGACACGGCTCAAACTTTCGGCCGACATTCCGCCGCCGGTATCGGTGAAACTGATGTTCACGTGGGTCGCATCCATGTCGCTCCGGATGCGCAGAATGCCGCGGCGCTTCATCGCTTCGAAGCTGTTCTTGATCACGTTGTAAAACGCCTGCTTTATCTGGTCGCGATCGAGCTCGATCAACGGTAGGTCGGGGCGCAGCTCCGCTTCGACGACAATGTCGCGATCCTGGATTTCCGGCGCGAAGAAGCGCAGCGCTTCCTCCACGACCGCGTTGACGTTCTCGGGATGAAGAATCGGCCTTGAGGGCCGGATCGCCTGGAGGAATTGGGTGACGATCGAATCGAGCCGCGTAATTTCGGCGCGGGAAATCGCGATCGCTTCCTGCAGTTCTTCCTTCACTTTCCCGTCGAGCTTGCGGACTTTGCGCTCCATCAATTGCAAATGGATGTGGAGCGAATTGAGCGGGTTCCCGATCTCATGGGCGACGCCGGCGGCCAGCAGCGTCAGCGCATTGAACCGCTCCGACTCGATCGTCTTTTCCGTCGAACGCCGGCTCTCGGTGATATCCCGCAGGATGATGGCGTGGCCGACTGGTTCGGCGTGATTGCTCGCGCCATCGTTTGGAGTGCGCCGCTCAATCAACAATGGGACGATGTAGAAATTCAGGAACCGATTCGCCGGGTAAAAAATTTCCATGTCGCGGCTGACCGCGCCCTGCGATTGCGAGAGTGATTTCCAATCGAGCCCGCGGACCCTTTCATCGAGCCGTTTGCCGATCGAGGTATCCGCTTCGAGACCGAACAGCTCGCAGGCCGCGTCGTTCACATACGTGATCCGTCCATTGGCGTCGGTCACGATGATCCCTTCCTGGATCGCGTTAAAAACCGTCTCAATGAGACCCTTCTCCTGCGCGAGCTGGAGCAGATAATTCTGGACGTCCTCCGGCCCAATCCGCCCGAGGCGTTCGATCAGCTTATCGAGAAAACCGGACTTCATGGGATTGCAGAATGCAGATTGTCGATTTGAGATTGGGACCGGATCAACAGCCGATCAATCTGCAATCTTCAATCTGAGATCTGCAATCAACGCCTCGGTTGCTCGACGCGGTCCGGTTCGGTGGTCTGGCCGGCTTCGGCGGCGGCGCGTTCCTTGAGCGCGGCTTTGCGGCTCAACTTTACCCGGCCTTTGTCATCGATGCCGATGCATTTCACCCAGATCATCTCGCCGATCTTGGCGACGTCTTCGGTGCGGTTGACTCGGAAGTCCGCCAGCTCGGAAATGTGGACGAGGCCGTCCTTGCCCGGGAACACTTCCACGAACGCGCCGAAATCTTTGATCGAAACGACGCGGCCATGATAGGTCTGGCCGACTTCGATTTCGCGCGACATGCCGCCGATGATTTCTTTCGCGCGCGCCATGCTCTCGGGGCTCGTCGCGTAAATGTGGACGGAGCCGTCGTCCTCGATGTTAATCTCCGCGCCGGTTTCGGCGACGATACCCTTAATGGTTTTGCCGCCGGGGCCGATGAGGGCGCCGATTTTCTCCGGATTAATTTTGATCGTCTCAATCCGCGGTGCGTATTTACTGAGGTCGGGGCGCGGTTTGTCGAGCGTGCTCGTCATGATGCCGAGAATTTTCGTGCGCGCTTCTTTCGCACGGAAGGTCGCTTCGGCCATGATCTTGTGGCTCACGCCCGGCAATTTCAGGTCGAGCTGAAAACCGGTGACGCCTTTGTCGGTTCCGCAAAGCTTGTAATCCATGTCGCCGAAATGGTCTTCGGAGCCGATGATGTCGGTGAGGAGCTCGTAACGTTTCAAGTCGCCGCCCTCGCCGAATTCCGTGACGAGTCCGACGGAGATTCCCGCGACCGGCGTCTTGATTGGCACGCCGGCATCCATCAGCGCGAGCATTCCGCCGCACACGCTTGCCATCGAAGTGGAGCCGTTCGATTCCATCACTTCGCTGGAAATACGGATCGCGTAACGGAAATCCTCCACGCCCGGAACAACAGGCTCGAGCGAGCGCTCAGCCAGCGCGCCGTGGCCGATCTCGCGTCGGCTCGCGCCGCCGGTCCGGCCAGTTTCGCCGACGCTGAACGGCGGGAAATTGTAATGAAGCAGGAAGCTCTTCGAAGTCTCGCCGCCGCCGTAAGCGTCGATGTTTTGCGCTTCTTCGATGGGCGCGAGGGTGACAAGCGCGAGCGCCTGGGTTTCGCCGCGCTGGAAAATCGCCGAGCCATGGGCGCGCGGCAGGACGCCGACTTCGCAATTGATCTGCCGGAGATCCTGATAGCCGCGGCCATCCATCCGCTTCTGCTTGTCGAGCACGCTGATCCGGAACGCCTTTTTCTGGACGTAATCGAACGCCTGCGAGATTGCAAACTTGTCTGCCTCGGGATATTTCGCGAGCACGGCGGCTTTCACTTCTTCCTTCAACGCGTTGACTGCTTTGCTGCGCTCGACCTTCGTCGGGTTGTAGAGCGCGCCTTCGATGCGATCGCCCGCGACCTGATAAGCGATCTCGAGAATATCCTGGTTCACCGTCATCAACGGCATCTCGCGTTTCGGTTTGCCGACTTGCGCCGCCAGCTCCTTCTGAATCCGAATCATCTCGCGCGCGTGTCCGTGCGCGAACTCGAGCGCCTTGACGAAATCGTCTTCGGGAACTTCCTGCGCGGCGCCTTCGATCATGATCACGTCGTTCTCGGTGCCGACGTAAACCAGGTCGAGATCGCTCTGATTGCGCTCCTCATGCGTCGGGTTCGCGACGAACTGTCCATTGACGCGACCGACGCGGACCGCGCCAATGGGCCCGGCGAACGGAATGTCGGAAACGGTCAGGGCCGCGGATGCGCCGTTGATCGCGAGAATGTCGGGATCGTTCTGGCCATCGGCGCTGAGCAGAATCGAGATGATCTGCGTGTCGTAAAGATAACCGGCCGGAAAGAGCGGGCGCAGCGGACGGTCCGTCATTCGCGAGGTGAGCGTTTCCTTTTCCGATGGCCGGCCTTCGCGTTTGAAATAACCGCCGGGAAATTTCCCAACCGCCGCCGCCTTTTCCCGGTAATCGACCGTGAGCGGAAACCAATCCTGGCCTTCCTTGATTTGCGTGGCCGAAACCGCGCTGACGAGCACCATGGTGTCGCCGGTTGAGACGACGACGGCGCCGTCGGCGAGCTTGGCGATCTTGCCGGTTTCGATGGAAATTTGCGTGGACCCGATTTGGGCCGTGACCTTGTGTTGCATGACTGCGTTTCTCCTGGATTGGCTAATCCCAGGCCGGTCACCCTGATCGTAGGTTTTAATCCGGCCGCAGCCGGACTAAAACCTCTAATCAAAGTGGAACATCGGCCTGAGCGCCGGGTTACTTTCTATTTAACGAACTCGTTAGGCCGGAAGCGCAAAACGAGGACGAGCTTAACCAAAAGACGGGCCCGCGGTTACTTCCGCAGGTTGAGCTTCTCGAGCAGGTTTTTATACCGGTCGGACTCCGACTTGCTCAAATAATCGAGCAAGCTCCGGCGCATCGCCACCATCTTGAGGAGGCCGCGGCGCGACGAATGGTCTTTGGCATGGCTCTTGAGGTGGTCCGTCAGCTGCCCGATCCGGCGGGTCAGAAGTGCAATCTGCACATCCGCGCTGCCGGTATCTTTCTCATGGAGCTGGAACTCCTTCACGTCCATCGTGTCACTGCTTTCTGCCATAAACGAGCCGGTATTCTAGGTGAAGAATCCGCGTTCGCAAGTGCCGCTTCCTTCCTCTTGCTCCTGATCATGATCATGCTCCTGATCCTGATCCTGGTGTGACGGCCGGCGTCTTCTCAGAGGATTAGGATCATGATCACGAGCAAGAGCAGGCAGGAAGCGAGATCTATTGCTTCTGCATCTCCTTGATCAGCTCGCTCGAGCCTTTAAGCGTGACATGATGAGACTTCGCGATCTGGGCCCAGCTTTGGCCGGATTTCTTCATGGCAACGATCGCGCTGAACTTTTTCTTGGTCGCGAGCGCGAGCGAATGCGCGACATAGACGTCGCCGAAGCTCAGCCCGGTGCGCTCCTTTTCCTGTTCCAACGTCGACACGGCCACGTCCGTGTTAATGGTGATGATGCTCAGCATGCGCGGCTTGTTCGTGCGGACCGCGGCGTTGATGTCGTCGATCAATTTGGCGATCGCGGTGGCATCTTCGGCTAGAGCGATGGCCGCCGACAGCAATGTCGTCAGGAAGATGACGACGAACGTTCTCATAAGGAGCGGACCTAATTTTGCATAGTCCAGGACGGAGCGCGAACCGCGCAGGGTTGCAAATGGGAAACGCTACACTTTTCTGCGACGTAAACGCGTTCCGTAGCGCGGAAGCGGTTGACCGCATGCGAGGTCCCTCGGCGCGCTTCGTCAGCCTCGGGATGACCCGCGGCTACTTTTGCCGCGCTTCGTCGTCGAGCGCGATGTACTCTTGGCGCGGCGGACTGAAGGTGTCGAGAACGCGGGTGTCCTCGGGAGTCTCGACGCCGTGGGGAACATTGCTCGCGAGGTAATAGGATTCGCCCGCTCGAAGTTCGTGCGCCCCACCATTCGCGAATACGGTCATCCTTCCCGAAAGAATGTGGATGATCTGCTCCTGCGGATGTTTGTGTTCCGGCATTTTGCTGCCGGCCTTTAACTCCGCGATCATCTGATACATCGTCGTGCCATGCGTCACTGTGCGACGCCGAATCCCCGGACAGATGTCGATCCACGGATTCTCTTTTGTCGCTTCGCTCACGAGATCGTTCTAACCTGATCGCGCGATCCGATCAACCGCCGGCTCTTCCGCGCGCGCCGCCATTCGGGCCGCTTCGATTTTCGACATCTCGACCCGGAGATAATTCAGGACCACGGGAGAAAGGATCATCCCCGGAACGCCCATGAGTTTTTCGCCGATGATCAACCCGATCAGCGTAAGCCAGATCGGATTGCGGATCCTCGCGCCGATGATTTTGCTGTTCAAAAAATATTCGAACTTGTGGATCACGACGAGAAAGATGAGCGCGCCGATGGCGACTCTCGGCGACACCAGAAAGCCGATGAAGACGATCACGGTATTACTGAGGATGTTGCCGACGATCGGGAGAAGTCCGCAAAGAAAAGTCAGGCCGACGACGACCGCGCCGTAGGGAAGCTGGACGATCAGGACGAAGATCGCGGTCAGGGTCGTGTTGATCGCCGAGATCGTCATTTGCGCGCCAATCACGGTCGCGAAGCTGTGATAGAATTCGCTGAACCGGGCGGTAACTTCATCGCAGCAGACCGAGTAAAGGTTGTTCGGCACCTTGTGCGAGTCGCGGAAGAGATCGAGCCGGCTGTTAAAGAAAAGGCTCACCGCACAGACGATCGCGATGATGATGAAGACAAAGGTGGTCGACGCGTGGCGGGCAAAGTTTGCGACGTCACCCAAGTAATGGGCCTCATCTTTTATCGCTCCCATCGCGGTCGACTTCAGCCCTTCGAAATCGGTAAAAGGAAGCTCGAGGTCGTGTTCCTGGGCCCAGGTGATCGCGGCCGGAATCGACTTATCGGCGATCTTCGGCAAAGCCTGGACAGCGGCGCGGATAAAATGGCCGGCTGTATAACTAATGGCCGCCACGACAAGAATGAAGATCGCGAGCGTGATCCACTTGTTGGGAATGCAGCGGCTTAATTTTGTAAGGACGAAATAGGAAAATAGAAGCGCGAGAAACGGCGCGCCTAATTGGAGCAGGCCGACGAGAACCAGCGTGATCGCCAGGACCACGTACGACCATCGAGCCTGGTTTGTCATTGAATCCAAGGTGCGTCTGGCGGGTTTATTCGTCCAGCCTCAACTCGGCAAAGGAACGCGAAATTCCAGCAACGGAAGCTCGCGCCGTGCGCCGTCGAGCTCGCTGATCCCGGTCCCGACGCGTGTAGCGCCCATCCGTTTGTAGAACCCTTCGGCGTTCGGATCCGCTTCGATCTGGATCGAGTCGAAACCTGATTTTTTCGCCTGTGCCGTTGCGTGCTCGAACAAGGCTCGTCCGATTCCTCGACGCATCGCGGCCGGAACGATCCAAAGATGATCGAGATGCAGACCGTCGCTTTCCGTGGTGAGCACATAGAAACCAACAGGACGACCATCTTCGATCGCGCAGTATCCGATGTTACCGGCGAGAAACTCCGGGCGCATCGTCAGGATGTCGCGCCAGGCTTCGATCCAGCGCTCCGGATAACCCCAGTGTCGTTTGGCCGCGTGCGCGATCTGCGTGAGTGCCGCGGCATCTTCCGGTTTCGCGCGAACGATTTCCATCTCTTCTGTAGCCGCGGCCCTGCGGGCCGCGAGGGATTAGACTATGTTGGCTGCCTCGCGAACGGATTGAAGTTCGTATCGCGATCGTAAACGTCCACGCCTTCCGCGCGCTTCAATTTGTTAACGACCCAATAAGTGAGCGGGGTCGCGGTCGCTTCGTAGAGGACCTTTCCGATGTAACCCGACAGGATCAGGTTCAACATTGTCAGCCACGATTCGCGCCCGCCGAAGGCGATCAGGATCAGCACCGTCGTGTCGACGAGCTGCCCGGTGACAGTCGAGCCGACCGTTCGGGTCCAGAGCCATTTGCCGTCTGTCCAAAGTTTCATTTTGGCCAGGGTGTAGGAGTTGGTGAATTCGCCGAGCCAGAACGCGACGAGGCTCGCAACGATGAAACGCGGCACCGTGTAGAACACAGCCTCGAACGCCGCCTGGTTCGGCCAATCCGGCGCCGCTGGAATCCAGACAATGAACAGGCCCATCAACGACAGAATTGTGCAGGCAAAAAATCCCAGCCAGATCGCGCGTCGCGACGCGCCATAGCCGTACACTTCCGTAAAGATGTCGCCGAAGATGTAGGTGATCGGGAAAAGGATCTGCGCGCCGGAAATCTTCGCCGTCCAAAGCTCGCCGTGAAAATTGAAGAGCGGGACCGCGCAGATTTTTTGACCGACGAGGTTCGAGATCAACAGGATGACGACGAAAACGTGGACGAGCAGATCGTAATAACGAAAGCTGCTCAGCCGCGCATCCCGCGCCGTTAATTTGCGGATCATCGCCGTAGCCATCGCGACTTAGTTAAACGCGGATTACTCGGATGACACGGATGTTTTTGTCTTCATCCGCGCACATCCGCGTTCATAAAATCGCTTCTCGGCTGAAACGTTTCGAAAATGGGACGGTGAAATCCCGGGCACGGGAAGAATTTTGGATCACCGATTTCGTCCGGCGGGCGTAACTCGTTGCAAGGCAATCGGAAAACGATCCTTCGGGAGCATGGCATAGGGCATGCAAAGGCGTCACGGTTGGAGTCGCTTCAATGCACTTGCCTAACCTCAACCCACCTCGCCCTATGATTATCCGCGCCTTTCTCCTTCTTTTCGTCGCCGTCACAACGGCCTCGGCTTTGTCCGAAGAAAACGTCAGCCAGACTCTCGATGGCGCGCCCGGTGGCCGGCTCATCATCGACGTCGATTTCGGTACGATCGATGTCTCCGCCGGGTCCGATGACAAAATCTCGGTCCAGGTGCATCGCAAGATCGATTCGGACAACGACGCGCAGGAAAAAGAATATTTCGCGTCGACTCCGGTGACGGTGAGCAAGGACGGCAACACGGTGACGATCCGCGCGCGCCGGCAGAACAAGGAGAAGAACTTGAACTGGAGCGGGCGCTGCAACATGGACGCGCGTTACACCGTCCGCGTGCCGAAGAGCTTTAACTCGGAGCTGCGCACGGGCGGCGGCACGATCATGGTCGCGGAAATCACCGGGACGATGAGCGCCGACACGAGCGGCGGGAAACTGAAGTTCACGCATTTGAAAGGCGCGACCGGGGCGACGACCAGCGGTGGCAGCATCGAGCTGAATGGCTGCGATGGTCCGCTCAAAGTCGACACGAGCGGCGGCCGGATTGACGCGACGGACGGCAGTGGTTCGCTCGAAGCGCGCACGTCCGGCGGATCGATTGTGGTTCACAATTTTTCCGGCGACACGAAGGTGGAAACGAGCGGCGGCCGGCTCAGTTTCGAAAACGTGAACGGCAAAATCTTTGGTCGCACTTCCGGCGGCTCGATCAGCGCGAAATTAAAAAACCCGGTCCCCGGTGATGTGAACCTCGAAACGTCGGCGGGCAGCATCGAGCTGATGGTGCCGGCGGATGCCGGGCTGGACATTGAAGCGGAAGCGAGTTCCGGGCGCGTGACCAGCGATCTGCCCTTCATAGGCACGCGAACGGACCGCGATTCGATGAAAGGAAAAATAAACGGCGGCGGGAAATCGGTGGTGCTTCGCTCGGGCGCGGGCAGCATCTCGATAAAACCGGCTTCGCCGGAAGTCGCGGTAAAATAACGGAGGCGCGATGAACGACCTCCGCTTCGCTTTCCGCCAGCTTGGCGAGCTTCGCGCGTTAATCCCATGGTCACGGTTGCGAGCCGAATGAACCGTCCCCGAAACTCTGTTTCGCATCGGAGGCAACAGAGTTGCCGAAACAACGGCATTCCCAAACAGAGTTTGGGAACGAGGACGTTAATACTTGGAAGCCTATGAACAACTTCCGCTACGCCATTCGCCAACTTCGCAAATCGCCCGGGTTCACCTTCGTTGCGATCCTCACGCTCGCGCTCGGGATCGGCGCGAACACGGCGATCTTCACGGTCGTCAACGCAGTCCTGCTCTCGCCGCTGCCATTTCCGGACGCCGATCGTCTCGTCGCGGTGCAATCGCGCAATCTGCAGGAGAACCTGAAGGGACAATCGTTCGCGCCCGCGGGTTTCCGTGACGTCGAGAAACAAGTCACCTCATTCGAAAGCATCGGGGCCTATCGTTATAACTACGACAATCTCACGCGCGTCGAGAAGCCGACCGCAGTCACCGGAAGCCTTGTCACGCAGGATTTTTTCCGGGTGCTCGGCGAGAAGGCGTTTATCGGTCGCACGTTTACGCGAGAAGACGCGGCCGCGAACGCCAAACCGACGGTCCTGCTTAGCTACGATTTCTGGCAAAAACAATTCGGCGGCCGGCGCGAACTCGTCGGCGAAACCATCACGCTCGACGACGTGCCGCACGAGGTCATCGGCGTGATGCCGCGCACGTTCAAAGATCCGTTCAACGTCGCATCCGAATGGCGGGTCTTTCCGAACGA
>Ga0307478_10000772_pt1 | contig 30673 bp, 31 predicted proteins | sample atmos_gasesECM4C_2_FD_203713 | JGI IMG/M metagenome (GOLD analysis project Ga0307478, IMG submission 203713) | Hardwood forest soil microbial communities from Morgan-Monroe State Forest, Indiana, United States - atmos_gasesECM4C_05 | ecosystem: Environmental > Terrestrial > Soil > Temperate...
CCGGGCTGAACAAAGACTAGCGCGCTCCAGGCAAAGAGAAGAGAAACGGGCGCAACGATCTTCAGAAGTGCAACACGAGAAGTCTGAGAGCACATGGGCAGGCGACCTCCTGTGAAGAGAGCAGACGAAGCTACAGTTTTTCGTGCGAAATCGAGGGGCGGGTGGGCTAGTAACGGAGTTTAGCAAGTCTGCGGCAAAAGGCGAAATAGGACGCGAGGCCAATGGCCGTCGGGACAGAAAGGCCAGTAGGCTCGGCGGACAGGGGAACTGGCAACCGGAAGGTGCAGCAGAAACACTTTGCTTCTCGCCGAGCCGAGAGCGGCTTCAGAAGGGAGCTGTCAAGCGGGAACTCAATGGAGTTCCGCAGGATCGTGTGTCTGGTGTTCCTCGGCCTGAAAGCGCAGGAATTTGTGGATGGCAGCCAGCGCCTCGGGATCGGAAGTCTTAATAATCACGCGGCCACCGGCCGAAGCTTCCTCGAAGTTGTATGAGATTTTTTCCTTAAGGCGCTTCATCTCCGGCACTCCTGGAGGCACGGTGTCGTGCACAAACAGGGGGATGTCAAAGTCCCCGTTCGAGAAGGCCTCGGAGATGTGCGTGAGATGGACACGGATGCTGTCTCGCGCGGCTGTGTCCTTGGGGTCATTTGCTTCCACCTGAATTACGCCGCCGTCTGGCTTCAGAAGGAAATGGTGCGTGGTGGCAGTCTGTGAGAAGCCCATCCCCTTTTCGCCGCGTTCATTCATCTTCGAATAGGCATCGTGCAGTGGGCACGTGGCGGCCGAATTCTGGGATTTATCGTCGGGCGGTTTGGAGGACTGCTGAGCAGCGGCAATGGAGGAAGACAGCATCGCCAGCATGGCAAGGCCGAAGGGGGTAGGTTTCATGGACTGGCAGCTCCTTTTGTACAGCGTTGCAAGGAAATTATAGCGATCGTCAGAGGAGTTGGCACTTCTTTGTGTGGCAAGACGAAAGCCGCTGCCTGCTCTAGGCGGCACAGTTGGAGGGTGGGCCATGCAGGGGCGCGCTCGACAGCCACGAGCAGCCGAGCTAAGTGCCTTCTTTTAAGTAGGGCCGTTATCGTCAAGGAGAGCTGACGTTGGCAGGGGAGGTGCTCATTGCGTGGGGCGAAGCGGAGGTTTGAGGGCGCAATGAACAGCATTCTGAGGTGTCTCCCAATGTGTGCCTTGACGGCTGTGGCCGCCACACTGTTCTTAACTACTACTTCTGACGCACAGGAGCCGGGAACGGATGCCGCCTCCGAAGGGCAAGATGTTCATCGCGTCTACACGCCCCACCCGGCTGACGGGCAGACTCACGGTTTGCCGGCGGAAACCTACGCAGTCGTGCCGGGCACGCGATTCCTGGTCCGTCTCGAGAAGGATCTGAACACCAAGGATGTCAGGCGCAACGAAGAGTTCCGCGTGAGGACGCTGGAGCCACTCGAGGCTGGCCAGGGGAACTATCTCCCAGCCGGAGCGGTGATCCGAGGACACATCAGCCGCGTGGAGAGCGCAGGCGCGGCGGGAAAAGCAAAGATCTGGCTGACATTTGATGAGATTCACACACGGTTCGGAAGCCTGCCGATTGTTGCGGAAGTGGCGTCGGTGCCGGGAGACCACAGCATCAAACCGGGGCCGCTGCAAGACGGAGTGATTGAGGGGCGCGGCAGTACACAGAAAGATGCGGCGCAAGCAGCGGCTGCAGGCGCGGCGATGGGTGCGTTGAAGGGCGTGAAGGATAAGAATAAGAAAGAGGCGGCGGAAAACGCGGCGCTGGCGGCGCTAGAAGCCTACTTGATCGAAACAGGCCGAGGGCAGGAACTGGAACTCCGAAAGGGCGCGAAGCTGGAACTGGAGCTCGAGCGGGCGTTGTATTTGGTGAAGGAATAAGGCCAGACGGTTACCAATCGAAGGTGTCCGCTCGCCACGCCGATCCCCGTAAGCCCCATTAATCCAGCGCCTTGACGAACGATATATATAGTGGGCCTACGCCCCAGCCCTCCCCCTAACTAAGAGCCTTTCGCTGGTGCGAAGCCCACCCGCGCGCGTGCGGCTTATCTTCAGAGCGTGTAAAATCTTCCATAGAACTTGGCAAAGAGGAAGGCGCTTGCTACATTCGTAGCACCCACCCCTTGAGTCCCCAATCGCGATCACCAGTTCAGACGAGGCCAACGCACATGCCAGACGAAACACGAGCCGTACGCATGGTGGATACCGGGGAGCGCAAGGACAGGATCCTCATTGTTGAGGACGAAGATAACGCACGCAAGGGCTATGAGCAGCTGCTGCAGCGCTGGGGCTACGAAGTGGTGGGAGTGCCGAGCGCGGAAGAAGCACTGGCGAAATTTTCAAGTTTTCAGCCAGACTCGGTAATTGCGGACGTAGAGCTGCCGGGCATGAACGGTCTGGACTTGCTCAAGCAACTGGGCGAAGAGCTGCGTGACGTGCCGGCCATTATCATCACCGGAAAAGGCAGCGAGGAACGCGCCGTGGCCGCGATTGAGGCGGGCGCGTTCTGGTACATCGAAAAGCCATTGAAGGGACCTGTGCTGCGGGCGCTGCTGGACCGGGCGTTAAGCAAGGCGCGGGACGCGCAGAATTTGGCGCTGCTGCAAAGACAATTGCGCGACGCCGGACGTTTGGGCGAACTTGTGGGCGGGTCGAAACCTATGCAGGAGGTGATGCGGATCATAGAGATGGCCGCGCCAAGCTCGGCGTCGGTGCTGATCACCGGTGAGACCGGCTCGGGAAAAGAGATCGTCGCGCGGACGATTCATAAGCTTTCGCCACGCGCAGCCGGGCCATTTGTGGCCATTAACTGCTCAGCCATTCCCGAGACGCTGATGGAGAGCGAGATCTTCGGCCACGAACGCGGGGCATTCACGGGAGCCGCCGAACGCCGTGTGGGGTGCTTCGAGCTGGCGGATGGCGGGACGCTGCTGCTCGACGAAATTGGCGAAATGCCCGCGCCCACACAGGCGAAACTCTTGCGCGTGCTGGAAGACCGGAAGGTGCGGCGATTGGGAAGCAAAACCGAGACGCCTGTGGACGTGCGGGTACTGGCCGCAACCAACAAGGACCCCGAACAGGCGGTGGCGAGCGGAGGGTTACGCCAGGACCTCTTCTTCCGATTGAATGTGTTTCATATCCACCTGCCGCCGCTGCGGGAACACAAGGAAGATATCCCGCTGCTGGCGGAGCACATTCTGCGCGACGTCAACATCAAACACGGAAAGAATGTGCGCGGAATCGGAGCGGAAGTGCTGGATATTTTCATGAGCCATACATGGCCCGGAAATATCCGAGAATTACGAAATGTGCTGGAAAGAGCGGCGATCATGAGCGAGAAGGACCTGGTGTCGCGATCCTCTTTGCCGGGGGAATTTGGAAAGGTGACAGCGAAGAGTCCGGGCGATCTTTCTACGATAAGATTTCCAATCGGAACGACGGTAGACGCGATGGAACGCGAATTGATTCTTCAAACTCTTCAGGCCACCGGCAACAACAAGACGAGAGCGGCAGAGCTGCTGGGTGTCAGCCTGAAGACCTTGCATAATAAACTAAAAGAATACGGGAGCGAGAAGGCGGAAGCGGAGGCATAGGCGAGTGCGGTTGGGTCTTCGAGCGAAACTGACGATGGTGATGACCGCGCTGGTGTTGCTGTCGACGGCGGTGCTGTCTCTGGTATTCCTCGAGCTTTTGTTGCAGCAGGTGCTGCATGACGCCGACAAACGGGCCAACGAAATGGCGCGACAGATCTTTCATTCGGCGCAACTCGCGCTGGAGGACGCGAAGGCGAAAGGGATGCGTCCCACTTCGGACGATCCGCAGGAAACGCAAGATTATGTAAGGCGGGCTTTTGAAATCAACGAAGCACTTTCTGCGCAGTTGCAGGCTGCCCAGGTCGCACCCACGATTCGCGAAGCCACTGTCGTCGACCGCGACGGAACGGTGATCGTCTCAAGCGATCCGGCGCTTGCGGGCAAGTTGGTGCCGAAACGCCCGCCGTTTAACCATCTGGTGCAAAGCCCGTTTGTGCGGCAAGTGAGAATCCTGGCGGAACCGGAGCATATTTACGAAGTGGATTACCCCTTCACGTTGCGAGGTATGCCGTTCGGCGACGTGCGCGTAGCAGTTTCCACCGCGCTGCTTTGGAACGACATCAAGCCGCGCCTGGAACGCTGGGGATCGATCGCATTGCTAGCACTGGTGCTATCCACATTTCTGGCCGCGGTGGTCAGCGGGGTGGCGCTCGCTCCCATCCGGGACATCAGCGCGCAACTCGATCGCATTTCGGCGGGAGAGTACGACACCGCTTCCGCGGCTGCAAAAGAGCCAACCGAAAGCATGGATGAACTGGGGCAGGTGCGCCGCAAGATCAAACAGGTGGGCCAACATCTGCGGGGTGTCCACGAGATTTTTAGTTCCCTGCGCGAAAACATGAATTCGGTGATGGCCGGACTGGAAGACGGCCTGATCCTGTTTACGCGTGACGCGCGGGCAGTTATGGTGAGTCCGGCAGCGGAGAAATTCCTGGGAGCGCCCGCGTCCGAGTTTCTGGGCCGGCGGGTAACAGAGATTTTTCCGGTGGGGCATCCGCTGTTCGAGGCGCTGCGCCTCCACGGAGACGAATTGAGGGAAATCGCTTCGGAGACGGACCTGCAAACGCTCGATGGGCGAAAGCGCGTGAGCGTAAGCGTACAGGAGATCCAGGGCGCGGGCGAGCGCATGGGCGCACTGGTGACATTGCGGGACCTGGATTCGCTCGAAAGCATCAACACGCAGTTGCAAGTGAGCGAGCGCCTGGCCGCGGTAGGACGCATCACGGCCGGAGTGGCTCACGAAGTGAAGAACCCGCTGAACTCCATGCGGCTGTGGCTGGAAAATCTGAAAGAATCGTTGCCGGCGGACAGCGACGGAGCGGCGCAGGCCGTGAATGTGCTCGATGCAGAGATTGACCGGCTGGATGCGGTGGTTACACGATTTCTGGATTTTGCGCGGCCGATGGACGTGCGGCTCGAGCCGACGCAATTGGCGGGGTTGCTGCGTGAGGTGCTGGAAGTAGCGCAGCCACAATTGCAGCGGGCCAAGGTGGAGGTCGCGCAATTGCTCCCGATCGGCATTCCGGAAGTGTTTGTCGATCGCGATTTACTGAAACAAGCGGTGCTGAATCTCGTGCTGAACGCGGTGGATGCCATGCCCGCCGGAGGACAATTGCAATTGACGCTGAGCCGTCGCGGGGAAATGGCGGAAATTACGGTCGGGGATACCGGGAAAGGGATTCCGCCGGAACACCGCCAAAAAGTGTTTCAGTTATTCTTTACAACGCGACCAGGTGGAAGCGGCATCGGATTGGCAAGCACTTTCCGGATCGTGCAGCTGCATAACGGGTCGATCAACTTTACATCGGAGGTCGGGCGAGGCACCACGTTCCGCATCGAACTGCCGCTCGCCGCCTAGGCATGAAGGAAATCGGGAGCGATTGCGCGAATGGCGCACGGAGCCACGCCTCGAGGCTGTGGCTGGTGCCTCTGTGCGCCTGTGTATTTTGGGGCGGCGGATGCTTTACGCGGCGGCCCGCGGCGCCCCAGCTGGGACCGATCACGCTGGCCCACCCGATGGTGCCGACAGCAACGGCGAATTTGGAAATCGAAGACCCACCGGAGATTGCGCTTGAGGATTGGCCGTTGCCTCCGCATTTGGCGCCCTTGCCAAGTGCGCCGGCCAAGCCGCATGTGGCGCCACCGCCGCCAAACGAGCCCGCAGTGGTGGAGAAGCCTGCGCCCGTTCTGGTTCCGGAATTGAGCCTGGAACAAGTGGTGACATCCAAAGTAGAGGCAAACAAGAGCCTGATCGTGGCGGAAAGAAATCTGGGCGCGGCCATGGGCAAGCCGATGAATTCCGACCAGGCGGATCTCGCGTCGAAAGTGCGCGGATTCATCGATGCGGCGCGAGAGGCGATGAAAAACAGCGATTGGGAAAGGGCTGCGGCCGTGGCGAAGAAAGCGGAGGTGCTTTCAGAGCAGCTGGCGAGCGGTTTGTAAATGCAGGTACTGGTCTTTAGACCGGCATTGGCGGTCTCCGCAACCTGTATTTTCGACGAGCGGGTCTTCCCCCCGGACACGGCAAATGGGTTGAGTGTCACACCGGGTCGCAGGGTGTTGCGCTAGAATGTCGGCATGAATTCCTTCGATGTGGTGATTGCGGGAGGCGGCCTGATCGGCGGTTCGATCGCCCTGGAATTGGCTCTAGCCGGGATGAAAGTAGGTCTTTACGATTCGCGCGAACCTGGCCGCGAAGCCTCGTGGGCAAGCGCAGGGATGATTTCGCCGGCGCCGGAAAGTCCCGCGATGATCCCGTTTATGCCGATGAGCCTTGGGAGCGTCGCTCTTTATCCGGAGCTCATAAGGCGCGTCGAAGACCTCACCGGGAAAAATGTGGGTTACCGGAAAGACGGAGCGCTCGACGCCATCCTCGCAGGGGACGTGCAAGAAGAGTTGAGCACCATCATTGCCCTGCAACACGGGGTGGGGCTACGGGCCGAAGCGCTGAGTGCGGAGCAAGCGCGCGAGTTGGAACCGGCGCTTACCGAGGAAATTGAAGCAGCGATCTTCCGGCCGGATGAAGCTTCACTCGATAATCGCATTTTCACGGAAGCGGTGCTGGAAGCGGCCCGAATCAGGGGCGCGCAAATCTTCGCCGGCAACGGCGCGGCGGCAATCTGGAAAGAAGGCGGGCGGTCCAAAGGCCTGATCCTCGAGCAGGGACGAGTGGAGGCGAAATGGACGATCATCGCTGCCGGCTGCTTTTCTGCGCGGATCGAGGGCGTAGCGCCTTATGCTCCGGTGTTCCCGGCGAAAGGGCAAATGGTCGCATTGCGATGCGAATCGGTGAACCTCAGGCATGTTCTGTGGGTCGACCACACCTACCTGGTGCCGCGAAATGACGGCAGGATCATCGCGGGATCAACGATTGAGCGGACCGGCTTTGATCGTGATGTGACCGCCGGTGGCATTCAGAAAATCCTGGGCGGCGCGATGCTGCTTGTTCCCGCGCTCGAAAAGGCGCGTATCGAAGAGACATGGGCTGGACTCCGGCCAGACTCGCCGGATCACTTGCCGATCATCGGGGCTACGGATGTTGACGGACTGCTGATGGCTACGGGCCATTTCCGCAGCGGGATTCTGCTGGCACCGATCACGGCGCGATTGATTGGCGAGTGGGTGACCGAGCAAAGGGTGAGTCTCGATTGGGAACGCTTCAGCCCGATGCGATTTCTCGAAGCAAGCCGCAGGCAAAGCGCGTGACGCGCACTCGGCAGTCACTAGCTTGTAGTCTGCAGTTCTGATCGGACCGGTCTGAAGACCGGCACCTGCAAAAGAAAGAGCTATCCCCGGATTCGCGGGAACCGGCCAGCTACCGACTACAAACTACTGACTCTTGCTATTTCTGCGGAGCGCTCTGTTGGATGACCACGGTGTTGGACTGGCCCACATCCGAATAGTGGATTTGGTCGGCGTCAAGAGTCAGATCGCGTTCGAGCACTAAGTCCATCGAAGAGCCGCGCGGAAGCTGAGCCTCAGGACCGCGAGACAAAAGCACAGCTGCCAGCCCCGCCACACCACCTATCCCTGCGCCTATTCCCGCGCCCTTGCCTCCGCCGGCAATCGCACCTATACCGGCACCAGTCGCGGTGGTCGTGGCAATCGTCGTTGCGTCTTTGCCCTTTCCGCCAGGCCCGGTCATTTTGCCTTCAGGATCAGTGTTGACCTGTCCGGCATCCGTGCTGTGCGGCTCTGCGTTGAGGTCAACGGTATACCCGTTCGGAAGAACTAGAGTGTTCAGGCGAAGGCGCAGCTCGCCTTTGCCTTTGACGCGCCCGGGCCGTTTGGAATCGGTAATTTCTCCGCGTAGATAGGAACCGACGGGAATAACGACCTTGTTGTTGATTGTGATCGGAAACGACGTGCGCATATAAACAGAATCGCCGGATTTGGCGGTTGCGGTCGAGATGCCACTTTCAAGCGTGACACCGAGGCGCGTGCCGGACGGTACAAGCACGGTCTGGCCGCCACTGGCCGCCCGAGGAGCGGCGGCCGGGACAGGGGCCGATGCCGGCGGTGGACCGTCGTTTTGCGGGCCGTCCGGTGCCTGTGCAAGAAGTGTGGCGGCGCAGATTGTAAGGCCAGCGAATGCTGCGAAAGTGGTGCGCACTGCAATTTGAAAATTCACACTGCCCTCCTCTTTTGCCTGTTCGGATGCATCGGGCCAAGGCGAGGGATGCCTCTTGTGATCATAGTCGAAGAAACTCGGTAGAACTAGAGCCTGGTCGAGGAACTGTGCCGCGATTGCGGCAACTGGGACGTTTGACGCATCTCATATCCACGGATAGGCTGGGCGGGCGCAGAGAAGACGGGAGGCGGTATGGCAAAACTGGCGTTGGTTTACGGGATGAGGCTGCTGCCGGTGGAAGAGCTGGTCGAGGTGAAGGAAGCCACCGTTGTGTTGAAGAACGGCCGAACCGCGCACGTGGCCATGCACCTGATCGAGGGCAGCAAGGAAGAAATCGAGAAGACCTTCCGGCAATCGATTGACGCGTTCTTTGAGATGTATCCTGAGATCTAAAGCAGCCGGTATTGCTTGGAGTAAAAGGGATATCAGATAGACTTACAACTTATTACTAAGAACTGAAAACTGTCGTGCTCAAATCAGCGGCGCCCTCATGGTTGCTGATATCTGATTACTGACATCCTGCTTCTCACCGATTGCCGAAATTTTCCGGGTCTTCGCTGGGGTCGCCGAGATTATCGTTGATGAGCACCGTGGACTGCCCCGTGAGTTCGAAACGCTTCCGGCATTTGTAGCAGGCAACCAGATCGTCCAGGCGAACCATGAAGGACGTAGCTTTCGCGAACTTTCGCCGGTCCTCTTCGCTCGCGCCGCGCGGCAATTCCCTTTTCTTGCGACAGACCTTCCAACGCACAGGCGCTTCAAATTCGCCACGGCAGCTCGGACAGACCAGCTTGACCTTGCGCGTCTCTTCCTTCTCTGAATAGAAAGCTCGTTCGTCCATCAGGCCTCGACCGCCCTTCCCAAAGCTTGAGTGATTGTAACAAATTCCAGGCCGAGGTCGCGCCATCGCGGCAGCCAAAATTCGAGGGCGGCGAGGGTATGAGAACGGTCTCCGTTTAGATTCTTGTAATCGCCGTCGTGGAGGCAGAGGACGTCTCCGTGCCCTTGTGGCTGGGGTGGGTCGCCAGTTGAGAGGTTTTGTTTGGCGTGATCGGCGATGGGCCGCAACCGGGCAGTAAGCCAATCGATCGGCTTCACGCGCCAGTCGCCGGGCAGCAAGGACCACACCACGGCTTGCATCCTGCTTTGCGAGACGATTTCACCGAGCCAGGGACTGCGGAGGCCAAAGGGCGGACGGAACAGCCGTGGTTCTTCGAATATAGCGTGAGAGATGGCTTCGGTGCAGCGGAGCAGTTCGGTACGAGTTTCTTCGGGTCCGCAGAAAAAAAGATTGGGATGCGTTTCGGTGTGATTGCCGATGAGGTGGCCGCGCGCCGCCGTTTCCTTGACGAGGCCGGAACACTCGCGCACGAATTTTCCGACCAGGAAAAAGGTGGCCTTGGCGTTGTGCCGATCGAGGAGGTCGAGAAGTTTTGGAGTGATGGCTGGGTTGGGACCGTCGTCAAAGGTGAGGGCAAGCTTGCGAGGGAAATCTGTCTGAAAAATGGTTGGACCGAACAGTTGCGACCTTGGATGCCTCGCGCCATAAGCGGTGAGACCCGCGAAACCCGCAGCAACGACTGGGGCGGCAAGGAACAGGGGATTCATCGCTTGTATTTTGCCATGCCGTCGATGATCTTGCTGATGGGCGGAGATTCCAAACTGTGAAGAGCGCCGCACCTCGCGTGGGTGACAATCATGACGACAGGTAACATTTGCGGCCAGGAATACGGCTTGACGCACAGTTGTGCGGGAATCGCGCCATTAGTTACACCCGAAGATCTGGATCGCCACAAGCGGCCCTCGTCCCGTACGATAGCGCGCACATGCTAGGAATGCGGGCTCGCCAGACTGCTGCGAGCAGGTGCTACACAGGATTTGCTGAAGACGCGACGCGTTATTCCTGGTTGTGAAGGCGCCAGAGGGAATAGGCGACAAGGCTCCCGGCCAGGACCGAGGCTCCGAAGAACCAGCGCCATTCGGGGATGCCCACGAGGCCGATCACGATTAACCCGATGCAGATGACCAGCCCGATGGGGTGACCGGTCCAGACCCCAGCTCCGAACTTGCCGTAAGGGACGACTTCCCAGGTCTGGCGGTCTTCGTGCGTGGGAGGGACTACCTGGCCGTAGGGATGGCGACGAAACGTAGCGTAGGATTTCATGGTGTGAGCTCCTTTCGCTGACCGACTCGACCGACGGAAGGGGGACGCGAGCACAAGCACTGGCGCAGGCAGATGTGCACTGCCTCCCCCGAATGCTATCTGGTTAGAGGCCACCGAGGGCCAAATAGTTCCCGCCACAGACCCAAAAATAGCTTAGCCAACCTTTTCGGGAAGGCTGCGGCGGGTTTTGAGGTGGGCCAGGAGACGCTCGACTTCGGTATCGCGGTCGAGGCGGTTGAGCTTTTCGGAAACATCATCGCCGAGAAGCTCAACTTCGGCCGAGGCCGTGGCTTCCGTATGTTGAACGCGTTCCCTGAGACGATCGAAGGAAGCGCTTTTCGAATCGTCGCCGAGGGCCACTTGGGCCTTGGCGGCTTTGTCGAGAGCGATGCTGCGGCGGTGGCGCGCGATCAGAACTTCGCGCTTGGATTTAGCTTCGTCGAGTTTCTGTTCCAGCTTGAGGAGAGCGTTCTTCAAGGTGTCCACCTGCGCTTTCTGGTCATTAACCTGCTCCTGGAAACTCTGCGCGAGGCGCTGGCCGGTCTGGAAGCGGTCGAGGGCAGCTCGGGCGAGATCGTCCTGGGCTTTATCGACGGCGATTTCGGCTTTGCGCATCCAGTCTTTCGCGATGTCTTCCTGTTCATGCAGCTTTTTCTCGAGCATGTGCTGGTCGGCGATGGAGACGGCGACCTGCGTTTTCACCTGCAGATATTGATTTTCCATGTCGAGGATGACCTGTTTGATCATTTTTTCGGGGTCCTCGGCGCGGTCGATCATGTCGTTAAGATTTGCGCGAATCAAAGTGCTGACGCGTTCTAAAAGTCCCATGGTACTGCTCCTTTCCGAAAATCGTTGCTGAATTCCACCGCTACGAACACGCCGGTCCGCAAACCGGCCACTACAAAGGCCCCCATAGCCCATAGCTACAGAGGCGGGTCAAAAGAACGCAAACCGATAACAGATCGCGTCGGTGATCTGGGCCCAGGCGACGGTCATCAGAGTTAGTCCCGCGACGATCCCTAACACCCAGAAGAGCCCGCGCTTTTGTGACATCGTGAGTGCCATGACCTTCTCCCCCCAACAGAGCGAAGCGCCGGAGCCGGAAAAGCAGCGGCTCCGGCGGAACACGGTTTACGAATTCGCAGCTGGTGGCTGCGATTGCGGCCTAGGCGCCTTGTCGCCGATGAGCCGCACCTTGCTGAGCAGATCAGACATCTGCATACCGCTGAGAGCTTCAAACAGAGCCGGAACCTGTGCGGCGATCTTCGTGATGTCGCCGGTCAGTTTGTAGGAGCCGGCGGCGTCGCCATTGCCGGTGGAGACGATGGTGACCTTGTCAACTTTGCTGAGCGGCTCGCTAAGCGCGCGGACAACGTCCGGGAGGCCGGTAATAAGCTTGTCCACGACGGCGGCCTGGTTGTACTCCTGGTAAGCCTCCGCCTTGACGTTCATCGCTCGGGCTTCGGCATCGCCCTTCTTGAAGATGATTTCGGCTTCGGCTTCGCCCTGGGAACGAATGGAAGCGGCGCGGCCTTCGGCTTCGGTCATAAGGCGCTGGCGTTCGGCATTGGCGAGCGTCTCAATGCGCTGGCGCTCGATTTCGGCCTGCTTCAGGACGGTAGCAATCAGCTCGCGTTCGCGTCGGGCGATTTCGGCTTCCTGGACTTTCACTTGAGCCTCGCGCTCGACCTGCTGGATGCGGACTTGTTCGAGCGTGACCGTCTGTTGCTGGCGGTTAGTTTCGATTTCGTAGGCCTTGTCGGCTTGCGCCTGGGCCTTCTTGCTGATTTCGAGATAGTTGGCCTTCTTGACGTCGAGGTCGCGTGTGGCTTCGGCTTGCTTGGCCATGGAAGCGGTTTCGGCCGCGACACGTTCCTGGTCGGCTTGAGCCTTGGCGATGGCGGAAGCACGCGAAGCTTCCGCGCGCTTGATGGCGATGTCGCGTTCGGCTTCGGCGGTGGCCACTTCCGCGTCGCGCTTGATGCGGGCGATGTCCGGACGGCCCATGTTGGTGATGTACTCGTTTTTGTCGCGGACTTCTTTCAAGGTAAAGCTGACGACTTCGAGGCCCATCTTGCTCATATCGTCGGCGCAGGTGGAGCGCATGCGGTCGCCGACCATTTCCGGCTCCTTGACGATCTGCTCGACCGTGAGCTGGCCGATGATGCCGCGGAGGTGCCCTTCCATCACCAGACGAATAAGGCCGTCGCGCTCGGCAGGTGTCTTGGTAAGAAATTGTTCGGCGGAAGTGAGAATGGACTCCTTGTCATTCTTCACCTTGATTTGCGCCACGGCTTCCACGGTGACCGCGACGCCTTGCTTGGTGTAGAGATTCTGCTGCGGAGCGACGTCAAAGGACATCAACTCCAGCGAGAGACCTTTGCAGGTCTGCACCATGGGGAAAATGACCGTGCCTCTTCCTGTGTACACGTGCGTGCCGCCGAGCCCGTACACGATTAATGCTTCGTGCGGACCCGCCTTCCGGTACATCCGGGCTATGACCGTCATGATCATCAGGATCACGAGGACCAGAAGCCCCGCTCCTACAACCACTAGCATTGGAAATCCGAGCATATGAACCTCCCTCTTTCAGACCGCACCCTTGAATTGTCTTTCTTCAATCCGAAATCCTAGGAACCGACGAACTCTTCCCAGCGCTTCACGTAGGCGATTCCTTTCTCATACTTTTCGATAACCACTTCGGCGCCCTTTTCGATGGGCTTGCCGTCGGCAGTGCGCGCACCAGAGCAGCGGCGCGCTCCGCCGAGAGGGAAAATGATTTCACCCGTGCCGTTCTCGCGGATGGTCATGCTGACCACGGCGAGCGCGCCTTCCACGCGGCGATCTTCCTCGTGCAAAGGTTCATCCGGCGGGCCGGCGAGTTTAATCAGGAATTTGAAGACCATCCAGCCAGCCGCCAAACCCGCCAAGGTGGCGAATCCGACGATAAGGATCATCGTGGCGCTCGAATACTTCGTGAGCAAATAGCCTGTGCCGCCGAACCAGGCAAGGAATGCGAGCATGCTCGAGGCGTTGAACCAGGAAATATGCCCGCTGCCTCTCGCCCCGCTGGCTCCGTGATGACCGCCATGCACCGGCAAGTGCCATTTGAAAGGCAAGTGCAGATGAATGGCGCCCGCGAGAAAGGAAACGACGGCCAGCGAGAACCCGATCAGGAAGCACAGCAGGTAGAAATCAGACCATGACATAGCACACCTCGCAGAGCGGCACCCCGTCGCTCGTCAACACGTTTGTGCAGAAGGACGTTAGTTATGCGAAGAGACTGGAGGAGGATGACCGGAGCCGACGAGCGCCCTTGGCTGCAGCACTTCGCTCAGACGTTCGGCCAAACCGGGCGTGCGAAGGATTTCCCCGAGAAGAAGAAGGGCACGGCGCGAATCCTGATCTTGCGCAATCGCGAGCAGCGCGCGCTTGAGTTCCGGATCAGGAGCGAATTGGTCAGCCCCGGCATAGAGCCAGGAGTCTACGGTGGCATCGGCCATGCGCAGTTCGGATTGCAGTTCCCGCGAATAGCCTTGCGGGTCGTCTACGAGAAATCCCGGGTAGACGCGGAAGAAGCGTGCCAGTAATTCGCGAGACGTGTTGGTCAAGTGCGGCCGCGCGCCGTTTTCGATTTGCGAAAGGTAGGCCTGGCTGAGCCCGCGGCCAAGTTCACGTTTCATGGCCTGAACGACTTCGGACTGTGTCATGGGGCGGCCAAGACCACGGAGCGAACCCTCGATGGCGCGAAGGGAGCGGATTTTGTCGCCGAGAGTCATGGGGAGGGTCTTTCTTGGATATAGCGATATGCGAAACATATATAGCGATATGTAATTTGTCAAGAGAAATCGTGGCGACCCTCTAAGTATCACCAGATCAGCAATCTACGGTCTCCGATTGGTGTGGGAAACCCGGGCTGCGGCCCTTCACTCCGCTCAGGATGACACGACAGCTTCAATGCTGCTGGGGATCGAGCCCTGCGTTCGGCGCGCGCAGGCTACTCGGCTTTGCGCAAGGATTCGAGGTCGATGCCGAGTTGCTGGCACTTCTTGTAAAGGTGGCTGCGCTCAAGGCCGAGGGCCCGGGCCACGTTGGTCATGTGGAAGTTGTGACGCCGGATTTCGGCGAGCAGAACATCGCGCTCGAAAGCTTCGGTGCGCTGCGCGAGAGTTCCCTGCCCTGCATCGGGTTTGCCATCGTTGCCCGCGGTGACGGCAATTTCACCCGCCGGAAGAACAAGGCGCACGTCGTCGCTAGATACCTTGTCTTCAGAAGCGAGCAGCACGAGGCGCTCGACGATATTACGAAGTTCGCGCACATTGCCGGGCCAGGAGTAGCGGCGGAGCTCGGCGATCGCATCGCTTGAAAATATCCTTTCCTTCCAGCCATTCTGCTTCGCGACCTGCCGCGCGAACTGTGCCACCAGATCGGGGAAATCCTCCGGGCGTTCCCGCAGTGGCGGTAAGACCAGCGGAAAGACGTAGACACGGTGGAACAGGTCGGCGCGAAACTCGTTTCGCTTGACGAGCTCTTCGAGGTTGCGGTGCGTGGCGACGATAACGCGCACGTTGACCTTGATGGGCTTGTCGCCGCCGACGCGCTCGACTTCGCCTTCTTCGAGGACGCGAAGAAGCTTGGCTTGCATGGCCACGGGCATGTCCCCAATTTCATCAAGGAAGAGTGTGCCGCCTTCGGCCTGTTCAAATTTGCCGACGTGGCGTCCGGCCGCGCCCGTGAAGGCGCCTTTTTCGTGGCCGAAAAGTTCGGATTCGATAAGTTCGGCGGGAACAGCGGCGCAATTGAGAGTGATGAAGGCGTTTTCGTGGCGCGGTGATTTTTCGTGGATGGCGCGGGCGACGAGTTCCTTGCCGGTGCCGGTTTCGCCAAGAATGCAAACGCGGGTTTCGCTGGCGGCGACCTTTTCGATTTGCGCCAGGAACCTTGTCATGGCGGGGCCGGACCCCACAAGTTCATGCTTGCCGAGACGGTGGCGGAGCTCGCGGTTTTCGTCTTCGAGACGGGACAGCTTGAGGGCATTCTCGACCGTGAGGAGAAGCTTGTCGGTAGTGAGTGGCTTCTCGAGAAAGTCCAGAGCGCCGAGGCGCGTGGCTTTTACGGCCATTTCGATGTTCGCCTGGCCGGAGACGAGAACGATCGGAGTCTGCACCCCGGATTTTTTGAGTTCTTCGAGGAGCTCAAGACCCGTTTTACCGGGCATGACTACGTCAGAAAGGATGAGGTCGAAGCGCTCGTTGCGGATCAATTCGGCGGCGCGGAGGGCGTTGTCGCAGACCGTGGCATCGTGACCGGCGAGGCGGAAGGCGCGGGAAAGGGAGGCCAGGGTATTGGCGTCGTCATCGATCAGAAGAAGATGGGCTTTGCGTGCCACGCAGATCCTAGTCCGTAGCGGCGGCTGCGCGCTCGGACTCCGTCACACCAGCGGGCGTATCCGATTTCGGCTTCACCGTAGCGCCGGGCCGATGCTTGGGGAGATCGATGCGGAAGGTGGCGCCGCGGCCTTCTTCACTGGTGACGGAAATCGTGCCGAGGTGATCGCTCACAACGGACTGGACAATCGCGAGGCCGAGACCGGTTCCCTGCTGTTTGGTCGTGTAATAGGGCGTGAAAAGGCGCGAGCACTCTTCGGGCGTCAAACCTTTGCCCGTGTCTGAAACCTCTATACGCACAGCGTCTTCCCGGTTGCCGGTGCGGAGGGTCAGCGTGCCGCCGGCTGGCATCGCATCCAGCGCGTTCAGAACAAGGTTTTGAAAAGCGCGGTGGAGCAAATCAGGGTCCGCGTCAATTTCGGGAAGGGGCTCGCTCAGGAAATATTCCGTAGTGATGGGAGGCTTGCCCACGGCGGTAAATTGCGGCTCGAAAAGGCGGACGGCGTTACGCAAGACCTCGTTGACGTTTACTTGAGTTAGCTGCGGCGCAGGCATTTTCGAAAAGTCGCTAAAGCGCCCGATGATGGTGTTGAGATTGGCGAGTTCAGCTTTTAGGGTGGCCGTAGCCTCGTTGAACACTTCCTGGAATTGCACGGGACCAAGCTGGCGGGCGCGCTGCAGATTTTCAACCGTGATCTGCAAGGGGAAGAGCGGGTTGCGCAGCTCGTGTGCGAGGCGGCGGGCGAGTTCACGCCAGGCAGCCACACGCTCGGTCTGAACCAGCTTTTCTTTTTGCGAAGCGAGCGTGCGCGTCATGTCGTTGAACGCCGTGGCCAGTTGGCCGATTTCGTCGGTGCCCTTCACGTCGATCTGAGTGTCCCAGCGTCCGGAAGCAACGTCGCGCGCGCCGTCTGCCAATTCTTCCACCGGGCGGGTGATGCGGCGCGAGACCCACCAGGTCACAAGCAAGCCGACAAGGATTGCAGTGGCGGCAACGAGGGCAGCGGTCTTCAGGATCTGACGCTTCAGAAGCACAATCTCTTTGCTGGGACTGCCGAGAAGCAGAACACCGAGCAACTCATTATTGCGTCCGGTGAGCGGCATGGCATGAAAGGTTTCAGCGCTGGCGGGGTCGTTCGTCCATTCGATGGTCTTGACTACGGTTTCGGGCTGCTTCTGTTTCTGAATCTGTTCGATGAGGGATTGGAACTGATCAGCCTGGGGCACGGCCCCGTTGGCGTCGCTCAAGGCCGCGGGAGTGAAGCTCGGCTCCAGATTGCGGTAGAGGAGAGCGCGCATGCCGGCGGGAAGGACAAGAGTCGCGAGGAAATTCTGGTCGAGGCGCAGGCCGCCGATGATGTAGAGCACCTTATCGCCCACAGTGGAAGTACGGACCGCGGTCAGCGACAGCGCAACGCCGTCGGGCAACTCTTCACGCTTCAGAAAAGGGCTGACGTTTTCCCAATTCCTGGTGGCGGTCACCCACTCATTTTTGTAGCCGACCCGCGCGGGATATTGCGCCGAGGAAATCAAAACGCCGTCGGAATTCGCGTATTCCACGAAATCGAGGTTGTATGTTTGCGCGGCGCCGTTCGCGTCATGCAACCAGATGGAGGTATCGGCATTGGGGCGGGCGAGGTCCAGGGCCATGCGGACGGTAAGATCGGAGTTGGTGATGTTCTCCACCTGCTGAGCCACCATTTCGCCGCTGTGATCAAATTCTTTTTTGAACTGGGCGACGAGGGCTTCAGTCCGCTGGGTGTCCCTGGATTCGAAGGCGTCCTGCGTGTAGTGCGTCACGCCGTAGGACACAACCGAAACGGAAGCCAACACGGTGACCAGGAAAATCAGAAATATTTTGTTGCGAAAACTCATGGACGTACTCCCGGGATGCGATCCTTCGTAGAAGTCCGAGAGGATCCGGAGGCGGCGCCGGAGGCTGTGGTTTCACCGAACTCGAGCCAAACGTCGCCCAACCGCCACTCGCCCCAGGGCGCGGGGCTCCAATCGCGAACGCTAGGCCCGATACCTACATAGTCGGGCAAAACGATGAGCGGGAGCAACTGCCGCTGATCGAGCAGGCGGCGTTCCTCCGCATATAATCTTTCCGGCTCGGCGGCGGTCGGAACTGTCTCGCTGCCGTCCTGCAGATGGAGTTGGCTCACAAGGGCTCCGAGTTCCGCGTATCCGGAGAGCGAGTCATAATGCCAGGCAATCAGATGCAATCCGGCCGCGGCAGGATTTGAGTTCGTAGCGGCGGCCGCAGTCCCGTGCGGAGTAACCTGCACGGCGAGATTCGCCTGGCGGGCATTCACGGCGACCCGCTCGCCCAGCAATTTCATCAAGTCTCCCGAAGCATCCACACGCAAACGCAACGGCTCGGCGATGCCCGCTTCACTGGCGGGGAGCGAGGCGCGAATTTCCTTGGCGCGATTCAGATTCATCGGACTCCCAAGAAGAAAAGCATACCCTGTTAACCATTGAGGCAGAAGCGCGGTCGCAGGTTGTGCTTCCCTTTGAAGCAACACGCTGGCCATGGTGTCTCGGTCGAGAGCGAGGTCGACAGCCTCGCGCAGGCGGTCGTCGGCCGCTGCTGCCTGAGAATTATCAAAGCGAAGTGCCAGCAGCGTGTTGGGCGCGGAACTCCACACCAGGAGATTGTCCTGGCGGGCTTTGCGCACGAGATCGGGCGCAATTTCGATAAGATCAGCTCTGCCCACTTGCAAATCGAGAATTTGGCGGAGGCCAGGCGCGCCAAGCGTGACTTCCACCGCATCAACGAACGGGCGGCCCGCCCAGGCTTCTTCGTTGGCGCGGAATTTCAAGTGCCCGGGCTTCAGCGCTGCGGGATTTACTTCAGAGGGTTGAGCGGGAACGCTTTCGCCAAGATAGAAAGAACCGGTGCCGCGAAAAGTGCCATCAGCGTTTTTGCGGAAGACGAAGTAGCGGCCCGAGGCGAGCTGCTCGAGCAGATCAGGAAGCGGATGCGCGGCGCGGATCGTGAGATTGTTCTCGCCGGGAATGATTTGCAACCCAGGTGGAAACAGGCTCTGGAGCGCGTTCGCAACGTCAACGGGGGTCAGCGCGGAGCCGTCGGAAAACTTCACGCCAGAACGCAATTTGAACTGCCAGTTCCTGACAGCCGCGTCGTGAGACCACTCCGTGGCAAGAGCAGGCTGGAATCTGCCGTAATCGTCAAGAGTGACGAGGCGGTCGTAGATCAGCGTGGCGAGCTTTTCGTTTTCAGCGGCGGCGACGGAGCCAACTTTCCACTCCCGAGGATCGAGCGACACGCTGGCCACGTGCAATTCCACGCGAAGCGTTCCACCATACTTTGGACGCTTCGCGGCCCAGGCGGTCCCTGTCACTAGCCACACGAACAGCAAAGTGCTAATTGCCGCAAGCGAGCGTAATCCTATAGACCTCATAGTTCCCCGAACGCAAGTTCCGCGTGACCACGAGTGCGCTGGCCGGATTTTGTTCCCCATTGACGTTCAAGACCGGGCCGGGAAATTCGCTGGGAATCGCGGCGCTGCCTTCGCGCGCGGCGCCGTCCGGCACGACCTGGAGCGTTTCTGGCGCGGTCCAGTCGCGCCCGTCGGAAACGATCTTCCAGCCACCTGGGTCGCAGGAAGGAGTCACGAAGGCGGTGCCCCGCCAAACGGGCCTTGCGGAGTGGCATTTGACTTCGCTGCCAGGGGCCCAAATGAAGGTACAAACCTTTCCGGGAAGGAACACATCGACTTCGTTTCCGCGGGCATACAATTCTCCATGCGGATCGCGTGAAGGATGGAGCGCGGCCGCAGTGAGGGGAATCGATTGCTTCACGGCGCCGGCCGCGTCGAGTTGAAGAGCGGTCAATTCGCCCTTTCGGTAGGCGAGAAGCTCGATGCCGCCTTCGGAGCCATTCCAAAGAGAAGATGCATCGAGGATGAGCTCAGGGCTTTCGAAGACCAACTGCCGCTCGATGCGCAGCGGAGCCACAGGCAAATTTGCGGGACGGATCAGCGCGCGAGGCAGCGAGACAAACCGCACCTCGTCATGATCCACGGAGCGAGCGCTCACGGCCAGAATCAATTGCGTGGGCGTCGCAGTAACAGCAATGCGCAAGACCGGAGCGGAAGAGTCTTCAGTCACGTCGAAATGACGCGCTTCCAGTTCCTTTCGGAACGACCCCAACCAAGCCTTTCCGGGGCTTGCGGCCAATCCTCCTCCTTCGGTGAACTCAAGCCGCAACGGACCATGAAGATTGGGGATGCTGACGACGCGGTCCGCCAACAACCGGGCGGCATCTTCAAGTGAACTAGCCTCTGCCGCGACCGCACGGATCGCAAGGAAAATAAACATAAGAAAAATCGCAGTGAAGGAGCAACACTTGCGGGAAAAGGGACTCTGAGGTATCAGCCACACGGCGTTCTGAGGTGATGATAGCACGTGCGTGAGGGGCATGCCGGGAACGGTTGCGAGAACGCTAGTCCGCTTGCCGACGCAACCAATCCTGCACAATCGGGTCAGTGCGAGCGGTAGTCCTTGTAGAGATCGAGGCGGTTCAGAAGGCCAATCATGACCTGGGTGAAGGCGAGATACTCGGAGAGGCTCTCGTCGGAAACGTTGAAAAGCGATTTGCGCCTTGCTTCACGGAGCGTTTCGAAATCCTCGGCCTTCAACGTGGCGACCGCGCTGGTCATGAAGGAAGTGCGCTCCGCGATGCCGTAGATCGGTTCGCTTTCAGAGATGATTTTGGAGAGTTCTTCCTGGGAAGGCTTCTTTTCGCGGATCTGCTGATCGAAGGCCGCTCCTTTGGTGGCGATGACGTCGTCGAATTCCTTGCGGGTGTGCGGCAGGCCGGCGATAACGTGTAGAACTTGTTCGCGGGTCCACTTCGGATGGGCAAAGTCGTCAGGATTCGCGGCCTTGTATTTCATAACGGCTTGAATATCGTTGCGCCGAAAGTCTTCTTCAATCTTGGACCAGCCATCCCATTTGCTGAGGGTGCGAAAACCTTCCTCGGTCATCTGTTCGGCAAGCAGGTGGGCAGCAGCGGCCCGAACATAAGGCTCGGTGGCCTGCAATTGTTCAATCAGAGCCTTGCTCGCGAGCGATGGATCCATGCTGCCGTACAGGAAAAGCGCGGCGGTGTCTGAATCAAGGTCGAGCGCCTGTTCGGGGACGTGAACAACGGCGTCGGGATAGCTCAGAAATTTGGCCGCAAGAACGCGGATGTCCACGCCCGCTTGTCCGAGTTCCAACGCCAAAGAGAGGTAGTTGGCGGGGTCCGATTCCGCGAAATCGGCTTGGGCGATCGAATCGCGCACGAGAGTAAGCGTGGCTGGAGAGTGATCCGCCTGGTAGAGCATCGAAGCGGCATCGAACTGGAAATTGTGGTCGGACTTTTCCTGCTCGAGCATGCCTCGCACGCAGGTGGCTCCCTCCGGTCCGTCGGCCTGAACCTGCTTCCAGAAGGCGTTGATCTCCTGGCCCTTCTCTGCCATCTGGGTCTCGTTTAACTGCGCCAGGTGGAAGCCATAGATCTTTGCTTTCTGCGAGCGGAGGGCGTCGCAAGCGGTAGGTTTCTCCTCCGCACCCTGAGCGAACGAATGCCTCGCGGTAGTTATAGTACTAATCGCGAAAATAAGAAGAACTCCTCGAGTTGCTCGCTGCAATCGTCACCTCTCTCCCCCTTGGCATGCTAACACTGTTCCCAGAAAGATAAGATGCCGGGCGGCGTGGTCAGGGCCGCCCGGCTGGTCAGGAGAGGGTTGTTTTTTTGTTGTTTGGTGGAACTCAGGGAAAAGGCTAGAGAAAAGCTGCTCGCTCACCGAGACGCGGTGAGCATTTCCGTTTAGTCGAAAGTGTCTCGGGTGATGCTCTCGGCGCGCTCCGGAACCCAGATCATTTGGCGAAAAGTGCCCGCTGCAGGAAGCAGCCAGCGGAAACGGCGAAGAGTAATGCGATAGGTCGTTCGGCCATCGAGCGAATGGTAAGTGTAGATCGTCCTGGTGACGCGGCTGTGCTCTCCTTCAAGGGGCAGAGAGGCGAGTTCGAATCGAGACTCAGAGAACTGCGGAGAGACCAGGCGGACCGCAGCGGATGCTACCAATTGCGGATCGCGGCACCACTCGTCATGGCCCGAGTTGACCCACCGCTGAAGCGTCTCGATGTGCGCCCGGTCCATCGGGAAATTCCTGACCTCGCGATGTTCCCTGGTTTGGGCCGCCGCGATCTGCATTGTTGCGGCGCCCAAGGTCCAGAGAATCAGGCTAGAGGTGATGCGCAAGATGGCCGGCAAGATTGTTCGAAGGCTTCTGGTTTGCGGCTTCTGATTGGTGCTGTGCATACGATTCTCCTGGAAAATGACTAGCTGCGCTTGCGAAGTCTGTGAATGGAGTTCACCCGGAAAGGCGGCATGTGGGACACGCTGTTTGCGAGCCGGTAAGATGCCAGCACCGCGAAGCTGCCTTGACTTCTTGTTGGCGGGTTTTTCGCTGGCCGGGTGGCGCGCAACACGACGCGGATTGGGGAGACACCTTTGGCGGAACGTGTCAAGCGCGGCGGTGCTTGTTTTTCTGCTCATGGTGTCTCCTTTCGCGAAGTGAACCGTGCCACCCGCAGGGTCTTGGCCAGCGCTCGCAGGAAGCGGCTCTTGCTCTAGCCGCTTCCCCGAATCTCTGGTTACGGCCGTCTTCGAGGCTTGCGCTGCGCGGTTGAGGTGGCAACCGGCGCTGGATCGTCCGAATCATCCGGGGTGTCCGGAGATGCGGAGCTGCCATTGTTACTGGCGTTGTTCTGGAACGCGGAGCGCATCACATCAGCAGCGAAGAAGTTCTTGCCGTCCATCGGAACCATCATGATTTGCAGCTTGTCCGAAAGGCGCTCGGCAATGATTTTCTGGATGAGCATCGGATTCTGCTTGAGCACGCTGGCTTCGTACTTCATGCGTTCAGAATCGGCGGCGGCGGTTACGCGAATGCGGTTGGCTTCGGCGTCCGCGAGGTTCCGCTGGCGCTCGACTTCGGCCTTGCTGTCGATGACCTTGGCTTGAGCGGCAGCTTCGGCATTTTGCAAGGTCGCTTCCTTGCGCGCTTCGGCTTCGAGTTTGCTTTGCTCGATCTGCTTCTGTTTCAGCGGCAGCGTGTACTGCATGGCGTCGGCTTCAGCCTTGGCTTGCAGGACACGGACCTGGGCCTGCGCTTCCGCTTGTTTAACGTCACGAGCCTTTTGCGCCTCCGCCTCGAGCTCGGCGATGCGGACTTGCTTCTGCTTGATTTCCTGTTCGGTGCCAAGACGGTCGTTCTCTTGTTCCTTCAGGAGCAGGCCTTCGAGACCCCGGGCGTATTCGGCAGGTAGTTGAATGTCACGCAACAAGACTTCGCGAACGACGATGCCGTCGCTCGCCAGGCGAGTCTTGATTGCATCGGCGGCATGCGTGCGCAGTTCCTCGCGCTTTACGGCAAAGATTTCGCGAGTTTCGTAGTTGGGCGCGAGCTGGCGATAAATCGAAGAGACCACGGGAGCAACAACTTGCTCGCCGACAGGCTGGGGCAGATTCTGATGGATGGCGCTGAGGCGGCTGGGATCGAGGCGGTAGCGAACGCTAACGGCGAGGCCGATGTTCAGGCCCTCGCGCGCCTGAACGACGAGGACTTCTCCCGTGGGCTTGGGCCCGGCCGCGGCGGTGGTGGTGTAGACCTGTTCGCGCGTGTCGTAGAGGACGATGGTGTCAATGAACGGAGTCTGAAAATGGGCGCCCGGATACAACGTAGCGGGGCGCACGCCGGAAAGCTGGCTGACGCGAATGCCCGCATAGCCGTCGGGAACAACCGAGATGCTGAGCGCGAGGAGCACCGGCAGGATTCCCGCCAGCGCCAGAGTCTGCACGAGCTTCCACCGCACCGGGCCGAAAGGGCCCTGGGGTTTGAGCGTTATCCCTTCCGCCCCTCCCTCGCCGCTGGATTGCTCAAGTAGCCAGCGGAGTCTTGCCGCAACATAGACGTCGTACGCGACGACGATTCCTGCGCTGCCGAACAAGCCTAGGCCGAGAATCATCAGGAAAAACTTTAAAGCGATCATGATGTTGCCCTTTCTCTCCTACTCCTGAAGCGGCTGCCAACCGGGGGACCTTGAATGCGTGGCATCGCGCAACCAGGAAATTCTTCGGCCGCTCTAGCGGACCTTTCCGTACGCCTCGGCCACAAGCCTGGAGCCTTGCGCAATTTGCGGCTTCGCTGAACGGCGATCGGCGGTTGCGGGCTTCATCAGAGCAACCATCGCTCGCAGGAGCGCCGCTTCGAGCGCGAGCGCCGCGAACAACGCCACTAAGGTCGTAATCACCAAGCCTGCAAATCCAAGCATCGTGTCCATTTCAGTTCTCCATTGCGGGACTGGGAAATCGGTTTAGCGATCGCCGCGCGAATCATCGGCGCTCGAAGTGCGAAACTCGTTCTTCGCCGTGAGTGTCTGCGTGCCGGCCGATGCGGGCGCGCCACCAAAAATCCGCGCAACTTCATCGCTGCGTTCCGCGATCAGGGAAACGCGGTCGCCAACTTTCACGCGTGCGAACAAATCCTCAATGTCGCGATTGCGCAGGCGGATGCAGCCGTGGGAAGCGTTGTGGCCAATCGAATCCGGGCGGTCGGTCCCGTGAATGCCGAAGCCTTTCACGCTCAGACCCATCCAACGGGTGCCGAGAGGATTGCCTATGCCGGGAGCGATGACGACGCCGGGCTTGTAGTACGCGGGATTTTCCAGGCGCTGCGCGATTTGGAATTCGCCAGTAGGGCTGGGGCTGACGGGGGCACCGACGGCGACGTCATAGAGCTTCACGACGCGACCGTTTTCGATGAGGGCGAGCTTGCGGTCGGGAATGCTAACGACGATGCGGCGTTCGGTATGCGCTTTGCTTTGGTTGGCAGTCTTATCGCCGCTCTGCGCGGAAGCTGCCGCGGCCGAGACGGTGAGAGATAACACAAGGAGTGCGGACCGCAGGACTGCATTGCCGACGCTCTTCTGGTTTGCCGTTTCGAATCGCCGCTGCATGATGTGCTCTCCTGTTTGCCTTACGCGAGAAGGAGTGGCACACCCTTGGCCACTCTTAGGCTGTTACAAATAAGGTAGTTAGCGGCGGCTAGCCGCCTCCGGATCGTGGGGCGGGAGACACGGCGTGTTCAGAAGGACGCGCTGTCAGGCAGAAGGCGTGAGGCCGGTACGAACTCGAGTAAATAAAGATGTCCGGCCGGAAAGGCCTGCGCTCCGGGCCTGCCGCTACAAGATCAGCGAACGGCGGTCCGAGCAAAGCTTGGTGGGGTTTGGTGCGGCGGGGATTCAGAGGTAGTCTAGAACACGTAACACGGCACGCGTCGCGAGGCTTTCTTCCATGCCCGAACCGCAGGGGGTCCGAATCGGCCGGATTTTTGGGATACCCATCTATCTGGACCTGAGTTGGATCCTGATCTTTGGCCTGATCACGCTATCTTTGGCAATGCAATTTACACAGGAACACCCACAGTGGACGACGGCGGAGCACTGGGCGCTGGGGATCCTGACAAGCACCTTGTTTTTCGCCTCGGTCGTGTTTCACGAGCTGGCTCACAGTGTCGTCGCCCAGCACTACAAGATTAAGGTCCTCTCCATCACATTATTTATTTTCGGAGGCCTCGCGCGCATCGGACGCGAACCGACTAAAGCGATTCAGGAATTCAATATTGCGATCGCTGGGCCACTGGCAAGCGCGTTCCTGGCGGGATTCTTTTACCTGCTAACCAGGATTTTCCCGTACAGCCAGATGGTGGGCGCGCTTTCGACCCGCTTGTACGAAACCAATTTTCTGCTCGCGGCGTTTAACCTGCTCCCCGGCTTTCCGCTCGACGGAGGCCGCATTTTTCGCGCCTTGGTGTGGGGAGCAACCAACGACTACACGCGTGCCACCAGGGTCGCGGGCGCCAGCGGCAAGATTATCGCCTACGGAATGATTATTTTTGGAGTGTGGTCCGCGATCAATGGGAAGTGGGGAGGCATCTGGCTGGGCTTCATCGGATGGTTCCTGCTGAATGCGGCGCAGGCAAGCGTCGCCCAGGTGACCATTCGAGAAACGCTCAGCGGGCTGCGTGCTGCGGACGTCATGAGCCGCGATGTGCCCACGGTTCCGGGGAACATGAGCCTCGAGGAGTACAGCAACGAGGTGCTGCGAACGGGCCGCCGGATTCATATCGTCACGATGGACGACCGGCTGGTTGGTCTGATGAACGTGGCGGCGCTGAACAGGGTACCGCGCGACGAGTGGAACACCAATTCCGTACAGGCGGTGATGGTGCCACGAGAAAACATCTTGTGGGCCTCGCCGGATGAGCCGCTACAACGGCTACTGGAGCGGTTGATTGCCGCCGACGTGAACCAGATGCCGGTTGTGAGCCACGGCGAGGAAGGCACGGCCGACATCATTGGGATGGTGACTCGCGACGCGATTTTGCGCGTGATTCAGACGCGAAGCGAATTGAGTGCGGCCCTGAACAGTCGCTAGCAGTGCTCTGCCCCAGCTTGGCAACCAACGCAGCTCTGCCCCCTCAATTGCCGGGTTTCAGAAAGCTGCGATCAGGAACCCCGACCTCTCTTCTCAGCAGATGTCATCCCGACCCTGAGGCAGCGGTCTCCCCGGCTGGAGGCCGAGGGATCTGTTTTTCAACTTCGCAATTCAGACCAAAAACCCGCTAGGCGGATGCCGCGGCCGAGAGCTTTTCTTCCTGCGCTCGCGTAGCGCTCAAGCGAAAACTGCCTCCGCGAAAATCCACCGAAATCCTGGAAAAGCCGGCGGCAGTCAAGCGGGCGAAAGCCGAACCCGGCGATATCGGCGTGAACGTACTACGGAAATGCCCAACGCGGTGTACCCAGCTGTCGGTGACCTCGAAGGTCACAAAAATACCTCCAGGCCGGAGTACGCGAAACACTTCAGCCATCATCTGGTCCTGCAATTCTTGCGTTTTCATATGATGCAGAACCAGGACTGCAATCACCGACGAAAAGGTGTCAGCAGGAAACGGCAATTGCGACCCATCGCCGGTTAAGGCTTCTCCCCGCCGGCCGTTGTCCAGTAATTTCAACTTAACGGTGGCGTTGTGGTCGTACTCGAGCGAAGTCACTCTGGCCACGCTTTTGCGGAGGAGGCTGGTGGCCGGGCCGTATCCAGCACCAATTTCCAAAACGTGGTCGCCTAGCCGCATGTCGGACAGTACCCACGGGAGAAGGTGGCGCTGCGTCAGATGGCGCCACAGAGAAGAAGAACAGATGAAGTGCTCCACGGCATTCATAGCGGAAGGAGGGAGGGATAGAAGTGTAACGCAGAATACTCGGAGGTGGGAAGAATTCGTAGCCCCGGCCGCCCCGGCCCAAGGTTTAAGCGGCTAGCGCCTGGATGGAGCGGGCCGCGGAGTGGTGCGAATGCGAGCTTCCTCGGCGAGGCTCTGCACGGCCAGGCGCGTCTCGTGAACCATCAAAACGCAACCAACGGCGAGCGAACTGACGGCCGAGGCTCCGCTTAGGATCGACAGGGCGCCAGCCGCCTCGAAAAGGAGTTTCTGGCCGTAGTAAGTAGCCATGGAACCGGCGACGGACACAAGCGCGGTCGCCGCAAACAGGCCGAGGGCGGCGTAGAACAGCCGAAGGGCTTTGAGTAGCATCTGGGCGCGCGCTTTCAAAGCGTCTAACTGGCCCATCCATTCCTTGTGTTCGAGAGTACCTGGCTCGGTTGCCGCCAAGTCCGCATACACGACGCGCGTGCGGTCGACTACGCGGCCAAGACGATTGCTCGTGCCCAAGGCGAGAACGGACGACGCGTTGGTGAGAATAGCTGGAGCCACAATCGCCGTAAGGACGGCGAACGGGTTGCTGCCTATGATCTGGTATTGCACGGAGTGCGCGGCCCTCCGGGCCTGGACGCGGCGACCAGGCCGCATCTTTAGTGCCGAGCGCGACGAAGCCAAGCATATTCAGATTTTCGCTTTGTTCAACATGATTCGGCGAACTCAGGGGTTGTGGCGAAAAAGAGTGTGCGGTCCTGGACAAGCTTTGCTCTAGGTTTAATCACGAGACTCTGGAAAAGATCGCCCGAGCCCTCGAGATTCCTCTGTATCAGCTTTTCTACGAAGGGGATCAATCGCCGCTTATCACGGGTTAGTCACTCCCCTCTTTTCGCGACGCCGGATATCCACACCCCTGTCCGCTCGTACAGGTGCTTGTCGAGTGCAGGACTGACTATCATGGCTTCCCATAGGGGGAACGATGAGTTTGGGCACGGATCTTCTTGACCTGCGCCGCAACAAAGCATCCACCGTGGCTGCGCTAATCGGTGGCATCGAGTGGCTCGCAACGGCGAAATCAGAGACAACGTTGATGACGCGGTCGTTCGCATTGTATGAACTCAGCGATGCTGTCCTGGTTCAGGTCGCAGTTTACGCTCTCGAATCACATTGGAGCGACATTCCCCATCCCAAGCTCCATCGCGCTCCGATTTCGGCGCGACGGAAACGTCGTCGCCCGGAGTCTGGGCAACTCCATCAGCGACGACTGTTCGTGTAGCCCCCTCCAGTTGCCCTAGCGTTTTCCGTGGGCGTTGATGCTGTCGATCGGAGTAACACATGAGTGGCTCTGAATTCCAAGAACGGCGTGGACGTCTGCGCGAAAAGTCCGATGCTCTCCAGCCACAACTCGCCTCTGTTATCGAAGCTTTCCGCGAGCTGTTCAACCTTCTGGAGGAGTACGCTCCCCCGTGGTACACCGAGGAGCATCACAACCGGGCCGTGGCGGCATTGCGCGCACTCGAAGAGCCTCGGCATGCCAAGGCCCGAGCTGCGCGTTCTCAAAAGGCAGGTTGACTGGCGGGTGGCGCAGCCTCGACTCCGGTCCGGTCCGATGCCCGCCCTCGGTTTCTATCGTCTTGTTCGCTGAAAAAGTCCGCCACTCCCATGACCACAAGGTCGGTCACGGAATTCACAACAACTTCCGCGCCGCGGGTACGAGCCTCTACAGGTCCGCTTTGGCGACTTGCCAGGAGTTGCCCATTGGTCGTCATTGTTGTGTCGGAACGCAGTCGGCCGGTGGATCTGTCCGATTTTGGGATGTGCATTCCCGCAAGTGAGCATGCGCTTTTGCTACTTGCACTTCTATTCTCATTAAGCCATTCCAAATCAGAGTGTTAAGAACCGATGGAACTGGCATTCCGGCTGCGAACATCAGTAAACAATGCTCCTAACGCGGTTTAGAACGCGTGGGGCTTTGAGATTCCTATGGATACCGAAACGTCGCAGCGGCGAATCCTCATTGCCGATGACCAGCAGGACATTCTCGATGCCTTGCGTCTGCTGCTGAAAAACCACGGTTATACGACCCGAGGCGTGACTTCGTCCTTCGATTTGCTGGAAGCACTTGCCAACGATGAATTCGATCTTTTGCTGATGGATTTGAACTATGCCCGGGATTCCACGTCCGGCCAGGAAGGTCTGGACCTGCTCACACTACTGCAGAAGAACGAAGACGTGCCTCCGGTGGTTGTGATGACCGGCTGGGCTACTGTCGGGCTGGCCGTCGAGGCCATGCAGCGCGGCGTTGCTGATTTTGTCGAAAAACCCTGGACCAACGCGCGGCTGCTGGAAATCCTGCAAAAACAGATCTCCGTGGGACGCGAACGCCGCGAGTCGCGCCGCCGGGCCGAGCAGGAGAGCCAGGCACGCCAGGAGATGATTCTTCAGCTGCAGCTCCAGACGCAGGAAATCGCCGATGCGCGGGCGATCCAACAGGGACTGCTGCCGAAGGAGATTCCACAACTTCCAGGCTACGAGATCGCTGACGCGTGGCAGTCGGCCCTCACGGTCGGAGGCGATTACTTCGATATCCTCCCATTTGGCGATGAAGCCTTCGGGCTGTGCATCGCCGACGTAGCGGGAAAAGGAATTTCCGCCGCACTCCTGATGTCCAATCTGCAAGCTGCCGTCCGCGGATTGGCTTCCCCATCCTTGCCGCCCGACGGCTTGTGCTCACGGTTGAATGCCCTTCTATGCCGGAATATGACCAGCGACCGGTTCATCACTTTGTTTTATGCGCAGCTTGACGGCCCCACGCGACTGTTTCGCTATACCAGCGCCGGACACAACCCGCCGTTCCTGCTGCACAGCGATGGAACGCACCAGCGCTTGCGGGAAGGCGGCGGCGTCCTCGGTGTATTTCCGAACCAGAAATTCGATTTGGGATCCGCGCAACTGGCGCCGGGTGACCGCGTGATTTTATTCACCGACGGGGTGACGGAAGCGACCAGTCCCGAGGGCGAGGAGTTCGGAGAGGCGCGACTGCTCGGCCTTCTCGAGCAAAACCGCGCGTCCTCCGCTGAAGAATTGCAGAAAAGAATTCTTGACGCCGCGGCCGCGTTCAGCGGTGGCCATTGGTACGACGACATAACGATTCTGGTTCTCGCCGTTTCGTGAACTTCCTGAACGTGGGTCCGCTCGTGGCTTTTTGTAGTGGCCGCCTTCTGAAGCGGTCCGCTCTTCTCTTGCCTTGTGTAGCGGCCGCGCGCCGCCTTTTTCTGCCGTGCGGCCGCTTCTTCTCTTCCCGCGATTGATTGGAGGAATCCGCCTTTGACTCTCCGCAGTCCTAACAACGCGGCAGACCCCAATTCCGTCATTCTGAGGAGTCCGCGGAGTGAGGAATCCCTCTTCAACGCCACAATTCAGGCTCAATAGAGCTCAATAGACCGTCGTCACGGAGCATTTGCCGGGTCTGCCTTCTGCGGCGGACCGCTCCTGCTTGTTCTTGTCATCCCGAGCCTGCCTGCGGTAGGCAGGCTTGCCCACCGCAGGCGGGCGTACCGAGGGATCTGCTTTTCTCCGTCACAGGCGGGCGCTTAA
>Ga0307478_10000773_pt1 | contig 30601 bp, 24 predicted proteins | sample atmos_gasesECM4C_2_FD_203713 | JGI IMG/M metagenome (GOLD analysis project Ga0307478, IMG submission 203713) | Hardwood forest soil microbial communities from Morgan-Monroe State Forest, Indiana, United States - atmos_gasesECM4C_05 | ecosystem: Environmental > Terrestrial > Soil > Temperate...
CCCGGCCTCTTGTGATCGGGTCGGCAGCGCTGGGAGCTAATCTGCTCGTCCGGCTTACGACTGGCATGGACGTCGTCGCTTGTGGGGTTTTCCTGCTGGCGATTGTTGGTATCGAGGGCATGGATGGAGGCTACCTTCGCCGGCGGCTTTCTTCCTTTGCGCAAGTCGCGCTGCCGATATACGCGTTCTTTTTCGCAATCGACAGGCTGTATCAATGGTATCGCTACGGATCTATCTTCAACACGTATGCTGGCATTTTTGCCCAACAGATGAAAGAACGTAACCCCGGCCTGCCCATGCAATTTCCCTGGACCACCCCATGGCACGAAGGGATCCTGGGTCCTTTGATCACGCCCGAGAAGTCCATCTTTCTTTTTGATCCGCTGACAATCGTTAGCCTGCTTCTAGCTCTGCTCCTGTGGAAGGACGTCCGCGTTCCCACGAAAGCATGGGTCCTGGCGACAGGCTCTCTTTTGAGCGGTTACATTGCTTTTTACGCACGATATTTCGTGTGGAGCGGCGATTTTGCCTGGGGAGACCGGTACGTCTCCATGCCGACGGAGTTAGTGGCGATGATGGCCATCCCGCTGCTGCTCCGGCATCGCGGAAAACTCAAAACGGTACTGCGGAGAATGGCATGGGGCGTTGTGACTGCTAGCCTCGCTGTGCAGCTCGCTTCGGTAATCTTCTGGCATCCGCTTGAGGTGTACCAACTCATGACCATGGGACATCCGACGTTTGTCGTCGGACTGCGATTCAAGAATATCGCTGCCGACATTCTCGGCAAATACGAGGAATGGGGCCTCACGAATAATCGGATGTGGAACGACCCGTTGCAGCGATTTCATTCGACCACGCCCTACTTCATGCCGTTCATGTTATGGCGAGACGGCAGCGTAAAACCCTCCATAGCATACGCGATGATCGCGGCTTGGTTCGTTGTTCTGGCAGCACTGATCGGCGTTCTGCTCCTGCTGAGTGCAAAGGCGCGAGGATGGGTGTGTGAGGAACAGCCTGCCGGATAGCTGGCGCTAGCAGGCTAGCGCGATTTATTGCCAATCCGAATCCGGCAATTCAGGAGGCAGGGTCATATCCCTTTGGTCATCTTGATCGGTGCGAGTCCAGATATATAGTAATTCTATATATAGGGAGAGTGAGACCAAAAATGGCATCGGTCAACGCACAAATCAAGCGGGGCAGCGCGGAACTCGCCGTCCTGACGCTCCTCGCCGAACACCCGCTGCACGGGTACGAAATCGCCAAGCAAATCGAGGAGCAAACCGGAGGCGTGTTGCGCTTCGATATGGCTTCCCTGTACCCCATGCTCCACCGACTGGAGCGAAAGAGCTGGGTTAACGCGCAATGGCAGACTCTGCCCAATGGCCGCCGGCGCCGCTGCTACTGGCTCACGGCATCCGGCAGAAAGCAGATCGCGCCGCTCCGCGCTCAGTGGCGTGTCTTTTTTCAGGCGCTACAGAGCGTCACGGGGTTTCAAAATGCCTAATTGGAAGCAGATCGTCCGCAAGAAGCTCCGTGTGCTCGGGATTTGTTCGCCGGAATTCGCGGAGGAATTGGCTGCCCATCTCGAAGACAGGTACGAAGCTCTGCGGTGCGAGGGCTTGTCGGCTGAGGTGGCCTTTCAACACACGATTGGCCAGATCGAAGGCCATTACCGGGTCTGGCTCGTAATACGGTTTCTACAGGAGGAGCTTATGAGTGGCCTCATCACCAAGATAGCTCTGCCCGGACTGTTGACGTCCGCGGTAGCGTGTGTTTTCTATTGGGCGCTGGCGCTGAATCACATTCAGCCCAATGTCATCTGGCTAGCGGGCGGCCAATTGCCACTCTGGTGGTGGTGCCTGCTGCCGATCTGCGGCGCGCTTGGAGCCCTTCTCTCTCAGCGCAAGGGAAGATCGCGGCTTCAACGCATCGCGGCAGCTCTGCTTCCGAGTGCGATCCTATGCACTTCGGTGCTGATGATCTTTGTCGTCGGATTCACGATGTCAGGGTTCGTAAACCACTACCAGTTGGTCTCTGCCCGTTTGGAATCGCTGGGAATCGTGCCGCCCGGATTCGGATTGATACCGGCGGCTTTTTCGCTGCTGGGCGCTGGAATCGCCGAAATTAGCACTAAGAAATCCCGCCTTGCTTGAGCCTGCTGCTGTAATCCTGCCCTTAGCGCAAGCTCGCGTCGACTGCAGATTTTGAGCGCAATGGCGATGTTTTCACACTAGGAATGGCTAGGTGCACCCGTGCCATAATGCAGGCACATGGTTTCGGTACTCCAAGTCCCGACGACTGCTACGCTGCGGCGGAGTCACCAGATCCAAGCCGCTACGATAGTTTGGATGATCGTGGAGGCATGTGTCTCTCTTTCAGCGGCCTGGATGGCACGTAGCCCAGCGCTGCTTGCGTTCGGCGGGGACAGCGCAATCGAACTCCTCTCGGCTGGGGTCGTGTTGTGGCGCTTTCACGACCAAACCCGGCCAGAGCAGGTTGAACGACAGGCTGCCCGAATCGCCGGAGCACTGCTCTTCGGTGTTGCGGCATGCGTCGCAGTAGTCTCAGCGGTCTCGCTGCTGGGATACCACGAGCCACAGCCTACCTATGCGGGTCTGGCAGTTCTGGCGGGTGCGGCCGCGATCATGCCATGGCTCGCTCGACAGAAACGCCAGTTGTCCGCGGTGACGAACAGCGCCGCGCTTAGGGCCGACGCTGCCCAATCCGCACTGTGCGCCTATCTGTCGTGGATCGCCCTGGTGGGCATTGGATTGAACGCGATCTGGCATATCGGATGGGCTGACGCCGCGGCAGCGCTGATCATAGTTCCTCTCATCGTGCGCGAAGGTTTCCAGTCGATCCGCGGACGCGCATGCGGCTGTTGCTGAGCGTGCCCTATCCCAAATGAGATATGACCGTTGTCGGGACCAGAACCAATACTTCGCCGTTCGCCTGACCCGATATCATGCCGCCATCGCCGAGATGGCGATCGGAAATCCATTTCTGAAATCGGGTTTGTTCGTCTGTGGTCTCTCTGCCATGATTTCGCCATTTCCTCCCGGTGACCTGACGCGATTAAGACCATGGTGGGAACGGGCATCTCGCTCAGCGCGACCTTGCCGAACAAAAATCCTGTTCCCCAAAGGCAACCAGCCACGGCAAGTGCCAGGATGGGTATGACACGACCGCGCTGCTCGAACATGGGTTTCGATTATAGGTCAGGGTTAATGAGCATCCATCAGGCTGGTGCGGGGCTTTAGTTAGCCTTCAATTTCGCCTAATCGAAAGTCAGGAGGTTCTGGCCGGCAACACACGCCATACCGCTGCCAAAGCTTAAACCACGGGCTTTGTGCGAGCATTTCGTCGTGCCTTCGATTGGCAGCAGAGATGTCGCTTGCGCTGAGTGGCCTAATATCCGGCGCTTCGAACATTTCCTGTAGCTGCTCAATCTCGTCAATGATGCGTTCAACGTCCATGCATCTCAATCATCTAGCAGAAAGTGGGGATGCGTCAAACCGAAGGTCATTGGGGTTTCGTGAGCCAATCGTGCTCGGCCCATCAATCCGCCAGCCCCCAACTGACACCCGCTGCTCTAGCCGATGGGCGCAGAGTAACATGTGGACATGAGCAGAATACAACCACTATGCCTCGACGCAGACAGTCAGGGTCGCTCGTCACGAGCCGATGTCCTTCTTCGGGAAGAACCAGACGAGGAAGAGGACGATGAGGAAGGTGAAGGAAGCGTCACGGAAGATGAAGGTGACGACGATGAGGAAGACAACGGAGGCTACTCGGTGCGGCTATGCCGTTTGTGTCAGCGTTGAAGGATGAGGCGCGAAGACTTAGGTTTGGCCGGCTACGGGGATGAGAGTTCGGCGTTTGTAAGATTCTTGTGGGTCACGGCTTCGATTCGGTCGTCTTATGCTCGTTCTCATCGTGTTGCTGGCGGCGTGGCTGGTCTTCCGAGCGATGGGAGCGGCTGGGGTGCATATTCTCGCCTCATGGCAGCATTCCGCTCTGTACGCCTTGGCCGCGATGTTCGCCCTCACCGCAACGGCTCATTTCAACAAGATGAAATGCGATCTAGCACAGATGATCCCGTCATCTTTTCCGCGCCCCCTGCTGATCGTGTAGGTCAACTCGCGTCTGAACGGCATTACGCATCGTCAGGCCGACACTCGAGGAACCTCTTGCTCTGTACCCAATATCTTCTGACCACGTAGTATGCGGATGTGACACGTCAGAATGGAAAACGCACCGGCGTACCCAGTTGTGTAGTAGCGGGGTTGTGATTCATACCAAAGGCTTTGTCCGATTAGCCTGAGCAGAACGCAGCAGTTGGTGCTCGCGTGCCAGATCAGCCATGAGCGTTAACCAGCCCACGCTATTATTCTGAAAGGTGACTGAAAAGCCAGACATACCTCCCAAGCCCCCGCTTCGCAGGGGTTTTCTCCAATTTGTTCGATGGCTCGTCATCGGCCTTGTAATTGTTTGGTCGCTTGCCGCGCTGCTCCTTGTGGCCGCCCGGTGGATCGACCCACCGTCAACCGCGGTGCACATCCAGCGCCGCTTGCAGGCGTGGATTCACCACACTCCGTATCACGAACGCTACAAATTCATTCCGCTCGGGCAAATCTCGCCCGATCTCCAGCACGCCGTAATCGCCGCGGAGGACGGGCGCTTCTACCAGCACCATGGGTTCGATTGGCACGAGATCCAAATCGCTGCCGAAGACGATTTGGAAGGCGGTCGCACTCGCGGAGCTTCCACCATTGCGCAGCAACTTGTAAAGAATCTATTTTTCGGAACGGGGCACTCTGTCCTCCGCAAGGGTGCGGAGTTCACGCTGGCGCCAGTGGCCGAATTCGTCCTCGGCAAGCGGCGTATTTTGGAGATCTACCTCAACGTGGTCGAATGGGGCCCTGGTATCTATGGCGCAGAGTCGGCATGTCGTTACTACGACGGAACCGCGGCTCGGAATATCGGCCGCGAACAAGCGGCACGGCTTGCCGCGATTCTGCCGGCTCCGCTGAAGCGACGGCCTGAGCGCATGAATAACTACAGCTGGCGCATCCTTGAGCGGATGCGCGAAACCGGTTGGTAATCGCGAGCTATACCTTGCCACCGCGGCGCATATGATTTCCCTCGCGTTGGGCTCCGGCCAGATTGTCAGCAGTCAGGTGCTCACTCCTAGCTCTGGACAGGCTCCGCTGAACGTTACTCTCATCCTACGGCTCTGGACTGGTAGCAGAATCACTCTCATTACACCTGAAGAACATCACCCTCTTTGGCCACCATCTCGTACAGCACGGGATTAACAAAAAAACCGAGGAACAGGCGTGAAACCAGGCCGGCCACGATGACAATCGCAAACGGTTTCTGAGTGGACGAACCGATGCCGGTGGACAAAGCTGCCGGCAACAGGCCGAGGCAGGCAACAAGAGCCGTCATCATGATCGGGCGCAAGCGCAGTAGAGAAGCTTCGTAGGTTGCGGTGCGAATGTCTTTGCCTTCCAAACGGAGCTTGTTGATATAGGAAACAAGTATGACCGCCGTCTCGACCGATACGCCAAGCAGCGCCAGCAAACCCAGGACTGACGAGACACTGAGTGGCGTATGCGTCAGTTTCAGTGCAATGAGGGCGCCGACGGGTTCGGTCATAATTACACCGATGGCGATAGTAACTGGGAACTTGAAATTTCCATACAGCGCAAACAGAATCATGAAAATCAGCAGAATTGCGATCGGGCCAATGATGATTAGTTGCTGCTTGGCTGCGAGGAATAGGCTGTACTCGCCGCCCCAGGTCATCCAGTAGCCTTCGGGAAGCTGCACAACTTTATTGACAGCTTCTTGCCCATCGCGCACGGCGCGCTCCAGGTCACGATGTTCAATACTGTATTGAACTCCGATATAACGTGAATTGTTTTCCCGATAGATAAAGGAAGCGCCGTTATTTTCCCGAATGCTGGCTAATTCCTTGAGCGGAATCTGCTCACCGTCGGGTGCTCCAACGAGGAGATTGCCAATTTGATCTGGCGTGCTGCGGAATTGCGGCTGCATGCGCACGACGAGATCAAACAGTTTTTCGCCCTGGATCACTTGCGTGGCAGCTTGGCCGCCAACCGCTGCCTGGATGACCGCTTCCACGTCGGAAACATTAATGCCATAGCGAGCGATCTTTTCGCGGTCAGCATCGACAACCAAGGTCGGCTGGCCCAGTTCGCGGACCACCGTAAGTTCGGTAAAGCCGGGGACATTTTCCAATATTTTCTTGATCTGCAGAGCCTTGTCTTGCAGCACGCTCAGATCCGGACCGTAGACCTTCACAGCCAGGGAACTCTTGAGTCCTGTGAGCGCTTCGTCGACGGCATCCTCGGCGGGCTGCGTGTAATTGAAGATAATTCCGGGAAAAGTGGTCAGGCGCTTGTTGATCGAGTCGATCAGTTCTTCCTTGGTGTGAATGTCGCGATCCCAGGCTTTGGCGCGGTAGGGTTTGAGTCCGACATAAAACTCGCAGTTGAAAAAGCCGGTAGGATCGGTGCCGTCGTCGGGCCGACCCAATTCTGAGCCCACAACAGTCACCTGCGGATAGGACATCAGGATGTCGCGAATTTGCGGGGCAATCTTGGCCGCTTCGTCCCACGAGATGGTGTAGGGCATAGTGGCCCGGACCCAGAGCGCCCCTTCGTCCAGGTGGGGCATGAATTCGCCGCCAATAAACGGGATAAGGATGAGCGTGGCCCCAAAGATAGCAGCGGCGGCGGCCATCGTAATCCAAGGGCGGTCCAGGCACCAGGACAGCTTCGTGCCATACCATTGTTTAATCGCCTCGAACGGGCGATTGACTTTTTCCTTAACGCCCCTCTTGAACCAGTAGGACGCCAGCACTGGCACCAAAGTTAACGTGAGGATCAAGGCTCCGAGCAGAGCGAATGACATCGTATCGGCCATGGGGTGAAACAGCTTGCCCGACGGGCCGCTCAAAGCATAGATCGGTAGATATCCTGCGATGATGACAGCCACCGAATAGAAGATGGGGCGATCAACATCGCGGGCGGCGTGGAGGATCACTTCGTGGAGGTTGTATTCCTGACCACTCCTTTCCGCCATTTCGCGATAGATGTTTTCCATCATCACGACCGTGCCATCGATGATGATTCCGAAATCGATGGCGCCGATCGAAAGCAGATTGGCCGACAGATTCTGCGCGTGCAGCAGGATGAAGCTGAAGAGCAGAGCCAGAGGGATGGTCAGGGCTACGATAATTGCCGCGCGAATGCTGACCAGGAAAAAAATCAGCACGATGAACACCAGAATCATCCCGCGAAGCAGATTGTCTTCTACAGTGTGGGTAGTCAGGTCAACCAAGTCGCTGCGGTCATAAAAAGGACGAACCTTCACGTCCTTGGGCAGGATCATCTTGTTAATTTGATCGGTTTTGTCCTCAACCCCTTTCAAGACGTTCTGGGCCTGCTCGCCACGGCGCATAAGAATGACACCTTCGACGGCATCATCGTTTTTCTGGAAACCGAACTCGCCCAGCCGAGGGGCATTTCCGATCACAACTCGGCCGATGTCGCCAACCCGAACCGGCGTTCCATGATTGCTGCCCACAACGATGTTGGCGATATCCTTGGTGTCACGGACCAGGCCAACGCCGCGCACGTAGTAGAACTGTCCGCCTTGTGAATAGAATCCGCCACCGGTATTGGCATTGTTGTTGGCGAGCGCCTGAATCACCTGCGGGACGGTCATGTGGTAGCCATAAATGCGGGCGGGATCGAGCAATACCTGGTATTGCATGACCGTACCGCCGAAGCCGGAATCATCGGCGACCCCGGGAACGGATTTGTAGGCGCGCTCCAAAACCCAATCTTCAATGGTCTTCAATTCCTGGGGAGTACGGTCGGGGCTCTCGAGGACGTAGCGATAAACAAGACCACTGGGGCTGAATAGCGGAGCCATACTCGGCGTGACGCCGGTGGGAAGAGTTGCATTGCCCAAGCGCTCGAACACGACTTGGCGCGCAAAGTAATCGTCCGTGCTCTCCTCGAAAGTCAGCCGGATATCGGAGAGGCCGTAGAGCGAAATGGAACGCATGACTTCGAGGTGGGGCACGCCATTCATTTCTACTTCCAGAGGCAGCGTGACCAGACGCTCCATCTCTTCGGCGGCGTGGCCCGGCCATTGAGTGATCAACTCCACCATGGGTGGAGAGAGGTCGGGATAGGCATCCACTGGCATGCGTTGGAAGGAAATAGCTCCCCAGGCCGCGATCAGCGCCACAAATATCAGTACCAGGAAGCGCTGCTTCAGGGCGGCTTGAACGACGCGATGGATCATGCGCGGTCCTCAGGCGGTTGCGATTGAGGCGAGCATACTGGGAGTAGATGGAGTGTGGATGTCATCTTTGCAGTGAATTTGCGAATTGCAGGAACAAGCTTCCGTTGGCGACAACGCGGTCGCCTTGAGCGAGTCCACTGGTAATCTCGGTGGTCAGCTCAGAAGTCTGTCCAATGGTCACACTGCGCATGGCAAACTGGTTCTGCCCCGCGAGAGTGTAAACAAAGGGTTCGTTCTCGGCATTGCGCAGTACCGCGGCATTGGGAACGGAGATCGCGTTCGTGACTTTTCCCGCCTGAACCTGTGCGATCACGTACATGTTGTTCTTCAGCTTTTCCTGCGGATTCTTGACATCAATGCGAGCCTGCAGAGTACGAGTCGTGGGATCGAGCGCTGCCGCGATATAAGAAATTTTCCCGTGGAACTCAGTTCCGGGATAGGAGTCAGTCACAATCGTTACCCCATCGCCCACGCGCACATACGGGAGGTCCTGCTGGTAGACATTGGCCTGGACCCAAACGGTGCTCATGTTGGAAATGGTGAACGCCTGAGTTGTGCCGGCTTGAATGACCTGTCCGGGAGCGACGAGGCGTTCGACCACTTCGCCGCCAATGGGCGCCAGGACGGGCAATTCGGGCGAGGTGCGCGTTTGCACCGCCTGGTCGGGGCTCTTGAATCCAAGCACGTGGAGCGCCTGCTCGCTGGCTTGCAGGTCGGCTTCGGCTTGATTGCGGGCTGATTCTGCGGCGATTAAGTCTTTTTCGGCAATGGCGTGGTGATCGTAAAGATCTTTGGAGCGGGCGTATTCACGATCTGCCAGTTTGAACGCATCATTTGCTTTGATGTAAGTCGCGCGCAGCTGGGAAAAATCCGGACTGGCGACATACAACAATGGCTGTCCTGCGCTCACGCTCTCTCCGGGCGCTACGACAATGCGGCTGATCGGTCCGCTAACCTGGGTGATAACGGGAGTGGTGGCGAATCCGTTATAAGCAACCGCACCAGTCAACCGCAGAGTGCGCGTCAATGTTGACGGTGCAACGGTGACAATCTGGATATGGCTCAGCTGATCGGCGGGTATGGAGAACAATGCCGCCTTATCCGCGTTGCTTCGGCCGGAAATGCCCGGGTCACCAGCCGAGCTTTGGTTGTCGCCACAGCCGGTGGCGATAACGAGGGTCGCGAGCATCGCAATTAGGAGGCACAATGTCCTTCTACCCTGCAGGGGGTTGCTTTGCCATCGACCTCCGCGCCGGATCATCCGTTTGTGCCTGTCTTTACTTACATTGGGATCTCTGAGGAGGAGTTCGCGTAGGCGACGAATATGGTTCAAATACTTGGTCATGGTAGTGTTCTGCTTCCTACCGCTTCTTTGAGCTGTTCGACAGCGATCAAATAATTTGCGAGCGCCTGGCGGTAGGCCAGTTGAGTGGCGCGGTAACTGCGCTCGGCATCGAGGAAATCCAGCAGACTCGCGGCGCCCCGGTGATAGGCATATTCACTGATGTCGCGCGAATCCTTCGCTTGTTTCAGGTAACCGCCGGTGTAAAGATTGACGACCTCCTGGTTGCCGCTGAACGCCGCGTACGCGCTGTTCACATCGGTAACCACGGTATCGCTTGCGGCGTTGGCGGTCTCCTGGGCCGCAGTCCTGGCGTACCCCGTGCGCGCAATTTCGCCTTGGTTCCTGTCGAAAACAGGAAGAGGGAAACTGATAGTTACACCCATGGAGTTCTGGTCGGATACGTGTGTGTAGGTGAGCCCGCCGGTAACGTCCACTTTGCCGTTGGCTTTAGCGAGGGCATATTGGCTATCGGCGGCGCGTACACCCTGACGGGAAGCCAGCAGGTCGGGACGGTTCTTAAGGGCCTTCAGGAGAAGATCATCACGATTGAGCTGCAAGGCTCGGTAGGTCAGGTCGCCCTCCACGTCATAGTTATCGGGAACGGCGTCGTAACCAAGAAATTCGCGCAGGCTGGCTAGCGCCTGCACCTTGGCTACGTTTGCAGCAGATACGTCAGTCTGGAATTGCAGCAACTGCACCGTGATCTTCAACAGATCACCTTCGCTAATGGCACCCGCCTTGTACTGAGCCTGGGCAATGTCTACGGTCTGTTGAAAGCTCGCAAGGTCCTGATTGGCTAGATCCAGATTTGATTCGGCCAACTGCACCGTGATGAATTGCTGGGCGGTGTTGAAGATCAGGACCCGCTCGGTATCGGAGACCTGATAGCGGGTTTGGCCCGTCGTGTCGCGAGCGGCTTCGAGGCGGCGATGCCGTTTGCCGCCGCGCTCGAAGAGATAGCTCACTCCGGCATCGAATTCCGTCACGTTTGCGATGATGTTGGAATTGAAGTTCTGCGGTTCGACGGGGATAAATAGAGCGTCCGCAGTCAGGTTCGGGTTTGGCCTCAGGGCCGCCGTGATCTCTTGTGCCTGGTTCTGCTGGATCTGTGTTTGGGTCGCCTTGAGCGCGTGATTATGGGCGATAGCCAAATCGATGGCCTGGTCCAGCGTGATGCGTGCCGGAGCCTGGGCGTGCGCGACGCCGAGCATCGCCACCGAAAAAAGAATAGCTGTTACAGCGTGTTTCTCGTGTCGCATATTCCCTTCAACATGAATGCCTGCCCTTGGCGTCCAAGGCGGCAATCTACTCGGCCCTAACAGCGAAGTCCGTTTTTGGACGGCTCGCTGGAATCAGGTGCTTGCCAAGTACGCCTGGCACTGCGAAAAGTAGGCGAGACGTAACTTAGAGAAGCGTGGACACCGGAGGGAGCTTTACAGGCTTGGAGGAGGTCTGACCTGAAGAGCGAACACATGCAGGGTGACAGGAAAGGACTGCCCGATGGTACGGCAGAAGTTGGAAGTACGGCTTGGCGTGGAGACCGATGCGATGGCCGACGCCAACGATGGGGTGTGAGCGAAGGCGCAAATCAAACAGACTGTTGGGGCCGATTGGGTGGAACGCTCCCCGTAAGAGTGATGCGAAGTGCGCAGCGGCAGAGACTCACAGGAGTCCAGGGCCTGCGCGAGGGTCGACATCAAAAGGACGCCAGCGCACAGGCAGGCACCCCATACCCGCATTCTCCGAGATGCCGCCGATCGCGATTGGCAGCTAGTCATTAGCCGGGAAATTAGTTAGATGCCGAATCAAGAGCTATTCATGAGAAATGTATCACTATCCGAGCACGAGCCAAAATAAGATTCCCGGACTCGATTCCGCCACTAGGAACCTGGGGCCCGCTCGTAGTCGACCTAGGATCGTTTGTTACAGGAATGCTATCCTCCTTGGCTTATGCGCATGTTCCGCCTGATTTGTGTCGCCCTCGTCGCTACCTTGTGCTTCCCTCTTCTTCAGGTTTTCGCCCAACAACCGTTTCTCACTACTCGTCAATGGACGATGCTGCGGGACGAGTCGAACGGTGCCGTGCCCTGCGAAAACCTCCGCTACCTGACAACGCTTCATCGCGTCCCGGCAACGACGCAATTCGAGCAGGCAGCAGACTTCATTCTGCAGCGTGCCCGCGAGTATGGCCTCACCGATGTCCATAGCGAGCAGTTCCCGATTGATGGCACGAAGCCATACGGCTTGATGCGGTCCTACCTCGGCTGGACGGTAGAAGAGGCGCGCCTCTGGGAAATCCGCCCCGACCATCTCCTGCTGGGAGACTTCGCTACCGAACCCATCCGCCTCGCCGACTACAGCCACAGCGCGGATGTGGAAACGAAACTCGTCGACGTCGGCAATGGCACGAGCGAAGCCGATTACAAAGACAAAGACGTTCGCCGCAAGATCGTTCTTGCCGACGGTGTCCTTGCCCGGGTCCAGCGACTCGCCATCGCTGAGCACGGTGCGGCAGGCATCATCAGCGATATGCCCAACCAGACCACGGCATGGTCTGGCCTCGACAAAACGGCGATTCGCTGGGGCCATCTCGATGCACGCCAGCCCGCCGGATTCGCGTTCATGATCTCGCGCCAAACCGCCGAAGCCTTGCGCGTCCGCCTCCAGGCCGGTGCCCCGATCGTCCTCAATGCCCACGTGAAAGCCATTGTCGGCCCGGGCCACTGGACCGTCGTAACGGCAACGATTCCGGGCGCTGACGCCACGTCTTCGAACCCCGCCGCGGCAGAGATCATCTACAGTTGCCACCTTGACCACCAGCGCCCGGGCGCCAATGACAATGGCAGCGGATGCGTGACCATCCTCGAATCGGCTCGGGTCCTGGCTCATCTCATCGCCTCGGGCGCATTGCCAAAGCCAAAGCGAACCCTGCGCTTCGTATGGGGGCCTGAGGTTGAAGGAACTATGGCGTTTCTCGCCAGCCATCCCGAAATCCGCCGGTCCGCCCGGGCCAACATTCACATGGATATGGTCGGCGGCGACTTTCTCAAAGATAAGTCTGTGCTCCACGTCACCGCGACTCCCTGGTCTCTCCCAAGTTTCGTGACTGATGTGGGCGCAACGTTTCTGGATGCGATTCGCGCAGCTTCCAGCGGATATGCGGCTGGAGAATTGCCCGCCGACGCTGGCATTGTCGAAACCCGCGCGGGCCAACCGGGCTCCCGGAACCAGTTGATCGCCGATGTAACTTCCTACTCAAGCGGCAGCGACCACGATGATTACGATTCCTCCACCATCGCCGTCCCTTCGCTTTATTTGCGCGACTGGCCGGATATCTACATTCATACCGATCATGACAGTCTGGAGCAGATCGATGTGACGAAACTGCGCCGCGTCGCACTCCTGGGAGCCGCCTCCGGCTATGTTTACGCAACCGTCGATGCGCAGCAACTTTCGGCTTTGATCCCATTTCTCACAGCTCAAGCTGAGTCTCGCCTGGCGCAAACCTTCGGGGCCGCCCAACAAATGGTGAACGACGCTCAACTCGGAGTCGATGCTTCCTGGTATGAGGCGCGTAACCTGCTGCGTCAAACATTGGCCCGTGAGAGCGCGGCGCTTGATTCGCTCGTCGCATTCACGGGTGCCCCGGCCAATGCAGATGCAGAAGGGATCAAAGCTCTAAAGGCTCAATCCGCCGTTTTCGAAGATTGGATCAAAACTCGGGCCACTGCCGGCGCGGCAAAAGGAATTGAACCAACCGCACCCTGGGCAGGCGAAGCCGAGGCTCGACGTACCCCGATCCGAATCGGTGAGTTCGGTCCGCTCACCTTTCAGAATGACAACGTGTTGCTAGCTCGGCTCGGCAAAGATCGCTACGCCAAAATTAAGCTCATCAACAGCGAAGCTACGCCGATGCTAAGCGTGCGGGATCAGTCCGAACTCTATGCATACGAAATTGTGAACTTCGTGAACGGCAAGCGCACGGTCGGCGAGATACGGGACGCCGTATCGGCCGAATACGGCCCGATTCCGGTAAGCCTCGTCACCGATTACCTGCAAGCGTGCGAGGAAGCCGGCGTGACCAGGTGGAAATAACGCATGCCGGGTCCGACCCAATTCCATCGCGGTCGGACTGCCGCGCTAACTCATTCGGAGTCAAGAAAAGCGGATTTACGGCCTCACGATTGGGGGACTCCCAGCCGATGCGGTTCTGTTGTCGATTGAGAATCGGGACGGTTGAGGACGGTAGCCGTTTCGGGTGCGGACCTTGTATTTCTTCAGCTGATCGCCCACCAGCCGCACGGTGATCGCACGCCAGCCGGTGTTAGCATTGGGTTTCGGGTAGTAGCTCAGGGAGTAGAGATGTGCCAGATCATCGCGGATGGAAGCAAATGCCCGGTGTTCATCTTTCCAGTCCCTTGCGAAATAGGCCTTACCGCCAGTGGCGGCGGTCATGCGATCAAACACCGCGGTGGACACCGGTTCCAATCGTGCCTGTTGTGTGCTGATCATATAGATGGAAACTCCGGTTGACTGCGCAAGTTCAGCGACATCTTCTGGCGGCACCACGCTGGAGTTGTCCGGGCCGTTCGAAAACACGACCACGACTTTCCTGCCCGTGTTTTGAGCTGCGTCTTTGAGTGTCAGCAGCAGCGCATTGTAGAGCGCGGCGTCGTCTCCCGCCACGGTGGAGCGCACGGCTCGAACGACTTGTGACCGGTCGGAAGTAAGAGCGGCAGCGCGAGAGAGATCCCGGCTATACGAGTAGAAAGCGATCTTGTCTGCGTTTCCCAGCGAGCGAACGAACTCGGCAATCGCGTCTTGCGCGAAGACGAAGCCCCGATACATATAGTTGCTGGTATCAAACAGGAGGAACACGTTGGCTCCGCTCACGAGCGCATCGAAGCTCTGCGGCGCGAGACCGTCAGAAGAGCGATTGGCCGCGCCCACAGAAGGAACTGCAGGTGAGTCCGCCTCGGAAAACTCGTTGATGCTGCGAGCGGACTCGTTGCCCTCCGCAAAGGTGGCCGCTTTCTCCAAAATCCCATCCTCAACAATGGCAAAGTCCTTGGGGCGGAGTCCCGTAATGTAGTTTCCTTTCTTGTCTGTCACGGCCACGTTGAGTTGGACCATGTCGACCACAACGTGCAGGTTCGGGATGTCCTGAGCCTTGATGGCAGTTTCATCTCCCAACATTCCCAGGGAAATCAGAGTCATCAGAAACAATTTCTTTACCATGATTTCAACATTCCTACTCTGCGACCCCATGTCGTAGGGATCGCTGCAATATCGCTCGACAGTCCGATCAAAAGAACACCTCAAGGCCGAACGGCGCCGGTCTTCTGCGGTGAAGTGAGCCTGCCCTGCTGAAAATCTGACCCTGCTTCGCGCATGGCTCGAAGCAGCGCTGGCCAATCCTCAAAGTCGGTGGCGAAGACCTTCTCCACCATCCTCCGGGTAAGCTCAGGCACGAAATGGTTCAGCATGACGGGGGAATATCCCCCCTCATCGGCCAGGCGAGCCCAGTACAGATTCGGCGAATCCCACGATTCTGCAAGGAAACGGCTCGAGGATCCGGAGAACGGGGGCATGGGTATCACATTCAGAAGTTCGAGACCGTAATTCTGTGCCAGGCTGGGATGCGGCGTACCAAAATCATGCGACAAGCGCTTCCAGTTGACCTCCTCGGGATGTTGCCGACACAGTTCCTGCAGTTCCTGGGAGGCGTTTCCCACCAGCGCGCTCTGTTCCGGGTACCTGCGTTGGAACTCCGCCGCCAGATAGAATGTGTCTGCCGGCATCATTTCAGGAAGTATTTCTGATACGCGACCTGCGAGCAGGGCATGCTCGACTTGCGCGGATCGCTGCGGAACCAACCGATCGGACAGAATCGGCAGCACTTTACTGCGCAGCCCCTCGTCCTTTTCGGATGCGATCAGAAGCTCCTCGCCGGAGCGCTGATAGAGAGCGACCGCGTGAAGCTCCTGCGCGCTAACATCCCACCAGCGAGGCAGGATCGAGCTGGCCAGCAACTCCGGAGTCAGTTCCTTCCAGATGAGCGCCTGGACACTTTCTGGCGCAATGAAATCCTGCTCGACCGAAGCCAGAACGTAGGGCAGGTCGGCAAGCGAGCCAACAAAGTGGGCGCCGCCTCCCGCCGGAGAACCCTGGCCGAGGAGTTGTGGCGCTTGCCAGAGTGTCTTGATGCCGATGACTGTTTCTCCGGCGAAGTCGTGAGAGCGGACGAAGAGAGGATTGTTATGCAGCGCCTGGGCTCCCGGCGGCTCGTAGTAGGCGTAGTTCAAACCAACGAGCGTATCTCGCAGAAACGACGCGAGCTGACCGCGCGCCTCGTCAATTTGCGCGCGCGAAGCCGTCGGGGACTTAAGCAGCTTCGGTAAGTCAGTTCGCATTTCCACGTCAGTGTGATGATTGTTATAGACTCCCGCAGCCCACTCGGTTCTCTCACCATTTGTGAAGATTGGACGCGGCATCTCGAACTCTCTGGTTTGGGCAGCCAGCCGGACTACATACTCTTGCGGACGTAGTCCCCGCGCCTTTTCAGCCAGACCATCGCCCACCGTCAGGAGCGTGTCGAGCGAGACCAGCCTCTGGTCGTCCAATACAGAGCGAATCCTGCCGGCAGCTTCCCGGTGCAGCTGCTTTTCCTCAGGAGTGTTCTGCCGAGGTCCTGCAAGCAGATCGATGATTTCGTCCTGCGATCCTTTCGGATTGCCGGTGGAGAACCGGAATAGTTCCCCCAGCGAAGTTCGGCCCGCGTCATACAGTTGGGCAGCCGATCGAATGGTGGCGAACGGTTTGACCACTCGCTGCCAGGAGTCATTGAAGTGTGAGTTCGAAATCTGTCCCTGCCGTGCGAGGATCTGCCAGATTCCGAGGGTTGCCTGAAAGGTACCGAATGCATTTCCGCGCGCCGCTGAAGGCACGCCGTTCAGGCTCTGGGCTATGTCGAGATACAGTGTGATCGACTCATCGCTTAACTCTGGAAACTCCGAAAAAGTCCGGTACTGATCACTGAATTCTTCGAACTTGTGCGCCAGCAGGAGAACCGTCGCCGGCTCTAACCGGTGGCCCGGAGATCTTCTGCTGTCAAGTTCGCTGAGCGTCATGTAGATCTGCAGTGGCCCGCTGTCTGTGGGCGCTCGGGACAGGGCAAACATTGTTTGCACGAGCTGATCCGGACGCGTCACGTGGGAACGCTGTTTTCCCCATCTGCGCACAAGGCCCGAGTAGTGCCCCTGGAAAAGAATGTCGTTCCAGACATCAAGGTTCCCAGGGACAAGAGGCTCACCGCTACTCTCTAATTGCAGTCGAGTGGCAAGAAGCAGGAGCGCAGGCGCCGGCCTGAAAGCACCTCTAGTCGCGACCGCGGAAGGGTCGGGGGTACGCAGTGCCTCGTAAAAGAGTCGCAGACGACGCCTGTCGGTAAAGTATGCCTGCTGAATTCCGTTCACGCGCGACAGCACGTCAAAATAGGCCATCAACCAGCCCTTGTCCTTGGCCAGCAATCTCGTGATGAAGGCGGCAGGAGACCCGGGGCTCGCTCCAACCAGGTCCTTCCACGCAGCTTCTGCGGCCATCCCTCCCGGGACCTTGACTCTGTTCGCGCTGACGCAGAGTTCCCTTCCGTAAAAGTCTAGGACGGCGCCGTAAGGAAGCAGGCTGCGTGTCCCAATCGATTTCTGCAACGAATTGCTGGTTTCGGGGTCGAGCCGTGAGAGAGCCCAATAAAGCCTTGCCACCGCTGAGTCGTTCAGGATCGTATCCAGCAGATCTTTGCTGCTCTCCTTGTGGTTCTTCGTGCTTGCCGTGGTCCAATCGCTTTCGGCGAACAGTACTGGCACCGCGGAAGAGGAGTACCTGTACTCGAACGGTTTGCCGCCTTGGAGGGTTTGTTCCAGTTCGGGGATGGGGAATCCGGAATCGATGGACAGGAAAGCCCTTTCCGGATCCTCCGTCTTCAAAGACGTTCCAGGATCGCCACAGTTTTCGCGCGTTCGATAACCGAGAATGCGGAGAAGCGGTTTAGCATCATCACAATTCGAAACACGAATGACCATGCCCTGGTCGCCCTGGTCGGCAGCCAAGGCTGTCAACTCCCTCGCCTGTACGACGTATCGTCTCAACAGCACGAGGAATTCCGTGGGTCGACTGCCGCCCTCAAAACCCCGGATGAACACATTTCGGCTCAGCAAGGGCAGGACTTCTTCAGGCGCAACCTTTTGACTGATCCCCGCCATGCGCAAGAAAGATCGCTGCGGACCCGGAATCACAAACTGCGAAGGAGCGGACGGCGTTTCACCTTCTGGAGAAGACATCACCGCCGCACTGGAGTGCTCCAGGCGATTTGGGGGCTGTTCGCGACTGCCTGCGAACAAGTTACAGTTCAAAAGAGAAGATGCTAAGAGGATGGACAAGCAAACAGGGAAGTTCACAGCTGGATTCCTCTCGGAGCAGGCAAGACCTCACGTCACGTAGAATCGCGGAAAGCAGGGGGTGTCTTCAATTCGCGAAACCGAAACTCCCCAGATCTAGGCTTGGCGAGACCCGAGCCTTGCTCCAGAATTCAATGTCGGCAAAAATACCCTATCTCGGGCGCCTATCCAAGCTGTTTTTCTGATTTTTTGTTGTTGAGGACGTTTTATCGGCAGATCGCACCCAGCATTTTCCTCGTCCTAGCGGTCTGACGAATTACGGAAGAGCCCCATTTTGAATGGATTATCCGCCGGGCGGAACCCATCCAGAAACAGGCTTGTGGAAGCGTCGGGGGCACACCATCGGGATTTCCGGGCCCTCCCCCGTGCAACCCGACCTTTTGCAACTGGCCGTAGTCGCAGCCCCGACGTCTGGTCGTACAGGAAAGGAAAAACGCCGCACTCCCTCCTAGTGAAGGAAGTGCGGCGATCTGCTTAGGCGCCTTCTGGCGAATGCAGCACCCGGAAGGTGTTACCGCCGTTCGACCAAACCAGCAACAGCGCATCGTCGCCCTTCTTCACTTGCGACAGCGCTTGCTCCACCTCAGTCGCGTTTTGGACTTTATGGCGATTGACTTCGAGAATGATGTCACCCTGCTGAAGTCCCGCGTTGTCGGCAGAGCTTCCCGGTTGCACCTGCTCAATCACGGCCCCGTGGATCTCTCGCGATGCCTGGAGCTGCTCGCGCAATTCGGGGGTAAGATCGCTGAGACCGATACCCCAGTGCATTTTGCCTTGGCCTTCACCTGAGTTATCGCTGCTCTCAGCGTCGTGGCTGCCCAGTGCCTCCAAAGTGACCGGGATGCTCATGCTCTTTCCGTTACGCAGAACGGTGAGATTGATCTTCGAGCCAGGTTGCTTCTGGCCGACCAGCACCTGAAGTTCGCCGGCGTCGCTCACGCTCTGGCCGTCGACTGCGGTGACCACGTCGCCGATCTGCAGTCCAGCTCTCGATCCCGGCGAGTCTGGTTCGACTTCTGTCACCACTCCACCGGTCGCGGTCGTTTCGTCAAAGAACTTCGCGTTCTCGGGGGTCACGTCCGCGATTCCGATTCCGATATGACCGTGGCTGATTTTGCCATCACGGATCAGAGTTTCCACCGTCGGCCTGACAATCTGCGATGGGATCGCGAAGCCCATCCCGGAGAACGTGCCTGACGGCGAAACCAGAAACGTGTTGATGCCGACGACTTCTCCGCGCGCATCGACGAGCGGTCCGCCGGAGTTGCCAGGATTAATCGCGGCATCGGTCTGGATGAACTCACCGGGCTTGCTGCGATTCGTAGCATCCGGGTTCGCCCGGTTCACCGCGCTCACGATTCCTCGCGTCACCGTGAAGCGGAATCCGTAGGGATTGCCGAAGGCGAGCACCGTCTGTCCCGGCCGGACTTCCTTGGAATCCCCCCACGGAACACTGGCCAGATCCGTGGCGTTCACCTTCAGCACCGCCAGGTCCGTCAGCGGATCGGCGCCGATCAGTTTCGCCTTAAGAACGCGGCGATTGCTTGTGGTTACGCGGATGTCCACTGCACCATCAATCACATGGTTGTTGGTGACGATGTATCCGTCGGGAGAGATCACTACCCCGCTGCCCATGCCATGCTCGATCTCAGGTCCGCGTTGCCGCATGTGCGGTCCGAAGAACTGTCCAAACGGATTGCCGTGACCGAAGAACTGTTGCATGTCTCCCGGCATCTGTCCGTCGGAGGCTTCGGCTTTGCTTTTCGAGACTACGGTGACATTGACGACAGCAGGGGTGACCCGAGCCGCCAGAGTCTCCATCGCCTTGTCGAGAGCGAGCAGAGAGCTGACGCTGTCTATATCCAAAGGCGCGGCAGCGGGCGCGGCAGCAGCAGCCCGGGCCGCGCTTGGTTTCACACATTCATAGGTTACGAACGAGGCGACTAAGGCCAATGCAAGCATTGGCGCAGCCAGCCGCCGCGTCCACTTGATGCTATTTCTGAACCACATTCCAACCTTCATTTCAGTTATTTCCTTTCGAAGTTGTTAGCAACTAATTCGTTAGTTTTTAAGAGAACAGTTTCACTTACTCGTATGCTTACGACTCCAGCTTAAGTTCGCTTTACGGGAACCGGGTTGCTGTTCGAATCGACAACCGGATGCAGAACGATCACGCGCCACAACCGGATCTGATATATGGGCTGTTCCGCCGAGCCGACATATCTTCCTTCAACCGTGATAAAGAGAGTTTCTGTGAAAGCCGCAGGAACATTCGCATTTGGCATGCGAACATCCGTGCGGCGGGTCATGTCGCCAGTATCGGCCGCTGCAGACGGGGGCTGGATCGCAGCGTTACGCACATAGCTCTCCGAAGTGCGGGGAATGGCACCCGTCTTTCGGCTTGCCGGCACGGCCCACAGCGACTGGCGTTGAACCCGCGTTCTTGACAGAGACACGTTCACAATCGGCATTGCGGTGGAGACGCCCCCACTGCCCATACCGGGCAACGCGGTTGCGAGTACCGGACGGGCCGCCGGACTTGGCTGACTACCGGTAAAGCTAATCAGTCTGGGCGCCTTCGAAACACCCGCGACGCAGATGATGGCAAACCCTGCCACCAGGGATGCAGCTGGCTTCCAGGATCGACGTTCGTTTGCGGGACGATTCACATCCAAAATTTGAGCCAGACGCAGCGAGGTTTGATGAATTCGCCCTAAAGCCGCTTGCGCGAGTGCCACGCTGCGTTGCAAGAGCGTTTGTTCGGCCAAGTGAGTCAGACATTCCGCGTAGGCGCGGGGGCTTGCAGTCTCTGCGATCACCGCATCGTCGCACGCCATCTCGCGCTCCAGGGACACTTTCTTTTCGATCCACCACACTGCAGGGTGGAAAAAGAACAGCGCCTTCACCAGCTTCTGAGCCAGGTTCGTCCAATCGTCCCAACGACGCAGGTGGGCGAGTTCGTGGAGCAGGATCTGGTTTAATTCGTCCGTCGAGAGTTCCTGCATCGCCCAGCCCGGAAAGACGATCACAGGTTTCATGAAACCGATGGCAGTTGGAACACGCACCTCATCGGACGTGCACAGAGTTACCGATCTCGACGGTTGGTTACGTTCGAGCGTTTCACGAAGCGTCAGATCTAGTTTCGACGCATCGACCGGAAGACAACTCTTGCGCAGTACGTGGAGATGCCACAAACCTCGGCCCACTCCAATCAAGAACCAAGCGGCTATCACTGCCCACGCGCCCGCGGCGTAAACTGCCCAGGAGCCCGGCAGCGTGAGTGCCGTCCGCCGCGCAATCCCGGTTGAAACAATCCCCAAATGCGACCACAACGAGCCGCCCAACACAGGCAGAGTCGCGATTGCGACCAGAGCGGAAAACCACGCGGCAAACCTTGTCGCTGAATTTTGCCGCTGAGTAAACGACGACAAAAATCCGGCAAATATCGCGATCAGCGTACCCTCCACCAGGCAGTCCACGATCTGAACCGTCGAGGCTTGCGCGACCGCATTGAGATTGAGGGCCGCAATCATGGCTGAAATCGTCACGCTGAGCGTCATTTGCTCCTTTCCAGCAACTGGCGCAAGCGAGTGAGCTCTTCCGCATCGATGTCCGTCTCTTCCAGAACGTTCAGAGCCAGCAATACATGAGAATTGCCGAAGAACCGGCTGACAAGATGGCGCACCTCGAACCGTGTCGCATCCTCCCGGCCCACGAGCGGCAGGTAGACATGCGCACGCTTATCCTTCAGGTGCTTCACATAACCCTTTTTCTCCAGGATGCGAACAATGGTCAGGATGGAGTTGTAGGCCAGAGAGGGCCTCTCCGGGAGCGCCTGCAGCACTTCGTGCACGGTCGCTGAGCCCCGATCCCACAAGACATTCATGATGCGCAACTCGGCTTCGGTCAGGGTTGCGGACTTGCTACGAGCCAAACCTTCCTCCTCAGTAGTCCTCAAAACTTAAGACGTAGGAAACCCCAAAAGGTCAACTAATTTGTTAGTTGCAGGAAAAAGCCACGGAGATGCCTGAGGTTGGTCGGCCGCTATCGTGCAGCTAGACCGCGGCGCACGGGCGAAATTTGTGGTGGGTTATGCTCCTTCTTTCCTGCGTAATACAACTGTGAATTGCGCTTTGCAGGTTTTTGCGGGATCGTCGAAGACCTCACCGCTGCGGTCGCCTTCACTGGCCTCAAAATAAAGACCGCCGTGTTTGAGCCGGTCGGGCAGACCGGTGAAGCGGGCCTTGCCCTCCGCGTTGGTTCCAACTTCGAGATCCAGTTTGTGAGCGTTCAAAAATCCGTACGCGATATGGACCTTGATCTTCGCGGCATAAACCGGTGCTCCGGCGGAATCGGTAATCGTAAAGTCCGCCGAACACGTTCCAATCCCGCCGTCGATCACCGGGACGGACTTGGGATCCACCGGTGGCGAAGTGCTTTGTCCGCTCGACGCACCGCACACCAGCATCAAGACGCTCAGAATACCGATGAAATTGTGCTTCAGATTATTTTGGGTCATCCCCTTAAGATTACCTCCGCCCGTCAACCCATTCGGCCCTAAATGATTAAAGTCATTGGCTTTAGAGGTTCCCGTTACTAACGTTCATTGCCCGTAGACGAAAGGCCCGAATATAATTTTTGGACTGCCACCCGTCCACTGAGGAATAAACGGAATTTCTACATGCCTGAGGCTGGCACTCAATTGACGCGCCACAGTCAGGAGCTGACGATTTTTCACGACGTGGCCAAGACGCTCACGTCATCGTTGGACCTTGACTCCATTCTCCAAACCATTATGGAGAAGATGGCGGAATATTTCCGCCCCGACACCTGGTCGCTCCTGATGGTCGACGAAGCCTCCGATGAACTCTACTTCGCGATTGCGGTCGGAGACAAGGCCGAAGCCTTGAAAGATGTCCGTCTGAAAATGGGCGAAGGCATCGCCGGATGGGTCGCCAAAAACGGCGAGGCGCGCGTCGTGCCCGATGTTCGCACCGACCCGGCGTTTGCGAGCCGCGTCGACCAAACCACGCAATGGGAAACGCGATCAGTCATCTGTGTGCCGCTGCGTTCGAAGCTGCGCGTTCTCGGCGTCATCCAGCTCGTCAATGTGGACATGTCGCAGTTCACGCAACCGGAACTGTTTTTCCTGCAGGCGCTGTGCGACTACGCGGCCATCGCTATCGAAAATGCGCGCTGGGTCGAAAAGATCCAGGAACTCACCATCACCGATGATTGCACCGGTCTATACAACGCGCGTCATCTCTACAAGACGCTCGACACCGAGGTTTACCGGTCATCGCGTTTCGGGTACGAGTTCAGTATTTTGTTCATCGACCTCGACCACTTCAAAGCTGTGAATGACACGCACGGCCATCTGGTCGGGAGCAAGCTGCTGGCCGAGATCGGCTACCTGATCAAAGCGCAGCTGCGCCTGATCGACTTTGCCTTCCGCTATGGCGGCGATGAATTTGTTGTGCTCCTGCCGCAGACCGGGAAAGATCAGGCGCTGGTCGTCGCCAAGCGTCTCCGTGAAGCCCTGCGCGACAGTATCTTTTGCCGCGATGAAGGATTGAACCTCAACATCCGTGCCTCGATCGGGCTGGCGACCTATCCCCACGACGCCCGCACCGCTCACGACGTCATCCGCCAGGCTGACGGAATGATGTACATGGTCAAGAATTCCACACGAGACAATATCGGAATCGCCCAGCGCGGCGTCCTGAAGTAACACATCTCATCCTGCAACGCGATTACATCAACCACACTGGGATACCTCTCTGCACCAGAATGATTGTGCATTTCACTTCGCAGGTTGGTCCGCCTTCGGCGCAGGTGCATTTTTGGTTTTGGTGTCCGGCTTCCACGGATTCGTGTTGGCTGGCGCCTTGGGATTCACGCCGAAGTCCCATAAATAAAGATTCATCCCTTCCTGCCCCATCATTTCGACCAAGGCATATTCCCCCGGCGCCAGATCCTCGGTGGGCGTGAGCTTCAGCCAACCTCCACTGATGTTCGTGATGGTCGTCTTCACGAAATGCTGCTGCTGACTGATCTTCCCTGTTGGCGCGCGTCTCACATCGCCCACAATGCGCTTGCCGTTTTTGACTTCGGTGCGCACGATGCGAAATTTATCGAACGGCACGATCGCTTGCTCGGGCTGCTGCGGTTGTTGCGGCTGGGCCGGGGACGATCGGTCTTCATGCCTCGAATTGCCCTCTCCTCCTGCCTGCGCTGACGAATCCGCACTGATATACAGGCTTGGAACAGCAACGTGAGACTGTACGGTCGCATGGCTGCCATCAAGCTCGATGTTCTGCTTAATCCCCGCGATCGGATTGAGCGTTCCCTTCAAGATGTTGCCTCGGGCGTTGCGGTTCACGTCTCCGGCGGTTTGCTGAAGCTCGATCAGCTGCGCCTCTCCCTGGAAGCTGTCGAGCAAAAACACTCCCGAAGCTTCGGGCAACCGCAGTCCGGGCGCAACCTGAGGAAGTGTGGCCTCCTCCAGTTCATGTTCGTGTTCGAGTTCACGGTCGAGTTGCACGGCTTCCGGCGCCGCTGCCCCGGCGGCGCGCTCTTTCTCGTATTTTTCCGTCGCCGGCCAGTCCACCAGAGAGTTTGGCAGTTCTTCCCATTCCTCCCGCTCTGAACTGAAATACCGGACGCGATCTCCCTTCATCTCGTATTTCGTAACTGACTGGTACGAACCATCCTTGAGGATCAGACGGCGCGCGGAATCTTCCCCGGAAGCCAGCCTTGCAAACGCAGACAGGACTACGGCTCCGAGCACGCCAGCAGGCAGGAGTCTGCCGATTCTCCACATGAATTCATTGTACGATTGCGGCCAACCCGGGGGCACGTCGAACGCGGGTCGGCCCGGATGGACCGGGTCGATGTCTGCTGCCGAAAGGAATTTGAAGCAGACTTGCTCGTGCCTGCCTGTACAGAACCCACCCGATGAACGCCGATCCTTGTGTTGTAGTATCCTGTTCGCGCATATCGTCTAAATATGAACTGCCTGTCGATCGTCAGACCAGGATTAGCCTCTCTGTTATGGAGCGCAGCCGTGCTGGGACAGTCCGGTCCCGCTCCGGCAAACTCGCAGTACACAGCGCAAAGCGGCCCTGCTGTTGTCGCCTCAGCGCAAGCCGGCCAACCCGTCTCCTACGCCTCCGTGTCGCAGTTGAACGGGATGCTGTCACAGCTGGAAACCACTTCGAAATCCACGCAAGACGATCTGACGAAACTGCGCATCGAACGCTGGAAGACCGACAGCAATTCGAAAAAACAAGCGCTATCCAATGTTGATTCGATCGAGCGAAATCTGCAGGGAGCTTTGCCTGAGATCATCGCTACCCTGCGCAACTCTCCAGAAGATGTGCCTGCGACCTTCAAGCTCTACCGAAATCTTGACGCGCTCTACGACGTTTTAGGAAATGTCGCGGAGCTGGCTGGAGCCTTCGGATCCAAAGATGACGTACAGTCACTCTCCAGTGATCTCAGCAGCTTCGAAAACACCCGCAAGCAGTTGGCCGACCGCATCGAAACTCTATCCGCTTCGAAAGAGGCGGAGATTGCTCGCTTGCGGGCGGATTTGAAGACTGCGCAAGCTGCAGCCCCCGCCGAACCGCCGAAAAAAATTGTTGTGGACGACAACGAACCGCCCAAGAAACCTGCGGCGGTCAAAAAGAAGCCAAAGAACACAACCCCGGCCAATACCAAGCCTCCTGACGGGCAGACGCAAAGCCCGCCTCAGTCTCAGCCTCCGGCTCAATCCAAACCCCAATCGTGATCTTGGATTCCTGGGATTCCTGGCGTAAGCCGCGCTGAAATTCCCCGGCACTGAATCAGGAATCTGGTAACCTTCACACCGCATCTAGATTTCATCGGTTTTCAGGTCCATAACAACGCGGGGAATCCGTTATTCCAATGCACTCGAACAGTATTGTCGCGGTCTTTTTCGGATTCGTCATCATCTGGGTAGTGTTGCTGGACGCTTTTGAAACTGTCGTTCTGCCCAGGCGAGTCACCCGCCATTTCAAGTTGACGGCATGGTTCTATCGCCGCACCTGGATTCCGTGGAGAAGAGTGGCCGAACACATTAAAACCACTTCCCGGCAGCAAAATTTCCTGGGATATTTCGGGCCGTTGTCTCTCATCCTCCTCCTCGGAGTCTGGGCTGCCGGTCTGATCTTCGGCTTCGCCTTGATTCAGCGCGGCATCGGTGGCCACGAGCAGTTGAGCAACGAACCACTCACGTTCGGGCGAATCCTCTACCACAGTGGAGAGACGTTCTTCACTCTCGGCTACGGCGACATCGTGCCGACGTCGGGCGCGGCCCGCGCGCTTTCGGTAATCGAAGCCGGCATGGGCTTCGCCTTTCTGGGCGTCGTGATCGGATACATCCCGGTTGTGTACTCCTCGTTTTCCCGGCGCGAGATTCAAATCTCCATGCTCGACGCTCGCGCCGGATCTCCTCCCTCCGCCGGCGAATTGCTGTTGCGGCTCGCCGGACGCTCGGAAGATCCGGGAATGGATCAGAAAGTTCTTGATGACGTGCTGCGCGATTGGGAACGCTGGTCGGCGGAACTGCTGGAGAGCCAGATCTCCTATCCGGTTCTGACCTTTTTCCGGTCGCAGCATAGCAACCAATCCTGGATTGCCGCCCTCACCACGATGCTCGATGTCACGTCCTTGATTCTGACCGGCATTGAAGGAGTGCATTCCGGACAGGCCAAGCTGACTTTTGCCATGGCGCGTCATGCCGCAGTGGACCTGGCGCAAGTGGTGAATGCGAAGCACGATCCCGGCGCCGAAGATCGGTTGCCCGAGACGGAGTTTGAGGCGTTGCGCGAATCCTTGTTGTCGGCCAGTTTGCGGCTCAAAAACGATGAGGCCGCGCGAGATAAATTGGCAAAACTGCGCTCCATGTACGAACCTTATGTGCATTCGACCGGCCGCAATTTGATGTTGACCCTGCCACCTTGGAGGCGCATTTCCAAGAGTCGAGACAACTGGCAGGCCGGACCGTGGGACCGCCTGATTCAGGCCCGCGGCCTGGGAGAACTTCGCAAGCCGTTGTCCGCAATCGAAGACCACTTTTGATATCCGGTGAGTACTCCGCCCTGGCTACTTGATTGAGCAATACCCGCTAGCGCACCGGGCGCGCACAGCGCGTGCTAACATCCTCTGTCTAATTCCGCATGAAGCATACGGGCGAAAACGTTGTACGCATCGAGGCCGAGGCTCTGCGTGCTCTGGCGGATCGCATTGCTGGTCCAATGGCATCAGCGTTCCACAGCGCCGTCGATCTGCTGTACTGTTGCGCCGGGCGCGTGGTCGTTACTGGCATGGGAAAGAGCGGGTTGATCGCCCGCAAAATCGCTGCCACCCTAAGCTCCACCGGGACTCCCGCGCTATACCTTCATCCCGTAGAAGCATTGCATGGAGATTTGGGAATGGTGGTGCGCGGCGATGTGGTTCTGGCCTTGTCGGCGAGTGGTGAGACGGAGGAGATTCTCGCCCTGCTGGCCACCATCAAGCGCTTGCAGGTGCCGCTGATCACGATGACGGGAGACGAAATCTGCGCCGGAAACGCCGGACGGACCACGGCTGAATCCGGCGCCCAGCGTGTCGTTTCAACCTTGGCTTCGGCAGCAGAGGTGGCGCTCGATTGCTCCGTGGCCCAGGAAGCGTGTTCCCTCGGACTCGCTCCCACCGCTTCGACAACGACGATGCTTGCTCTGGGAGATGCTCTCGCCGTTTCTCTCAGCGAACGTCGCGGATTCAAAGAAGAGGATTTCGCCAATTTGCATCCCGGCGGGAAGCTGGGCAAACGGTTGGCCCGGGTCGAAACTCTGATGCACTCCGGTGATGCCCTACCTCGCGTGACTCCGAAAACCAAGATGCTGGACGTGATCTACGAGATGTCGCGGAAGAAACTTGGCGTGACCGCAGTAGTGGACGGTGACAAACTCGTCGGTATCATCAGCGATGGAGATCTACGGCGCTTGCTCGAAAAGCGCGGAAAAGATGTGATGGATCTCACAGCAGGCGAAGCCATGACCGACAACCCGAAGACCATTCGGAAAGAAGAATTCGCCGCCACCGCACTGGCTATGATGGAGGAGAAGAAGATTACTTCTCTGATGGTAGTGGGAGCGGCGGGAAGTCTGGAGGGGATTGTCCACTTGCATGACCTGTGGACGACCGAGTTGGTGTAGCCAGGGCGGCCTGGAAACGCGAAATCGAGTAATGGCGCAGTTGAAAAGCGTCACTTTCAATTACACAATTGCTTAGTGACCCAAATGAGTCCATTGAGGAACTTTCTATGTATCACTATGATCCCAATACGGCGCTCGAAGAATTGACGGAAGACGCGACCCTGCCGAATCCGGTGCACGTGCGCGACATGATTCTGCGCAAGAAATTGAACGCCGACAAATCGCTGGAGCTGAACCGGCTATTTGTGGAGTACCAGAAATTTTTCGGCGAAGCGCAGAAGCTGGGCAAAGAAATCCTGAAGCAACTGGCCGCCTAGACCGGGCAGACGGCTTCAATTGATCGTCGGCATCATCCGTAGCGTAGTCAATTGCTCGTCTCGTCTCTCATCCAACTTATCCGTGATTCCAATCGTCGCATAGTAATCGGTGATGTTTTGTTTTATGCCGGCGGGAATGGCTCGATCCCGCCTGGAGGTAAGACGCTCGAGCAGCCGCGCATAAGTCTTGTCGGCCAGCGGGTAAGCTCCCCGCTTCGCGCGATCGCCGGTGTCGAGATCGATGTTGGCCAGCTTGAAGGTCGCGCCCGCATCACCGAGTTCGCGGATCTGCTCGCGAAAGACATCGACTGTGTGGTTCACGCTGCGCAGATATGACTCACGAGTTTCCGCGCTGGGAATTTTGATCGCCAGATCCGAGACCGGCCCGACCTTGGGGATAATGAACAGTACGATCGCCAGAAGATGCGCCTTGAATCCCGGCCCTCGCAGCGTGTGCTTCCAGTGCCGGTCATAATTGGTGCGAGCCACGCGCTCGGCGAAAATGTGGTCCGCTTCGTCGTTGCCATGCGGAGGAAACTGGTGACGATGCAGCACGACCTCCGCTTCGGCGAAAGCCGGAATGAGGGTGCGTACCGAGGTGCGATAGCTTCGTAGAGCGGGATGAGCCCGGCCCAGCACTTCGTAAATATCAAATCCATACGTGTGGATGAAAGCCTGCTCCAGAAATTTCCTGGGCACCTTGAAGCCAATATGACTCATATAGGCGGGAGAAGCGAAGTCCTTGTCGGTAAGTTCGCCGACATCAAAGGCGAATTCGGTTCGGATATGCCCGTGAGGGCTCTCATCATAGGTTACCGACGGGCCGAATCGCTGCTTCAGCTTGGGAAATTCGATGGCGGTCGCCGGGTTGATCGCCTCCGCATGCCCCAGCGAGTCTCCCAGATAGTGGGACAGAGCTCCCAGAGCGAATGCATATTCATCGATCGACTGCGCATTCCGCAGAAGCCACGTCACGAAATCGCCGCTGCGCACGTAGTGAGTCAGATCGCTGAAAAATTCTTTCCCAAACGGGTAATAACCCATGTCCTGGATCGCCGAACCGCCGTATGCATAGGCATGGGCCAGCCGCAACTGCTCGTTCGTCGCCCCGGGAAACTTCTCGAGTAGCAACGGCCGAATGGAATCACTCCACACCAGGTCGATCAGTTCTTCGTGCGTGAGAACAGAGTAGGCGCTGCTGTTCACTGAGCAAAGAATGACTGCGAAGAAAACGACCTTTGCGGGCCAGAAAGGCTGAATCGATCGAATCTCGTGAACCCTCGCGCTAGCCGTTCCCAATTATGCCTGCTCCCTTTCTTCTTCAACCGATAAAGGCCAAATCTGATCAACCGCAATCGCGATCAACAGAATGGCCACCGGAAGATAAAGCGGTTCAAGCTCCTGTCGCCGGTCGAGCCAGGTTCCCGCGGCCGAGCCAATAACGTAACTGCACCAGATCGCCGCCATGAACAGCGAATTGCGGAGCGCGGAGTTGTCCTTCGTATTACGGATCAACCGGACCAGGCTTGGCCGTTTCTTCCATTCGTCGTGAATCCAGAAGAACCATTCCGAGGCCGCCTGGGCAGCCTTGTTCAACATGCCGGTCACAAAGGTCGTGTGAATGGTCAGCGGACCAATCCTCGTCAGCGTCGCCGTCTGCAGTCCCATTGCGGCAGCCAGGAGGCCAAGAAGGAGGCACACTGGCCCCAGCGGCGTCACCACCAGATCTCCAGGGTCAATCACGCGTCTCCCGATCCAGACCACCACAACGATCAACACGGCTTCCAGCAGCAGAGTCATGGACGCCGCTGTTCGCTTCCTTCTCCGCGAGGCAGCTTCGATCACACTTCTGCCAATTACCGAGCCAGCGACAAAACTGAAAATCGTGGCTCCGGCTCGGGCCGCCTCGGCCCA
>Ga0307478_10000775_pt1 | contig 30560 bp, 22 predicted proteins | sample atmos_gasesECM4C_2_FD_203713 | JGI IMG/M metagenome (GOLD analysis project Ga0307478, IMG submission 203713) | Hardwood forest soil microbial communities from Morgan-Monroe State Forest, Indiana, United States - atmos_gasesECM4C_05 | ecosystem: Environmental > Terrestrial > Soil > Temperate...
AGGCGGCTCGGTTCCTTGACTCATCGGATGAACGCCTTGTATGTTGAGAAGATGCAAGGGATTCAGGGGAAAAAACAAAAAACAACGGACACGGCATCAGCGCGACGCTGCGGCTATACCACGGGCTTGCTTGCCGGGCTCGTTCCATTTCTATTGATATGGCTCGTCTGGCCCGGGGCAGCAAAGTGCGAAGGGGCGGGGTCCCAAGCTACGCCGTCGGCTGGCCCCCGCATGCATGCCAGTCCAGTGACGAACGTTACGGTCGACGGAAGCGAAGCGATGTTCACGACCATGTGTGCGTTGCTGGCGGCAGGGTTCGAGTCGGACGTGAGCGCGGCCAACTGGCATCCGTTGCGCGCGCAGCTCCGCGATCGGATGCAGCACCAGCAAGGGCCAGCGGTGGACGCGGTGCGCGAATTCTACAAGAAGCACCAGCTTGCCGACGAAGGTGCGATGCTCTCGCAGTATGTGTGGTTTGGATTAGTTTCCGGGTCGGCGCCCAAGTTCGAACCAACTCTACGACGCGACGAACTGCCGCCGGAGGTGATCGCGCTGGAAGGATTCAGCGAAATCCTTTCGTCCTATTATCAGGAGCAGAAGATCGGGCGGCTGTGGCGCGAACTGCAGCCTTTGTATAACCGTGAAATCGAGCGACTTCATGATTCGGTGTCGCAGATCGTTTTTGTGGCCACCAACTACCTTCGCGAGATGATGAATAACGCAAACCCGCGAACGTTTACCGTGATGCTAGAGCCACTGGTGGGTCGTATTACCAACGTGCGCAATTTCGGCGATCATTACGCCATCGTGCTGAGCGGCGCTGACGACGTGCCGACAGATACGGTTCGCCACGCATACTTGCACTTTTTGCTTGATCCGCTGCCGCTTCAATATCCCCATGTAGTCGCGGTGAAGAAGCCTTTGTTTGAGTCGGCGGCGCGAGCGCCGCGATTGGTGGCAGACCTGAGAGATGACTACCCTTCGTATTTCGCCGAATGCCTGGTACGGGCGGTAGAGCTAAAGCTGAGACGAATGTCGCCGAGCGAGCGCGCCGCGGGGTTGGACATGAACGATGCGGATGGCTATGTGTTGGTGAGGCCGTTGTTTTCCGCACTCGGGAATTTTGAAAGGTCCGAGCCGTCGATGAGGCTGTTTTTCCCGGAGATGGTGAGGTCGATTGACGTCAATGTGGAAGCCAAGCGCGTTCAAGCGATAAAATTCGCGGCGGCGAGCGGTGCGGTGAAGCGGGACCAAAGCGGGAGCGAAGAAGTCGCGAGGAGAAAGAGGCTAACGCCAACCACAGTGCCGAACGATCCTGACGCCATCGCCGCGTTGACGGAAGGAGAACGAAGGATTGCGGAGAAGAACCCGCGTGCTGCGGAGTCGTCGTTTCAAAAAGTTTTGGCGAAGTATCCGGACCAGACGCGGGCATGGTACGGCATTGGATTAGTGGCGTTGATGGATCATGATGGCGTGCGAGCTAAAGAAGTCTTCGGCAGGTTGACGTCTGGCGTGCACAGTGCCACAGATGACCCGATGGTATTGGCCTGGTCGCATATTTATTTGGCACGGATCTACGATGATGAAGGGCAGGCTGATCTGGCCAAAACGCAATATCAGGAGGCGCTGGCGGTCAGCGGGAGTCCAGACCAAGCACGGCAAGCGGCGCAAAAAGGATTGGCTGCGTTCAATGCGGCGAAGCCGGCGGAGAGACCCTAGAGAAATTGGCGCTGATATGGCATCTAAACGATGATGGGAGTACGTCTCAAGCCCACGGACCACCAGAACCAAATCTAGCATCGGAGAGGTAAAGATGAGAGGGAAAAGAATCATTTTGGCGGGCGCGGGGGTGCTCACGGTATTTTTGCTGTGCCACACGGCGTCGGCTGGGTCGCAAAGCGGACAGCCAGGGCAAGGCAGCCAAGCTCAGCCCAGCCAGCAGCAACCTGCCCCACAGCAGCAACCTCCTGCAGACAAGGATAAGCAACCTAACCCGGCGCCGCTCTCAATGGACAGTGCGCCGCCCACCCCCGAAGAGGAGTCCGCGGCCAAAGCAGCGCAACAAGCGTCTGACCCCAATAAGAGAATTCAAATGGCCGAGGAGTTTTTGCAGAAGTATCCGCAGAGCCGTTACCGCCCGTCAATGTATCAGGCTCTTGTATCCGGATACTTTGCCACGCAACAGGTGCCAAAAATGCTGGAGGTCGGGGAAAAAGAGGTTGAGCTAAACCCCAACGACGCGCCGGTGCTCGCAGTAATGGCACAGGCTTTGGCTCGCACATATAACGCCAAGGCGCCCGACGCGGCGAAGCAGTTGGACAAGGCCGAATTGTATTCGAAGCGAGCCATCGAGATTACGCCGACGCTGTCAAAGCCGGAAAATTTGACCGACGAAGCGTTCACTAACGCGAAGAATGACACGCTGGTGATGGCGCACAGCGGGCTCGGGCTGGTGTACATTCGCAGGGGAAAATTTTCCGAGGCTGTGCCGGAGCTAGAACAATCGGTGAAGGCTGATGTCCATCCGGATCCCGACCCGGTTAACTATTACCTGCTGGGCGTCGCCAATAAGCAGACGTCGCACTTTGAAGCCGCGGCAGCGGCGTTCTCAAAATGCGCTGCGGTGCAAAGCACGCTGCAAGCGACTTGCAAGAGCGGCGCGGAAGACGCCAAAAAACAAGGTTCTACGCAACTGAGCGCTCCTAATTGATGGAAGCGGCGTGTTGTGCGACGGCACGTGCTTGTGCAATGACTAATTCTGACGAACAGCTGGAGGAGCGACTGGGCCATGCGTTCGGTAATCGCGAGTTGCTGGGGCGTGCACTGACGCACAGCTCGGCGATTCCGGAACTGCGAGCTGCAGACCCGGGCGACGTTCAGCCGGCGGAGAACAACGAACAGTTGGAGTTTTTGGGCGATGCCGTGCTGGATCTGTTGGCCAGCGAATATCTGGTGGAGAAGTTTCCAAAATGGAGCGAAGGGCAGCTTTCGAAGAGCCGTGCGCGGCTGGTAAACGCGCAAGCGCTCGAGTTGGCTGCTCGCCGGCTACATCTGGGCGAACATCTTCGACTGGGGCGCGGCGAAGAAAAAACGGGAGGACGGGACAAACCGGCTTTGCTGGCCGATGCGTTTGAGGCGGTAGTAGCGGCGATCTATCTGGATGGGGGTTTGGCGGCGGCAAAAGAGATGCTGCGGCTTACGCTTTTCGAGCTAGCTTTGGAGGAAGGCGCCAACCCCCTGTTTGAGACCGACCGCAAATCCGCGCTGCAGGAGTTTTTGCAGGGGCGCGGCAAGCCTCCTGCGGAGTACCGCCTTGCCGCGCAGAGCGGGCCGGATCATCAAAAGATATTTCAGGTAGAAGTTTGGGCGGAGGGCTGTTGCCTGGCTTCCGGGCAAGGAAGCACAAAGAAGGAGGCGGAGCAGCGCGCCGCCGGCACGGCGCTTGAGCGCCTGGTGCAAACGGAAGTGAAAAGCTGACCCCGAAATGTCCGAAGAAACACTGACGCAGGAAGCAGAGCACCAGGAACCCGCCAGCAATGCTGAGCCTCGCGGTGACGAAGCGACTCTTTCAGAATATTTGGAGTCTTTGCTGGTCACTGTGATTCTCGCGCTTTTCGGGACGACGTTCATTGTCCAGGCGTTCAAAATCCCATCCGCATCGATGGAAGGGACGCTGCTGATCGGCGATCACTTGTTGGTGAATAAGTTTATCTTCGGAGGCCAGGGCGCGTGGTACGAGAAATTGTTGCCCTATCGGCCGCTCGAGCGCGGGGACATCATTGTGTTCAAGTATCCGTTCGCGGATCATCAGCACTTTGTGAAACGAGTGATCGGGTTGCCAGGTGACCGGCTGAAGGTCGAAGATCAGCGCGTATACGTGAATGGCCGCGCGCTCATCGAACCCTACGTTGTGCATGATCCTGGCGCCGGTTACGATCCGCTGAATTATGCGTTTCCGCCCATGGGTAATCAGCTATACGCCAGCCCGGTGGTGATGGAATGGGCGCACGAGATCAAGAAATATGTTCGAGGCGAAGAGATTGTCGTTCCCTCCGGAAAGTATTTCGCAATGGGGGACAATCGCGATCACAGCCTGGACAGCCGCTACTGGGGATTTGTGGATCGCGACGCGATCATGGGCCGGCCCTTTTTGATCTACTGGTCGGTGGAAGCAAACAGCGCTGATTATGGGCAGAGTAGCTTTTTGCAACGGCTAAAGAGTGTGGTGGATACCTTGTTGCATTTGCCGCAGCGCACTCGCTGGAGCCGAATGCTCCGCACAGTACACTGACAAGTCGGCACTGGCGTTACTTCCCATTTTCTCGGCAGTCTGCGAAACTCTCGAACATCATGCAGCGTGTACGCAAATGGTTGAGACCTGCGCTCTTACTCCTGACGTTTTTGGTCTTGGCGCAGGTCGGGGCGTCTTTTCTGGGCCGTGCGCGCGGTATCCACACGTACTTGGTCGCGCACCTGGAGCGCGCGTTTGGTAGAAGCGTAGAGGTTCGCCACTTCAACATTCTTCTATTGCCCAGGCCTGTGCTGGAAGCCGAGCAGGTCAGCATTGGCGAGGACCCGGCGTTCGGCAGCGAATATTTCCTGCGGGCGGAGCGTTTGACAGCTGGTTTGCGATGGAGCGGGCTGCTGCGGGGCCATTTTGAGTTTGGCACGCTGTCGCTGAGCCGGCCCAGCTTGGTCCTGGTCCGCAATGACGAAGGCGCATGGAATCTTGAGCGCTGGTTGCCGCCGGCGAAGTCAACCCTTGGGGCCGGATCTCGATTCTATGGCCCGCGCGCGCAACAGACGCCTTCGAACCGCTTGCAGAAAATCGACATCGACGACGGTCGAATTAATTTCAAGATCGGCGATGAAAAGCTGCCCTTCGCATTCTTGGGAGTGTCCGGCAGCGTGGAGCAAGTTTCGCCGGGCCGCTGGCAATTGCAAGTCGAAGCCCAGCCGTGGCGCAGCGGCGTGACGTTGCAGGCCGCGGGGACAGTGATGGTTCGAGGCGATGTTGCGGGAACCTCGGCGCGCCTGCAGCCCGCTGAGATCCAGGTACATTGGGGCAAAGCTTCTCTCGCGGATGTGCTGCGCTTGTTGCGCGGGCAGGACTATGGGGTGCGCGGCACCTTTTCGTTGGATGGATCGGCAAAAAGCGCCGGAGCAGTCCACCCTCAACCTGGTGAATGGACCTTTGCCTTACAGGCGCGCGCTAGCCAGATTCACCGCTGGGATCTGAGTGAACGCCTGGATAATCCGGCTGCCAATGTGAACCTGGAAGGCCGCTGGAACGCGGGCCTGCGCATCGTCTCCGCGGAGCGGTTGATCGTCGAAACCGCCAAATCGAATTTGCGGGGTAGCGCTCGCTTCGCAGCAAATGCGGCACCCGCTTGGGAAGTCCGCCTGGATTCGGCGGGAATCCAAGCGGCTGACCTGCTGGCTTGGTATCGCGCGTTTGATCCCAACGTGAACAATGCGATTGTAGCCGAGCAATACTTTACCGGAGCGGTTGTGCTGCGTGGATGGCCGCTGGAGATTGGGGAAGCAGCTTTCTCCAGCGCCGGTGGGGAAGTGCGCGTCCCAGGCCTGGACGCTCCTGTGCGAGTTGGTGCGTTTCAAGGCGGCCGCCAGCGAACGAGTTTGATTACCGCACCAATTCGCATTTCCTACGCGGCGCCGGAGCGCCCTGAATCGACAGCGCTTCTGGCGGTAACGACGAAGCGGCGAAGCGCCGGGGAGAGCAAGAGCGAAGTGAGTGTCAGCTTTATGCATGATTTCAGCGGACGCGTGGGAAGTGTGAGTATGGATGGCCGGACAGAAAATGCCGAGGCTGTGCTTAAGGTAATGGCTGCCCTGGGGCGGCCGATAAATCACGGCTGGGAGTTGGCCGGACCGGTGTCGGCCGCGTTGAACTATCAATGGGACGATGCGGCCGTGACCAAAAGTTGGACAGGTCATCTGGATGTTAATAAAGGAAGGCTGCAGGTTGCCGGGCTCAATCAGCCATTGCAACTGAATAAGGGGAGGCTGGACTGGAAGGACGGCTTGCGCATCGCCAGCGTGACGGGTGTGGAGGCGTTCGGGGCGACATGGTCCGGGCGGGTGACGGAAGCCGAAGTTGCGGACTCCGACGGCAGTTCAAAATGGAATTTTCAGCTTCGTGCTGATCATGTTGACGCTGCCGATCTCGATCGTTGGATGGGGCCGCGCGCCAGGCCCGGCTGGCTGCAACGCCTGCTTCCTTCTTTACTCGGAAGTGCCGAAAACAATGCGGCTAGTGAGCTGCTCCGGCGGGTGAACGCCGAAGGCGACTTGAGCTTCGACGAATTTACGTTGGAGGGGATCAAACTGGATCAAGTGCGCGCGAGCGGCGCTTTGCACGATTTGCACTTGGAGTTGCATCAAGCGGAAGGTCGCTGCGCCGGAGGAACGTTGCATGCCAAGCTGCGGGCTGTATTCCTGCCGCGCCCAACTTACGACGTGACCGCAGAGCTGGAACACGTTGATCTGCGGCAAGTTCCAACGCCTAACAATTTGATGGAACGCTTCACGGGACTCGCGTCTGGAATAGTGCATCTCACTACGCAAGGAGTTGGCCGAGACGAACTGCTGCAGCACCTGGCGGGAAAAGGCGATCTGAAATTGCGCGACGTCGAATTCCGCGGCTGGGATGTGAACGCAAGCATGGCTGAGGGCGCGCCGCGCGAGGGCGCGTCACGATGGGCCTCAGGGGAAGGCACTTTTCTGGTGCGTGATCGGGGCATCATTTTTCCCGGGTTGCGCCTGGAAGGTTCGGAAATGACCTTGCTCAAGGGGACGATGAGCTTTGCACAGGTTTCCGATCTGACCTTGAAAACGTTGATTGATGAGCAAACTGGGGATAGCCTTCCGGAGCAAGGTTATGTCTTGAAGATTTCGGGACCGCTGGATGTGCCAAAGATTTCGATTGAACGGCTCGTAGCGCGCCGCCCGGCGGATTAAGCGGATTCCGTAAATTCGGTCGGAACAAGAGGTCGAGAAAAGTGAAAAAATGTTTCGTGCTCGTGCTGGCGGTGGCATGTTTAACGCAGTGCGCTTGGGCGCAGAAAAGCTTCACTCTGGAAGACCTCATGAGCGCGCCGTTCCCCGAAAATCTAACCGCAGCCCAGACCGCCAATCGCCTTGCTTGGACGCTCAACCAGGAAGGCGAGCGTAATATATGGGTCGCGGAAGGACCGTCCTTCAGCGCACGCCGGCTGACCGCGTACCTGGAGGACGATGGCCAGCCCATCTCCGAATTGAATTTCTCGGCGGCCGGCAACGCGATCGTCTATGTTCGAGGCGAGGGCAAGAATGCCTCCGGGCAATTCCCCAATCCGACCAGCAATCCCGCAGGAACGGAGCAAACGGTGTGGAGCATCGCCTGGAGCGCCGGCGAGCCCAGGAGGGTAGACGGCGGCGATTCACCGAAAATTTCCGCAAAAGGAGTCATTGCCTATGTTCGCGATGGGCAAATCTGGATAGCTCCTTTGGACGGCGCTGAGAAACCGAAGCAATTGATCGTCCGCGGGCAAAATCATTCCGAAGAATGGTCGCCGGACGGCTCGCAATTGGTCTTTGTCTCCGCACGAACCGATCATAGCTTTATCGCCGTCTACGACGCCGTCGCAAAATCGCTGCATTTTGTTGCTCCCAGTGTGGATACAGATAGCGATCCGGTGTGGTCACTGGACGGAAAACACATTGCGTTTGTGCGCAGACCCGCCGAGCCCCGCGACACGCCTGCGGGCTATTTCCTGCAGCCAGACAAGCCTCACCCGTGGGCGATTTGGACTGCGGAGGCGGAAGGAAATGCGCGAGAGATTTGGCACAGCAGCGCATCGCCCGATGGTTCCTATCCGTTCATGGCCAAAGATACCGGCGGAGGAGTGATTCGCTGGGCCGCGGACAATCACCTATTGATCGCCTCCGAACAGGATGGCTGGCAGCATCTTTATGCGCTTTCCGCTGATGGCGGCACCCCGCGGTTGCTCACTCCCGGAAATTGCGAGGTTGAGCAATGGTCCCTCACGCCTGACAAAAAGACTGTACTGTTTAACTCCAATTGCGGCGACATCGACCGCCGGCACATTTGGCGTGTCGGCCTCGACAAAGATGAGCCGCAACCTGTCACGATCACTAAAGGGGTTGCGAACCCAGGCATTGAGTGGAGTCCCGTTGCACTAAGCGACGGGAAGACCCTGGTCTATCTCGCTTCCGGTCCTCGACTGCCTGGCCAAACGTTTTGGAGTAAGTTGGACGAGCCGGGGAACGCTAAGATCCTTGGCCCGGATTCGTGGTCCCATAATCCTCTGACTGACGCGCTAGTGGCCCCGCAGCAGGTGATTTTCAAAGCGGCAGACGGGCTGGAAATTCATGGGCAGCTTTTTCTCCCACCGAACGCGAATGCTAAGGAAAAGAAACCAGCGATTGTCTTCATGCATGGCGGACCCATCCGGCAAATGCTGCTCGGCTGGCACTACATGTATTACTACGCGAATTCGTACGCGATGAACGAGTATCTGGCGAGCCGCGGCTACATCGTGCTCTCGGTGAACTATCGCAGCGGCATCGGCTACGGCCGCTCGTTCCGCGAAGCCCCCGGGCGCGCAGGACGTGGCGCCAGCGAATACAAGGACATCGTTGCCTCTGGCAAGTATCTGCAAGGGCGCGCCGATGTGGACCCGTCACGCATTGGGTTGTGGGGCGGAAGTTATGGTGGCTACCTCACCGCCCTTGGTCTTGCGCGTAATTCCGATATTTTCGCCGCCGGCGTGGATTTCCACGGCGTCCACGATTGGCCCACGGATAATTGGGACGGCAAGAACATTTCTCCGGAGCTGACCAAACTGGCCCATGAGTCTTCGCCGGTCACCTCCGTAGAAACATGGAAGTCTCCTGTGCTCTTTATCCACGGAGACGATGACCGCAACGTCTACTTTGCGCAAACCGTAGACCTGGTGGCCCGCTTGCGTGCCCGCGGCGTAGCGATTGAGCAACTTGTTTTCCCGGACGACGTCCACGATTTTCTGCTGCACCGCAACTGGCTCGCCGGATATCATGCCACCAGCGATTTCTTTGATCGTCGCCTGAAAGCGCGTAGCGATGGCAGCGGCGGGCCAGCAAAAACCAAATGATCTCTGCCGGCGTCGCTCAATGATGCGGTTTCGCGATCTATTCGGTCGGGCGAAGCACCCTATCTCGGTTTGCGCCGCAATCGTTTTGCTCGTAGCTTCTGTTTGCGCGCCGAAAGAACAGCGTGCGAGCGTCAACATGTTTCCACGATTGCGAGCTGGCCAAACCTTGGCCTATCAGGTCAGCTATCACAGCGAAAAAAAAATCAAGACACAGAGTTCGGTGATCGTTGCTACACCTGACGACTCCGCAAAAATTGAGGTAAACGCGCTTTTGCGCCTCGAAGTCCTCAGTGTTCAGGCGCAGGGCGATCGAGCCATCATTCACGCGCGAACAAAGTTCGAAGTCCTCAACTCCGACTCCCATTTAAATGTTCCGCAGATTGAGCTGCCCTCTCAGGTACAAAGGGAAGATCCTAAGGGGAAACTCGTTGAGTTTACGATTCTTTCGAATGGACAGCTCGATCAGGTGACCGGCCTCGACGGACTATTTCCCGAGCAGCAGCAAGCCTGGCAAGAGTGGGCCTCGCGCTTTCTGCTGGCCGCCGATTCGCGCACGCCGGGCGTCCGTGTCGCTCAGAAATGGAATTCGGTAGAAGCGGAAAGGTCCCCGGCTCCCATAGCAGGCCTTCGCTGGAGACGCGAGTCTACCTACGTACGGGATGAACCTTGCCGCGCCGTGCAGCTGACCGTACAGGGCGGCGTTGCTCCATCCGATGCGGAATCGGAAACCTGCGCGGTGATTCTCACTAACGCCACTCTCCATCAGGATTCCAATCCAACAAATGCCACTCCTGAGGACTTTAAGCTCCACGAATTGCGTACCACCGGTACAGCTCGCGGCGCCAATCGCATCATCACCTACATTTCGTTGAAATCCGGTCTTCTCGTTCGGGCCACCGAGGAATCCACCCAGGAAATGGATGTTACGGTGGCAAAAACGGATGGCTCGAATCGTGTTCGCTACGGCGTCAATGCTAGGAGTCACTCGGAAGTTGTCCTCGTGGTGCAGACTCCGCTCAATTCACAGAACTCTCCTTAATTTTCGGTTTCTGGACCGACGTTCTCCCTCGATCAAGTCAGGTCGTCCTGCCGCTTGCGGCCAGGAGTATAATGAAAGTTTCGGCTGGCCCCAGCGGGCCGCCAGGAGACTCTCCCGTGCAATTTCGATTGCGCAGCACTTACCAACCTCGCGGCGACCAGCCCGCGGCCATCGAGCAACTCGTCCGCGGCGTGGAGGCCGGCGAGAAGCACCAGGTGCTGCTGGGCGTCACCGGTTCGGGCAAGACGTTCACCATGGCCAAAGTGATCGAAGCCGTAAATCGCCCGGCATTGGTTCTGGCGCACAACAAAACCTTGGCCGCTCAGCTCTACCATGAGTTCAAGAGTTTTTTCCCGGAGAACGCGGTCGAATATTTTGTCAGCTACTATGATTTTTATCAGCCAGAAGCCTACGTCCCCTCCGCTGACGTGTATATCGAGAAAGAGGCAACCATTAACGACGAGCTCGACAAGCTGCGTATGAGCGCCACTCGCTCGCTCTTTGAACGTCGCGACGTGGTCATCGTTGCGTCCGTCTCTTGCATCTACGGCCTGGGCTCGCCGGAAGCTTATTACGGCATGTTGGTCATGCTCGAAAAAGGCCAGCACACCTCACGAGAAGCACTACTGCGCCGTTTCGTCGATATTCAGTACGATCGTTCTGAAGACTTGCGTCGCGGAACGTTTCGCGTTCGCGGCGACATGATCGAGATTTATCCGACCTACGAAGACAACGGGTATCGGATCGAGATGTGGGGCGAGCAAATCGACGCGTTGCGCCAGATCGACCCACTCACCGGGGAAGTTCGGGCCGGGCAGGAAGACTTGACCCGCGTGCCCATCTATCCCAAGACACACTACGTGATGCCAACCGAACAGCGCGAGCGCGCCATTGTCACCATCTACGAAGAGCTCGAATGGTGGAAAAAAGAACTGGAGCGCGCTGGAAAATTTGTCGAGGCGCAACGCCTGACCCAGCGCACTCTTTTTGACATCGAGATGATGCGTACCATTGGCTATTGCCATGGCGTCGAAAACTATTCACGCCATCTAAGCGGTCGGCTGCCCGGCGAAGCTCCTCCCACATTGCTGGACTACGTCCCGCAGGATTATTTGCTCTTTGTCGATGAATCCCATCAAACGATTCCGCAAGTCCGCGGCATGCACGCCGGCGATCGTTCTCGCAAAGAGACTCTGGTGAACTACGGCTTTCGCATGCCTTCTGCACTTGACAATCGTCCACTCACCTTCGAAGAGTTCGAGCATCGGGTGAATCAGGCGCTCTATGTCTCGGCGACTCCCGGTCCCTATGAGTTGACGAAGTCGGGCGGCGGTTTCGTTGAGCAGGTGATTCGTCCAACTGGCCTGGTTGACCCGGAGGTCGAGATCCGCCCCGTGAAGGGTCAGGTTGACGACCTGCTCGAGGAAATTCGCGTCCGTGCCGAGCGCAACGAGCGCGTGCTTGTTACCACTTTGACCAAGCGCATGGCGGAAGATCTCTCCGAATATTTCACGGAAATCGGCGTGCGCTGTCGTTATCTCCACTCCGAAGTCGAAACGCTGGACCGCATCAAAATCCTTCGCGACCTTCGCCGAGGCGAATTCGACGTCCTGATCGGCATCAATCTTCTTCGCGAAGGGCTGGATCTTCCCGAAGTGTCATTGGTCGCAATCTTGGACGCCGACAAGGAAGGCTATTTGCGCAGCGCCACGTCGCTCATCCAAACCATGGGCCGCTGTGCGCGCCACATATCCGGTCGCGCCATTCTTTATGCGGACACGCGTACTGGTTCCATGAATCAAGCCATCAGCGAGACCAACCGGCGTCGCGACAAGCAGCTTGCGTACAACAGGGAAAACAACATCACGCCCGAATCTATCGTCAAGTCCGTCGATATGGAGCTGGCGCGCATCGTCGAAGCCGACTATGTGACGATACCCATTGACGAGGTCGCGCTGGATACCGCCACCGCCAACGTGAAGAGTGAGCAGCAGCTCGCCGAATTGTTGAAGCAGCTCGAAGGGCAAATGCGCGAAGCGGCTAAGAAATTTGAGTTTGAGAAAGCCGCGCAGCTTCGCGACCGCATTCGCAGCCTGAAACAGCGCGACCTCTCGGGAATGTATTCCACGGAAAAGGCGTCCGCCGCTTCGTGACACCACGCGAGGGTTCGGAGCGTCACACCACGCCGCGTTTGAGTTCCTTTAGCGGATAAAAGGTGCCGCGCCACGTTACACCACCCTGCCACAAGGTCACCGCCGTCGAACGCAGTAGCATGTAGCAGAACAGCACCGCGCCGATGGGATGCGTCAGCGCATACAACGGCGAGACACGCATAACAATATCGACGCCGATGTGAAAACCAACAGCAATCGTCACCGCAATCGCTGCAAATATTCGAATCCAGCCGTTGGCAGCAAAAACTGCAATAAACGGCGCCACGTTCGACAAAAACACGGCCACCGCCGAAAGAATTGCCACCGTCAGGTTGTAGCCCGCGCTTGCAAAGAAATTCTTGGTAACACCGCGCACGATATTTCCCGCACCGGCGTGCCATCGCACCACCACCCCATCCGCCGCCAGGCCCGCGCAACTTCGGAATCCCGCTTGCTTCACAATCTTCCCGAGCTTAATGTCGTCGACCACTTCCATCGCCAGCCGCCGGTGTGTACCCGCCACCTCATAGGCGGCGCGCTTGACCATCTGAAACGCGCCGACCCCGACATAGGCCGGGGAACGCGGATTGCTCACGCGATACGGATCGGTCGCCAAATGAAATGCCATTCCAAAGAATGTAAGCAGCGTCGTTTCCCAAAATCCATGCATCTCCACATCACCGAACAAAGTCAAGTGATCAACCGCCAGCTCCTTGACAAGCCTGGCCGCGCGCCGCAGCACATCCGGCGCAAACCGCACGTCCGCATCCGTGAACAGCAGCCATTCTCCCGTCGAGACCTCGTAGGCCCCCTGCAGCGCATGTGGCTTTCCCAGCCAGCCAGTCGGCAATTCTCTTATATGCAACACACGAAGCCGCGGATGCGCGCGCGCGAACTCCTCCAGAATTGTTCCCGTGGAATCGCGCGACCGGTCGTCAACTGCGATGATCTCAAGGTTGGGATAGTCGAGCGCCGCAAGAGTGGCCAGCGCTGCCGGCAGCTTTTCCTGCTCATCCCTCGCGGCAAAAATCAGCGATATCCGCGGGCACTCCGCATCCCCGGCAGGTGCAAAATTCTTGATCCACGGCAACCGCAATGCGCCGTAAGCCACCCGCAGTCCGTGAAAGGCCCAAAAGAAGGCGATGAGTCCGAACAGCCAGACTGCCGCGACGTGCTCGATTCTTGCCGCAGTAATTGGTATCAATCCCGGCCTCGCGGTATCCTAGCACGTGACGTATCGTTGTTCGAAACCAACATCCAGGTGAACGCACTTGAAGATTCCTATCGAAACCGCAACGCTGCCCAACGGACTGAAGGTGGTCGTTGCACCAGACACCACCGCTCCTGTGGTTACTGTAGGCGTTTACTACAAAATTGGCTTCCGTCTTGAACCGCAGGGCCGCAGCGGATTTGCTCACCTTTTCGAGCATATGATGTTTCAGGGCTCGGCCCATGCTCCTAAGATGCAGCACATCAAGCTCATCAATTCCAGTGGCGGCACGCTTAACGGTTCCACACATTATGATGTCACTAATTATTTTGAGTCCGTGCCGTCCAATGCCCTGGAACGCGTTCTGTGGCTCGAAGCCGATCGCATGCGCGCACTCAAAGTCGATGACGAAAATCTTCGAAATCAACGCGACGTCGTGAAGGAAGAAGTGCGCGTCAATGTTCTGAACCAGCCCTACGGCGGATTTCCCTGGCTCGATCTTCCTCCCATCGCCTTTCGCAACTGGGCCAACGCACACAATTTTTACGGCGACTTCGCCGACCTCGATGCTGCCAGTCTCGCCGATGTGCAGTCCTTCTTCAAGACTTACTACGCCCCCAACAATGCCGTACTTCTGATTTTAGGCGACGTGAAGCCCGATGAGGGAGTCTCGCTGGCCAAGAAATACTTCGATGATATTCCTGCCGGCGCCACACCTCCATTTGCGGATCCGCGCGAACCCGAGCAAACCGAAGAACGGCGCGGCCAAGTCGAGGAAAAATTCGGCACTTTGCCCGCAATGGCTATCGGTTATACAGTCCCGCCACGCCGCACCAAAGAGTGGTACGCCATGACCTTGCTTGACCAGGCCCTGCACGGCGGTCGCGCCGGACGCATGTATCGCCACCTCGTCCTCGAAAAACAATTCGCCGTCGAAGTCGACGGTGGGATCGATGACGTTTTCGGCTACAACGGACCAACGCAAGTGGTCACCAAGATCCTGCATAAGCCCGAATATTCCAGCGACGCCACGCTGGATGAATTTGATTCGGTCGTTCGCGAGGTCCAGCAAAATGGAATCTCGCAAGACGAGCTGGACCAGCTCAAGGTCAAATTCCGTTCGGACTATTATTCGACACTGGAGGGCGGTCGCGGCGGGATGCCTCGGTACGGACTCATGCATCTGCTTGCCTGCTTCTCGCTCTTTGACAATGAGCCTCAGCTCGTCAATACCATTCTCGACGGCTTCCTCGCGGTACGGCGTGAGGACATCCAGGGCGTTGCGAAAAAATATTTAAGAACTGACAAACGCGCAATTGTTTTTCGCCTTCCGGCCAACACTAGCGTTCCTGTGCAGACGGGCGCAAAGGAGGCTGCGTAATGGCCACTCGAGCCGTCGCCGAAATTGCCACCTCTGTACCGCCTCTTTCCGCCGAGCGTCAGGTCACCTGGCCCGCGCGCACGAAAACGCGCCTGGCCAACGGGCTTGAAGTCGTCCTCGCCGAGTCCCACACCGTTCCCAAATTTCACGGGGAACTCTTCTTGCGCGCGGGCAATGCCGCGGCAATTCATCGCGGACCAGGACTGGCCGAAATGACCGCCACCGTTGTGCGCACCGGAACGTCGAGACGTGCAAGCCGTGAAATCGAAGAGGATCTGCGCAGGCTAGGCGCCGATCTCTCCTCCCACGCCGGAGCCGACAACAGCGCGGTCTCCTTCGCCGGTCTCTCTGAGCTTGCCGAGCCACTCCTGCAACTGGTGAACGAGCTCGCACGCGAAGCCGCTTTTCCGGAGGCTGAATTTGAACGCGAGCGCCGTCAGAAACTCGAAGAAGTAAAGTTAGATCGTACGCAGCCTGGTTTCCTTGCCGGTGAGCGCCTCCGAAAAGTTCTGTTCGGTGCGCACCCCTACGCACAAGTTGCGCCCACCGAACAGCAAGTCGCTTCCTACAAGCGCGACGATCTGCTTTCCATTTACGGTGATTTTTACACTCCGCAAAACGCTTTGCTTTTAATGGTCGGAGATTTCGACTCCGCCGCCATGCTCGGAACAATCGAGAAAGTTTTCGGTTCATGGAGCGGTGACAGGCCCGCAATCCCGCCGGCTCCAGAACCGCCTAAACCTCATGGCCGCCGCGTTCATCTGGTGCACGTGCCTGGCGCAGTGCAAACGCAGATTCTCGTCGGCTGCCACGCCATCACCCGCAAGCATCCCGATTGGATAAAGCTCGGTCTGACCAACAGCCTCTACGGCGGTGCCTTCAATTCGCGCCTGGTGATGAACATACGCGAAGACAAGGGTTACACGTACAGTCCTCGCAGCGGTGTCAACCCACTGCGCCAGTACGGCTACTTCTCAGTTTCCGCCGCCGTCCGCAACGATGTCGTCGCCGCTTCCCTTACAGAAATCTTTTACGAGATGGATAAAGTCCGCGCTCTTCCGGTTCCTGAGCCGGAGTTGGACGACGCTCGTAACTATGTCAGTGGCGTTTTTTCGTTGGGCCTGGCCACGCAAGATGGCCTGCTTTCGCAACTCGCCACCGTCGCGCTCAACGATCTCGCGGACGATTACCTCGAAACCTATCGCGAAAAAGTTCGCGCCCTCACGCCGGCAGACTTGCTGGCAACGGCGCGCAAGTATTTCGATTCCGCGAACATGCAAATAGTAGTAGTCGGGGACCGCACGCAAATCGAGCCGCAAGCTGCTCTATTCGGCGACCTCGACGTCTACGACGCGCACGGCAAACGCCTGGCTTAGATTGTTATTTACTTAGCAAACTACCTCTGCTAGTATCCGTGCGCTATGCGGCGTCGCCAATCAATCCCGCGGTTTGTCTTTGGCCTTCTGGCATTTTGCCTGGTCTTGCAAAGTGTTTCGGGCGCAACCAAGAAACCACCGCTCAAGCCAATTAACATCAACACCGCGAACTCAGAGGAGCTCCAGCAAGTCCCCGGGATCGGTCCGGCAACCGCCGACAAAATCCTGCAAATGCGAAAGTCCTACGGCGCCTTTAAGAGTGTCGATGACCTGCTTTCCATCCGCGGTATCGGCAAAAAACGCCTGGAAAAAATGCGCAAATACCTGACGGTCAGCAAATCTGCATCGCTGAATAAACCCGCGTGCCCTGGCTGCGCCAAGCCCGCAGCGTCGCAGCCGAAAACACCGCCGCCTGCTCCACCGACAGAGTCAGAAGACCCATCGCCCAGCTGAGTCTCCGCGTTAGATTTATGTTTCGAAAGTCTGGTGAGTCTCTCGCCGCGATTCAATTCGCAGCGGTACTTGGTCGGCTATACAAATCCCGTAACCTTCGAGCGCCACGACTTTCTTCGGGTGATTGGTCAGCACTCGGATATCCCTTAGTCCCAGGTCAATTAGAATCTGCGCTCCAATTCCGCTTTCGTGCTGCACCATCCGTTGCCGCGCCGGCTCGCGGTCGAGTTGCCCGCGAGAGTGCAGGTGAATCTGCGGCAGCGCCCCCGGCTCATCCGTTTGTTCGATGCCGAACCCCCGCCCGGTGTGATGTAGATACAGGAAAACGCCGCGGTCCTCTTTCGCAATGGCGTCCAGCGAGCGCGCAACCAGCTCCGAGCAGTCGCAGGAAATTGACCCAAAAACGTCGCCCGTCAAGCAATGCGAGTGCACCCGCACCAGTGGCGCCCCTCCCTTTCCGAGATCGCCACGCACCAGCGCCACGTGCTGGTCATGGTCCACGTCGCTCGAATAAGCAATCATTCGAAAATCGCCGTATCGCGTCGGCAGCACTGCTTCCGCCACCCGCCGCACATAACGTTCATGTTGCATCCGGTAGCGGATCAGATCCGCGACGGTCAGCATTTTCAAATTGTGTTGCTTGCAGAACTCTACCAACTGCGGCACCCGCGACATCGTGCCGTCCTCATTCATGATTTCGCAAATCACGCCTGCGGGAGTCAGCCCCGCAATACGCGCCAAATCAACGCTAGCCTCGGTTTGCCCCGCACGCACCAACACTCCGCCATTTCGCGCACGCAGCGGGAAAATATGTCCGGGCCGCGCCAAATCCTGCGGCTTCGTCTTGGGGTCCACTGCCGTCAGAATCGTGATGGCGCGATCGGAAGCGCTGATGCCGGTGGTAACCCCCAGCCGGCCATCTATGGCTTCGCAAAATGCGGTCCCATGCACGGAAGTGTTGATCGGCGACATCAGCGGCAGGTGCAGCTCGTCGCAGCGTTCTTCCGTCAGCGGCAAGCAAATCAGCCCGCGCGCATACTTGGCCATGAAGTTGATGGCCTCCGGCGTAATTTTCTCCGCCGCCATCGCCAGATCGCCTTCGTTTTCGCGGTCTTCATCATCGATAAGGACAACCATCCGCCCTTGCCGAATATCCTCTACGGCCTCTTCGACCGTCGCAAAGTCAGCTCGCATTTCTCTCATATTAGCGAATATACCATTAGTCCGCCTGGTATGCAGGGAGGCCAGCTCGCATCGCTGAGATGCGAAGAGTGCGGATGGGGAAAACTCAAAAGTACGTTAGAATTGGAGTCTCGCATGTCGGGGCGTAGCGCAGCCTGGTAGCGCGCCTGCCTTGGGCGCAGGAGGCCTCCGGTTCGAATCCGGACGCCCCGACCACTTACTTCTTTATTACCAATGAACTGTCGCTGAAACGTCGTGCCCGGAAGGGACGAGCGGGGGCCAGGGCGGCGTCAGAACTGGAGCTTGAGGGCGAGCTGGATGGAGCGGGGGCCGCCGATTTGGTAGAGGGAGTCGAAACCGCCATTGGCTCCGCCGGAACCGAGACTGCTGGCGAGGGTTTGCGTGGAATGGCCAAAGAGCGGGCTGGCCAGGTCGTTGTTGGGAGGGCCGAAGTTCGGATGGTTGAAGATGTTGAAGAATTCGCCGCGGAACTGCAGGCGCAACTGCTCGGTGAAATGAAATTGGCGCTGGAAGGCCACGTCGGCCTGCGCGGCATTGAAGGCGCGGAGGACGTTGCGCCCGAAATTGCCCTGGGTGCCGGGCGCCGCAGGAGCGAACGCGGCTTCGTTGAAGATTTTGCCGCCGGGATACTGCGAGCCGTAGAGCACCTGGGGCACTCGGGGCACGACGTTGGGCCGATACCTCAGGGCTGTCCCTGCCGCAAACGAGTATCCACCAACTACGTCAACGGGCGGAGACGATCGAGCCAGGATGAAGGTGTCCACGGACCATCCCCCCAAGGTGGCCTCCGCGAATTTGTTCCATTTCGCCGAGGGTAAATCATAGGTGACACCAGCCGTGAACGAGTGGCGGATATCAAAATCGGAGTCTCCCTTGTCCACATTCGGATAAGTGCGTGTGCTCGGCGTGTTCAGGTAATTTGCGAAAGCGTCGGTCGAGGAAATGTCCGTCGAATGGGAGAGAGTGTAGGAGCCGAGAGCCTGCAATCCTCGCGACAAGCGGCGCACGAATTTGAGTTGCAGCGCGCCGTAATACGAGGAAGCCGTGTTGCTGGTCAGGTCGACAAACTGAAAATTCGGATTCGGGTTATATATAAACGCCGACCGGAGCAGGTCGTGCCCGTCCGCGCCGATGTACGTTATGGAAATGCTCTGTGGGAGCAACCTTAGTCGACTGAAGTCGAACGCTGACTAGGGGTGGGAGTGTTTGCGATCCATCGACAGTCGCGGCGCTCCTCTCGCGCTTGGACGCTAAAGCCCCGCTAATGAATGTGCGAAACAGAGGATTTCTCGGTCGACAAGACTTGGCTTGCTCGCCTTGCTCAGCAAACGCCTGCGACCGAACCGAAAATCCCACTGGACCTTTCCGAAAAACTCGCCGGTCAGGAAAAAGAGATGATCGAGGCTGCCTTGCGAGGGAGCGCAGGGCGGGTCTTCGGACCTACCGGCGCGGCCACCAAACTCGGCATAGCTCGATCTACCCTGGAGTCCAAGATTCGATCACTGAAGATCAATAAGAACAGTTTCTAACGCTTCGCTGAAACGATACCTCGCCGATCTTGTTTCGAGTCGGTTCAATCAGGACCAATTAGAACGGCGCTATGAGAATTGTGCGGAGTTCTTCGGGTGCCCGAGGGATGCTGACGAATACTCACTATCACCGTGGTTGGTTTCGATTTGCCGACCCTTCGTCCAGAACTTCCGGTTCCGAAAAGCCGGTTTCTGTTCACAACGTCGAGCGTTGTTGCTGAGCGGGAGGTGAGCCTTGGTATGCCTCTTGTTTTCAACGGGGCTAGACGATTTGAAGTTATCTTCACCATTTTCACAAAGGTTTGAAATTGGCTCAAAGCGGCCGAAATTGGTAGCAAGATTAGTAGCAAAATATCTCCGGCAAAAGGCCTAGGCTGCCCTCTCGAGATACGAGTGTCAGCTTCGACATTGCGTTATTTGAAGACAAAACGAAACAAGCTCGGGGCACATCTTGAGCGGATTCTGACACTGCGCTCCTAGGAAACGTCCGCGTTGCCAACACCGAAAGGTCTGACTCCCAAGTCACCAACACTTTTGTATTTATGACTAAAGAACATGCCGAAATCCGTGGGCGCCTTCTTAATTGAGTTCAGAAGGCCCGCCGTCAAAGCCCGGACAGTTGAGTGAACGTGTTGACAGCCGTTCTGCAGCTCGAACCCTCTCGGCAAATTTAACGCGCCCGTTTTCAGCGACCTAAGCCAACAACATCTGTGGCTGACAGGATGCTTTTGGTCGGGCATTCGCAAAGGAATGAGGATTTAAAGAGCCAAAGAAAGGTAGCGGCATGACGAAAAGTGTGGCGGACCTGTTGGTGGATGTTCTTGCGGAAGCTGGCGTCCGGAGAATCTACGGCGTTGTTGGCGACTCGCTAAACGGCATCACGGACTCGATACGCATAAAAAAGAACATTGATTGGGTACACGTGAGGCATGAAGAGGTGGGGGCTTTTGCTGCGGGAGCCGAGGCACATCTCACGGGGGCTTTGGCAGTGTGTGCCGGGAGCTGCGGGCCTGGGAACATGCATTTGATCAATGGCCTTTACGATTGTCACCGTAACCGTGTTCCAGTACTAGCTATTGCCGCACATATTCCGAGCCGGGAGATTGGCAGCGGATACTTCCAGGAGACTGACCCGAAACATATCTTCGCGCAATGCAGCGACTACTGCGAACTCGTCTCCGAGCCCGAACAGATGCCTCGCATCCTGGAAACCGCCATTCAGACGGCAATCTCCAAGCGTGGCGTCGCCGTGATTGTGTTGCCGGGGGACGTAGCTTTGAAAGATGCTGTCCAGGGGCCGCGTGTACGTTTCCACGAACAGAAATCCAGCGTTTGCCCATCGGATGAAGAACTCAACATTCTTGCCGAACTTCTGAATCGATCGGAAAAGATCACCATCCTGGGCGGCGCGGGTTGTGCCGGAGCCCATGCGGAGCTGATGGAGGTTGCCGGCAAGCTCCAGGCTCCCATCGTGCATGCCTATCGCGGCAAAGAATTCATCGAGTACGACAACCCCTTTGACGTGGGCATGACAGGACTGCTCGGATTCTCTTCCGGCTATTACGCCATGATGAATTGCGAAGTCTTGTTATTGCTCGGAACGGACTTTCCATACCGCGATTTCTATCCCCAAAACGCGACCATCGTGCAGATCGACGTTCGCGGCGAGCACCTAGGACGCCGGAGCAAGCTGGACTTTGGCTTCGTCGGAGACACGAAGACCACTCTGCGAGCCCTGCTTCCAAAGCTGAAGCAGAACCAATATCAACAGCACTTGAGAGATTCGGTGGAACACTATCGGAAAACACGCAAAGATCTAGATGACCTAGCAACCGGCAACTCCAACAAAACTCCAATCCATCCGCAATATGTTGCGCGGGTGATTGACAAACTGGCAGCCGACGACGCGGTTTTTACTTGTGACGTAGGTACGCCCGTAATTTGGGCCGCGCGCTATCTGACGATGAACGGGAAACGGCGTCTTCTTGGGTCCTTCAATCATGGCTCGATGGCCAACGCGATGCCTCAGGCTATCGGAGCGCAGGCTGCCTATCGCGGTCGCCAGGTCATTTCGTTCTCGGGCGATGGCGGTTTTTCGATGCTCATGGGGGATGTCATTACCCTGAAACATCAAAACTTGCCCGTGAAGGTGATCATCTTCAAGAACCAAGCACTGACCTTTGTGGAACTGGAGCAGAAGGCCTCCGGTTTCCTTGAGTTTGGAACTGACCTAGGGAGCCCAGATTTCGCAAAGATCGCGGAAGGCTCGGGGCTTCTGGGATTGACAGCAAGGACGCCGGACCAGGTCGAGCCGATGATTGCGCAAGCTCTGAAGCACGACGGTCCCGCCGTGGTTGAGGTGTTCGTCTCGCGTCAGGAACTCTCGATGCCTCCAACAATCACACTGGAGCAAGCCAAGGGCTTCTCCTTGTTTATGCTAAAGGCGGTTCTCAACGGACGCGGCGACGAAATCATCGATCTCGCTAAGGTCAACCTCCTTCGCTAGTGAGCGGAAAAAGCGGGTCTTCGAATGACGACAAAGCCAATCGCAGCACCTCTCACTGTCGATGCGACCAGCGGATGGCGAATTCGCGCCTACCAAGTTGCCTGGGGACTCGCCCTGTGCTTCTACTTTCTTGAGTATGCCTCCAGGTCGGCACCCGCCGTTATGATCGAGCATCTCGCAACCGCATTTGGCACCAGTGCGATTGGCGTCAGCGCTATCCTCGGAACCTATTACTACACTTATTCAACCACCAGCCTGATCGCTGGCGCCGCACTAGATCGCGTAGGTGCGAAAAAAGCCGTGCCAATTGGCATTTTTATTTTGGCCATTGGCTGCCTGCTGTTTAGCATCCCGACCGCCTCAGCCGGATACGCGGGAAGGCTGCTTCAAGGCGCGGGTTCGGCCTTTGCTTTCACTGGCGCGGTTTATCTTGCCGCCCACGGTTTCTCCGCCCGCTGGCTCGCCACGGCAATCGGCGTAACGCAATGTCTCGGCATGCTCGGAGGCTCCGCGGGACAATTCGTGGTGGGCCCTTGGCTCGAACACGGCGTCGGATGGCAGACCATCTGGCATTGGCTTGGCATCGCCAGCGTCGTAGTCGGCGTACTCCTTTTTGTGATTGCTCCTTCGGAAACCCGCCCGCAGACCGCCCGTTCCGGCTGGTCGTCCGTGTTGCGTCCTTACGCGATTGTATTTCGCAACCCGCAATCGTATCTATGCGGCGTGGTGGCAGGACTTCTCTTTGTACCCACTACTATCGGCGACATGACTTGGGGCGTGGCTTTCTTTCAAAGAGATCGGATGTTCAGTTTCCACGACGCGGTGGTCACCGGTTCTCTGGTTCCGCTGGGTTGGGTCATTGGTTGTCCGCTGCTGGGCTGGCTCGCGGATTTTGTAGGCCGTCGCAAGCCTGTACTCATCGGAGGCGCCGTCGCCATGTTGTTGTCCGCAGCGGTGATCACCTTCAGCACAGGCCACGAGGCTGCGGCAATAGGCTGCTTCATATTTGGCATCGCCTCGGGCGCCGCGATGATTCCGTACACAATCGTCAAGGAAGTGAATCCGGACGAGGTCAAAGGGAGCGCGACAGGGGGAATCAACTTTCTCACCTTCGGAGTGACGGCGCTGATTGGACCCATTTTCGCCGATTTACTCGGCAAGGGTTTCACTACCACGGAAAACCATGTCGCCCACTTTCGTGCCAACGGCGTCTTCTGGATGACGGGTATTGTCCTCGCCATCGTGCTCAGTATGTTTTTGCGCGAAACCGGCCATGCGCGGAAGAGTGCAGAGGCCGTCTAGAAATGAAGCCGATCCTCATCCTATTGGCCTGCTTTCTTCTACCGGGCGTTGTAAAGGCACAGACCAGCAGTGCAAATCCTGATTCCTCGGCGATCGACACCAACCTGGCCGCGGAGATCAAGGCTCTCCGCGAAGCTCTCTCGCAAACACAAAAGCAGATGGCTGCACAGCAGCGGGAAATTGAAACCTTGAAAGCGCAATCAAAGGACGGAGCGACGCGCACCGTTGCAAACGAGCCAGCGGCAAGTCCGGGCGAGATAGCCGCGGCCGATTCTGCGACATCCTCGGTCGAACCGTCGACAGAATTTGCGCGCGTCAATATCGAGCAGCAATCGGCCACTAAGCAACTTCAGGAACAAAGCAAACCAGAACAGGTGCCGCTGGGTTCTTTCAGAGTCGGCGACGCGATTCTGGAACTGGGGGGATTCGTCGATCTCGAGAATATTTTTCGGACGACTAACACTCAGAGCAACATCGCCACCAATCTCGGCGGCTTCCCATACAACAACACGCCACAAGGACGCGTCAGCGAATTCCGGACCACGGGGCAGTTCTCCCGCCTGAGCTTCAAGATCCAAGACCATTTTGCCGGCAACGACGTTATGGGCTTTGTGGAGGGCGACTTCAGCGGCAACGATAGCCCTGGCGTATACCAGAGCGTGAATCAGCATACCAATCGGCTGCGCCTCTACTTTATGGACCTAAGGCGAGGCAAGTGGGAAATTCTCGGCGGACAAACCTGGAGCTGGCTAACCCCCAACCGTGAGGGCATCGGACCCATACCTTCCGATTTGGCCATTACCTACAACGAGGATCAGAACCTTGGCGTCGGAGTTCCTTATACACGGGCTGCTGAATTCCGAGTGGCCTATCACTTAAACGAACACTGGGCATTCGGAGCAGGTATCGAGGATCCTAACCAATTCATCGGCGGTTTCGTCGCACTTCCGGCGGCGTTCACTTCCATTGGTTCGCAGTTTGACAATGGCGCGCAGGTTGGGGCGGCAAACTCCTTCCCGGACGTTCTATCCAAGGCTACCTACGACAATGTGTTCGCGCGCAGACGCTTTCACGCCGAAGTTACGGGCCTATTCACAGGCGCGCACGCTTCAGCTACTCCGTTGGGATCAACTTCCTTCAAAACTCATACGGCCGTGGGCGGTGGCGGTCAGATCGCCACCAACTACGAATTGCTGCGCGACAAACTCGTGTTCCTGGCCAACGTTTTTTGGAGTGACGGCGGCGCTCATTACCTCGTAGCAACAGGGCCGGAACTGGTCGTTCGCCCCAACGCTGCCGGTACTGACGTTAGCCTATCGATGGTGCATGCCGGAGCCGGCTCCGCTGGTCTCGAATGGAGAGCGACCCCGAAGCAAGCGTTCGCGATTTACTACGGAGCGGACTATTACGGACGGAACTCCTTTCCCGACACGACGAATGCGGCGCATCCCGGGACGATCATCGGGTATGGCGGTCCCGGCTCTCCGAATACCGACAACCGCGCCATTCAGCAGGTGACCTTCGATTGGCTGCAAACTTTCTGGAAGCGCCCCCGGTACGGAGCCCTACAGACTTATGTTCAGTATTCGTATTTGACTCGCGATCCCTGGTCTGTGGCTCCGGGTGAGCCCAAGAATGCGCATCTCAGCATGGTTTACGCAGGCTTCCGTTACGTTTTGCCGTCAAGTGCTGGCACCCTGCTACGCGTGCCCTATCCGAACTAGATACGAAGATCTGAGGACGTAGTCCAGTGGAAGACCGTGCATTGTGTTGGCGGCGCTGATTCTTAGGAGCGCGGGATCCATGCTAGGTCAGTCAAGACTCCGACCAAGCGTCGCGCGAACGGTAGTTCGTGCTGCGATCGCGCTCTTTCTTTCGCATGGCGCAACGCTCGCGCTCGCGCAGCGTGCACCTGTGTCACCTGACCATGCTTGGCATGGACTTGAGGAAGCAAGGATCGAGGCGGCCACGAGAAATTTCACCGAACCCCGATTCAACTTCGATCCGGCGAAGACCTACTCCTTGGCGGAGCTAGTCGATTTGGCAGAATCGCACAATCCAGAGACGCGTGTTGCATGGGAACGAGCCCGCTCGCAAGTAGCGGCTTGGGGTATCGCGCGCAGCGAACTCTATCCCACACTGGCGGCTGCGGCGCTCTCTGGGGTTGACCGCGGGCAAGTCTATGTGGGCAACCGTTTTTTCCGTCAAGCTATCGCCGACTTTCAGGTCGCGGTGAATCTGAATTACACCATTTTTGACTTCGGCGCGCGGGCCGGCCGAATCAACGCTGCGAAGGCTGAAGCCTTGGCAGCGAACTTCGCGTTCAATGACACGCACCGCGAAGTGATTTACCGAGTCGAGCAGGCCTACTACCAAGTCTTGAATGCCTCTGGCCAGGAAGAAGCCGCACGGGCGAATCTTTCGAACGCGCAGGCGGTGCAGCAAGCGGCCGAAGAGCGTCTGAACGATGGCTTAGCGACTCTCCCCGACGTGCTCGAAGCCCGGAGCGCAACTGCGCAGGCGGAATACGAACTGCAGGCAGTGCTCGGAGCCGAGGAGATTGCTCACGGAAACCTGGCAAACGCTCTCGGAACGATTCCACAAACGGCCATACACGTCCAACCTTTGCGAGAGCTGACAATTCCGAGCGCCGTCGACGACACCGTGAATTCTGCGATGGATCGCGCACTGACGCAACGGCCTGACCTGCTTCAGCGGGTCGCCGACGTCCAGGCAGCGAAAGCGCGGGTCAAGGAAGCGCATGCGGCCTACTATCCCACGCTAAATTTCAACGCCAGTCCAACCGCGCAATCACTATATGGATTGCAACAGCAGCTTCCCTGGGGACAAACGGCAGGCCTGGCGGGCGGCATGGCACTTAAATTGAACTGGACTGCATTTGATGGGGGCGCGCGGAAAAATAGGCTCGCGCGAGCGGAAGCGATCGTTCATGAGGCGGAGGTTCAAATCCACGCTTCGCGCGATCAAATCGCAAACGAAGTTTGGGCGGCATACTCCGATTTGAATACTGCCTTGCGCCAGCGCGAAGCCGCGACTGCGCTTCTCGAAACCGCTGACCGTTCCTACGATGCCGCTCTGGAATCCTATAACTACGGGCTTCGCAATCTGCTGGACGTGACCGCTGCACAGAGAACTCTTGCGCAAGCTCGCTCGACCGACGTCCTCGCCCGCACGCAGGTCCTTACGACTCTGGCTGCATTGGCTTTCAGAGCCGGGGACTCAATTCAATCGAACGCAATGAAACCCAGACCATGACTCTCCTTCGAGATTCCCGCTGCGTAAGACTTCTGCCACTCCTGCTGGTGGCGCCGCTACTACCTGGTTGCTCGCGGGCGCCATCGGTAGAGGTACTAGGTTCGTTTTTCCCGGCATGGCTAGTGTGCTTCATTGTGGCGATTGTGCTGACGGCGCTCGCCCGGTTACTGGTGATGCGATTACGCCTCAAAGTGCCATTACCGATGCTGGCCTATTCGGGCTTGGCTGCATTCTTTACGTTCGCGCTATGGCTAGTGTTCTTTTATTGAGGATCGTTATCTACGAGGTGCAGAGTCCGTGGAAACGTTGGACAGTAGGGAAATCATTCCGAAGGCGGCGTCGCCCACTCCGAAGGAACTCAGCCGCTGGACGAGTATCGGAATTGTCGCGGCGGCGGTCCTTCTGGGCGCTTTCGTGCTGTACCACACCAATCACTCTCCGCGAACCGACGATGCCGAGGTATTCGCCAACTTCATAGGGATCGCTCCGCAGGTCGAAGGTCCAATTGTTCGCCTGAACGTGCGAGACAACCAGTTCGTCAAGAAGGGCGAGCTGCTATACGAGATTGATGAGCGACCGTATCAGTACGCTCTCGAAAGAGCTCTTTCGGAACAGGCCGCCCTTGAAGGGCAAGTCGCTGACGAGCAGCGGAGAATCAATGCGCTGGTGAGCGGTGTCTCCGTTGCTAAGGCGAATATTTTCAGTTCGGAAGCCGACGTGGCGCGCTGGGCGGCGGCCATCGAGCAGGCGCGGGCGGATGTGGCCAATGCGGAGCAAGGGGTGAGCCGGGCAAAAGCAGAGTGGACCTACGCCAGCAACAACCTGCACCGTCTCGAGCCGCTTCTGGCAAAGCAATTCGTCACCGTCGATCAGGTGGACCGTGCAAAGACCTCTGAAATCGCGCAGTCCGAAGCAGTGAAGCAAGCGGATTCGCAATTGAGGCTTTCTCGAGCAGGCCTCCAATCCGCGCAAGCGCAATACCGGCGGTCTAAGGCGGCTCTTGAACAGAGCAAGGCGCAACACGAACAAGCACATAACGCGGTCACCACGCTGGAGCCTCTGGTCAACCAACGAGGTGCGCGTGAATCAGCCGTGAAAGACGCCCGCTACAATCTCAACAACTGCCAAGTGTATGCGCCGTTTGACGCTCTGGTCACAAACCTGACGATTTCGGAAGGAGCTTACGCCCATATGGGACAGGACGTCTTCACGCTGATTGATGCACGCACCTGGTGGGCAATCGGCAACTTTCGCGAAGGGCAACTGTCGCACATCAAGCCGGGAATGCGTGCCGAGGTCTACGTCTTGTCGAAGTCCAACGTGCGATTCTCGGGCATCGTGGACAGCGTCGGCTTTGGAGTCACTCCGGATCCCGATGTCATCGGAAAACTGGACAAAGGCTTGCCGGACGTGCAGCGAACCCTCAATTGGGTGCACCTGGCATCCAGGTATCCGGTTCGCGTGCGGGTGGAGAATCCCGCGCCAGAACTCTTTCGAGTCGGCGAATCTGCGGTTGTGACGATCCGCGCGAATTGAGCATGGCTACCGGCGCACAAATCTCTGCAACGCCCTCTTCCTTGTCTTGGTTAGGAGAGTTTCTCAAACACGAACTGTCACCGTACCGGGGTAGGTTGGCGCTAGTCGCACGCATGGTTATTGCCGCGACCCTCGTCATGGTGATCGGGATGGTATTCCGCATCCCCTATACGTTCCAAGGCGCGATTTACGCGCTCCTCGTTTCTCGAGAGAGCTCTCAAGCCACGTTAAAATCGGCTGTGACGATCCTCGCCTTGACCGGAATCGGCGGCGCGTATCTCCTGGCTTCGGCCTGGTTCGTCATCAGCATACCAACGCTGCATCTTCTGTGGGTCATAGCCTCGTTTTTTCTGGGATTCTACGCCATCAGCACCATCAAGAACTTCGGTGCTAGTTCCACGTTCGCGATCACGATTTGCGTCGGAGTGCCTCTTTGGGACCGCCATCTCTCAGCCGAAACGAATGTCGAAGATACGCTGTGGCTCTGCCTAGCATCCGCGATTGGAATTGTGGTTACAGTAGCGGTAGAAATACTGTTTTCGCGAAGCAAGCCCGGCGAGGACATCGTCGCGGGCGTTGCGGACCGCCTTGCCGCCGTGCAACACGTATTGGTGTGTCTTGCGGAGAACGGCTGTGTCGACCGACTCGCGCAAGCAAGCATAGTGCGCTTGGCAATGGTGGGAACGTCTATGTTGCGGCGCATCTTACAACGGTCTGCCTATGCATCGGATTATGCCGAACAAATGGGAGCAGTGATTGCTCTTACGGGAAGAATTGTCGATCTCGCGGCCAATCTGACGCTTCCCAGTCAACTGCTTGAGGATGGTCGCGAACAAATTCGTCTCCTGGCTGAGAATGTCGGCAGTGTTCGTTCGGCCTTGCTGGCGGAAGGATCTCCGCATTTGAATTCAGTCCATATGACTCAAGGGAATGTTCCGGGCGCCACTCCATTCGTGGCCGAGATGGAAAAGACGGTTGAGCTCATGAAAGAGTCAATCACTGGCGCTCAACCACTCAGTGTTTTTGCAACACAACCCTCAAGTGGCCATCCACCACCGACATTTTTCGTCCGCGATGCGCTCACCAACGTTGCGCACATCCAATTTGCTGTGAAGGGGTGTTTGACGGCCGGCTTGTGTTACATCATTTATAACGGGCTGGACTGGCCGGGAATCAGCACCGCGGTCACGACGTGTTTCCTCACCGCCCTTTCTACTGTCGGCTCGTCTCGACAAAAGCAGGTGCTGCGGATCTCCGGAGCCTTGGTGGGTGGCTTCCTAATTGGGATGGGCTCACAGATATTCATCCTGCCCTTTTTGGATTCGATTGCCGGATTCACTATTCTTTTTGTCATTGTCACCGTCTTTGCTTCCTGGTTCATGACTTCCAGCGCGCGCCTGTCATACTTTGGCGTGCAGGTCGCTGTTGCGTTTTACCTCATCCATCTCAATTCATTCGCAATCGAGCCTTCGCTCACGATAGCCAGAGATCGTGTCGTCGGCATCTTGCTCGGATTGATCATGATGTGGCTCGTCTTTGATCAACTGTGGGGAGCATCCGCGGTCTCGGACATGAAGCGGGCTTTTCTTTCGGCGGTTCGATTGCTCGCTGAACTTGCGCGCGAGCCGACCTCGAAGGACTACAACGTGGCTGCGGAAAGCAGTTACTCCCTGCGCGAGGCGATCAACGACAATTTCGACGGCATGCGAGCTTCCGCAGACGCCGTTCTCCTTGAATTCGGGCCTTCTCGCCAGCAAGACCTCGCGTGGCGCAGTAGGTTCAGACAGTGGCAGCCACAGCTGCGGCTCCTTTTCATAACTGAAATTGCACTTTGGAAGTACCGCGCCCGACTTCCTGCCTTTGAGTTACCGCACGCAGTAAGCGCGGCCCAGCGAGTCTTCGATGACGAACTGGCGCAAACGCTGGAAGCCATCGCGGATCGAATCGAAGGACGGCCATCGCAACTAGGACTCTTCGAAGGGTCACTTTCTCGTCTGGAACACGCGGTCAGTACTTACGAGGGATCGGAACCGCAACCTGTGACCGCGGATCGATTCCAAGCGTTCCTTACCCTGGAGCGTAGGATCGAAAGCTTAACGAGTTCGTTGCAGAAAGAAATCGGAAACCAACTGTGATCAGCGATTGCGCCAGAGATTCCGCGAAGGCCTGCGCGCTTGCTGAACGGCAAAAGCGTGAGGTTCAAACAAGAAAGGAAACAGTCATGCAACACGTCCATAGTCATGGAGGCCCAAAAGGTCTCCGTACACTGGAGAGCGTTTTATCTTCGATCCTCATTGGCGGGATCGTCGTCCTGCTCGCAGACCAAAGCGCTTAGACGCAGATGGGTCAGGAAGCAAATAATGTACTCGTTGGTGCGGCGGCGTTCGGAGACTGGCACAATGACGCCCCGGGAGTCCGGCGGCGAATCACCGCGCAGGATC
>Ga0307478_10000776_pt1 | contig 30557 bp, 26 predicted proteins | sample atmos_gasesECM4C_2_FD_203713 | JGI IMG/M metagenome (GOLD analysis project Ga0307478, IMG submission 203713) | Hardwood forest soil microbial communities from Morgan-Monroe State Forest, Indiana, United States - atmos_gasesECM4C_05 | ecosystem: Environmental > Terrestrial > Soil > Temperate...
GATCCTCCAGGAAGGCCGGATGGCGAATGCACGGCTTGCGCCGGATGCCCGGATTGGGCAGTGCGCGGCCAGTAGATTTTGAAACGCGCTCCGCGCTCCGGTTCGCTATACACCCAGATGTATCCGCCGCTCTGTTTGACGATGCCGTAGACAGTGGACAGGCCGAGTCCGGTTCCCTTACTTATGTCTTTGGTAGTGAAGAAGGGCTCAAAGATGTGCGTCTGAGTTTCCTTATCCATTCCGCATCCGGTGTCGCTGACACTGAGCACAACGTACTCGCCGGGTTTGGCGTAGGGATGCTGAGCAAGAATGGCCTCGTCCAATCTGGCATTGAAGGTTTCGATGATGAGGCGACCGCCCTGAGGCATGGCATCGCGGGCATTGACAGCCAGGTTCATCAAGACCTGCTCGAGTTGGCCGCGGTCGGCAACGATGCAACCGAGGCTGGGCTCGAGGGTGACGGTCATCGCAATGTCTTCACCAATGAGGCGGCGAAGCATTTTCTCGGTATTGCTCATGACCGCGTTCAGATCAAGCAGAGCGGGCTGGATGACCTGCTTGCGGCTGAACGCCAGGAGTTGCCGGGTCAGAGAGGCGGCCCGGCGGCCTGCGTTCATGATCTCTTCGGTATAGTGGAGGGCCTTTCCGTCATTCGGCACACGTTCCTTCAACAGCGTGCTGTATCCGACCACCACGCCGATGGCATTGTTGAAGTCGTGGGCCACGCCACCGGCGAGTCTTCCCACGGCCTCCATTTTCTGCGATTGGGCGAGTTGCTCTTCCAGCAGTTTGCGTTCGGTGATATCGGAATTGGTGCCTTCGTAACGAATCATTGTGCCGTTTTCATGGACGGCGCGGATGTTGGAGGAAACCCAGATTTTGGAGCCGTCCTTGCGGAAGACCTGGCACTCGAAGTTCCGTAGAGCGCCCTTTTGCTGGAGCGCGGTGCCGAGTACATCCCGGCGGGTGGGGTCCACGTAGAGCCGAGCCGCATCGGTGGCCCGCGTCATTTCCTCCGGCGAGTCGTAGCCGAACATTCGGGCCATAGCCAGATTTACGGTGAGCAGACGTCCATCCGGCGTGCTTTGAAAGATCCCGACCACCGCCTCTTCGAACATGGTGCGGTAGCGTTGTCCGAGCAATTGCTCGGAGCGCTGCAGGGCGTTTTGGGCGGCGTTTTTCTCATCCTCCAAGCAATTCAGCATGTAGGCCAGAGTCCAGACCAGAATGACGAACAGAACGATCTGGCCCACGATGAGGCAAGCAAAGGGAAGGCGCATCTGAGGCGGAGCGGTTTGTGTGTGAAGAAAGATCGCGCCGAACAGTGTGGGGGCTACCACGGCCGCCGGAAGGAGCCGCCGCGCCAGCCAGCCTCCGGCATACCCGCTGGTGATCACTGCCATGAGGCCGAGGCTTGGGCGGCAATGGAGCACGGCCGCCGACAGGATGAGGAAACCCAGTCCGGTGTGCAGGGCCATCGAAGTGTATCGCACCGAGCCATAGAGAAGCGGCACGCCGTAGATATATCCAACGATGGCCAACGTTGCGCTGAATCCGGTAAGAAGAGAAGTAATCTGGGCCCACCTGGCGTAGCGCTCAGAAATCGACAGGAGAAGCAGACTCGTCCCTGTGAGGCAGAAATTCAGGGCGGTGATGGGGGCCATTCGACCTGGGTATGGGTGTTGAATGCGGTCGTTGAACAGCAACTGATCGATCAGAAAGTCGAAGTGGGTGGAGTACTCGACCAGGCTGATCAGTCCGATGGCGATGACGAAGGCAGCAGGAATGAGGGCGCTGGCACGGAACCTGGATGAATCATAGGGGCGCGCGAGCAGGACAAGGGCAATTCCGGCACATAGGAAGGCGACGGCCGTGTTGGGTTTCATCGCGATCCGCCCGGGAAGGACAGTCATGAGCGGGCCGATCTGAGTGACCCAACCGGCAAGGACAACAATCCCCAAGGCGATTGAAGCGCAACCGCCGAGGTGCGCGGAGGCACTGCGACGCGCGTACTGCTGATTCATCCACAACCCCGACTACGAACAGATTCCGCACGGGTTCTTAGAACAAACTTAGAAACTTTAGAGAGTGGTCGCAAGTTACCGTCGTGCGGAAAAGGAGTTGTGTACCGCGGGGGATCAGGCTGCGTGGGCCGAGTTCATCGGATCCCTTAGGCAACGGTGAGCCGAATTTACTTCGGCTTCCGGCTCTCGGCTTCCGAAAGGCAGCAGACCGAAGGGCAAAACAAACGGCAGAGGGATTTCGCAGGCTGGCGGGTGGTAGACTCGAACGTTTTCCGAGGAATACTTTCATGGACATAAAGCGAGCCGGAGTGGTGGGCGCGGGGACGATGGGAAACGGGATTGCGCATGTGTTCGCGCGGTCGGGATACAGCGTGGTGCTGTGCGACGTGGAGCAGCGGTTTCTGGATCGCGCGCTGGAGACGATCGGGAAGAATCTGGAGCGGGAGGTCGCGAAGAACAAGATCACGGCCGCGGATAAGGCGGCGGCTCTGGGGCGGATTCTGGGAGTGACCGATCGCGGCCGGCTGGCTGATTGCGATTTCGTCATTGAGGCGGCGACCGAGAAATTCGAAATCAAGACGGAGATCTTCCGCGATCTCGACCGGTTGACCCGGCCGGAGATCATGCTGGCTTCGAATACTTCTTCGATCTCGATCACCAAGCTGGCGGCGCAGACTAAACGTCCGGAGAAAGTGATCGGGATGCACTTCTTCAATCCTGTGCCGGTGATGAAGCTGGTGGAAGTGATTCGGGGGCTGGCGACATCGCAGGAGACGTTCGATGCGGTGCGCGAGTTGGCAGTGAAGGTGGAGAAGACTCCGGTTGAGGTGAACGACGCTCCGGGATTCGTTTCGAACCGCGTGCTGATGCCGCTGCTCAACGAGGCGATGTATGCGGTGATGGAAGGGGTGGCAACTGCGGAGGCGGTCGATGAAGTATTCAAGCTGGGGATGGCGCATCCGATGGGGCCGCTGACTTTGGCCGACTTCATCGGGCTGGACGTTTGCCTGGACATCATGCGCGTGCTGCAGGGTGGCTTGGGAGATCCGAAGTACAGGCCGTGTCCGCTGCTGATCAAGATGGTGGACGCGGGATGGCTGGGAAGGAAAAGCGGGCGAGGGTTTTATCAGTATTGACGGATGGATCAGTCATTGTTGATCGGGAGATGAACAGACAGGGCTCCACGATTCGGGGCGATTTGCCGGTGTATGCGCTGGCTGCGCTCTGCGGAATTGGCACGGGTTGGGGCGACGTTGTGGTGGATGATCTGCTGTTTACTGCGCTGCTGGTGGTTGTTTCTTGCATGGTGCTCGGGATGTTGCGGCCGCGCTGGCCGTGGCGGTGGGTGCTGGCGGTGGGGGTGTTCATCCCGTTGACTGAGTTCACTGCCTACCTGATTCGGACGGTGAAGCCGACGCGGGCACAGGTGTATGGATCGTTTCTGGCATTTCTCCCCGGGATTGCGGGTGCTTACGGCGGGGCATTGATGCGGGGAGTGATTGAGCAATTTCGGCACAAAGAGTAGAGCATTTTGTGCCGTCCCTCGGGACTCATTTCGGTATGCCGATTCAACCCGGCACTGCCGTGCCGGGCTTTCCCATGTTGCCGGTGCGCGGCTGAGACCGTACTACGACGAACATCATTGCGCCGTGCGGATTCGCCTTTCGCTTCGTCTTGCCTTCGCCAACCGGCTCACCAGCTTCGATCCTTGAGGAAAGTGTGCACGCGCTTTCTGAAGAACTTTAAGAGACAACTCATCGGGGACATCGAGGGAGACCGCATCAGCGTTACTCCGGTAAGGCGGTAGGGCTTGGATTCCCTCAAGGTTCGCTGAACGGCGCCGATTGGTGATCCTCAGGGGAGGTTTTCCTCGATGAAAACTGCACGCATGGTGCTGGCGTTGTTTGCCTTTCTATTAGTGGGTTGTAATTCCGCTACGAAGCTCAGTGCGCCTGGAACGGCGGTGCGCTCGTACAACGGGACGGCTTCGGTAGGAGATTTCGTGACCATTTCCATCGACTCCTCGGCGCAAACGATCACTTACAAGAATTACACCAACGGGGAGAAGGGAACGGTGCCTTACGCGGTGAATGCGGACGGCACGTACACGATCACGGATCCGAACGGCAATCTGCCTTCCGCCTATGAAGTACCGGGGACGGTTCTGATGGTGGAAGCGGCGAATGCGGGGCCGAACCGGGATACGGCAGCGCTCATCACGGCGATAGAGAGTGTGCCGGCGTCAATCAACCCGTTTGCGGGCCGGAACTTTAACTATCTCCAGTTCCGGACGGCGGCCGGGGGCATGGAAATGGGGACGATCACGATCGACGCGCAAGGCAATGCGCAGCATGACGGTTACTGGCCCTTCGGCGTGTTCAACCAGACGATGTTCAACGGCGGCACCTTCGCGGCGTCGAGCCTGCAGGAAGACGCTTCGGGAAATTTCTTCATCCTGCGCGATTCGGGCGGTTCCGACGACTACGTATTCGGAACGCAGAGCGGATTCTTCGTGGTCGATACGGGCAGCGGCACGATTCTCGGGCTACCCAAGGCGACATCGAAGAGTTTTGATGGTGCAACCGCCGGTACCTACACCGCCCTTTATTACAAGAAGGCGAATGCGCAGACCGGTCAGGGAAATGTCGAGACCGGCACGCCAAGCGAAGGCAAGGGGACGGTAAAGATCGGCCCAGACGGATCGATGACCATCGCCGACCGCCAAGGGCAGACCTTAGCGAGCGGGATGCTGGCGGCCGTGGAAGACACCCCTTATCTGTACGACGGCACGACCAACAAGCTCTCCGATCCGTGCCGCGGAATGTTCACATTACGCGTGGCCACGGGCGGGGCGCAGCAGGATGTCTTTGTCTTCTTTCAGGGCAACGCAGTCATGTTTTCCAGCTTTCAGACAGGGCTGCCCATTCAGGGTTACGCTCCTTACACGTACTACTACGGAGTTGGGTTGAAGTAAGCGCAGACCTCGGACGCCGGATTTCGAGCAAAGGAGCAAGGGCGACGTTCGGCGTCCGAGGACTGGCGTGGTCACCAAGGTATCCGATAACCAGAAAGGAGGATTATTCACTTGACACAACTGATATCCTATTCCTGCCGTGACAGGTCTGCGTATGGTTTCAGTGATTCCCATTTGATCTTAAGGTCTCCGGTGTCCTTGGCGATCCTTTCGTCATATTCAAAGACGTCAGACTTCGGAAACCCCACAGGCGAAAGGGCATCGAGGCCATGCTGTAATCGGTCAAATTGACGCGGATCGGATAGAAGAACAATATTCTCATCCTCTGACCAAACCTTAAGAACTGCTACCTTCCCACCGTAACATCTAGCAAATACTAGGCTTCCCCTCTTGGATGTGGTTTCCATGCAGACCATTTTAAGAAACTGCTAAGCAGGCTCCAAATAAAGTCCTTGACTATCCACAAAGGAAACTGGTATTCCAGAATAAATTCTGAGAGTATTAATAAGGAATGGAATGGTGAGCTATGAAGCTATCCGAAGGTCCTGATCCACAAAAACTGGTGCCGCCCTATGCTCCCTATCGCAGCTTTCGCAATTACCTCGACAGTCTTAAGCAGGGCATCCCGAGTCAGATTGACCGTAGCGTAATGCGCAATATGTCAGGCGCTCTACAGTCACAACTGTCGGCGGCGCTGAAATATCTAGGACTGGTCAATGCATTAGGTCAGCCAACTGATAGGTTGTCGCGCGTAGTGAATTCCGAAGGCCCAGAACGCAGCATGGCCTTTCGCGATGTTGCCAAGGCCGCATATCCATTCTTTTTCCAGGGGTTCGATTTGCGAACTGCAACGCCCAAAATGCTCTCAGACAAGTTCTCTGACATGAATGCATCAGGAGGCACTGTTGGGAAATGCATGGCTTTCTTTCTCGGACTGGCTAAGGATGGTGAGATTCCGCTAGCTCCACACCTTCTTGTCATGCGTGGTAATCGCAGTGGGAAGCCTCGTCGCGTGAAACAAGAGCAACTTCCATCACCTCCCAATGGAACAGAACCTTCATTCACGCCTGCGGAAGTGGCAGCAATGCCGTGGAAGCAACTGCTACTCTCAAAGTTTCCGAGTTTTGACCCTAGCTGGTCCGACGAAGTCAAGACGAAGTGGTTTGACGGATTTCATCGGTTGATGAGGCAAGGGCCGGAGGAAAAAGAAAAGCCATGAGAATAGCCCTAGCCTGATTCCATCCCAGGTTCACCGTGGTTTCAGGCGATAACGGAAAGGCCCCAAACCAGAAGCCTTGGAGGGAAGCTGGTTTAGAGCCGTGGTGATCCGCTTTTATTTTGCCTGACCGGAGGGTGACTAGTTGGCACTAGGAGCGGCTTTATACGCCGCAGTTCCATTTAGTGGAACGGGGTCCGATCCCCCCGCCCTCCGCCGATTATACAGAATGACGAAAGCATATGGAACCAGCAGAACAACTTCAAACGCTGCTATTGAAATCCTCTCTGCTCTCGAAGAAGAACCGAGAGAGGTGTGCTCGTGTTTTTTACGATGCAATCAAGATCGTTTTCGTGCGCCAAGAGAAACTGAAGAAGCCCGAACTTAAGCCCAAAGAAATCTCATCGGCGATGGTCTTGGCGGATACTTTACACACGCAAGCTTTCAGATTCACTGCGACGGGAGAACTCGCGGAAAATTTCGGCGGGGATTTTAGCGAAGAACAGGCTTGGGACTACTTCGATAAAAAGGTTCACGGTGAAGTTCGAGATATTTACGGGCGAAAGATAACAATCGACAATGACGTGATCAAGTCGCTATATAAAGATCCCGCAACTGGCGCTCACGAAGTTTTAACTGAGAATTATGAACAGGGCCGAGGAAAGAGATTGCCTTGGGTGCGCCATACGCTCAAAAATTCACCTGCCATCTACATGTCTGAAGAACTCATAGGCGGTATGTTTAGGAGAACGTTCTTGTACACCGCTATTGCGACGATACCTTTGAAGGAACAAAAATCAGAGATTCAGTACTACGTTATTCCTGTACGCGAGGATAAAAATAAGAACCTTCGAATGATCACCGCGTATAGTATGTCGAAGCGCAATCGGTTTCTTGCAATTATTGCCCTTTCGAAGCTGTATTCGCATGTATCTGAAAATGCGGGCGTTGTCGCCTGAATCTTTCGTATTACCTTCGTCATCTAAAAATTAACTGAAGTCAAGCAAAAAATAGTCCGAAAGTTTGCTATGATTTCAGCAGTCCAAGATGGTGAGCTAGATTAGCTCTTGACCTAGCTGGTGGGTGTTGAGAGTTTTCTACTCACTGGGTACACCAGCACACCTTTGAGCGCCTCGGGAAACCGGGGCGTTTCACTTTTGCGGGTGGTATATTGCAAATATGAAAACAGATAAAAGCCAGTTCGATGAAGTTCTCCGCCGGATGCTGCAAAAGCCTCCGCAGAAAACCACTGAGATAAAGGGTAGGCCGAAGGCTCCACGTAAGCCCTCTAAGACGGATTAGAAGTAAGAGCTTCAAAGCGCAGCGGTTTGAATCCACACAACCGTTTTACTGTCCCTATAAAAATTTCCGCATCTGAGCGGTGATTGAAGCGATATTCAAACTCCGCCAGATAGCGATGCAGATGCTTCCCCGACAGCTTGTGAAACTGGCCTATCACTCCGCGCTTGAGCAGAGAGAATGCGGATTCAATTGTGTTCGTGTACACGTCGCCGCGGACCTATTCGCCGTTTATGTGATTGACTCGTTCGTGACGACCAGTAAATGTAGGCGAATCCAGCGCATTCGGATAAGCGGCATGATGATCTGTCATAACGCGCTCTACGTTCGGCGAGAGAGTAGCCCGTACGAATCCGGTGATTGTGTCTAGCTTGGTATCAGGAACGTGCTCCAGACGCAGCTTGCCGCCGCGCTGGACCGCACCCATGACCACCTGTTTTTGTTTCTTGGCATACTTCACTCCCTTGCCGCGAATCCTTCCCCCGACATAGGTTTCGTCGATTTCGACGATCCCACCGAGAGGCTTGGGATCGCCTTCCGCCATTGCCTCACGAATGCGGTGATTCAAATACCACGCGGTTTTGTACCCGCCGATCCCCAGATCGCGCTGCAATTGCTTCGCACTGATTCCCTTTTTCGCGTTCAGGATAAGGCCAATAGCGTGGAACCAAACTATCAGCGGAAGATGCGAGTCAGCGAATAGGGTGTCAGCGGTCGGAGAGAACTGCTGGTGACAATCTTTGTTCAGACAGAGATAGAACCAAGGCCGCTTATTCTTCGACTCCGCAGTACGCATGACCCGCTTCACGTTCTTATCGCCACAAGTGGTGCAGCGCACAATTCCATCAGGCCAGCGCATCTTTTCGATGTACTCAAGGCACTGCTCTTCCGTCGAGAACTTTATGAAGATTTCCCGCATGTTTACTGGCTTGGGGTGGATTCGCTGCGGCATGGCACAAATGTACCCTCAGTTTCTATTTGTGTCAAGTGAATAATCTGCCCAGAAAGTTACTACCTGATCCACAGCATGGACAGGTATGCTGCCAGCATAGGTGCGCCAAGATGGCTGTTAGTGTCTCGATGCTGGCTTCGGGAAGCCGCGGGAACTGCGCGGTGGTGGCCAGCGCCTCGACAAAGATTCTGGTGGATGCCGGCATTTCGTGCCGCGAGACCTTCAAGCGCATGAAGACGCTGGGCGACGATCCTCGGTCGCTGTCGGCGATTCTCATCACACACGAGCACTGCGATCACATCTACGGACTGGCCATGCTGGCCAAGAAGCTGCGCCTTCCAGTGTTCATGACGGGCGCGACGCACCAGGCGTGGGCGCGGGCCCTGCGCGATGCGGACGGCCAGCGGCCGAAACTGGAAAAGTTCGAGCGCTTCGAATCGGGGCACAGCTTTCAGGTGGGCGACATTGCGGTGAAGCCGTTCACGATTCCGCATGATGCGGCCGATCCGGTGGGATTCACGTTTCGCGCCGAGGGGATCAAGGTCGGGATCGCGACCGATCTCGGATATCTCCCGGTAAGCGTGCGCGATCACCTGCGGGGCTGCGATGTGCTGGTGATGGAATCGAATCACGATCTGGAAATGTTGCGGGTGGGGCCGTATCCGTGGTCGGTGAAGCAGCGAGTGATGAGCCGGGTGGGTCACCTGTCGAATGAAGCGCTCGCGGATTTCTTCACCAACGACTATGATAATAGTGCAACGTTTATAGTGTTGGCGCATCTCTCTGAGCAGAACAACCATCCGGAAATAGCACGGAGAGGGGCGGAAAAGGCGCTGTCGGCGCGGGGCGGATTGTTCAATAACAGACTGCTGTTGGCAGCGCAGACGGAGGCTTTGGCGCCGATCCGCTTGTAGTTTAGCTTTGTTACCCCCATGAGTCAGCAGTGCGTGGATCCGATCGTAGGGAAAATTCTAGCGGGCTGGCGATATGACATATCGGGCCTGGCGCCGGAGATGCGCGGCGACTACGAGAGCCACCTTGCCGGGTGCGAGCGCTGTCGCAAGCGCCAGCAGGTTCACCGCATAATCGACGTTGGACTGATAGCGCTGGCTTCCATTTCTGCAGGGGTTTTCCTACTCGCCTTCGGGGTCATCCGCTATTTTGGTCCGCGGCATGCGTTCTGGCTGGAAATCGGGGCGCTGGCAGGATTTGCGCTCTCGGCTCTGATCTGGCTGGTTGTAGCCGTAGCAACTCCTGCGCCGGTCACCGTGCTGGATGCGGCAAAAGAAGGGGCGCGGCGGGTACATGACCGCCTGCCGGAGGAGATCCGGCAGCGGCTGCCAGAAGAAATCCGGTTGAAGATAACGGGCACATAGCGATGGCGCGAAGATCATCCTTGCTCGTGCCGATTTTGCTGATCACGGTCGTCGTGACGTTGCCCGGGGCTCACGCGTTTGCGTTTTCTTTTTCACCGGCGGAACATCCTTCTGCGTGTCATTCCCACACTCCGGCCAAGCAACCGCCGGTGCCGGTGAATCACCAATGTTGCGCGGACGGTTATGATGCGGCCGTTCCGAGCAAAGCATTTTCGTCGAGTCCGCCGCTGCTGCAGCCAGAAGATTTGGACGGCTCGCCGGAACATGTATCGAGTGGGACACTCGCTTCTCTGCCGTTCGTTGTTTCAACCAACAGTCCTCCCGGACTGACTCCTCTGAGAATCTAGCCTAGCTGACATTGCCATATGGGGACATGTGTTCGGCTGGCCCTCAGCGGCTGGAGCCGCGTTTCACAATAGCTCTACATGGCACGGCTAAAGCCGTGCCCTCCCGGTCGTTTGGCCCGGGGCGGCGCGACTGGAAGCCGCGCCCTTTCAAGGCTCGGGTGCAATGCGAGTCTGTGCCAGCTTGGAACCGCGACCTTTTTGCAACTTTTCTTTGTGCAAGTCTCGAACGAGGTTTGGATTGAAAACGCTATTTTTTGTGGTTGCGTTCTTAGTCGCCCTTTCGCTTACGGCGAGCGGGCAAGAGGATTCTTCCGGTCAGCACGATGCGAGTGCGCAGGCGCAGGATACGTCCATGGCTGGAATGCACATGGAGGAGCAGTCACTGTCGACGATGCCGTCGCCGCATGCGGGATCGGGGACAGGGTGGCAGCCGGTGTCGGTTCCCGGATATGAGTGGATGTGGATGCGCGGGGGATGGGAACTGATGGCGCACGGTGCAATCTTTGTGGACTACAACCAGCAGGGCGGTCCGCGCGGTGGCGGCGCGAAAGCCGAGTCGGTGAACTGGGGCATGTTGATGGAGCAGCACAAGCTTGGGGGAGGAACGATTCTCTTTCGGCAGATGTTTTCGGCGGAGTCGCTGACATCGCCGCATCCCGGGTTTCCCGAGCTGTTCCAGACCGGGGAGACGTATCATGACGAACAACTCTTCGATCATCAGCATCCACACAACGTGTTTGCGGAACTGGCGGCGCTCTACACGTTGCCTTTGACTGACAAGGTCTCGTGGGAGCTGTATGGCGGGCCGGCGGCGGAGCCGGCGCTGGGACCGGTCACGTATCTGCACCGTATTTCGGCGTCGGAGTTGCCGATGGCTCCGCTCAGCCACCATCTGCAGGACTCGACCCACACCAGCTTCGGGGTGGTCACGACGGGGTTCACGCTGGATCGCATCAAGCTGGAAGGGTCAGTATTCAACGGGCGCGAACCGAACGAGCAGCGCTGGAGCATTCAGCTGGCGGCGCTGGATTCGTGGTCGACGCGAGCCTGGGTCACTCCTACTCGCAACTGGACGGCGGAATACAGTATCGGGCGTCTGGAGCGTCCAGAAGCGCTGGAGCCGGGCAGCCAGTGGCGGCAGACGGCTTCGGTGGAATACAACCGTCCGCTGGCGAGCGGAAACTGGGCCACGACGGTGGTCTGGGGGCGCGTCCACAAGGTGGCGACGGATACGACGCTGAACAGCTATTTGCTGGAATCGACCGTGAATTTTCGCGAGCGGAATTATGCGTTCACGCGGCTGGAACTCGTGGACAAGGATGAACTCTTCCCGGCGGCGCCGGTGCATCCCGCGTACCGCATCGGCGGCTACACGTTCGGGGGAGTACGCGATCTAGTGCACGATCGAGCCTGGCAACTGGGATTGGGAGCGGATGTGACCTTCTACTCAAAGCCGGGTGTACTCGATGCGGCGTATGGCGTCCACCCGGTTTCGTTTCAGATTTTCTTGCGAATGCGGCCTTCTCGCTCAAAGCATATGCACGGATCGTAGGAAAGGGAGATCGTATGGTATCCGACATTTACCAGCCGAGACCCACTGGACAAAAATTTACGGCCAGCCCCAGCGAAATGCGAGAAAATGTAATGCGATGTCGAGCGTTTTGAAGACACTGCGGGTGGTGCAGTGGTCGATGTTGGGGAGTGTCCTCGCGTATGCGGTTCTGGGGGAAATTCTCGGGCCGCCGGTACGGCAAGTAGACACGGCGTTGAGCTACATTTTCAGCACATTAGCCGTGGGCATTGTGGGGACAATTTTCGTGGTACGCCGCACGCTCGTGCAGCGCGCCGCAGTGAGCCTGGCGGCACATCCGGACGACAGCCTCAGCCTCCATCATTGGAAGACGGGTTACTTCGCCACCTACGGGCTGTGTGAAGCCCTGGCTCTGTTCGGACTGGTGCTGAGTTTGCGGGGAAGCCCGATGCAGCAGAGTCTGCTGTTCTACATTGGCGGCTTTGTGCTGTTGTTCTTCTTCCGGCCGAGCTTACCGGCTACTTCGTAAATTTCCAGCTGGAGGATTCATGTCTATTAATGGACCGGAGGAGCTGCAAGGATTGCGGGCAGCGGGGGCCGTGGCGCGTCGTATGCTTGACGAGATGCAGCGTCACGTCTGGCCGGGAGTGACTACCGGCGAGTTGGACCAGGTTGGAGCCAAAGTGATGGAGCAGCAGGGCGCGCGGTCCGCGCCAGCGCTGGTTTATGAGTTTCCGGGAGCGAATTGCATCAGCGTGAATGAGGAGGCGGTGCACGGCATCCCAGGTCAGCGGGAATTGCAATCTGGAGATCTGGTGAAGCTGGATGTGACCATCGAAAAAGATGGATTCATGGCCGATGCGGCGATCACGGTTCCGGTGGGTGAAGTGAGCGAGGAGCGACGGCGGCTGGCGGAATGCGCGCAGCGCGCGTTTCAGAAAGCGATGCTGGTGGCGCGCGCGGGCTATCGAGTCTCAGAGATCGGACGAGTCGTCGAACGCGAAGTGCGGCGCAGCGGCTTCTCTGTGATTCGCGATTTAGCCGGACACGGGATCGGACGCACGATCCACGAAGAGCCGCGGGTGCCGAACTTTCCCGATCCCTCCGCCAACCAGATCCTGACGGAAGGCCTGGTCATCACGGTCGAACCGATTATCGCAGCGGGCTCAGGAAAGTCCGTTGTCGCTCGCGATGGATGGACGATTCGAACAGCGGACGGGAAACCCTCGGCGCACTACGAGCACACGCTGGTTATCACCAAAGGACAGCCCATCTTGCTGACGGCGTGAATCGACTAAGTCTTATGTGACTAAACCTTGATGTGGCAGCTTGCCAGGCCACGCTTCTCCAGATATTGCTGGTGATACTCTTCCGCCGGATAGAAGGGGACGGCGGGAACGATCTGAGTCACAATCGGCTTCGAGAAGCGGTGCGATTTCTCGAGAGATTCTTTCGAGGCCTGCGCCTCGGTCGCCTGCTCGGGAGAGTGATAGAAAATCGCCGAGCGGTACTGCGTGCCCCAGTCAGGACCTTGACGGTTCAACTGCGTGGGATCGTGATTCTCCCAGAAAACTTTCAAAAGATCGGAGTAGTGGACTTTGGCCGGATCATATTCGACTTCAACGGCTTCCGCGTGGCCGGTACGGTCGGTGCATACTTCCTTGTAAGTCGGATTGTCGGTTTTGCCGCCGGTATAGCCGACCTGGGTTGAGATCACGCCGGGGATCTGCCGAAAGTTGGCTTCTACCCCCCAGAAACATCCTGCCGCAAATGTGGCCTTCGCCATTCGATTGGCCCTCCATAAAACCTATGTGCTTATAAATCCGATGAGCACTAGGTTAGATGAAAAAGTCCCGGAAAAGTCACGGGAGTGTCAAATTTCGCCTCCAGGTACTTCGGGGAATTGACGGTCCGTGAGAATCGGGTTACAGTCCGAGGGCGGGATTATCCTCCCCCGGAGTCCATCGTGGTTCCCTCAGTTGTGCGCCTCCAATCCGTGCCCAAGACTGTGCCCAAGCTGGCACTGGTGGTGGCGTGGCTATGGGCGACGGCGGGGGTCGCATTGGCGGTCTCGGGATTCGCACCTCAAAGCAGGCTGGGGTACCGCACGGGGGATCAATGGGAACCAGCGACGGCCGCCGATGGCCATGGACACGTTTACGTGCTCTATCCGCAATATGGCGCAGTGCCGGATTGTGGCGGATGTACGGCGCCGACGATCGCCTTGCTCGTCAGCAATGACAATGGCAGCAGCTGGCAACCTTCGAAGACGTTACTTCCCTTCCCGACCGGGCAGTTCGATCCGCAGATTGTGGTTGATCCGGTCGACCACCAGACGATTTACGCGTCGTGGCTACAGAATGAGAAGCGCGACGTAATTGTCGCCCGGTCGCTCGACTTCGGGCGGACGTGGTCGTTCTCGATTGCAGATCGCAGCCACGATGATGCCGACAAACCTGTGCTGGCGATTCATGGTCCGGACGTATATGTCGGATTCAATCACGAGGAGCGATTTCTGGTGGCCGCGTCTCATGACGGGGGGCAGACGTTCAGTGTTGTGAGTGTGAATCCTTCGGCGGCACCAGGGTGGTCGCTGGCCGGCGGGGCAACGGTGGACCCCGCAGGCAATGTTTATTTTGGCTGGACGGCGTATGCGCGGCGAGAGATGGCGATGCATCCGGTGAGCATTTTTGTGAGCCGGTCGGCGGATGGTGGCCGCAACTGGAACACGATGCTGCTGGATGCTTCCGGGGCACCTCCGGAATGCGCGGCGCAGAACTGCCAGACAGGATTTTTGGGCCCGCAGATTGCATTGGCGTCAGACGCGGCCGGAGCGCTTTACGCGCTGTGGAATGCCGGATCGGTGAGCGGTGGAGCAGAACGGATCTACTTCTCGTCATCCACAACTGGCGGGGCAGCGTGGAGCGCACGCGTGGGCGTGTCGGGGGCGGCGCCGGGGATAGAGCATAGCTTTCCCGCGATCGTTGCCGGTCAAGCGGGAGATGTTCGGATTGCCTGGATGGATGATCGATCGGTGAATCCAGGGGCGCCGGCGCATCGCTTTTGGAATACGTTTTATCGCAGTTCGACGAACGGCGGCGCCACCTGGAACGCCGAAGTGCGGCTGTCTTCGCCCAGCCGCGGATACGAATACATTTTCCCGGGCGGATTCCTGTTTCCTTTCGGCGACTACTTCAGCCTGACCATCGACAGCGAAGGCCTGACCCACGCGGTGTGGGGCGAGGGGCGGGATTACAAGTCGCCCGGCTCGATCTGGCACACCCGCGGACGCTAGCGTGGCTTGACCCAGGCTCCCGCCGAGATACTTCCGGCGACGTTCTTCACTCATGCATGATGTGGACTGGTAACGGATCGGACTGCCCCCATTCGTTTGAATCCAGTCCGATGGAGGGAGTGCATGCATTTTCTAGGAGTGAACATCTGGGCTGTACTGGTGTGCGCTCTCGCCACCATGGTGGTCGGATTCCTATGGTATTCGCCGATGTTGTTCGCCAAACCCTGGACGATTCTGATGGGCTATGATCCGAATGACAAAGCCAAAATGGCAGAGATGCAGAAGAGCGCCGGACCGTCGTATGCCATGTCGATGGTAGCGAGCATCCTGTCGGCCATTGTTCTGGGAAAAATCATCAACGTGTCCGGCGCAACCAACGCGATCGACGGGTTGAAGATCGGCCTGGTCGTCTGGCTGGGATTCGTGACCACGGTTCAATTCACAAACGCACTGTTCAGCCGCCAGCGGAATAGACTTTATCTGATTAACACGGGATACCAGGCCGTGTGCTATGTGGTGATGGGAGCCATCCTGGGCGCGTGGCGGTAAGTGCGGCGCAACGCTATTCGAGCAGCATGCCCCCGATAAGGTCGGCGATCCGGGCGATGCGATGGTCGCTGCACCAGTCGCGGAGTTCATCCACAATTTTCTCGGTGGCGCAGGGATCCCAGTAGCTGGCCGTGCCGATCTGCACGGCAGTCGCACCGGCCAGCATGAACTCGATGACGTCGGCCGCGGTCGAAACTCCACCCATTCCAATCACAGGGATCTTCACCGCGTGGGCGACGTCGTAGACCATACGCACTGCGATCGGCTTGATGGCGGGACCGGAGAGACCGGCGGTCACGTTGGCGATGCGCGGCTTGCGAGTCTCGGGATCAATGGCCATGGCCACGAAAGTATTGACCAGGGATAAGGCGTCGGCGCCAGCTTCCTGAGCGACGTACGCCATTTGAGCGATGCTGGTGACGTTGGGGGAAAGTTTCACGATCAGCGGCCGCTCGGCCACACGCCTGGCGGTGGTCACAACTTCATCGAGCGAGCGGGGGTCGCTGCCGAACTGAATGCCGCCGTGGGCGGTATTCGGGCAGGAGACGTTCAGTTCATAAGCCGCGATGCCTTCGCCAGCGTTGAGAATCTGAATCGTGTGCTCATAGTCTTCGCGGGTATAGCCGAAGACGTTGGCAATCACGACGATGTTCTTGATTTGACGCAAACGCGGTAGCTTGTCGTCAAGAAACGCCTGCGCGCCGATGTTTTGCAAGCCGATGGCATTCAACATTCCAGCGGCAGTTTCAAATAAACGAGGCGGAGGATTGCCGATCATCGCGTCTTTTGACAAGCCCTTTACCACCAGTCCGCCGAGCTTGCTGAGTTGCACCACGTCCTCGAACTCGACGCCATAGCCGAAGGTGCCGCTGGCGGCGATCACCGGATTGCGGAGCTGAATTCCGGAGACATTGACTCCGAGATCAGTAGTGCTGGAATGCTCGATCATGGCTGGGGCTCTCCAGAATGCGCGCCCGGGGCTGCGGTACCGTGGTGCTGCGGCGCAAAAGCTTCGGTCAGGACACGGCCCACCGAATGCGTGGGAGCATTGATGCCGAGCAGCGAGGCGAGCGTAGGGACAAGGTCGACCGGCTCGACGCTGATGCGGTACGTGCCCGCCTGAAAGGGTAAGCCGTAAATAGCAAGCGGCACGTGCGTGTCGTAGTTGTACGGCGAATTGTGGTCGGTGCCTTTTCCAGTGCCGACGGTATAGATTTCAGGAACTCCCATCACGTACCAGCTTCCTTCAGGCGTAAAGCTGTTCAGGTATTTGCGACCGAGAGGCGTGTTGGGCGCTTCCCCGGCTGCGAGTTGCGATTTCGTGAAGAAATCGAGCAGGCCGGCTTGCCTCATGGCCTCGCCGACGGCTGTCTCCGCATCGTGCTCACGGACGTGAGCGGTGGCGAAGGCATCGGGATCGAGCCAAGCGAGGGGAAAATCGAGTTTCACGTAGGCCGCGGAATGCGCGGAAAACCTGGACGCGATGGCGGCGTTGAGGCTTGCCTCAATTTTCGCCGTGTCTAGATTTGCGGCAGGAATGCGCAGCTTGCGAACTTGATCGGGAAGCGAAGAGACGCCGTGATCGGCGGAGAGAGCAATCCAGACATCGGCTAAGCCGATCTGATGGCCGACGAAATTGATAAAGTCGGCGAGTTGGCGATCGAGATCGAGGGCCATCTGCTGCAGTTCCGGAGAATCGGGTCCAACCTGGTGACCGAGAATATCGTTCGGGGAGAGGCTGATGGAGAGAAGGTCGGTGGCGGGACCGCGGCCGACGTTCTCGTAGACGACCAACTCCTTGGCGAAGGCGAATTCGTATTCGTTGCCGAAGGTCGTGCTACCGACGACTTCGTAGAAGCCCGCTTCCGACCCATCTTTGCGCTTGCGATGCGCGGTCGAACGCAGCATAACGCCCTGGGCATCTTTCCAATCGCGATCCCAAAATTTTTCCGGGCGCGTCGAGTTGAAATCCTGCACCCAGCGGGGAAGTTCATTGCGATAGTAGGTGGATGTGACCCAGGCGCCGGTTTGGGGATCGATCCAGTAGGCGGCGTCGCCGGAGAAACCGGCGGGCAAGATGGCGGCGCGGTCTTTCATGGAAATTCCGAAGACGCGGGATTTGCCCTGCGTGGCCAGTTTCAGTTCGTCTCCCAACGTGTCGGCGAGCAGATTGTGTGGCGATGAGCCCGGCTTGTCTCCCTCGACGCCGATCAACCTGGTAGTGTCGTCTTCGACCGAGGTGACCATGCGCTTCTTTTTCTGGTCCCACCATTGGTTGGCGGCGATACCGTGGCCGTTGCTGTAAGCGCCGGTGAACAGCGTGGCGTGTCCGGGAGCGGTGCGGGTATTGGCGTAGTTGTAATTGCAGTTGGAGAAGTAGGCGCCATGATCCAGCAAGAAGCGGAAGCCGGCGTCGCCAAACTGGTCGCGGTAACGCTCCAGGTAGTCGCCGCGGAACTGATCAATCACGATGATGACAACGAGCTTGGGTCGGCCGTTGTAGGCGGAAGCGAAGCTGGAAATGGAAACGGAGCCGACGCCCGCGAGCCATGCTGTCGCTAGAAAGACGCGCACGGCGAGGAATCTGGGAAATGATCTCATCGGCGAAGTTAGTTTACACAGCAGGAACGAATCCGCCAAAGTGACGAGTTCCGAGGGATCAAACAGTGCTAATATCTTCCGTTCATCGCGACTGAGAGGTGGCGGGAGGCTCATGAAAAAGCTAGTGTGGAGTGTGCTTGCCTTGATTTTGTGTCTGGCGCAGGTGCTGGCCGGGCAAAAGCGAATCGATCCCTCAGCGACGACAGTGGCGCGTGGCAAGTATCTGGTGGAGGGCGTGGGTCTGTGTGGAGACTGCCATACACCGCGCAATGAAAAAGGGGAACCGGTGAACGATCAGTGGTTGAAGGGTGCGACACTCGACTTCAAACCCACGGTGCCGATGCCCGTCTGGGCGGACAAGGCGGTAAATATCGCGGGGCTTCCTGGCTGGGAGAAGGATGCGGCGATCAAATTCATGATGACGGGAGTGGCCTCCAACGGGCTGCCGGCGCGGCCTCCGATGCCGCGGTACCGGTTTAACCAACAGGATGCGACCGCCATTGTGGCTTATTTGAAATCGCTGGAACCGGCAAAATCGAATAAGTAACTCACAAAGGGGGATTGAACGCAGGGCGGATCGGAGTTTATCCTGCGCGGTTTCACGGCGTGGCGTGCAGTCTTCGCGGCTTTTCCGATACATTAGTGAATTCCATGCTTGATCTGAACTTTGTTCGTGAAAACCTGCCGCTAGTGGAGGAGAAGCTGCGTGCTCGCGGCATGGATCCGGCGTCAGTGCTCAAAGATTTCCGGGAAGTCGACACGCAGCGCCGGCACGCTATTACCGAGGCTGAGACCTGTAAGGCCCAGCGCAATCGGGCATCGGAAGAGATCGCGAAGGCCAAGAAAGCGGGCCAGGATGCCAGCGCCGCAATGGCGCAAACCAAAGAGCTTCGGGAAACGATTCAATTGCTGGAAAAGACGGCGACCGAACTTGATGAGCGGTTGCGCGAGATTCTGGTCGGCATCCCGAACTTGCCGCACGCCAGCGTGCCGGTGGGGCACAGCGCCGACGATAACGTGGAAGCGCGGCGCTGGGGGACGCCTCCGAAATTCGATTTCACACCCAAGCCGCACTGGGATCTCGGGCCGGAGCTTGGCATCCTCGATCTGGAGCGCGCGGTGAAGCTTACCGGCGCTCGATTCGCCGTGTACTGGGAAATGGGGGCGAAGCTGGAACGGGCGCTGGCGAATTTCATGCTCGATCTGCACACGCGCGAGCATGGGTATACCGAAGTACTTCCGCCGTTTTTGGTGAATTCGGAGTCGATGTACGGCACCGGGCAGCTGCCGAAATTTGCCGCCGATTTGTTTCGGGTGCCGCATGGCGAGAAGGATCTATGGCTGATTCCGACGGCGGAAGTTCCGGTTACAAACCTGTATCGCGATGAAGTGCTGGAGCAGGCGCACCTGCCGATTTCTTTGACTGCCTACACGCCCTGCTTCCGCAGCGAGGCCGGATCGTATGGCAAGGATGTGCGAGGCATCATCCGGCAGCATCAATTCCAAAAAGTCGAACTGGTGAAGTTCACGCGGCCGGAGAACTCCTACGAAGAGCACGAGAAGCTGACGCATGATGCCGAGGAAGTTCTGCAGAGACTGGGGCTGCACTATCGAGTCGTCACGCTTTCAACCGGCGATATGAGCGCGGCTTCGGCAAAGACCTATGACATCGAAGTCTGGTTGCCGGGACAGCAGTTATTTCGGGAGATTTCGTCGTGCTCGAATTTTGAGTCGTACCAGGCGCGGCGGGCGAACATCCGCTACCGGCCGGAGGGCAAGAACAAGACAGAACTGGTGCATACTCTGAATGGGAGCGGACTGGCAGTGGGCCGGACATGGGTGGCGATTCTGGAGAACTACCAGCAGGCGGATGGGAGCGTCGTGATTCCTGAAGCCCTGCGGCCGTACATGGGGACTGAGCGCATTGTGAAAAGAAAGTAATAAGATGAGTAGGAGAAAGGGCAGGCGGGATCAATGCTGATTGAGTGGGCCCGACGCTCACGGCTTACGGCTCGCTGCTCTGGCGTTGCCAAGCGAAGGACGGGTCACTAGACTTGAGAGCGGAATTAACAACCGAAGCGCCCAGCGCGCCGGTGCCGATGAACGCGATCTGGGGCACAATTCGCGGATACATCCTGTGGCAATACGAACGGGGCACACTGCATTACGACATCATGGTCACGCTGATCCTGATTTTCATTTTTTTTTCGCCGCACGTGATCAATTTCAATGACAAACCCATCGCGCGCAATCCGCATCCGAGTGATGTAGTCGTCACGACCGATGCCGAGGGCCGGCTTTTCTATCAGGTGGCAGCCAGCGAGATCACGGCGGGAGACGATCATGCGGTGCAAGAACAGTTGTTGCGGATCATCGAGCCCATTTCCGGTGCGGTTTCGATCCTGAGCTGTGAAACGATTAAAGACGGCAAGGGACATGTGCAGAGCTACAAAGTGCTGGTGAAAAGAGAGTAGGCGGCGCGACGCTTCTCCGATGAGAAAGATGAAAATGAAATTCTTTTCGCCGGCTCTGGCAATAGCGCTTGGGTGCCTGGGGCTTGGCTCGGCTTATCCCCAAAGCGCGTCTGATCCGGCGGCGCTGGACACTGTGCTGAAGAAGATGGACGCGGCGGCTGCGAGCTTTCGCACTACGCAGGCCGATTTCGAATGGGATCGCTACGAAAAAGTGATCGACGAGATCGACGATGTCCAGACCGGGACCATCTACTACCGTCGCAACGGGAAGCAAGTGGAGATGATGGCCGATATCAGGAAGGACGGCCCCACCCCGGCGGATCTCAAACCGGAGCCGAAATACGTGCTGTTCAGCGAAGGGAAGATTCGCATGTATCAGCCGAAACCGGACCAGGTCACGGTGTACGATCTGGGGAAAAATGGCTCCGATTTTGAGAGCTATCTTGTTCTCGGCTTCGGAGGCAGCGGGCAGGACCTGGTGAAAGCGTTCGACGTGACCTATGGCGGCTCGGAGAAAATCGGTGGAGTGGCGACGGCCAAGCTGCAACTGGTGCCCAAATCGGAGCGGTTGCGGAACAACTTTAAGCAAATTATTCTGTGGATCGATGTGGACCGGGGCATTTCGGTGCAGCAGCAATTTTTCGAGCCGCAGGGAGACTACCGCCTGGCGAAGTATTCGGCGATTCGCGTGAATGGGAAGATCAACAGCGACGTTTTTCAGTTGAAGACGACGAGCAAGACACAGACCATCACACCGCACGGTTAACTTGTTGATTACAAAGCGGAAGAAGGTGTGACGGGAAGAGCAGCGGGAACGATATACTGACGGCACCTTCAGTCGGGTTCATTCATGGCCAAGGTTTTTACGATTACTGTCCCTCCTAAGCTGGGAAATAAACGCCGGGAACGCACTTCGGATCCACGCTACGTGGATGGGCAACGCCTGCTGGTGGAGGCGATGAAGTACCTGGCTCAGGTCGATCCGGTCCGCAACCGTTCGGCGATCGAACTGATTTCGGAGCACGTACGCACGCGGTTCCGGATGAGCGACTCGCCGCTGGCTTGAGAGAGAAAACTCCTCTCGACAGTCCTCAGTCTCGCCCAAATTGCCGTCTTCAGAAATAGAACTTAAGGGCAAACTGCATGATGCGCGGATCCCTCGCCTGCGTGATCTGAGCGAAATTGCCGTCCCCTCCACTATGGTCCGGATTGAAGAATTGGGCATGGTTGAATGCGTTAAAGAACTCTGAACGGAATTCAACTGTCTTCGACTCCGAGATCTTGAAGGTGCGGCCAACCGAGAGGTCGAAGTCGTTACGTCCTGGCCCTCGCAGAATATTCCTGCCGGAATTGCCAAAACTGAAGAGTGGCACATTGACACAGTCGAAGGATGTTGGGTCGAAAAAGAAATTACCCGTAATCGCCCCTCCCAGACAGTTCGCAGTTGATGGATCGAAGCTGCGCTGAGAACGTGCAGGGAAATATCGAATTGGGCCCAAAATATCAGCACGATCCAGGAAGATATTTTCTTGACTGGAGTTCGAATTCGAGAAGATGGAGAAGGGAGTCCCAGTCTGGAAAAAGGCGATGCCGCTGGCCTCCCAACCTTCCGCCAGCTTTCTCATAAATCCATTGCTTTTGACGGCGTGATCTAAGGGCAGTTTCCAGATGCCACTGAGTACGAGACGCTGCCGGATGTCGAAGTTGGCCGAACCGCGATCAAATCGGTGATTGAAGGGATCTGTATAGACCGAACTGTTGTAGCGGAATCCCGACTGGTCATCGATGGTGTGTGCGTAAGTATAGGCGCCACGGATATTGAAGGAGTGGCTGAAACGTTTGTCGACGGTGAACTGAAACTGATTACTCGCCGACGTGCCGCTGCTCAGGTCTGTGAACAACTGCAAAGCGCCCGTGGGACTCGCGTTCGGATCGAGGGGGTTGCCACAGCCAGCCAATGGACGCGCGCAGTCGGGATTGATGAAGCCGAGCGCATTCTGTTGTTGCATGATGCTCTGGACTGGAGCATTGGGGTCGGTGGTAGCTACAGCCTTGCGCGAAAAACTGCCCACGTAGTCGGCCTCGATCATCGTGTCTGGGGTGACTTGATATTGCAGGCCAAAATTCACGTTTTCTGAATAAGGCGTGCGGAAATGCGGGTCAACCACATAGGCAAACTGGATGGCGGGCACGCCGAACGTGGATCCAACCTTGCCGCCTGTGGGATATGGGTTGGGCCCGATCGCAAGGGTGGTAAAGGGATCAGCAATGGCGTCGCCAGTTACGCCGGCGTAACTGGGGGGGAAAACTTGCGTTACCTGGCCAAACGGTGATTCGCCGCCGAACTGCAGATTCAGCGCGCCGTCTTCGAGGTCGTAGAAGATGCCGAATCCACCCCGCATCACCAACTTGGCTTTTCCCAGCACGTCCCAGGCAAAACCAAAGCGTGGAGCAAAGTTGTTCTTGTCGGGATAAGTCAAGCCGCGATTTGGAGTACCAGGGTCACCCGGATAAAGGATCCCTGGGGGAGCACCGGGAAATACGGTGGATTGCTTGCCGGGAAAGAAGCCCAGGATTTCGTTGTGTGGGTCGGTGAGCGGCGAATCGTACTCATAACGCATGCCAAGATCCAGGGTTAATCGGGGCAGGATTTTCCAGGAGTCTTGCCCAAAGAAGTGCAACTCGGAGGTGCGAATTCCGTAGACGGCACGCGAGAATTGCGAAAAAGAGTCGGTAAAACCACCTACGAAGTCAGCCAGGTAGTTGCCGGTGAAGTTTTGATTGTTCCCGAAATCGAAGACACCGTTGTTGTCGAAATCGAAGGCGAAATTGTTGCGGACACGGCGAATGTCAGCTCCAAACTTGACGTTGTGACGCCCGTGGGTCACGGTGACGCTGTCTTGGAAGTGGAAAGTGACGTCATGGAGTTTAGTGGGGCCCTGGGGATTTGGCCCCAGATTGAAGCTGACAGTGGTAATGAGCGGAGGGGCAGTGCCTGCAGGGTCGTCAGAGCGCACATTGGTGAACCCAAGGGCGGAAGGCGGCGTGGTGTCATGCGGCACAGCTTGAAACGTGGCGCTGCGATTCGCCGCGAAGATGAACTCGTTGATTACGGTCGGGCTGAAGTTGTGAAGCCATGAAATCGTCCCCAACTGGGTACGGATGAAAGTATTGAACCCTGACCCCAGAGGAACATTCCCACCTGACGACGCGCCATTCAAGATCTGAAACGGAAAGTTCTGCGCTAGATCGTCGATGATGTATGAGCCGTAGATCGTGTCCCGCTCGCCGAAATGATGGTCAAGGCGAGCGATGCCCTGGTCCTCCCGGTCGACTTCGATCGGCGAAGAAACGAAGTTGTTCCCGGGAAGATTGGGCAGTGGAAGGTATTTGGCGATGTAGTTGGCAATGACCGGGTTCACGGGAACTTTGTTATTCGGATATGACTGCGATGGGACGGGCGTTCCATCCGCGCAGTTGACCGTGGCACTGGTGGGATTCAGAAGTGCTCCCGCCTCATACATCGGATCACCGGCTTGAGGATTCGGGCACGGAGAAAACTGTGGAGCGTTCGGGTTGAGTAGCTCACTAAAATTTCCTCCACGCTCCGCCTGGTCGAGCACCTGCAGTATGGGGGCTACCTCGCCTTCATGTCTCCGCACGCCTTGATAGGAAAGGAAGAAAAACGTCTTATCTTTGAGAATCGGACCGCCCAGAGTGCCACCGAAGGTGTTCCGCTTAAACGGAGTAACGGCGGGCAGGAAGTAATTTCGGGCGTTCAGGGCGTCATTGCGGAAGAACTCGAACACATCGCCATGGAATGCGTTGGTTCCAGACTTAATCACCTGATTGACGATGCCGCCGGCGGTGCGCCCATATTCCGCCTCGTAATTATTGGTGAGGATCTTGAACTCCCCAAGCGCGTCAGGATTCGGGTTAACGACAGCGTTGTTGCCCAGGAAATCGTTGTTATCGGCACCATTTACGAGGAAACTGAGAGACTCGGAGCGCTGCCCGCTTACCGAAAAGGGATTGTTGCTGCCATCATCTTCGTCGGGCGGGAAGACTCCTGCTTGCAGGAGTCCGAGTTGAAATGCGTCACGCTCAACAAGTGGCAGGTCGACAATGCGTTGCGACGTCTCGACATTACCCAGCGTAGCGCTGACCGTATCGACTTGCGTTACGTCGCCAGTGACTTCGAGAATCTGTGTACTGGACCCAACAGCCAGCGGGACATCGAGGCGCGCGTTTTGGTTGATTTGTAGTGTGATTCCTTTTCGCAGGTATTTGCTGAACCCTTGCTGATCAACCTGGACTTCGTAGACCCCGACCGGAATCAAGGTAAACAGAAAGTCCCCATCCTTGTTCGTGGTTGTCGTTCGTTTGACGTTCGTTTCCGAATTCTTCAGAGTAACTTGCGCGCCCGAGACCACCGCTCCGCTTGGATCTTTGACAGTTCCAGTGAGCAAGGCCGTGGCTTGCTGTCCATACGCCTGTTCCGTACCCACAATGCCCAGGAAGGAAATAATGAAGAGAACAACGCAGGCGACGGAGTGGCCGTGAACGCGACGCCGTTGGGAGGAAAAAACCAAAAGCGCGTGCGAAAGGGCATTAACGATGGCGGACTTGCGGGAGGAAGGAAGGGCACACAGTGGTTCCACACGATTCATTTCGCGAGCTCCTTTTCCAGCGTGCATATGACCCCGGGATATGTTCAACAGGGCTCTACGATGATGTTCTGTTGGGGCGGTATTGTGCACCTTGATAATCGCAACCTTCAAGCTTAATTTTCGGGAAGAGACACTCGACAAGTCAGGTGCATGAGCTCTGTTGGGTGGAGGCACATCGGCAGAATTGCGATCGGATCTAAGAGTCCGCAAAAGAGAGTTCACCATGTCCCTGTGAAATCGCCTACAAAGACCGCACAACATACAGTCCTCGGCGAATTTGACTGTCGGTCATGTGACGTGCTGGGATACCGGCTGCCCAGGACATAACCTGTGGCCGATTGCGCCCACAGGGAGCTAACTGACATAGCAATGCATAACAATAAAAACAGAAGTGAGATTAATATGATTCGAAGCGAACGCATAGGCGCACTCCTAGTGCCCGAATGGAGGGCTAACAGCTGAGATTTTTTGCCCCCTAAGGGAAAAACTTGCAGGGAGACCCAAGGGCACTGGGATAACGGAGCGTGTGCAACTTCGATTCCAACGCTGTGAGCATAATTTTCAACGCATTGGAGTCACTAGAACGTTTATCTATATCAATTCACATACGATGCTACTGGATTCTGGAGTTTGACTCGACCAAACAGGGCTGACGCGAAGAAAACGATCACGGGGTAGCATTCGAGCGTGTACCGGGGCTCGGGATTCTCCAGCGTTCCGAGAAAGATTGAGCGCAACAGAACAAAGAGAACAAACAGTCCGATCCAAGGAACATGCCTGCATCGTATTAAGCCGGAGACTGCCATAACCACATACAGGAGATTGATGATTCCGAAACCGATGCTCACCGACAGCCACACGCGGTCGTCGTTGAATTCCCACCAGCGCGGGTCGGAGGGAAAGAGTTCCGTACGCGGACGCAGCCACATATCGGCGATGCGAACCGCAGGCAGCCACAGATAATATTTGACCGGGGCGCGACGAATTCTCTCGGCAGCCAGGGCTGCGAAGCGCGCATCGAGTTCGGGTGTGACGTCGTGAGTGGCGTTGTAATCGGCAAAGAGTTCGCGGGTCTCGTCTCGCTGCTGAGGAGAATCGAAAGCGCGGTTGGGCAGGCGCGTGAAATCGATGTCCGACCCAGGGACGTTCCAGTAAATTTCCTGCACCGAAACGTAATCTTCCATCCAAGTCTTAACCCAGCGATTGAAGCCAGTCATCACCAATTCGTCGGCATCGTTGGCATAACGCGGAGCGAGGGGCTCAAAGCGATGCAGCGTGTGCAGATTCCGCAGAGTCCAAGGAACGAGCGGAGCAAAGGCTCCGATTGCGACTAGGATAGCGGCCGACACGATCGCAATCGGTTTGAAGGGAACCGCTTCCCTGTTCAGCGGACTGCGCAGGAGCAACCAAAGAAGATACCCGCCGACAGCGGCGAGCAGAATTCCGCCGTCGGGACGAAGAAGAATTCCGGCGCCGATGGCGAGGCCGCATGCGAGCCAGGTCAAGGGACGCCCACGAGCCGCAGCGAAAAGTGTGCCTGAGCCCAGTCCGGCGATGGCGAGATCGAGCGCGAGCGCAGTGAAAAAAACTTCGAGAGTTTCCGTCAGGGCTGTGGCCGCGTAGTTCGCGAGAAAGGGACAGAGTCCGGCGAGCAGGAACGCAGGCGGCGCGGCTCGCGGCGAGAGCAGGCGGCGCGCCAGGTCGGCGATGAGAAAACACGAGCCAAGGTCAATCACAACCTGGACAAGCAACACGGCGCGGAAATTTCCGATTCCGAAAATCGCGAAGATGGCGGCGAGGAATGCAGGATATCCTGGCAGGCGCGAGAGCGTGGGCATGATCACGCCCGAGTTGGTTACGCCATAGACGTGGTGTTGGAGCCAGTTTTGGGCGATGTCGGCATACAGCCGGGAATCGTCCACGACTGCGGGAAATCGCCAGACCCAGAGGAGGCGCAAGCAAAGGGCCGCCAGGGTTGCCGCAAAAAAGAACCGCGCCTTCTTCCGCACCAGTTCTCGCACCGAGCGAATATAACGCGTTTGCGGCGCCGGGGAGTCGGGAAAGTGTATCCTATTGAAAGTAGACAGACTCGCCCTGTCCCGTTACAAAAGAAGAATCCTGTGCCGCTTGCGGCACGAATGAACCTTTTTTCATGGCCGGCCCAGTTTTTTATGATCCGCGACGCAACCGCTGGAAGCGGCTGCGGCGTCTGTTTGACGTCGTGGCAGTGCTCGTTTCGGCGCTGGTAATCTTCTTCGTTTACACCGCATTGCGCGATGAGCCGTTGCCAGAACTGCTATTTTCCCCACAAAAGCGGGCCTTTCACGCACTGAAAGAAAACGAGAAGGAAAAAGCCCGGGAACGCCAGAAGAAAGCTGCGGCACGCTCCCATCGGAAGTCCAAAGTTGCGGCATCACAAGTGAAACTGAATCAGGAGGAAGGCATTCGTGCCGCCTTCTACGTGCCCTGGGATGCGGCCAGTTTTTCGTCGTTGCGCGATTATGCGCGCCAACTGGACATTCTGTATCCCGACTGGCTGCATGTCCTTACCGCCGACGGGCGACTGCAGGGCATTGACGAGCAAGTGGGCAAATTTTTCGACGTCGTGCAGGGCAACGCGGTTCGCCCAGTCGACGATCGCGTCATGCCCTTGTTGAATGCGGAAGACCCGGGCATGGAAGTCTTCCCGATGGTGAACAATTTCGACGGGGCCAACTGGGTCGGAGACGTCGTGAAGTTTCTGGATGATGCTGACGCACGAGCCGCGTTCCGCAAACAGGTTAGTCTGTTTTTGTCTTCCGGCCGCTATGGCGGGCTCATGGTCGATTTCGAGGCCTTCCCTGGCAGCGGCCAGCCTGGTTATGTTGCTCTGCTGAAGGACTTGTCGGCGGACTTGCACTCGCGCGGGATGAAGCTGTATGTCGCCGTTCCGCCGCACAACAACGAGTACGACTATCCATCGATTGCGGCTGCGGCAGATGGCGTCGTGCTCATGAACTACGACGAACACTATCCGGGCGCGGCATCAGGGCCGGTCGCTTCGCAGGACTGGTTTGTGCAGAACCTGACGTTCGCCCGTAGCGTAATCCCGAAAGAAAAGATCATTTGCGCCATCGCCAACTACGGCTACGACTGGGTGCTGAAGCCGAAGAAAGGAAATCTGCCCGCCGACGTGCATGACTCCAGCGTAAGCGTGCAGGAGGCGTGGCTGGCGGCGCGCGATTCGGAGCAGGATGTCAGCTTCGATGACGATGCGCTGAATCCGCATTTCAGCTACCTCGACGAACGCAATTTCCAGCATGACGTCTGGTTCCTGGACGCAGTCACCGCGTTGAACCACATGCGAGCGGCACAGACTCTGGGCATCAAGACCTTCGCCCTGTGGCGACTGGGGGGCGAGGACCGTTCCCTGTGGCGGGTTTGGGATATGCCGGGGGACAGCGGGGCTACGGACAAGTTGCGCGACGTGCCGCCGGGCGCCGACGTCGACATGGAGGGCCGGGGGGAAATTCTTCGTATCGAGCAAAAGCCCGCTCATGGCAACCGGGACCTGACCGTTGACGCCGACACGAAATTGATTACCGATGAAGTCTTCCAGACTCTGCCGGAACCGTACCGCGTGGGCCGTTATGGCTACAGTCCGAACCGGGTGGCAATCACATTTGATGACGGGCCTGATCCGGAGTGGACGCCGAAGATTCTCGACATCCTGAAAGCCAAGCAGGCGACGGCCACGTTTTTTCTCATTGGCATTCAGACGGATAAATTCTCGGGCATCGCGAAACGGATCAACGACGAAAACCACACGATTGGAAACCACACCTTCACGCATCCGGACGTGAGTAACATTTCGACGGCGTATATGAAGGTGGAACTGAACCTGACCGAGCGGCTTTTCGCCAGCCTGCTGGGAGTGCGGGTCACACTGATGCGCCCGCCGTACGCGATTGATGAGGAGCCGGACACATCGGATCAGGTGCGGCCGCTGGAAATTCCACAGGAGATGGGTTACATCACGGTCGGAAACCGGATTGATCCCAATGACTGGAGCAATAATCCGCGCCGGTCGGCCGAACAGATCACGCAGTATGTGCTGTCGCATCTGCCGCCCTGCCGGATTGAGGATTTGCGCTGCGGCAACATCGTCCTGCTGCATGATGGCGGCGGCAATCGCGAGGAGACGGTTCGCGCCCTACCCATGATCATCGATGGAATCCGGGCGAAGGGTTACGAGATAGCTCCTGTTTATGAATTGCTGGGAACCACCAGGGCGGATGTGATGGCGCCGCTGCCCCGGAGCGAGCGCTGGGCGGCACGGCTGAATCGACTTGGCTTCTGGGTGTTCGATGCTGGAATTGTCGGCATCACATGGATCTTTCTGGTGGGCGATCTCCTGATGACCGGGCGGCTTCTGTTTATCGGAGCGGCGGCGGTCTACGACAGGTTGCACGAAAAGATTTTCGGCAGACCGGCCGAAGTTCAGTCTTACAAGCCGAGAGTCGCGGTGCTGATTCCAGCTTACAACGAAGAGAAGGTCATCGAGCGGACGGTCCGAGCGGCGCTGAACTCAAGCTATCGGAATCTGCGCGTCATCGTCATTGATGATGGTTCGAAAGACCGCACGCTGGAAGTGGCGCGGAATGCCTTCCGCGCGGAGGAAACGTCCGGTCGAGTACTGATCCTCACCAAGCCGAACTCAGGCAAGGCCGATGCCCTCAACTATGGGATTGAGCACATCGGCGACGCCGAGCTGTTTGTGGGCATTGATGCCGACACGGTAATCGCGGCTGATGCGATTTCGCGACTGGTGCCGCACTTCATTCGCCCCGAGGTCGGAGCCATCGCGGGCAATGCGAAGGTGGGCAATCGGGTGAATCTATGGACACGCTGGCAGGCTCTGGAATACATCACGAGCCAGAACTTCGAGCGCCGGGCGTTGGATGTTCTGGGCGCGGTCAGCGTGGTTCCGGGGGCGATCGGTGCGTGGCGAGTCTCTGCGGTGCGCGAGGCGGGCGGTTACCACACCGACACAGTGGCAGAAGACGCGGACTTGACCATGGCCTTGCTGCGGCGTGGATATCGCGTGGAATACGAAGACATGGCGCTGGCATATACCGAGGCACCCACCAATGCGAATGGCCTGATGCGGCAGCGATTCCGCTGGTCGTTCGGCATTCTGCAGGCAGTGTACAAACATCGCGGAGTGGTCGGGCGCGAGGGGGCGCTCGGCTGGGTGGCACTGCCGAACA
>Ga0307478_10000777_pt1 | contig 30556 bp, 30 predicted proteins | sample atmos_gasesECM4C_2_FD_203713 | JGI IMG/M metagenome (GOLD analysis project Ga0307478, IMG submission 203713) | Hardwood forest soil microbial communities from Morgan-Monroe State Forest, Indiana, United States - atmos_gasesECM4C_05 | ecosystem: Environmental > Terrestrial > Soil > Temperate...
AGGCCTCCGGCCATCCCTTGAATGAGTCTCGCGCCGATTAACTGGGGCATCGTCGTGGCCGCGCCGCACAGGAATGAAGCCAGTGTGAATGAGGAAAAGCAGATCAAATAAAGCCTCTTTGCGCCGAGGCGGGCCACCAGCCACGCGTTGAGCGGCAGCATGAGAGCCAGGGAGAGCAGATAGCCGCTGACCACCCATTGGGCCGACGCAATGGTCGAGCGCAACTCCTGTTTGATGAACGAAAGCGAAACGTTCACGACCGTCGAATCCATTTGCGACATGAACGGACCGAGAATCGCGACGGCGATGATTTTCCAGGCCCCGGGCTCCAGCCCTTCGGAATGGGTACGGCTCATGATGCGAATGCCTGTCCTGCTGAATCAGCCCTTTTGCGCGGCGATGAATTCGTCCGTCGCGGCGACCCAGGCCTGCGGGGGAAAAACCTTTTCGGTCAAAACGCGGTGAACCTCCTGATCGGCATCGAAGCAGGCGTCCTTGAGAACGACACTGCGGAAATCCAGATCAAAGGCGCGTCTCAGCGTGGAGAGAACAATCCCGCTCGTCGCGATGCCGAAAAAGACGAGGTGCTCGATGCGGCGTGACCGAAGGACAAGCTCAAGATGATTGTCCGAAAATGCCCCCACTCTCTGCTTGCAGATCACCAGGTCGTCTGGATGAAAAATGTCGCCGTGAAATTCCACGGAGGGAGTACCCTTGACGAAAAGATTGTTTTGTTTGATCCGCAAAAACGGGGATTCAAAATCCGGAATCTCCGGGTGCCTCTCGGAAAACCCAAGCCCCACATGAATGATGCGGAACTGATTCTGCCTCGCAAACGCGACGGCTTTCGCGGCCACGGGCATCACGCGTTCGGAATCCGGCACGAGGCCGAAGACTCTTTTTTGAAGATCCAGCGTCAGAAACGCCGTTTTTTCGGGATCGAGTTTCATGCGTTATTCCTTTTTGTATTTGGGTGGCAAGCTGTCATGACGTTTCCGCTATGCGCTTGATGAGTTCACCGGCCTTGAAGAGTGTTGCCTGTTCCTGCCTGTCGAGTTTCGCAATGGCCTGCGAGAGCCAGGCGAGCGTCGCCTCCTTGGTCTTCCTGCGCAGGGTGATTCCCCGGCCCGTCAGTTTGATATTGATCTGGCGGCCGTCCGTGGGGTGGGCCTTGCGCTCGACCAACCCCACTTTCTCGAGCAGCCCCAGGGCCGTGCCCATGGATTGCGGCTTGACGCCTTCGGCGCGGGCGAGGTCCGCGGCGGTCGCCGGTCCGTGCTTTTCCAGGCGGCGGAGGACCGCCTTTTGTGTCCAGGAGAATTCCTGCAACTCCGGCGGCGTGTCGGCGCGAATGCGGCGCACGAGCAGACCCAACGCCATGGCAAAATCTTCAACCGCGACTTCACTGTTTTTCTGAGCGACCATGATTAAACAGTATCACTTATCAGTTTAACTGTCAAGGTGGCGGCTAACGGGGCGGGATCAAATCCCGATTTAAATTTGCGGTTTTGCTCGTCGTGAGATTTATCGAAGCTGAAGCGGGGGCCGGTTGCGCGTCCTACCGCGCCGCTTGTACCGCCCACACTCCTCTAAAAGGACATTCCGTCACCCTTGGACGGGTGACCCCTTGGAATTGGTCATCTAGTGGAGCGGGACCACGAAGGTACGGCCGCAGGCGAGGAAGATCATGATCAACGCGAGGAACCCGGCGGCGACCGTGGCGAGAGTCTCTTTCCGGGACACATGGAACACTGCCGCCCCGACCATCACCAGAGCGAGACCGAGCGCAGCCAGCGGCGTGAGCCATGTGGCGATGCTGACCGCGCCCGGAAGGATCAGCCCGAGCAATGCCACGACCTCCGCCCACGTGGCGATCGTCCGTTTGACCGGAATGTTCTGCTCGGCGAGTATCCCCTTCAATCGGGGAGACGGGAACAGATGCAGCACCGCATGCAGCATGAAGAGCGTGGCAAACATAATTTGCAAGACCCACAGAGCAATGTTCATTGTATGGTCGCCTTCTCAGCGTCGCGCACCAAGATGCTGTAGTTGGCCTCCATGGTGGCAAAGGGCGTCCAGCCCGTTCCCATGTTCGCCGGCCATGTCCAGGAAATTGATTCCGACATCCAGCGCCTTGCGCACAACTGCAATCGCCTGCCCGGCGACTTGATAGATGCCAAAATTGTTGCAGCCCAACCCGATGACCGACGCCCGTATTCCGGTGCCCCCAAATTCTCGCATTTCCATACTAAGACTCCTTACTCTTCACTTCGCTGCAGATCCTCGTTCATCCCGGCATAGTCAGCCAATGCCATGGCAAAATCTTCAGCCGCGACTTCGCTGCTTTTCTGAGCGATCATGATTAAACAGTATAGCTTATCAGTTTAACTGTCACGGTGAGGTTTTTGAATATTGCCTTTGGAGGCGGTCCGGCGTTGTGTTTGAACTCAGCCGTCGCGTAATGTGGGTGCAGCCAATCCACCGCCGCGACGCGTCGAGGCGACTTCCTTGTGCTTCTGTTTTAGAGTGTGATCACGCCCTTTATTGAGAGCACGCTCGCCGGGATTAGGATCGCGGCCAAGCGGGCAAGAGTCGCCGCTCACTTCGAAATATGGCAGCCTTTGCGTCAAGAGCGTACATAGCATCGGATTGCGAACAGCTGCCGACCGACGGGCAAGTCGTAGACTAACGATTCGTCCGTCGGATTACTACCGACAAACGCGCCGGGATTAAGTAATCGGAGCAGCTTCGGTTCGTCGCCCACTCGCCCACGCGGAAACTGAGACTCCCCACCCTCCGCCTTGCTTCCCTGCCTTCCACACTCATATACTCTGAACGTTTGCCCCTTCAAGCTGGGAACTCGTCCCGGCAGCGGCCAGCACCTAAGAATTGCAATCATTCCGGAGATCACTTTTATGACTACGATGACTACCGCCCCGCAGGTCGACAAAGAAAGTAATCCGTGGGAGTCACAGCGGGCGCGCTTTGACCTGGCTGCGCAGAAGCTCAATCTCGATGACGGCCTTTGGCGGGTTCTGCGCTATCCCAATCGCGAACTCACGGTCTACATCCCAGTGCAAATGGATGATGGACGCCTCGAGGTCTTCACCGGATTTCGAGTGCAGCACTCGATTGCGCGTGGGCCTGCGAAGGGTGGTATCCGGTATGCGCCTGACGTCACACTCGATGAAGTGCGCGCTCTGGCCAGTTGGATGACATGGAAGTGCGCCGTGGTCAACATTCCGTTCGGCGGAGCCAAGGGCGGCGTGATTTGCGATCCGCACAAAATGTCGATGGGTGAAATCGAGCGCATGACGCGGCGCTACACCTCAGAGCTGATCGAATTCATCGGACCAGAAAAGGATGTCCCTGCCCCCGACGTCAATACCAACGAACAAATCATGGCATGGATGATGGATACCTACTCCATGCACATGCGGCAAACGGTGACCGCGGTCGTGACCGGAAAGCCCATCAACATTGGCGGCTCACGCGGACGCCGCGAAGCTACCGGCCGCGGTGTGATGGTGGTATGCGACGAAGCCATCAAAAAGCTCGGCCTCTCGCGCGAGAGCAGCCGGGTGATTGTGCAGGGCTTCGGCAACGTGGGCTCGAACGCCGCGCAGCTCATGTTTCAGGGTGGATATAAAATCGTCGGCATCGCTGAAGTTGGTGGCGGTCTTTACAACAAAAATGGGATGGACCTGAACGCTCTGGTCGAATTCCGTCAGAAAAACGGAACTGTGCACGGTTTTCCCGGTGCGGAAGCCTATGACGCCGCCGAGCTGCTTACCACGGATTGCGAAATCCTGATTCCCGCCGCGACCGAGAATGTGATCACCTCGCGCAATGTCGACCGCGTGAAGTGCCGCATCCTTGCTGAAGGTGCGAATGGTCCCACCACATCGGCCGCCGATGACGTGTTAACTGACAAGGGAGTTTTCGTGATCCCTGACATTCTGGCCAACGCTGGCGGCGTCACCACTTCTTACTTCGAGTGGGTGCAGGACCGCCAGGGCTACTTCTGGAAAGAGTCCGTAGTCAACGAGCAACTGGAAGAAATCATGATATCCTCCTTCGGCGATGTAGTCCGCTACGCCGAAACCCACAAGGTTAACAATCGGATCGCGGCCTACATGCTGGCCATCGACCGCGTGGCCTATACCATCCGACAGCGCGGCATTTACGCTTAGGGAGGAAACTATGCGGAAGCTTTGGGTATTGGCTCTTTCGTTCGTGTTTGCGGCGAATCTAGCGATCATCCATCCGCGATGTGCTTTTGCACAGTACACGCGGGAGACCGGAAGCGTTCCCGAGATGAATGCGGCACAGCCGGCTGCCGCCGCCGACAAGCTCGACATCAACACCGCTACCGTCGACCAACTAAAGGCGCTACCTGGCATCGGGGATGCCTACTCCCAGAAAATTATTGCCGGCCGCCCCTATCGGACGAAGCTCGATTTGGTTCACAAGAAAATCATTCCGCAGGCTACCTACGACAAGATCAAGGATCAGATTATCGCCAAACAGCCGAAGCCCAATGCGATGACGCCGGCACCGAAGTAGCCGCGCGCAGGCGCGACCTGGGAGTCCAGTCAAAGCAGGTGCATCAAAGCCATAACCACGTAAGTCACGAAGGTCCACGAAGAAGAAAATTTCCTTCGTGAAAGTTTGTGCCCTTGTGGTTCTCAAGAAAACATTCCTTCCATTGCCTTCCCTCTTACCGTGGAGCATAATCGAATTGTCTACCGGCGCGCCTCCGGGGACATTCCCGATCTTGCGGTCAACGGCTTGCGGTGAACCTTCCGAATTCCATCACGCTGATTCGCATTTGCAGCATTCCCCTGCTGATTTGGATCTTATCTTCGAGCCATTTCAGCAGCGAACACGGCGCCAAAGAATTGCTGGCCTCCGCCGTTTTTATCGCGGCCTCGATGACCGACGGCATCGACGGATACCTGGCGCGGAAGCGCGGCCAGATTACGACCATGGGCATCCTGCTCGATCCCATGGCCGACAAGCTTCTGATTGCCGCCGCCTTCGTTACGCTGGTGCAATTCAATCCAAGCCTGGTTCCGGCTTGGATTGCGGTGATCATCATTGGTCGTGAGTTTCTGGTGAGCGGCTTGCGCTCTATTGCCGCGTCCGGGGGATTCACCATCGAAGCCAGTGAGCTAGGCAAATTCAAGATGGTCGTGCAGATCGTTTCTGTGGTCGCCGTAATTCTCGATCATCGCTGGAAAGAGTGGCTGGTTTACGGGAACGTTATTTTTCCAGTGCACTGGATCGCTTATGTCGCGATCTGGTTCGTAGTCTGCGTCTCGCTGGTTTCCGCGGTGGATTACTTCGCCGCATTCTGGTCGAAGATTGACCGGCGTGTGTCCAAGCGCCGCCGCCGCGCTTTCATTCTCAGCCGTCGCCGAAAGCCCCAAGCGGGTGCGCGCGCGGCAGACGCCGATGTCGCTCCCACAACCTAATTCGCAGTTGGCCATGGATTCTTCGCGGCCAGGTACACCTGGAAGCGGAGTGACCGGTGCAGCCGCAGGCTGGAAGTTCTGCGCCCAGGAGTTCTCTCACGAAGAGCGCACCCAGTTGCTCCGCCTGGCGCACGATTCCATTCTTTCCGCGCTCCAGAACAGAGAGATTTGTCTGGATCCGCCGACTCCTCATTTTGCCGAACCGCGCGGCGCCTTCACCTCTCTGTATTTGCGCCGCGGACTTCACGGGAAAGATTGTCAATACAAAGACCGTCAAGAAAAAGACCGTCAAGAAAAAGATCGCCAAGAAAAGGAATTGCGCGGATGCGTCGGCTACGTATTGCCTAGCTGCCCGGTCTACCGCGCCGTTGCAGAAACCGCCCGCGCCGCCGCCTTCGATGACAATCGCTTTCCCCCGGTCACAATCGAAGAGGCGCTGGCTCTCGAAATCGAGTTGAGTATCCTCTCGCCGGCGCGACCGATTCACGCAGATGAAATCGAAGTGGGACGCCACGGTCTCCTTATTAGCGATCACGGCCGACGCGGGCTTTTGCTGCCTCAGGTGCCCGTCGAGCACGAATGGGATCGCCTGACTTTTCTGGAACAAACCTGCCGCAAAGCTGGATTGCCTCTCGATGCATGGAAGCGAGGAGCAACCATCGAAGCCTTCACCGCCGAAGTCTTCGGGGAGAAGAGTGGGCTGTAAAACAGTGGGCAGTGGGTTCTTCTTTAATCATTACTTATCGTTTGATTGATTTCGGAACGCAGGCACTGACCACGTCCCAGAAAATAAAAGCCGGGAACGGTTGCCCGTCCCCGGGTCTGTACTGCTTGCGAGAGGTTATTGCGGTTGTTGCGACTGTTGCTGTTCATCCAATTCCACGCCGTCGCCGGCGTGTACATCTTCCATGGCAAACACGACCATTCCGGTGGCCGTGGTGGGCGTTGTGCCGATGACAACGATTTCACCGACCGCCCGCCGTGGCAGATCCCTTACGTGAATTACTGGGCCATTCGACCTCTGCCAGAGTCCTGGATCGAAGGACGGCTGCTTCATCTGCGTATCTTCACTGATCGCAGCCTTGAAGGAAAGCGAATCAACCGGATCGTGCAGATCCTCGTCATAGTTCCTCACAGCGCGGAAATAGTCGCCGACCTTCACTCCCTGATTCGATCCCACGTTGAAATAAACTTTCTGGCCGGTTCCGACCACCGAGTCGAAGTCCCTGCCCATCACGATGCGCCCGGAAACCTTGCTGCTTGAGGGCATGAAGCGGTCAAAGCGAAGCGGCGGATGAAATGCCACCATGGATTTCTCGGCGAACGGAATCGCGGTGTCTCCCGGATTGATCGGATCACAGGAGTATTCGATCAGAGCAATAGTAGCCTTACTGCGAGTGTCGACCACGCGCACTCGACCGATTTCCTCGTAGGGCTGACCGGTGGCCTTGAGCAGCTTGCGTTGCCCCGGAAACATTTCATATTCGTTAAGGTCCCGCAAAGCGCGAATAATTTCATATTGCGCCCCGAGAGTGTATCCCGAACCTCTCAAGTAAACGACGTCACCTCGAACGAACTTTGTGGTTCCGGGAGTCTGCAATCCGCCTTCGACGTAGTTGGCATCGGGCAGGCTCTGCTTGTTGATGAAACCAGCGCAGTACACATCGGCGTAGGTGGGCATCTGTACTCGTTGAATCGGGAAGGTGGCGGTGGTAAAAACCGTCCCTGGCGGTGTCGTCGGGATCGACGGCGCAGCGTCCGGGGTCGATTGCGCCCACATCGCCGTTGCGGCAAACAACAATAACAGTCCTATTTTCTTCATGTTACCTCCGAGAAGAGACACACCCCGCCCCCGCTGCTGCTAATACTTCACCTAAGCAAGGCTTCAATAGGAAAGTAACAACGGGGTAAGAGAGGGTCAAGGTTACGAGGGTGTCAGGCGGCGTGGGAAATAGAGTTTTTCGCGACTTTTTTCGAATCCCTGTTGCATCTGCAATCGAGCCCCTGTAAGATTCGCGCCGAACCTAATGATTAAAACCGATTCAAACCATTGATTCAAGATGATTTCTGCTGCCAACAGTTACCCGCCCCGCTTGCTGCCTTTGCGCTTGCCGCGTGTCTGCGTCGCGGTTACAGCCGCGGACCCTTCAGAACTGCTCGAGAAGGCCGAGGCACTGGTTCGCGATAACCCCTTCATGGAGTTGCGGTTGGACTATATTTCGAAGCCCGCCTCGGCGCTTCCGAAGATCAAACATTTCCTCGAAACTCATGCTGGCACGGTAGTCATCGCAACCTGCCGCCGAGTCGCCAGTGGAGGCAAGTTCCGGGGCTCGATCGCGTCGCAACTCGAAATACTGTCGAAAGCGTCGGCTGCGGGCTGTCAACTGGTTGATGTCGAACTTCAGACCGCGCAGAAGTGCAAGCCCGCCCAGCTGCAAAAGCTCCGTAGCCGTTCCGCACTGATCCTTTCTTTTCACGACTTCCGAGCCACCAGGAAGCTCGACGAGACTCTGGAGAAAATGCGCGCCTTCCCCGCCGACTTCTACAAAGTGGTCGGCACCGCGACGACGCTTTCCGACAATGTCAGCATGATTCAGTTTCTGGGGCGCGAGAGCGACAACCACTCTCTGATCGGACTATGCATGGGCGAGCAAGGGATTATCAGCCGCATGCTCGGGGTTCGGGCCGGTAGCGTTTTCACCTTCGCCTCAGCCAGTCCGGGAGAAGAAACCGCTCCGGGACAGGTCACCGCACTGGATCTGCGCAGCGTCTATCGCATTGAACAAATCGACGTCGCCACGCGCGTCTACGGAGTTGCGGGAGATCCCGTGGCGCACTCGCTCTCGCCCGCCATCATGAATGCCGCCTTTCGTCGCGAGAATGTCAACGCCGTCTATCTCGCGCTGCATGCCAAAACTCTCAAAGACCTGCTGACTTGCGTGCGCGAAATTCCCATCCACGGCCTCAGCGTAACCATGCCGTACAAGGAAGCGATTCTTCCTTACCTCGACAACACCGACTCTCATACCGACAAGATTGGCGCGTGCAACACTGTGGTTCGCGCACAGGATGGAAAACTCTACGGCTTCAACACCGATACTTCCGGCGTGGTGCGTCCGCTGGAGCGCCGACTGAACACTCTCCAGGATGCCAAGATCCTGGTGCTCGGAGCCGGAGGCGCGGCCCGTGCCGCAGTATTCGGCCTTAAAGAGCGCGGCGCCGAGGTTTACATTTTGAACCGGAGCACCGCGACCGCGCAGAAGCTTGCCCGGCGCGCCCACGCCCGCACCCTGAAGCGCGCTGACCTCAAGAAATATTCCTTCGACGTGATCGTCAACGCGACTCCGGTCGGCATGGGCAACACCCGCGAGACTCCGCTGCAGGAGAAAGAAATCAACGCGCGCTACGTCTTCGACATGATTTACGATCCTCCCGAAACCCGCCTGCTGCAACTGGCGAAGCAGCGCGGCGCGCAGATTATCCCCGGCATCGAGATGTTCGTCCACCAGGCCGCCCGGCAGTTCGAAATCTGGACCGGCAAGCCCGCCCCCCAGGACGACATGCTGCAGGTGGTAACGTTGGCGTTGCAGGAACGCGCTGCGAGAGCTGCGGCGGTGGCGAAGAAGAAGTGAGTAGAAGACGCTGCCCTGGCACCTGGAAGCGAAGCCTTCCAAATGAACGCTGACAGTGAACCAAACTCACACAAAAACCACAAAGCCGGGCTGGTTGGCCCGGCTTTCCATTGTGGAACTGGTTCGGTCAATCTTGTTTCGACGGCCTGTCCAGAATGTCAAAATCTCGACAGCACTTACCGCCTGCCTTGAGACTTCCGGCCGACTTCTTCTTTTTCTTTTGCGTCGTTTCCACCCCAGGTGCCATCCCGCGCAAGCGCCTGAAGCTCTCCATTCCCGCTCAAGTTCATTCCCATCGTACGCAGCAGGGTCACCGCCCGTGTCGCACGACTCTTACATCTACATCACCAGCGCGAGATTCTCCAATTCATACTGCAGGACAGGCAGGGCACACCCGGCCATCTCTACACGGCCAGCCGCATCCAGGGCGGCTTTGGGCGAAACTCCGTAGCCGCGGCCCATCAGAAAAACCTGCAGCAGTTCGGCGGCCTCGTAAGAATCGATCATGCCTCCTTGCAGCAGGTCGCTGCGCAGCGCTGCCAACTCAGTCGCCGTGAATCTGTCTTTATCGTTGTTGATCGTTGCGTTCATCTTTTCAAATCCAGCGTTTTCAAACATGGCCGTCATCACCTCCGACTCCGACCTGACCTCTATGCGTGTATTAGACTCACTGGCAGCCGTGCAAGTTGCATGCAATTCAACTGCCGATTCCGCCTTCTAGTTCCATATACGGAAAGAAGATTCAGTTAGATTCATAAACCCCTGTGGATATCGGAAGTTGCACGCAATCCGGTCGGGGACACGTGATTTTGACGGGCGCGGCCGGTAATCGTTACGTTCCAAAAAGTGACACAACGTGTCGTTCCGGAACACACAGCGGTAACCTGCAGGCTTCGAGGGAATCACGAACCAGAGTTGTCAAGATTTGTAAAAAAGAATTCGAGGGTTAAGCTGGAGATGCCAGTCGCTCACAAGTGCCTCACGATGAAGAGGCTCCCCTTGATTTCTCGAAAGCCTGGAGCCAACTAAGTCTCGATTGTTGCCTCATCCACCAGCATGATGGGGATGTCGTCCTTCACGGCATAGACGCGGCGGCACTGTGTGCACTTCAGGCTCTCGGGATTCTGCCGATACTCGAGGGCCTGTTTGCAGGCCGGGCAAACCAGAATTTCCAGTAAGTCCTTGGCAATCATTGGGAATATTGTACGACACAAACGCAAATGGCACTTACCACAGTGCTACGGAGGCGCGTAGAAAACCGAAACGGGTTTTTCGGTGTCGGGCCTGTCACCAGCGGAGTCGAAGAGTGTCCTCAGGGGGACACTCCTTTGAGTCTCAAACTGCGCGCTGAGTCTGCGACAGTGTAAGATTTCAGTGCCGAAGCCCGAAAGCTGAAGCTCGAGAGCCCAAGCTTCGAGAGCCCAGGCCCCAAGCCCGAATGCCAGCAAGAATTCTCGACGGCACCAAAATCGCTAGCGACATCCGCGGCGAAGTAGCGACGGAAGTGAAGGCCATGGCTGCTGCTGGAGTTCGTCCCGGCCTCGCCGTCGTGCTGGTCGGCCACAATCCGGCGTCTGAGATTTACGTCCGCGGCAAAGTAAAAGCCACCGAAGAAGTGGGCGTGCATAGTGAGCAACACACACCGCCCGAAGCCGCTACCACCGCCGAACTCCTCGCTCTAGTGGAAGGACTGAACCGACGCGATGACATCGACGGGATCCTGGTTCAGCTCCCTTTACCTCCGCAGGTGGATGCGAAGAGAGTGCTGATGGCAGTTGACCCCGCCAAAGATGTTGACGGATTCCATCCCGTCAACGTCGGCCTTCTCTCGACGCAGCGCCCCGGCCTGGTGCCATGTACGCCCGCCGGAATAATGGAGATTCTCAAGCGCAGTCAGATTCCCGTCGCCGGGCAGGAAGCCGTGGTGGTGGGACGCAGTGATATCGTCGGCAAGCCCGCTGCCATGCTGCTGCTCAATGCTAATGCAACGGTCACCGTTTGCCATTCGAAAACGCGCAATCTGGAGGGAGTCTGCCGCCGCGCCGATATCCTCGTTGCGGCAATCGGGCGGGCCGGCATGATCACGCGGGATTTCGTAAAGCCCGGGGCCACGGTGATCGATGTCGGCATGAACAAGGTCACTGACCCCGCGGAATTTCGGCGGCTGTTTGGCAACGGGTCGAGAGAGAATTTCAAGCGCGAAGAAGCATTTCGAGTCAGGGGATCGACGCTGGTTGGCGATGTTCATCCGGAAGTAGCTGCGGTTGCGGGAGCTCTGACCCCCGTTCCAGGCGGCGTCGGTCCGCTGACGATAGCCATGCTCATGTACAACACTGTGAAGGCCGCGAAAATGCGACGCGGAAGGCGAGTGCCGGAACCAACCGACCAATGAAAGGCTTTTACCACGGAGACACAGGACACGGAGAAAAATGCGCTCTCTTTATTCTTGGGTTGCCTCCGTGTCTCTGTGCCTCCGTGGTGGATCTGTTGACGGGGGAAGCTTGCTGAAAGTCGGACTTACCGGAGGTATCGCGTCGGGCAAATCGGTTGTCGGCGAGATGTTGGTCGCGCTGGGCGCGCGGCTCGTGCAGGCCGACCGCATTGCCCACCAACTCATGCGTCCCGGGGAGGCTGTCTACAACGAGGTGGTGCGCCATTTCGGCGGCGCGATCCTGAATCCTGACGGCAGTGTGAACCGGGCAAGGCTCGCAGAACTCGCTTTCGGCCCGACAAACCCTGCTGCACAAGAGAAGCCGACGGCTGCTCTTTCTGTAATTCCGCCTCGCGTCGAGGAGCTGAACCGTATCGTCCATCCTGCGGTGATTCGCAGCCAGGAAGAGTGGATGGCGGAAATGGGGCGCCAGGACCCTCACGGCATCGCTATCGTGGAGGCGGCGTTGATCATCGAGGCGGGAGCGGCAAAGCGTTTCGACCGGCTGATCGTGGTCACATGCACCGAAGAGCAACGCGTCGCGCGCTTCGCTGCGCGCCAGAAGTTAGATGCCGATGCCGCACGCAAAGAAATCGAGCGTCGCATGGCCGCGCAACTGGCCGAGGCAGAAAAGATCAAGGTTGCCGACTTCGTTATCGACAACTCCGGTTCGCTCGATCAAACGCGAGAACAAGTTCAGCAAGTGTGGCAAAAACTAGGTGTAGCGGCAATGGACAAGCAATAGCAGTTCGCAGGAGCCTAGCCTTGCTTCAGAAATTTTCCCTGCTCGAGCTCCTCGAACGCCTTTCTGAGCTGCTCCTGCGTGTTCATGACAATCGGACCGTACCACGCCACCGGCTCCTCCAACGGCTTTCCCGAGACTAGAAGAAAGCGGATACCATCGCCTCCTGCCTGTACTGTGACTTCGTCGCCGCGATCAAAGAGGATGAGCGATCGGTTGTCGGCTTCGACGGGAGGCGTGGTGTCTAACCATTTAATGGATTCGGTGGGTACGCTGAGCGGACCCGAGGCGTTACAGAATTTTCCAGCTCCCCCAAAAACATAGGCAAAAGCGTGCCGGGTAGTTTCCACCGGCAACGATTTTCTTTTGCCCGGAGCCACCGACACATCTAGATAAATCGGATCGGCCGCAATGCCATCCACCGGGCCCTTCTTCCCCCAAAAACTTCCGCAGACTACGCGCACGTGCGTGCCATCATCGTCCTTGATCTCGGGAATATCGAGCGACTTCACTTCCTGATATCGCGGTGCGGTCATCTTCAGCGACGCGGGAAGATTCGCCCATAGCTGAAAGCCGTGCATCCGTCCCGTCGGATCGCCCTTGGGCATCTCCTGATGAATGATGCCGCTGCCCGCAGTCATCCATTGCACGTCGCCGGCGGCAATCGCGCCGCGATTGCCCATGCTGTCGCCATGCTCCACCGTCCCGGCAAGAACATAAGTGATGGTCTCGATCCCGCGGTGCGGATGCCACGGAAACCCTGCCAGGTAATCCTCGGGAACGTCATTGCGAAAATCGTCGAGAAGGAGGAACGGATCAGTCTCCTTCGTATTTCCAAAGCCGAAGGCGCGACGCAAATGCACGCCCGCACCTTCCATCGTTGGCTTCGATTTGATAACCTGCTTCACCGGTCGGATGGACATAGAGGCCTCCGTCGAAAGGAGTTTGATGTCGAACAGAGGGTTGTGGATTCTTTGGGATGCGATGGGAAGAGCGAAGCTGATCCAGCGTTTTCTGGTTACTCAAATTGGGGGTGCCGCGTCCCTGCCCCGGCGTTCTTTGCAGAGACAGGGCGGGGATTTTGATCGCCTTGCCTGGGCCTGCTCCAGACGTTGCTCGATGATGTCGCGGCCTCACAGCCTCGAGCAAGGCGAGAGGGCTGGAAATTTATGGCGTAATTTCGAACGCGGTACCACCGCCGGTTCCGCCGCTGGGTCCGTCTTCAGTTGTGGTTCCGTAAAGATTGCCAGTGGAGGAGTCTAAGACCAGACCTGCCTCGGGGAGCGCCCCGTCTGCGCTTGTGCCTATAAAATCGTGGAGGACGGTCTCTTTCCAACCGGTAGCCGTCGGCGAAAACTCGAAAACAACACCGCAACGGTTGAAGTTACAGCCCCCAGTGAGCAGGCCTCCCTGCTGGGTCGTGCCGTAGAGATTACCGCTCGTGTCCAGGATCAAGCCAGCATCGGGAATCGCACCGTCTCTGGTTCCCTGGAAGGTATGGATCACGCTCTGGGCCCAGCCGCCCGTTGAAACATCTGGAGAAAGCTTGAACACCACACCGCAGCCACCGGGGCTGCATTCGCCAGTGGTAACGCCGCCACCGGAAGTTGTGCCGTAGAGATTGCCATGTGAATCGAAGATTACTCCGGCGGCGGGAGTCGATCCCTTGGCATCAAAGCTGAAGTCATGGAGCACCGTTTCCTTCCAACCGCCCCCAGATGCTGGCTTCAGCTCGAACACAACTCCAGCTCCCGAGACACCGATAGGGGAACCGCCGGCGCTCGTCGTGCCATAGAGGTTGCCGTCGGCGTCAAAGATTAGGCCCGACCAAGGCTGCGCTCCATCCTTGCCTCCAGTGAAGCTGTGGAGTTCTTTTTCCGCCCAGCCGCCGCCAGAGAAGGGCGACAGCTCAAAGACTACGCCGCAGCCGTGGCCGCCGCAGTCGGCGGCAATGCCGCCTTGCGAGGTGGTTCCGTAAAGGTTTCCGGAAGCGTCGAGGATCAGGCCATCCCTGGGATTCGCTCCATCCTTTCCCCCGCTGAAGATATGGAGTACGGTTTCCTGCCAGCCGGTGGTGCTGGGCGATAGCTTAAAGACTACGCCGCAGCCGCTGCCACCGCACTCGCTGAGAGTACCGCCTTGCCAAGTCGTACCGTAAAGATTAGTTCCGTCGGAGACCAGGCCTGCCCACGGCAATGAGCCGTTTTTTCCCGTGAACTCGTGAAGTACCGTTTCCTGCCATCCGCCGGAGACCGGCGTCAACTCAAACACTGTGCCGCAACCATCACCACAGGCCCCAGCGCCGCCTTGAAATGTGGTGCCATAGAGGTTGCCAGAACCATTAAGGATCAGGCTGGCGCGGGGATCCGCGCCATCTCCCTGGTTGAAGCCGGCAAAGCTGTGGATCGTGTTGTAAGTCTGGGCTCGGACGCTGGACGTTAATCCCGTAACCGTCATGAGAATCGCCGTGGCAACACCCAGGATGCGCAAAGGTGCTAGCGAAAACGTCGCGTTTTTCATGGAAGGGACTCCTCGGATTTCTTCGTGGGGGGATGCATGGTTACGACCACAGCTTGAAAAGCCGCGCAGGTGCCGGGTTTCGGAGGAAGAAACCGATCCGAACGATATCACAAAACAAGAGATTGTGAGATGAATATCTTTACCGACAATCCACAGGCTTGTCGGGGGACGTTTGCTGCGTGCCGCGCGACGGAACATTGTTTAGAATCGAACGTAGAATGAGTGTGGGCTGTTTGTCAGTGTGGCCCGCGGCCCAGATGGTAATGCACTTATGAGATTCCTACGTACTGCAATGTTGGCGCTGGTCATCGCCGGCGCGTTCTTTTACTTCACCACCTGGCGGTCGAATGCGAGGCTGGCCGGCTCGGATCCTGCGAAGTGGTTCACTCAACCCGCGCATGTTGAGATCACGGAAGCCTCGGGTGGCGAAGGGCTCGACAGCGAAGAGCAGAACAATATCAGCGTCTACCGCAAGAATATTCCTTCGGTGGTGAATGTTACGTCGCGTGCAATGTCGTTCGACTTCTTTTATGGGATGGTGCCGCAGGAGGGTCAGGGATCGGGCTTTGTCATCGATAAGGACGGCCACATCCTGACCAACTATCACGTCGTGGCCGACGCGCGGCAGGTGGAAGTGACGTTGCACAACCGAAAGAAATACAAGGCTACCGTGGTGGGAACCGATCCACCGCACGACTTGGCGGTGATCCAGATCAAAGCGCCCGACTTGGTCCCGGCAGTGCTCGGGGATTCCAGGAACTTGCAGGTAGGGCAGAAGGTTTACGCCATTGGCAATCCGTTTGGGCTGGCGGGAACGATGACACGCGGGATCGTAAGCTCGATCCGCCCGGTACGCGAGCCCAATGGCGCGACTATTGATGAGGCGATTCAGACCGACGCTGCCATTAACCCGGGCAATTCGGGTGGGCCGCTAATGAACTGGCACGGAGAAGTGATCGGCATCAACACCATGATTCTTTCCAGCGTCGGGCAGAACGCGGGCATAGGATTCGCCATTCCAATCAATACTGCTAAGGCTGTGTTGAACGATCTGATGACGCTGGGACGCGTGCGCCGTCCCGCACTGGGTGTGCGCACTATTCCGATCAGTGCGGAGCTCGCCGATGAAATGGGATTGCCCGCCGATTATGGATTGCTCATTGTGCAGGTCATCCCCGGCGGCTCGGCCGACCAGGCCGGACTGCACGGCGGCTCGGAGCGCGCCTATCTGGGCAATATCCCGATCATGCTGGGAGGAGATTTGATCGTGGCCATCGATGGCGAGAAAGTTGAAGACGAACAGGATCTGTCGCAGATGATGAACAATCATCGCGCTGGCGACAGCGTGAAGGTGACGATCTACCGTGGGAAGAAAAAATTGGATGTGAACGTGGCGCTCGGAGAAGCCAGAGAACAGGTGTAGGAAGCTTCAGCCGTCAGCTTCAGCTATCGGTTGCTTCTCCCGCCAGGAAAGAATTGCGAAGATTTACCGAACACGGTATTCTGCACTCCTGCCTATGACTGCGGTTCGCTGAATCCGCCCATGCAAATGTGATCGAGGTGCGTCGAAGTGTGCGCATCTCGCTTACGCCTTTCATTGCTGTCTTTTTGCTCAATCCAGAAAGGACTTTCACCATGCAATTTGTGGATAAGGCTTTGGCGCGCCGTTTTGAGGCATGCGAAGAAATGCCGCAGGTTTTATATGCGCGCGTATTCCAGAAGACACGTCCCGAGATTGGAGCTGCCGAACAGGAGATTTGCGGCGGGCACATGATATTCGCGGGAGTGGGATCGCCCATCGGACGGGCAACCGCATTAGGCCTGGACTGCCCATTCACGCCGGAGGATCTGGACCACGTGGAACAGTTTTACCGTTCACACCGCGCTCCCGCGCAAGTGGATTTGTGTCCTCTGCACGATCCGGCTGTTTTTGAAATGTGCAAGCAGCGCGGGTACAGCGTTGCGGAGCTGAATAATGTGCTTTACCGGCCCCTGGATTCGAAGGAAAACTTCCCCGATCCTCCCGCAGGCTGCACAATTCGACGCGGCCGTCCGGAGGAGGCTCGAGAGTTAGGCGCAATCGTGGAGCGCGCGTTTTTTCCTGAGGGAGCCCCCGAGGCATTCAGGGATTTGCTGTCACCCCTCTACCAGATGGATGGGGCTCTCACGTTTGCGGCCGAGATCGATGGCAAAACGACAGCCTGTGGAGCCGGACTGATGATTCCGGCGCACCGAATATTCGCCGTATGCGGAGCCGGAACCGCCGCCGAGTTCCGGGGGCGCGGACTGCAGACAGCGCTGTTGCAGGCGCGACTCGCGGCTGCGGCCCAGGCGGGGTGCGAGTACGCCGTTGTGGTAACGCAGGGCGGTACGACTTCGCAGCGGAACGCTGAGCGGCTGGGGTTTCGCGTGGCCTACAGCAAAGTGACGGTGATCAAAGAGTTGGTTGCTCCTTGACGCGGCGTTCGAGGAGGGGGCGGGGACAGCAGGTTCCTCGCCATCCTCGCCGCGCTTTGGCGCGGCTACGGATGACTCGGAATGACAAGAGTATCCAATTTTGCGCGCTTTATTCTCCGTACGAAAATTCTCTTTGTCCTGAAAGTTCGCTCAGGGTCCTGAAAGTTCGCTCAGGCGGCCTCTTCGAGGAATTCTTCGATTTCACTCACCTCTTTGTCGCTGAGGCGCAGATCCCCGGCGCGCATCACGCCTTCGGCCTGCCGGGCATTGCGAGCTCCGACAATGGCTCCGGTGACCGCGGGATTGCGCAGCGTCCAGGCGATGGCGACCTCGCCGACAGAGCGGTTGTGCCGCTTCGCGATCTCTCTCAGGCGATCGACCAGTTCAAGATTGCGGGAGAGATTTGGTTCGGTGAAGTCAGAATGTCCTTTGCGCCAATCGTCCTTTGACAGCCTGGCCGCGCGCTCGCGAGTCATGGCGCCGGTGAGCAGTCCGGAAGCCATTGGCGAATAAACGATCACACCAATGCCCTCGCGAAGGCAGTAGGGCAGAATCTCGTCTTCGATCTCGCGGTGAACCAGGGAATAGGGAGGCTGCAGGGACGTCACCGGGGCGATTTTCCGCGCCCGCTTCAATTGCTGAACGTTGAAGTTGGAAACTCCTATCCAACGCACTTTGCCTTCGCGCTTCAGGTCCGCGAGTGTGGACCAGCCCTCTTCGAGAGCAGGCGAATCAGGATCAGGCGGCCAATGGACCTGGTAGAGATCGATTACGTCAACGGAGAGCCTGCGAAGGCTGTCTTCGGCTTCGCGGCGGATCGAATCGGCGCTCAGGATTTTCTGTACGTTACCCTGCGCGTCCCAACGCAGGCCGCATTTTGTAAACACGTAGGGGCGATGACCCGACCAATTTTTTAGGGCACGAGCGACGACCTCTTCGGAGTGTCCCAAACCGTAGACAGCAGCGGTATCGATCCAGTTGACGCCGAGTTCGAGCGCGCGGTGAATGGCGGCGATGGAGTCATCGTCGTCTTGCGAACCCCAGGCGAACTGCCAGCCCGAACCCCCGATCGCCCAGGCTCCATAACCCACGAGCGTGATATTCAAGTCGGAATTGCCAAGAATGCGCGTCTGCATATTCAATCTCCTTATAAAATTGGATTGCCGTCGGTGCGATCCGATTCAGAATTGAGAACGCAGTGAATGTAGATACCATTCGCGACTTCTGTCTGGCATTTCCCCGCGCTACCGAGAAGCTGCAGTGGGGCGACGATCTTTGCTTCAAAATCGGTGGAAAGATATTCACGATTGTGGGCTTGGATAATCCGCGGCTCTGCTTCAAATGCACTCCAGAGACTTTTGCCGAACTGATTGAACGCGAGGACATTCGTCCGGCGCCGTATGTGGGGCGCTATAAGTGGGTGATGCTGGACCGGATCGATGCAGTGGACTGGGAAGAGCTGCGGGAATTGATTCAGCGGCCGTATGAGATGGTGGCGGCGAAGGCACCGAAGGCAGGCGGTCAAAAAACCAAGGTCAGGGAAGAACGCAGAACGAACGTCGCAAAGAAGAAGTCCTCGAAGCGCGGATCTACAAGAAAGAGCAGCTCTCGCAAAGCAAACGAGTGAGAAGTTGTGTCGATACATCCTTTGTGATTTGACTCCGCTTGCCAGCGTCGGCTAGCCTCAAGAGTCCGCCCATTCCTGGACGCCCGCAACCTTCATGCGATTCCGGTACAAATCATTGATTTTGCTGCTGATGGCGGCAGCGGTGCTGTTGGGCGGACAGACTGCCCTGGCCTCAATCGAACCGGTACACGCGCAGCACGGAATCGTGGTCAGCGTTCACGAGCTGGCCTCGCAGGCCGGAGTGGAAATAATGCGGGCGGGCGGCAACGCGGTGGATGCCGCGGTGGCGACGGGATTTGCGCTGGCGGTGGTGCACCCCCCGGCCGGCAATCTGGGGGGCGGCGGATTCATGCTGGTCCGCCTGGCCGGCGGCGACACGCATTTTCTCGATTACCGGGAGAAGGCTCCCGCGGCGGCGAAGCCTGACATGTATCTGGACGCGCAAGGTAATGTGATCGAAGGAGCCACCGAGATAGGCTACAGGTCGATCGGGGTGCCGGGATCGGTGGCGGGCATGGTTTACGCCGAGCAGAAGTACGGCAAGCTGACGTTGAAACAAGTGATGGCTCCGGCGATCCGGCTGGCACGCGATGGGTATGCGTTGAGCTGGCGCGAGGCGCGCGATTTTCAGCGCGATAAACATCTGAGCGAGTTTCCTGAGTCGCGGCGAATCTTTCAGCGCGATGGCAACTACTATCAGCCGGGGGAGATTTTTCGCCAGCCTGCCCTGGCCCGGACGCTGCAGCGGATTGCCGCCAAGCCCGACGACTTTTATCACGGAGCGCTGGCGCGGGAGCTGGCAGCCGCCCTGCAGAAGGGTGGCGGTTTGATCACTGCGGACGATCTTGCGCACTATGAAGTGAAGGAGCGCGAGCCGGTTCGTGGAACATACCGCGGTTACGAAATCATCAGCGCGCCGCCGCCGTCTTCGGGCGGAGCGGTTCTGATTGAATCGCTGAATATTCTGGAAGGCTACGATCTGGCCAGGATGGGCAACCGGTCAGCGCAGTCCGTCCACTACACGACAGAGGCGTTTCGGCGGGCGTTTTTCGATCGGGCGGAATTTCTGGGCGATCCGGATTTTGCAAAAATTCCGCTCGCGCAGCTCATCGATAAAAAGTATGGTGGGGCATGGCGGGAATCAATTGATGCGGAACACGCCAGCCCCAGCAAAGAATTGAAGCGGCCGGCGATTTTCAGCGAACTTGAGCAGTATGCGACCGCCCATCCTCAGCCGGTGGCGACGCACGAGTCACCCAACACGACTCATTATTCTGTTGTCGATGCGGAGGGAAACGCGGTCGCGGTCACCACCACCCTCAACGATTGGTTCGGATCGCGGGTGACGGCGGAGGGCCTGGGATTCTTATTGAATGACGAGATGGATGATTTTTCCGCCAAGCCGGGTGTGCCCAATTCCGACGGTTTGATTCAAGGCGCGGCGAATGCAATCGGGCCGGGGAAGCGGCCGCTGTCGTCGATGACGCCGACCATGGTCGTGCGGGACGGCAAGACCGTTCTGGTGCTGGGTTCACCCGGAAGTTCGAAAATCATCACGACCGTGGCCAATGTTCTGATGGGCGTGATCGATTACGGAATGAACATCCAGGAGGCTGTAGATGCTCCCCGCTTCCACAATCAATGGTTGCCGGACGTGTTGAATGTGGAGCGATGGTTCTCGCCCGATACGGTGCAGACATTGCAGAAGATGGGATACGACGTGCGCCTCGGCCTCCGAGAGGGACCGGATGCAGGCGGCTATTGGAGCGATGCTGAGTGCATCGCGATCGACACGAAGACCGGCGAGCGGCTGGGCGCCAGCGATTACAGAAGCAACGGCAAGGCAGTGGGATACTAAGGGAGCGTTGATTGATGATTTGTGATGGTTGATTGAAAGCTGAATCTGGATTCGTTTGGGTTTCAATCAACGATCGATAATCAGCAATCAGTAATTTCGCGACAAGGACCGTGCATGTTGAAAGCCGTATCAACTTATCTGTACGTCAAGGAGCGGCTGCATCCCGGTATTCTGGATGGATTGACGCGTGGTGGAGTGCAGGCCATCGAGATTTTCGCGGCACGGCAGCATCTTGACTATGCCAACCGGAAGTCCCATTTGAGGGAAATCGCCGAGTGGTTCCGCGGCAGTAATGTGCCGTTGAATTCCGTGCACTCACCGCTCTACGCCGACTACGAGTGGGGCCGCGCGGGATCGCCTCCTATAAATCTGGCATCCACCGATCGCTCGGGCCTGGTAGAGGCTATGGATGAAGTGAAGCGCGCGCTCGAGATCGCGGAGCAGATTCCGTTCCGTTTTCTGATACAGCATCTGGGACTGCCGAACGAAGCTTTCAGCGAAAAGAAATTCGAATCGGCGATGACCTCCCTCGAACACTTGCGGGCCTTTGCCAAGCCGCTTGGCGTAAGGATTCTGCTCGAAAATATTCCGAATGAGCTCTCCACGCCCGAGAGATTAGTGGAGATGATTCAATCGGCGCACTTTGAGGATGTCGGGATTTGCTTTGATTTCGGGCACGCCCATCTGATGAGTTCGGTGAGCGAGGCCTTTGGGATTTTGCGGCCGCAAGTCTGCTCGACGCACGTCCATGACAATGCCAAAGACCGCGACTCGCACCTGTGGCCGGGTGCGGGGACGATCGACTGGAGGGAAGCAATGGAGTTGCTGCGCTCAGCGCCCCAGATGCCGGCATTAATGCTGGAGTTGGAAGGCGATGAGAAAGTAAATCCTCTGGAGAAGCTTGGGGCGACGTTTGAGAAGCTGGAGAGAGAATAAAAAGCTTTTTACCGCCGAGAACGCCGAGGAGATGACACTATTTCGCCGTGAAGTCGGCCAATCGTTATAGAGAAGCAATTGGCTTTCTCTGCGCTCCCGGCGTACTCGGCGGTAAACGGTTTTTCTAAATTATGTCTTCACCTGTAGCTACTATCGCTGAAATCGGGAAGCACGAAGGGCAGTCGGTTACGCTACGCGGTTGGCTCTATAACTTACGCGAGAGCGGCAAGCTGCTGTTTCCACAATTTCGTGACGGATCGGGCGTGATTCAGGGCGTGGTGCCGAAGAATGCGGTTACACCGGAGGTGTTCGAGGTAGTGAAGACCTTGACCCAGGAGTCGAGCGTGATCGTCGAAGGTAAGGTTCGTGCCGATAAGCGAGCGCCCGGCGGCTACGAACTCGACGTTGCGAATGTACAGGTGGTGCAGCGAGTGCCTGAGTCTGATCCGTATCCGATCACTCCGAAAGAACATGGCACCGAATTTTTGATGGAGCACCGGCATCTGTGGGTAAGGTCTCAGCGGCAGGCGTCGATTCTGCGCGTGCGCGCGGAGATCATCAAAGCCGTTCGCGATTTCTTTGATGAGCGCGGCTTCACGCTCACCGATCCACCGATTCTTACTCCAGCGGCATGTGAGGGCACGAGCACGCTTTTCCCCGTGGATTATTTCGACGAGCAGGCCTACCTCACCCAGTCCGGCCAGCTTTACATTGAAGCGACCGCGATGGCGCTGGGCAAAGTGTATTCTTTTGGTCCAACATTTCGCGCAGAGAAATCGAAGACCCGGCGTCACCTCACAGAGTTCTGGATGGTCGAGCCTGAAGTTGCTTATGCCCAACTCGACGACATAATGGAGCTGGCTGAGGGACTGATCACCGTCGTGGTAAAGCGGTGCCTGGAGCAACGGCGCGCGGATCTGCAAGCTATCGGGCGCGATATTTCCAAGCTCGAAAAGATTGAGCCGCCTTTCCCCCGCATCAGTTACGACGATGCCGTGAAGAATTTGCAGGACGGCCATGCCAAAGGCGCGCTGGAAACAAAATTCGAATGGGGCGGCGACCTTGGCTCACCGGATGAAACTTATCTTTCGGCGCAATTCGATAAGCCGGTGATGGTGCATCGATATCCGGCGAAGGTAAAAGCTTTTTACATGGAGCCGGATCCGCAACGGCCGGAACTGGCGCTGTGCGTCGACGTGCTGGCGCCCGAAGGATACGGCGAAATCATTGGCGGCTCGCAGCGTATGGCGTCGCACGAGTTGCTGGTGCAGCGCATTCATGAGCACGGGTTACCTGAAGAGGCGTTCAAGTGGTATCTGGATTTACGAAAGTACGGTAGCGTTCCGCACGGCGGCTTCGGCATGGGCATTGAGCGGGCGGTGGCGTGGATTTGCGGACTTGAGCATGTGCGGGAGACGATTCCGTTCCCCCGAATGCTGAACCGGTTGTACCCCTAAGAAGCTTTTCACCGCCGAGTACGCCGAGAGCGCCGAGAATGGAACAGAAGGACAGGCTCGATTCGATTGCGCGGCGGATCATCCCATGACGACAACCATAAGCACCACTAACATTGTTCCCAAGAAGATTCGCGTGATCGGCGTGCCGCTCGATCTAGGGCAATCTCGCCGTGGCGTTGATATGGGGCCTTCGGCGGTGCGCGTGGCGGGTCTCGAAGCACGCCTCGAAGCGCTCGGGCATGAAGTAGAGGATGGCGGCAATGTCGCCGTTGCCATTCCGGAGCAAAAAAAAGAGGGTGATACTCACGCGAAGTATTTGAAGGAAATAACGGCCACGTGCACCAAGCATGCGGAATTGGTAATCAAGACGCTGGAGGCGGGAAAGATTCCTCTGTCGCTCGGCGGCGATCACTCTATGGCGGCGGGCACGGTGGCGGGCGTGTCCGAATTCTATCGCCGCCAGAACCAGCGGGTCGGGCTGATCTGGATCGACGCCCACACCGATATCAACACTCCCGAGTCATCGCCCAGCGGCAATGTGCACGGGATGCCGTTGGCGGCGCTGATGGGGCTGGGTCCAGCCGAATTGCAAAACATCTTCGATTTTTCTCCCAAGGTGAAGCCGGAGAATTGCGTGCTGGTCGGAGTGCGCGACATTGACGCGGTTGAAAAAGAAAATGTGCGGCGGGCTGGCATCGGTGTCTTCACCATGCGCGATATCGACGAGCGCGGGATGCGCACTGTGATGGAAGAAGCCCTGCGCATGGCCGGACGCGGAACCGCCGGCTATCACATTTCACTCGACATGGATTGGATCGATCCCGAAGACGCACCCGGTGTGGGCACTCCGGTGCGCGGTGGCGCGACTTATCGCGAGGCTCATCTGGCGATGGAAATCATCGCCGATCACGGACGGATGTTGAGTTTTGAAATCGTTGAAGTGAATCCGGTCATCGACGAGCACAACCAGACGGCGGACCTGGCGGTGGAATTGGCGCTGTCGGCGTTTGGGAAAAAGATTTTATAGCATCTATGAAGAAACTTCGCGTCGGAATTCTTTTTGGCGGGCGCAGCGGAGAGCATGAAGTATCGCTGCTCTCGGCGGCGTCGGTGCTGAACGCCATCGACAAAGGCAAATATGAAGTGGTTCCCGTTGGCATCACCAAGGACGGCCGGTGGGTTACGGCGGGCGATGCGGAGAATCTGCTGCAGGGAAAGCTGCTGCTGGAGGCGCGCCACCTGCGGGCCGGCGATCCCGAAATCACCGAGCCTGCCGCGGTGCTGGCTCGGGGAGAAGCGGTGCTGGTGCCTCCGGAGCCGGTGCACCGGCGGAGCGGACTTGTTCCGTTTCAGACGGACGCCGCGCTAACGCGGCGCGCCAGCGATCGAGCTATCAACGTCGATGTGATTTTCCCGGTACTGCACGGGACATTTGGCGAAGACGGGACGATTCAGGGACTGCTCGAACTGGCCGACATCGCGTATGTGGGCGCGGGCGTGCTCGGTTCGGCTGCCGGCATGGACAAAGATGTGATGAAGTCGTTGTTCCTGGCCGCGAAAATTCCCATCGTGAAGCACGTCACCATTCTGCGCAGCGCCTGGGAGAAAGAGCCGGAAAAAGTTCAGAAGTTCGTCGAGAGCAAACTGAAGTATCCGGTGTTCGTCAAGCCCGCGAACCTGGGTTCGTCGGTTGGAATCAGCAAAGCGCATGATCGGAGGGAACTCGGCCCGGCCATCGAGGAGGCGGCCAGATTCGATCGCAAGATCGTGATCGAGCAGGGGGTGGGCGGAAAGAAAAACAAAGCACGCGAGATCGAATGTTCCGTGCTCGGCAACGATGAGCCGATCGCTTCGATCCCAGGCGAAATTGTTCCTGTCAAAGAATTTTACGATTACAACGCCAAGTATCTCGATGAAGGTTCTGAGCTGATTATTCCGGCGAAGCTGAGCAAAGCGGAAACGAAAAAAGTCCAGGAGCTGGCAATACGCTCGTTCAAAGCTGTCGATTGTTCGGGCCTGGCGCGCGTGGACTTCCTCATGGATCCGACCTCGCGAAAGGTTTATCTAAACGAGATCAACACCATGCCAGGATTCACCGCGATCAGCATGTATCCCAAGCTGTGGGCGGCGTCGGGTCTTGATTATTCAGATTTGATCGACAGATTGATTCAACTTGGGATCGAGCGGCATGAGGACAAGAAAAAAAATCAATACAACCGCTGACTTCCGATCTAGTCTTCGCTGTCGTTCTGAGCGATTTTGCTTTGCTTCGTGAAGCAAAACAAAGTCGAAGAATCCCTATCGATCCTCATCGTCCAACAGCATATTGATTCCAGATTCCTGAATCAATGCCGTGCGATCACGGCCAAAGCAATGAGAACACCGAGGGCCATAAATCCGATCCCTATGAAAATCGCTCGGCGGCGCAGTGGACTCAAGCTCTTATCCAGTTGGCTGATTTCTTCTGGTCCTGCCACCGGCATGGCCGAGCAAATCTGCGGAATCGATTTTCGGTAGAGCCGTCCCAGCAAGCACAGAGGAAGAATCTCGAAAAGAGAGACAGCAATCGAGTAGATGACGAGAAAGACTTTGATTTTATGGGCGATGGATGCTCGAGGCTCGGCGGAAATTACCCCTTCGGCTAGCAGGAAGGCGCTCAGGTTGCCAAACAGCTGGACCAACGCCCGGCTTAGAAAATACATCTTTGCGAACGGCTTGGTTTTCTGCTCGTCGGACGGCGAGTCGATATGGTATCCCGGCTTGCTCCAGCCAAATGGCAGGAATACCAGCCTTCCGGCATGGTCTTTTCTGAATGAATAGTCTAGTAGTTGCTCGTCCCAGGCCATATCCCAAGCTCCGTCCCGCGGTGCATGCTTTGACTTACCACTGAGACTAAATAGCCAGGAACGGTGCGCAAGTCACGAGAGTAACTGGCAGCATCCGCCGCTTGAGTGGCGCCCTCTGGATCAGCCATTCGTTACTGCGCCCTTGCCTTCTCCATGAACGCTGCCTGATCCCCTTTCATCTTCTTCAGCCCTTCCATTGGTAAATAGACCATGTGCCCGGCGTCGTAGGTGGTATAGGAAATATTGTCGCGATATTTCTGGGGAAGGTCGAGGTGCTGAATCGCATAGTTCGCCGCGAAATAGGGCGTGGCCAGGTCGTAGTAGCCTTCCATCACCAAAATCTTCAGGTAGGGGTTTTTGACGATGGCTTGCCGCATCGCGGAAGCCGTGTCTGGGAAGCCCTGAATCGCCGATCCCCAGTCCCACTTATCGAAGCCGATGTCTTGTGCGCGCACGTAGTAAGGCATGTCGGTTTTGTATCCGAGTTCGGTGCGGACGTAGTTGTTGAAGACAGAAGTAAAAGGAGGCTGCGTTGCGGAACCCGTCGGATCATAAAAAGGAGTGTCGAGCAAGCCGTTGGGGTCGGGACCGGTATAGCGGCCATCGAGGCGTCCGACGCGCAGCTTCTGATCAATCAATAAATAGTGCGTAAACTTGCGGACGTTGATGCGCAAGTTCGCTTCGTCCGCCACTTCCTTGGTCAGGCCGGTGTAGCGTGCGAGTTGCTCAATAATTTTCTCCCGCTCCGGGGCGGTGAGCGCGTCTCCTTTCGCCAATGCTTGGGTGTACTCTCCGAATGCCCATTGTTCCGATTCTTGTCTGGCGCGGTTCAGGTCCTGCGCAAGATCGGGCGCGAGCTTGTGGTGATAGGCGGCGATCATAGTGAAGGACGGGATCAGAAAAATGTAGGGTTGGTCGTTGGTGTTAGTCTCTTCCAGAGTTTCAAAGTTCAGAACGCTCGAAAGCAGGGTGATGCCGTTGAACGAGATGCCACGATCGGCGAGGTATCCGGCTATTCCGGCCGCGCGCGTGGTTCCGTAGCTCTCGCCGAGAATGAACAGTGGAGAAGTCCAGCGTTCGTTGCGGCTGATGTAGAGCCGGATGAATTCGCTGAAGGCCTCGATATCTCCCTTGACGCCCCAGAATTTCTTGAACAGCTCGGCGTCGCCGGCGCGGCTGAACCCGGTGCCGATCGCGTCGATCAGCACGAGGTCGCTTTTGTCGAGAAGCGTGTACGGATTGTCTTCCATACGGTAGGGAGCGGGCGGCATGAATCCGTCGGGCTGAAGTACGACGCGCTTGGGGCCGAGTGCTCCCATGTGCAGCCAGATTGAAGCCGAGCCTGGGCCACCGTTGAAGGCGAAGGTGAGTGGGCGCTTGGCGGCGTCCTGGCCATCAAGCGTGTAGGCGACGTAAAACATTTCAGCTTCAATCCTGCCATCTCCGCGCTTGATGGGGAGGCGTCCGGCAGTGGCCGTGTACTTCAAGAGTTTTCCATCTACGGTGATCTGGTGATGCGTTTGCACCGGAGCGGCTTCGGTCATATCGAAGTGCTCCTCTTTATCTTTCTCTTTGTCTTTGTCGGAAGACGCTTCGCGCGCCGGCGGCTTCTGTTCCGAAGAAGTGTCAGGCTTGACGGCGGTCTCTGCCGGCTTCTCCGCAGATTGTGGGGGCTGTTTCTTTTGATTCGTGGATTTCGGTTGATCGGTCTGTTGAGCGTAAGAGACAGAAATTAAAAGCAGAGCCATGGCAAAGGCCCGGAACAATCTCATGATTTACCCCTCGTGGAGAAATGCACTCACTTCAGCGAAGCGTGAGAATTGTACACCGGACATGCCGCATCGCCCTCGGTAACTGCAGATTGTGGCTGTTCGTGCCGATAGGTTGACCATGGCTGGTAATGGCCTTAACTCTCTGACTTCAAATGATTGGGTCTTGATTCAGGCGAAGACGATGCGGCGCACGTTCAAGCTGGGGGAAGAGATCATCCGCGAGGGTGAGTGGGTTCACAGCCTGTACTTCATCCGCAGCGGGGAGGCCTCCGTGGAGTTGGCAGGTACGGGATCGCGCGCGATCGTGGCGTCACTTGGACCGAACGACATTTGCGGCGAGATCTCTTTCCTGCAGCAGTGCAAGGCCACTGCCGCGGTAATTGCAGCCGAACGAAGAGGTTGAAGTCGAAGAAATAAATGTGGGAGAATTACGCAAAATACTGGACGCTTTTCCCCGCATGGCCTCTCGCTTTTACCTTTCACTGGCCACACTCCTGGCGCAGAGGCTGAAGGAGACTTCCCGCGAACTTGCCCGGGAAATGACGCTTCGCGATCGGCGATAGTCAGACTGCTTCTTGACGCTGGTTTTCAGTGAGCTCCACCTTCTGCAGAAACTCCACAGCCTTTTCTAGAGAGCGGTGCTGAATATTCCAGTTGAACTTCGCGGCTTCGCGCCGGATCTCGGAGTTCGACATCGGCTTGTCTTTCTTGTCCAGAATAAAATAGGCCTTAGCGGCGATCGACAGCTCGAAATAGTTAGGATCGCCGGCCTCCCTTATCTTCCTAACGGCCGAGTCGATTTTCTTGTACTCAGGGCTTTCACGCAGGGTTGACAACAGCTTCTTGCCGTCAGAGGTGATGGTGTAGTCAAAACGGCGTAGTTCGAACCCGTCATTGTACGTGCCAAATCCCATGCTCTCCTCCGCGATGAACCCCAAATTTTTCAACTGCGCGACGCAGCTATCCACGACTGTGGAATATGGCCCATAATAGTGGGCATCATAGCCTAATCCTGGATCGACGCCCGACAGCAGCGAAACGAAGTAAGCTTTCTTCTGGAGCAATGTCCTTCCTTGGAGACGCCCGCCCGAAGCATCCAAAAGCGCCAAAACAAACTGGGTCGCGTTCATAAAGCCCTCAGTTTCTCGGAGTTCACGCCGTTCGGCCTCTCCGTCTGATGCAGCGCCGCAAGTTTTCCGATCATTCCTAAGATTTCCTCGCGATATTCACGGCGGCGCTTGTTCCGATCTTTTTCGTCTTTGTACGTGACAGGCGCATAAATCTGAAATTTCTGCTTCAGGATCGCCTCGTTCACGGTTCCAAAGATGACCGACTTTTCATGAAACCGAGACTCTTTCTTCCCAGGCTCGACGACAAGAATCTCACTTTCCGTTTTAACAGCCGACGGAAAGCTCACCAACTTGCAAATCACAAGGTCGTTGTCTTCTCCAAATTTGAAGCGGCCCGCTATCATAGCCTCAAGCGCCCTGTGGAATTTATCTGATTCGTCGGTTTCGGCAAATAATTTCATCCGGACTGCAGGCTCGGCTAGATCCTTTTCATCTATGTCTAGGATGCACTTGAGGAGCCTGCGATCCACAAGTCGAGTGAAAACTGACTTGACTCGGCAATCGCTGGATTCCTCAAGAGCTCTGGTCATTAGCCGGTCGTCGGTCCAGCCGATGTAGTTGTCGAGGTGTTCCGGCGAACCGTCATATCCATAGAGGTCGCGGAGCCACCCCAACTTGTCCACCTCTATGCCCAAGGATATCCCTCGTTCGATCATCTGGTCCGTGATGAGTCTGATCCTGTGCTGGTAAACCTGGGTTTTCATGTAGTACTTCGCCAGGACGAATTGCTCCAGCGCGTAAATGCCATTTCCAGAAATCGCCAGATATTTGTCTTCAGCGTCGGCGTGAAGTCGCAAGCTGCTTATTAGGAACTCGATGTCGTAGATTCCGTATTTGACTCCGCAAAAATAGCTGTCTCTCAACAGGTAGTCTTGCTTGTCAGCGTCGAGTGGCCCAGAAACGATGTCGTGAAGAACGCTGTAGCCAGAGCTGCCCTCGAGAATCCCGATTACTTTTTCCCGGTCTTTTTCCAGAATCCAAGAGGCAAGCTCCTTGTTGTCGCGAAGAATCTGAGCGGTGATTAGCTCATGTATCTGCTGCTTGGCGGCCAATTTCACTCGTGTCCCGTTACGGTATTTCTGCAGAATCGGCTCGGAGACGTGCGAAAACGGTCCATGCCCTACATCGTGCAGAAGCGCTGCGAGTCTCACGAGGCGCGCTTCCTCCGGTGACAACTGCAATGCCTTCGCCATGCGGCATGCAACGTGAAAGGCACCGAGAGAGTGCTCAAAACGAGTGTGAACAGCTCCGGGGTAGACCTCGTATGCCAGTGCCAACTGCTTCAGTCTTCGAAGCCTCTGGAAAATTGGGGTATCGACGATACCCTGCTCGGAGGGCTCGCGGAATATAAATCCATGGATTGGGTCACGGACTTCTTGCTCTGCAAACACGGCACAGCGATTATAGGCGAATAAAAGACGAATTCACAAGATAATAGTCTTATCTTCGGACGACTCGGCCAGCCGCAATTGCATATTCATATTGACGAACCGCATCCGACGTTGTACGATTATGAGGACAAGTTTGCCTTTCGGGGCAGACCTGAATTTCATGCAGAGTGGCTGAGGGACGAGCCCTGTGACGCCACGGCAACCGGATCGGGATCATATATCCCGACCGCCAGGTGCCAACTCCCGCCCGGAAACGGGGAACATGAGATTCGGATGCGAG
>Ga0307478_10000778_pt1 | contig 30539 bp, 28 predicted proteins | sample atmos_gasesECM4C_2_FD_203713 | JGI IMG/M metagenome (GOLD analysis project Ga0307478, IMG submission 203713) | Hardwood forest soil microbial communities from Morgan-Monroe State Forest, Indiana, United States - atmos_gasesECM4C_05 | ecosystem: Environmental > Terrestrial > Soil > Temperate...
CCTACCTACAATTCAGTGGCCCGCCACTGCGCTGATCGAGGGTTTGCAAAGGGACAACAGGATAGGTCCTCGTAAACGTTCGCGCTTATCGCCACCGACTCCCGAATTGTCGGCAAACCCTGCCTTATCCGGCTACGGAAGGACTACCCGTAACGCGAGAGAAATCCGGAAACACTCGTGGACTGCTTTGTGACCTAGCCTTTGGTGTCTGGAACCTTAGGCTGCCACAATTCGATCGGATTTCCCTCAGGGTCATGCACGCGGGCAAACCGGCCGTTAGGATAAGGCTGCGGGTCCATCTTGACCTCGATTCCAGCGGCTTGTAGCTGGGCCGCCATTTTGTCGAGATCCCGGACTCGAAAGTTCAGCATCCAGACCTTGGTGGTATCCCCGAAATAGCCGCTCGTCTCCTTGAATGGAGCGAAAGCTGTGGGTCCGGCCTCTTGCTGCCAAGGGGATTCCCCGTAGCTCGTTGGTATGACCGAGATTCCCAGGTGTTGCTGGTACCAAAGCCCCAGCGCTTTCGGATCTTTGGCTCGGAAGAAGAAGCCTCCGATTCCGGTCACTTTTTCTATTTCCGTTACTCCAGCGATCCCATGGGGAGCGGCAGCCCCTGCAGGGGGAGGAGAGACCTTTGGCTGCGTGGTTGTCTGCGCGGCTATGCCGAGTTGGTTCCGCCCCAAGATGAAGCTCGACCCGAAAGCAAATGACAGAGTTCGAAGCAGTTGGCGTCTTAGAAAAAGCATCCCATCCTCCTTCGGAGAAGAGTGCGAATCGGTCTACGATACCTGCGCAAACGCGCTTCTGGGTAGTGTAAAGATTAGGTTCTGGGCGAGTTGTCGGCCACCCTTCCGTTACCAGATTATGGAAGGGTTGCCCGTGACTCGGCCGGAATCAGGACTGAGGATGTCGCACCGCCACTTACACTGGATCGCCTTCCATCCCCTAATATGAACACTGTCGCCTCCGACTGCTCAAATTGCCCGAGCAGCCATTCGCAGTTGTTCACGGAACCATGCGTGCGCAGGTTCGGTTGTTAGCCGCGGATGCCTTCCAACCTCCCGCAGCACACGTTCTCCACGAACCGTGCGCTCATAGGCGCGTCCACTACGAACGAGGAGGGGATCTCCGAACATATCGCGCAGCCGCTCCAACGAATCGCCGGGATTGTGGCCGCGGACGTGTGGGGAAACGCGAAGCCTCTGCTAATCCTGTTCACCGAGAGTTCGGACGTACGATTTGCCATACGGATAGAAGAGCTCCTTGCGGCCTTGCTGCCACGCGGCTTTGAGTTCGGGCGTGGTGATGTCCCAGTCGGGGCGGCATTTTTTGGTAACGGCACGCAGGTCTTGACGGAGATCTTCCAGAGTGGGCCGGCCGAAGAACCAGTAGCCGTTGTAAATCTTATAAATGACAAGACCAGGCTCGAGGACAATCACATGGGGAATCATGGGATTGTGGAGAGGATCGGTGTATTCGGCGATGTCGAGATCTTTTTGGACGGTTCGACCGGCGTCCGAGAGGAAAGGCCAGTGGGCGCCCACGCCGGTGCGATATTCATTTGTCTCGGTGATATTGTCGGTGCTGATGGTGACAAGCCGGCAATAGGCCACCTCAAGTTCGTGATGTAGTTGAACAAGCAGTTCAGCCTGACGGCGGTCCTTGGGGCAGAAACCTCCGCGGCTGAGGACGAGAACCATGGGGTGTGGTCCTTGGAGTTCGGAGAGCTTCTGGCGTTTGCTCGTGTGGTCGGAAAGTTCGTAGTCGGGGAAGATGGCACCTGGAACGATGTCAGATCGCATAGGAAAACCTCGACAATTGGATGCGTGGCGTCGGGTTATGTTTCAGCAAGAATGGAGCCTTCTTGGAACCAAAGGCTGCGCACGCCGGTCACCAGCGGCCAGCGTGAGCACCACCATCCACGTGGAGAATCTCTCCCGTCACTTGGGTTGCGTGCGCCAGGTAGAGAACCGCGTCGACGACGTCCTCTACTATGACGATTTTGCCCATGGGTTGGAAGGTCCGAAGATGCTCCTTTGGATCATTCTTGTGCAATGGTGTGTCCACGACGCCGGGGGCTACGGCGTTGAAGCGGATGCCTTCTTTTGCGTACTCGATGGCGAGACTGCGGGTCACTGCATTCAAGCCGCCCTTCGTCATCATCGAAACGGAGGCCTTTTCGCCGGTAAACGGCTGATCGACCAGCGACGCGGTTATGGTCACAACATTTCCCGATTTTTGTTTCAACATCTGTTTGACAGTGAGCTGAGTGATGTAGAGGAAGCCCAGCAAGTTCGTCGATGCCAGGGCCTGGAAGTCCTCGGTCGTAAACTCCGTGAAGGGCTTGGTGCGGAAGATTCCGGTGTTGTTCACAAGAACATCCATGGTTCCGAAGTGCTGGAGGGCTGCTTCTACAACTTTGCCGGCGGTCTCCTGCTTCCCGATATCGCCATCCACCAGAAGCAGGCTGGGCGAGGTCGACAAGGATTGGGTAGCATTCAGAGACGTCGCGGCGACGTTATAACCGCGGTTGAGGAAGCCCTCGACCAGACCCGCACCAATGCCCCCGAAGCTCCTGTGATGACTGCTGTTTTCTTCTCAGACATATGGGTCCTTGTTTGAAAGAAAAGTGGCAGCTATAACCCGCCTCGCGCATACGTTTGTACGGCGTTCTTCAGCTTCGCTTGATGATGAAAACAGTCTTATCGTCAATACGGTCCGGTTCGCCAATCTGGCGGAGACGTTCGTCTTTGTTGACCGCATATTCCAGCAGAGCGTTGCAGATGTCCTTTGCCGGCTGGCGATAGCGCTCGCGCATCACGCCTTCCAGTTGCTGACGTTCTTCTTTGTCGCTGCCGTCGTAGACCCCATCGGTATAGAGCAGGAAAATGTCCCCGGGACTCAGCAGCGTGAGCTCCGCCACATCGGAGGGTTTCGCGTTGCCCTCCCGGGAGTCCAGCGAGAAATACCTATTCCGGTCCGGATTATCTTCGGCGATCTGCAAGCCGAGCGGCAGAAATTGAACCATTCGGCTTTTATCAATCTCCATGAACTTGCGGTATTCGGCAGAGAAGACGAGCGGTGGTGGATGTCCAAAATTAACGAATCGAAAATGCCCATAAGGGCGTACCTCGCCGTAAAGCATAGTCGCAATTTCCTGCGCGCTCTCTTTCTCACTTCTGCCGAGGGCATTACGAGCGGTGATTGACAGGGCCAGCCTCAGGTTGATCCTCTCGAATAACTCCCGAGTCGTTTTCCCTCGATGATCGAGTTCGGAGAGCATGAGGGCATGAAACGTGTCGTGGACCGTCGACGCGATTTTCGCCGCAATGATTCCGTGTCCCTGAGCGTCCACCAACAGAACTCCCGCCGTGCTATACAACTCGCGCAGGTCTTCGGCGACGCGCACCTGTTCCGAGCTTCGTGCTTCTCTGTACGCGGATTCCATTTCGGGCTTGTAGCCGGGCCTTGATTTCATCCATTTGACATGATCGTCCACGGAATTACGCGGCATCGCGCCTGGCGGGAGCGGCTCTAAATACTGTTTCGATAGCTTCAGGGCCCGCTGAATGCGGGCGTCGATGTCGTAACGCTGCTGGAAGTTTATGTATTCAAATAGGTCGCCGCCGACCGTTCCCGCGGGAATGGAATTGCCGTACATCTCGATTCCTTCCACATGCGGAATCGCACCTTCCACCGGCATCAGCCGCTTGAGCAGATATTCGTCAATAGTTGGAGCGGTGTAGATTTTTGCCATAGGAGACTTTCAGGTCGAAACGATTCACTCGTTTGATGTTTGGCTACGAAGTACGGGTAGCGTCCGTTACATGCTCACGCGGAAGTCGTCACCGGCGGCGAATTCGGCGTCGAGCCGCAGCCCGAGCCTCCCGTAGAATTCCTTCGCGCGGGGCCGACATCCGAGACGGGGATGACGATCACCTCGAGCTTCATGTCGGCCCTCGCGACGCTTGCGTCGCTGGTCGCGTCTTTTACCATCGTGACCTCGTAGCCAAGCTCAACGGCAGAGCGAACAGTTGACTCCACGCACGTGAGTGCCTGACTTCACATGGTTAGGACGACGCGGAACTGTGCGTGGCCGCTCATCATGCGGGCGTAAGCCTCGGCGGCTTTATCGAGCGGATAGGTTTCAATCATGGGACGTACGCCGGTTAGTTCGGAGAAGCGCAGCGTGTCCTCGGCATCGGTTGGCGTTCCGGAGGCCCAGCCTTGAATACTTCGACTTCCAGAAATGAGCTGTACGGGTGTGACCGCAATAGGATCCATAGACGCACCCACGACCACGAGCTTGCCGTTCGGACCTAGACCGTCAATCACCTCGGACATCGCCTTCGAGCTTGGAGCTGTCGCTAGAATCACCTGTGCGCCGCCCATTTTTTGCAAGGCTTCCGCTGCATTCGTTGTTTTATTGTCGATGTATACGCTCGCTCCGAGTTTCTTTGCGAGCGCCGCGCTTTCCGCGCCGCGCCCGATGGCCGCGACTTTATAACCGAACTTGTTCGCGAATTGAATTCCGAGGTGACCCAGACCGCCGATGCCCAGCACCGCAACCAGATCGCCAGGCATCGCTCCGCTGTGCCGCAGCGCGTTGTACGTGGTAATTCCGGCGCACAGCAGCGGCGCTGCTTCGACGTCACTTAGACTTTCAGGGATCGCCGCCAGCGCCTCCACGGGAGCCAGCATGTATTGCTGGTATCCACCGTCATAGCTGATACCCGCAATTTTCAAATTCCGGCAATTGCCGAAATCGCCCCGCCGACACTGGAGACAAGTGCCATCATGGCCGCCATGCCAGCCAACGCCCACGCGCTGTCCCTCCTTCCACTCGGACACACCGGCACCCAGTTCGTCGATAATGCCGGCGACTTCGTGTCCTGGCACGCGAGGGTATTGGATGCCCGGCAACGCGCCTTCTTTGGTGAACATGTCGCTATGACAGACACCACAAGCCAGCACCTTGATGCGCACCTCTCCTGCGCCTGGCTTGGGAATCTCGCGCTCGACAATCTCGAAATCGCCTCCCGCCTTGGAAATCTGCGCCGCCTTCATGGGTGCTACCGCTACTCTCGTCGTTGCCATAAATCCTCCTATAAATTTTCAGCCAATGTTGAAAAACACCTAATCAAGTCGCGAGGAACACCACCGGGCTGTACGGAGCGCGAACGGGCAAGAGAGCCATCACTACTCGATGCTGCAAAGTGGAAGGTCCCAATTGCACTGAGGAGAAGGGCTTTCTGAGGCCAATCGCGATCATCCGCGAATCCTCCCACAATCGACCTGGCGATGATTGGTTTACGTCGCTCGAAGAGCGAGGTCGGTCGGTGAGTGGCAAAAAGACTATCACACAATGAACGTCCGGTGGAATGACTCCTGGGAAGTCGCGCCCTCGGACATCTGCCTGCCATCTCGTGATTGCAACCCCTCCTTGCTCTGGAGCAACGACGTCGTGTGGTCCTCGAGACTAGTGTTCAAATCAGACTCCTCGAAATCTATTGAAATTGAGTCGGTCCATGCGGGGTGCAATTACTGCCAGGGCTTCGGAGGCATTTCCATAGATTGGATATTCCCTGGAAGGTCCCGGAGGATCCTAAGGAGCAGCGCAAGGTGATTGGCAAAGTAAAATGGTTTAACAATGCGAAGGGATATGGCTTCCTGGGCCGGGATGATGGTCCGGACGTTTTCGTACATTACTCGGCAATTCTAGGCGATGGATATCGGACCTTGGCGGAAGGCGATTCGGTTGAATTTGAGATCGTCCAAGGCACAAAGGGACCTCAAGTAGAAAACGTAAGAAAAGTAGACTGAGATAATATTTCTCCAGGCCTGCTTGTGGGTTACTTCGTAAGAAGATAGCCTAGGCAGACGATCACCGCGCTTGTGAATGCGGACGCGCGAAAACGGAGCGCCTCCGCGGAGCGCGGCATTAGCTTCCCGTTGTGTGTCGGTTTCCGTTTCCAACTACAAAGTCACGAAGACCCATTCCTGGAACGGGCAGACAATCGAGCATGCGCGAACGAGGATAGAGATGCCTCGCCGGAACGCTACTCTGCCTTCGATCGCTTTTGCAGCGCGGCGAGAATCCATCTCTGCAAGACGATTCGGCAATGTGGCTTGAGATCGCGAAACTCCAAGCCCATGCCTGCAGCTGGCTTGATGTAAACCACCGTGGCTTTGGATTCGAAATACTCATCGGCATGGAAAATTTTCACGAAGACCGGCGTGAGCTCCGCGAACGGAGCGGGAGTCTCAAGGTAACAGCCATGCAGGCTGATTTCGGTGGCGCGAACGGCGACAGTTGCGCTCAGCGAGCTCTCTGGAGCGACCTCGGCGGAAGCATCCAGCGCAAATCGGAAACCGCGGCGGTCTGGGTTCATGGCTCCTAGAATATTCCATTGCCGACGCTGTTGTCTGTCGTTTGACGAACCATACAACACGAATTACGCAACAGGATCATCGAGCTACGGACAACTCGTTGCCGATCGACTGATCGCTCTTCGCCAAAAAATTTGAGGAAGATCAATCCCTAGCCAGCCACTAACTTTTCCAGGTTGGGTTTGTCCGCGATGAGCAAAGTTGAGCCGTGAACCTCGATCAAGCCCTCCCGCTTGAAGTGCGCGAACAAGCGTGTGACGGTCTCACGGGAAGCCCCGATCGTCTCTCCGATTTCCTTATGGGTCAAAGTGAGAGTGGCCCGAAGGTGCTCGTTGGTCTGGTTAGAGGTGGTGGGCAGATCGAGCAGGAAGCGCGCCAGCTTTTCGGCTGCAGAGTTCGAAAATCCTAAGTAGCGAACCTCAAGAAGCGTTGCGTAGTAGATCTTGCTAAGGATCTCCGCCACCCGTACTGCCGCTTCTCCGTGTTCCCGCAGAAATTGCAGGAACGCAGCCCGCGGAATGAAATTTGCCTGGAGCGGTTCAAGAGCCTCCGCTGTGAGTTCATAGGGCTTGCCAGAAAGCGTGCCGGGCAAGCCCACAAGTTCACCCGGCTCCGAAATGCGGACAATGATGGATTTCCCATCCGCCGAATTTGTCGACAGCTTTACCCGGCCGTGGCAGAGGACGAACACCCCGCGAGCCTCCTGACCTTCGACAAAGAGAATCGCGTCTTTCGGATAGGTCGCGGAAGCGGAGATGGCATCGAGCGCAGCCATCACAGACCGTGGAAGATCGCAGAAGACGCGCTCCTTCACCAGTGGGCACGTCAGACAGCTCTCGATGACCTGTAAGCCATAGGGAGTCTTCATGGTGGCATCCGGCCGCATTATACGACTTTTTTTCACGCCAATGACGCGTACCTGGTAGGGCATTGACGCACCTCCGCGATGGATATCCATTTCCACTCCCCCGGCAGCGTGGGAGAAATCGGTTGCGTAAAGAATGTTCTTAAGTTCGATTCGCTTGTGGGCGGCCACTGCTTTCATGGTCCACATCCTCTTCAACTTATCTTCTAGCCCGGTTTCCAGATTGACGCGGTGATTGTCGTTACTTAGTCGTGTGACGCGCGTCACATTTTCGTGAACAAGAAGCTTGCGGGCGAGCTTGACATCGAAAGCTATTTTGCGGATACGTTCAATAAACCGGAGCAGGAGTTTGTCGAGGCCTGCGCGAATGTGATCGCGGACTATCTGGGAAGAAAATAGTGCACGAAAGTCCGCCGCAATCCCTAGCGATGAGCAATGGCGGGCAGGAGGCTCAATCGAAAGGCGGCCAGTTGTAACACTACGACCAGCAGCAAAATGCCCGTTGCCGACGCGAGGGTCAAGCCGCCTCTGATGCGCAAAGCGGTAACAAAGCCCACTACTGAGGCCAATCCGACGATCACCGTCATCGCGATTTCGGTTGGGGAGAAAGTTCCGGAAACGAAGCGCACCCACCCGAGCAGGAACAACCAAATTGCGCTCATCAATAAAAACCAAAAGACAACACACGGCAGCGCCGCCCACTTGCTCCATCCGGAACGGCGAACGCAAGAGACAATCGCAATCCAGAGGGGAGATGTCTGCACAATGTGGCGAAGAACTCCATGGGACACAGCTCCGACGACGAGCAACGCAGCAATAATGGACAAGCAACAGGCGGTCAGAATACGAAAATGTCGTTCCACGAGAGACCTCCCGCGGGCGGTCTCCTGGTAACGCGCGAACACGAACTCAAATCAGTGGCTGTGCTTTTAATGAGGTCAGCAGCAAGCATTTGCGTCAGACCTGGAGATTGCGAAGGTACGGGACGCTGGCCTTCATCAAATCGAAATTCATTTCGACGAAGTAGTTTTCTACACCGCCGGTTCTTGCGGCAGTGAAGATTTTTTTCCAGTCGAGGGTGTCTTGCCCTACAGCGACGATTTTCTTTGTCGGTGCGTTCCAGCCTTGCACATGCATGGAGAAGAAGCGGCCGGGATATTTCATGAAATACTCGGCGGCGTCGTAGCCATCGCTGATTGTGGAGATTTGGAATTGAAATTTGACTAGTTTGGGATCGAGAAGTTCGATCAAGAGATCGTAAGTGCGTTTGCCGTTGACATGGGAAAGTTCGAAGCCTTCATTGTGCAGGCCTTGCTGGATGCCGGCCTTCGCGGCGTTTTCGCCCATTTTGTTGTATTCGTCGGCGGCGCGTTTGACGTCCTCGATCGTGGGGTTTTTCGGGCCATCGAGGCTTGGCACGATCATTTGTTTGAGGCCGAGATCCTGCGCCCAGGCAATTCTGCTTGCCTGATCTTTTCGGAGTTCGTCAATGCCGAAGTGCGAGCTGAAGCAACTGACGCCCCAATCGTTCAGCATTGTGCGTAGCTCAGAGCCTTTGTATTTGGCCAGGCCGCCGAAGCCGGAGTCGTCGTAGCCGACGGGCGAGCAGAGTTCGATATTCTGAAAACCGGCGGCGGCTAGTTGTTTGACGGTGCCGGGGAAGTCTTTGGCGATGCCGTCTCTTACGGGCCAGGTTTGGCAGCCAATGGGCAAGCCTAGAGGATTGGCGCGGAGTTCGAAAGCGCCCGCCGAAAAAAGAGTGGTTGCGGCCGCGGTTGTCACGCCACTTTTTATGAACGCTCTTCTTGAAAGCTCTGACATTAGAGTCTCCTCGTTTTTTGCATCCGGCATCGTCGCTGTAGGGGCGGGGCTTGCCCCGCCCGACTGAGCTGTGGCAATCGCTGCGAGCACCGGGTCCTTTGTCATTTCTCTTCGCCGAAGAGTTTAATGTCTTCGGGCCCTTCTTGTAATGGGCCCGTGACGCGGCCCTGCACCAGTTCGCGAATTTGCGCGACAATGTCCGGGTTGGCGAGCGTGGTGATGTCGCCGGTGTCCATGTGATTCGAAATCGCAGCAAGAACGCGCCGCATGATTTTGCCCGACCGCGTTTTTGGCATATCGGGCACGATGTGGATCCGTTTCGGACGGGCGATTTTGCCAATGATGGTTTCGATGGTGGAAATGACCTTGTCCTGCATGGCCTTGCTGGGGAGAACTCCGGGCTTGAGCGAAATGTAGACTTCAGGAACGCGCCCCTTGATTTCGTCAACCACAGGAACCACCGCGGCTTCTGCAATTTCCGGGATGCTGAGACAGGCGGATTCCACTTCCTTGGTGCCGAGACGGTGGCCGGCGACGTTGATAACGTCATCGACGCGGCCGAGTATGCGGTAGTAGCCGTCGGCGGAAAGAACAGCGCCGTCGGCGGCGTAGTACGGCCAGTCGTGCCAGTCTTTGCTCTTGGGATTCTTGCAGTATTTTTTGTAGTACTGATTGACGAAGCGTTCCCCGCTGCCCCAGATGGTTTGCATGATGCCCGGCCAGGGATTGCGAATGCAGATGTTTCCCGCTTTGCCGGAGCCGGGTTTTACTTCTTCACCGTTCTCGTCCCAGATGACGGGATAAATGCCCAGGACCGCGGGGCCTGCGCTGCCGGGCTTCATTGGATCGAGCGCCGGTTTCGTGCTGCAGAGGAAGCCGCCAGTTTCGGTTTGCCACCATGTATCGACGATGACCGCTTCGCCTTTGCCAACTGTTTCGTAATACCAGCGCCAAACTTCGGGCTCAATCGGCTCGCCGACCGTAGTCATGTGCTTGAAGTGATAGTTGTATTTTCTCGGTTCCTCGCCGCCAGCTTTGCGAAGCATGCGAATCGCGGTGGGTGAGGTGTGGAAAATGTTGACGTCGAGCCGCTCGGCAATGCGCCAGGGACGTGCAGCATCAGGGAATTGCGGCACTCCTTCGTAGAGAACGCTTGTGGCGCCGAGCGCCAGCGGCCCGTAGACGATGTAGGAGTGGCCAGTGATCCAGCCGATGTCGGCCATGCACCAATAAACGTCTTCAGGATGAATGTCCTGGTAATACTTGGAAGTGCCCGCGGCGTAGGCGAGATAGCCGCCGGTGCGGTGCTGGCAGCCTTTGGGCTTGCCGGTGGTGCCGCTGGTATACATGAGGAAAAGCGGCGCTTCGGCGTCCTGCGAAACGGGCTCGATGTTCTGATTGCGATAGTCCTTGAGAACGTCGTCGATGAAGAAGTCGCGGCCCGAAATCATCGGAGATTCGGAGCGATAATGGCCGGCATAGCGCCGCCAGAAGAGGACTTTGTCGATATGCTGGCCTTCTTTTTTTGCGGTTTCGACGGCGATGTCGGCGCTCGGCTTGTGATCCACCCACTTGCCATTGCGGTAGTAGCCGTCGGCGTAGATCAGCACCCGGCTGCCGGAATCGGCGGCGCGCAGGCCGCAGGCTTCTCCGCTGAAGCCGCCGAAGACGACCGAGTGAATGATCCCGAGGCGCGCGCAAGCCAGCATGGTGATGGGCAGCTCGGGGATCATGGGCATATGAATGGTGACGCGGTCGCCGGTTTTGAGTCCGGCAAAATCCCGCAGCATGGCAGCGGCTTCATTCACGCGCTTGTAGAGTTCCTGATAGGTGATGACCGTGGCGGATTCGTTTTCTGGTTCGGGCACAAAGATTAATGCAGCTTTGTTTTTGTGTTTGGCGAGATGACGGTCAACGCAGTTGTAGCAGGCGTTGAGTCTTCCGCCGACGAACCATTTCCAAAAAGGAGGATTGGAAGCGTCGAGAGTTTTGCGCCACGGCTTGTCCCAATCGAGAAGTTTGGCGTAGATATCGAAGCATTCTGGGAAATGTTTTTCGCTAAATTTTTTTACGAAGGCTGGATCGGCGAGATTAGCTTGGGCTTTGAAATTGTTTGGCGGGTAGAAGTACTCTTCCTCTTTCCAATGGACGGCGATTTGCGCTTCCGTCAATTTGCTCTTCGATGCCTTCGCATTTGTTTTCTGGCGAGCTTTGGCCACGGCGAGAACTCCCCTTCAAAGATCGATTTCGGTTGTGTCGCTACAACGAGGACAGCCAGATTCGGGCAAGCTCATTTCCTTCGTGGAATGAACTTGCCCGCCAAAAATGATGCTCCCACGCGGGCGCGAGAGTCAATCGCGCGCGTCGCGACCCGCCGTGGACTCGTGGCCCCGCTATTTCATGCCGCCGACTTCATCCCAGATCTTGTGACCGTACGTTTCCTTGAGCAAGATGCTCCCCACGATCAGAGTGACGCTGGCGACAATCATGGGGTAGTAGAGACCTGCGTAGATGTTGCCTGTCGCCGCGCACAAGGACAGGCCAATGAGGGGCACCAAGCCTCCGAAGACGCCGTTGCCGATGTGATAGGGCAAGGAGAGAGATGTATATCGAATTTTGGCTGGAAAAGCCTCCACGAGATAGGCAGCAATGGGACCGTAAATCATACAAACGTAAATCACTTGGATGAACACCAGTAAGACGAGCAGGGGAACATTAGGATTAGGGGCTTCCTTCGCGGCAACCTGCGCACCGGTCGCATCCGCGGTCATTGGTGTCAGGCTGATCGCTCCCGTGAGTGGGTTCTTCGCGGATTTGACACCGACTACATGGTTTCCTGCTGCAGTTTCCATGGCGTGATAGATGGGAATATAGGTAGTGATCGCGAGCAGGCAGGCTGCCATCATGAGCCATTTGCGGCCTATCTTGTCGGAGAGTGAGCCGAACAGGGTGAAAAAAGGCATGGCGCACAGCAGCGCAATGGCGACGATGATGTTGGAAGTTTTGCCGTTCACTTTGAGAACGGTCTGCATATAGAAAAGTGCGTAGAACTGGCCGGTGTACCACACGACGCCCTGACCGGCGGTGGCCCCGAAGAGAGAGAGGAGCACCCGCTTGAGGTTGTCCCATTTTGCAAAAGCGTCTTTCAGAGGCTGCGTGGAAGTCATTCCAGCGTTTTTGAGCTGACTGAAGATGGGAGACTCCTTCATCTTCAAGCGGATGTAAAGGGAGATGGTGACGAGGACGATGGAGATGAGGAACGGAATGCGCCAGCCCCATTCCTTGAAGTCGGCGGGAGAGAGGAGCTGCTGGGTCACAAGGATGACGATCAGGGAGACGAACAATCCGAGGGTTGCTGTGATTTGGATGAAGCTGGTGTAGTAGCCGCGTTTGCCATCGGGGACGTGTTCCGCGACGTACACGGTTGCACCGCCATACTCGCCACCAAGAGCGAGGCCCTGCAGGACGCGGATAACGAGAAGAGCTATAGGCGCAAACCATCCGGCAGTTTGAAAGGCCGGGAGGAACCCGATGAGCGCTGTTGCGCCGCCCATGATCGAGAGTGTGACCAAGAACGCGTATTTGCGGCCGACGAGATCGCCAATGCGTCCGAAAAACAGTGCACCAAAAGGCCGGACGAGGAAACCAACCGCAAACGTCGAGAGGTAAGCGATCAACGCGATGGTGTCGTTGCCGGCGGGGTAAAATTTGGGAGAGAGCACGGCGGCGAGGCTGCCGAAAATGTAGAAGTCGTACCACTCGATCATCGTGCCTACTGCGGAGGCGAGAATTACTTTCGAGATGTTGTAGTCTTGGCCGCCTGCACTCGTCATTGTTGCTGCCTGGCTTCCCATTCTTCCTCCTGTCGCGTCCTTCGCTGAATTCAAGTGCTGGTCCCAGATTCAAACAAAGAGCCGGAGATGAAGACACTACGGCTCGGGCCGCGCTCACTCTTTCATCAGGAATACCCCCTGTGACTCGCGTTGGAGAATTCGAGTCAGGTCTCCGATGGGGAAGAGCATCGAGAAACGCACCGTACATATACGGAGCGGAGCGCGTTGTCAAGAAAGGACCTGGGGCGAGGGAGGATTGGAAGGAGGGACTTACATTCCGTGGCAGCTCAGGATCGTGCCAACCGGTTTTTATCCTGCGCGGTTCTCAATTCCAACTAGAGCGCGGGACAGCAATCGTGATAAAAGGTCTGCTTGAACCTCCACAACGCCATATTTCTTTTCTTTGCCGGAGCATTGGGCGGGGCTATAAACGCCGTCGCCGGCGGCGGCAGTTTTGTTGCGTTTCCCGCACTCATGTTCACGGGAGTGCCTCCCGTGTCGGCAAATGCCACAAACACGCTGGCGCTTTGGGTCGGCGTCACGGCCAGCGGTGGTGCGTACCGGAATCGACTGAGTATTTCGCGCCGGGTGATGATTCCCCTGATTGTGACCAGCGTGATTGGCGGGCTTGCGGGCGCTTTCCTTCTGATCAAAACACCGGCGCAGACTTTTTTGAAGGTTATGCCGTGGCTGATGCTCGGCGCAACGCTCTTGTTTGCGTTCGGCAAACACCTGACGGGACGCATCGCCGCTGGAATTTCCAGCGACGCAAGCCGGGGAGCGATCGCGGGGGCTTCGGTTTTTGAGCTGGTTGTGGCGGTCTACGGAGGTTATTTCGGTGGCGGGATAGGAATCATGAATCTGGCGATGCTAGCCGCCATGGGCATGACGGACATTCATGACATGAACGCTCTGAAAGTGGTGCTGGGCGGCGTGATCAATGGCGTGGCGACGGTCACGTTTGTCATTACTGGCGCGATCGTGTGGCCGCAGGCCATAGTGATGACCGTGGGAGCGATTCTGGGCGGCTATTTCGCGGCGCATTATGCGCAGAAGCTGCCGCAGTCATGGATTCGCGCGTTCGTGATTTTGGTCGGAGCTGCGATGACGGTTTATTTTTTCGTGCTGGGATATCGTTAACGGGACGCGGGCCAGAGAGAGATATAGATGAGGAGTGAGCGATGAAAACGAATTATGCGGCGGTGTTTGTCTCGGCTTTGGCGTACTGGATACTCGGAGCGTTGTGGTATGGGTTCTTGTTTAACAAGCCGTGGATGGCTCTCGAACAAATGACCGCGGAAAAAGCGGCCAGCATGAATCCGGTTTTGCCGTACATCATCACCTTTATATTGAATCTGCTGATTGCGTTTGTGCTGGCGCAGATTTGCATTTGGCGCAACGCAAATACCGCCGCGAGAGGCGCGGCGCTTGGAATCCTTTTGTGGATCGGATTTGTTGGCCCGATAGCTTTTACGAATTACATGTACGAGATGCGCCCGATGCAATTGTTCGCGATCAATGAGTTTTATTCGCTTGTTGGGCTTTGTGTGATGGGATTGATTCTCGGCGCGTGGACGAAGAAGGCTGCGTAGATTTGGCGGCGCCGAAATTGTGAATTGATGGGGCATCGCAACCCCAAGAGGGCACGATGTATCGTGCCGCTACAACGGCGTGGCACGCATTCAGGGGGAAAGTGTGCCGCGGATGGAAGCGTCCACGAGCTGGATCGTGTGGACTACCGGAATCGGGTGGCCTTGGCGGGCTAGCGAGGATTGGAGTTGCAGCAGGCAGCCGGGGTTGCCGGTGGCGACCACCTCAGCGTTCAGTGGCGCGATGAGTTGCGCTTTGCGGTCGCCGAGGGCGTTGGCTGCGTCGGGTTGCACCAGATTGTAGATGCCCGCCGAGCCGCAGCAGATGGCGGCTTCTGGGATTTCGGTTAGCTCGAGGCCGGGAATATTTGCAAGCAATTCGCGGGGTTGCGAGCGAACGCCTTGCGCGTGTTGCAAGTGGCAGGAATCGTGGAAGGCTACGCGCATGCGCAGAGGATTTCGTGTGGCTCGAGGCGATAGCTCGGTGAGAACTTCCGAGATGTCCTTGCACTTCGCGGCGAAGGCTCTGGCGCGATCGGCGTAGTTCGGATCGTCGCGAAGCAGGTGGCCGTATTCCTTTACATTTGAGCCGCAACCTGCGACGTTGGTGACGATGGTGTCGACGTTGGCGCGCTCAAATGCATCGATGGTTTTTCTGGCGAGCGCCAGGGCGCCATCTTCTTCTCCTGCGTGAACCATCAAGGCGCCGCAGCACGGTTGCTCTTGCGGCGCGACGACTTCGCAGCCTTCGGCCGCCAGCACGCGCGCGGTAGCTGCGTTCACCTGCGGAAAGAATTCGCGCTGGACACATCCCAGCAGAAGCCCGACTCGCTTGCGTTGCGTCCCTTGAGCCGGAGTGATTTCCGGGACGCGCTCCTTTTCCGCGAGCTTCGGCATTAACGCTTCCATGGATTGGATGGTTTTTGGAAATAGCTTTAGGAGGCCAGTGCCGCGAACTAGCGACTGCAGACCGGACTTTTGGTAGGCAAGCAGCGGCCAGCGGAGAAGGCGAAGACGGTCCGGCCGCGTGAAGACCGCGAACAGAAATCGGCGATGAAGTTTTTCGCCGAGCGTGCGCGGATGATGGCGTTCGATTTGCGCGCGCGTGGCTTCGATGAGTTTTCCGTAATCGACACCCGAGGGACATGCAGTCATACACGCCATGCAGCCAAGGCAGGAATCAAAATGACTTACCCATTGCGGGTTGATACTCGCGTTGCCTTCGCTGGCGAGCTTCATCAAGTAAATTCGGCCACGCGGCGAGTCCATCTCTTCGTTCCAGAGAACGTAAGTCGGGCAAACGGGCAGGCAGAATCCGCAGTGGACGCAGGTTTCGATGATTTGTTTGGAGGGTGGATGGTGCGCATCGAAGGCGCTGGCCAATGTATTTGCGTCCGGAAGAGTAGTCATAAAAGAGCGCGGCTCGCCGCCACTCGTGAACATAACCGAATGGCAGTCCTGCAGGCAAACGCGGGCTGGGAAGCCAAATCCAATCTTCAGAACTCTGAAGTAATGCTTTTCTCCTGCACCAAATCATTTAGCGGATGGAAGAGGAGTCTGCCGGAGATCGTCGATATCTTTCAGGATGGTGGAGACGATCGACTCCGTAACGGCTTGGCCCTTTTCGCGCGTGGCGAGCGTGGGATCACCCCAAGCTCCGGTTGGCGAATACGTGCCTTTGCCTTGAGGATCGCGAGTGAGGCCACCGGGTTGATGGGGATTGAGATCGCGGGCGGCTTTTTTCATGCGCACAGATTCAGGAGCGATGTAGAGCATCATCGAGGTTTCGATTTCGTCGGCGTGCGTGCCGCCAGACTGGCGAAGTTTTTTCTCGACGGGGTCATCTTTGGTCAGGTCGGTGAAGTGGAGGACGATGCCGTCTTTTGCAAGGTCCGTGGCAGCTTGAGCGAGAGGCCCGAGCGTCGAGATGCCCGTGTTGAGGATGTAGAAGCGGCGCGGGCCGTAGTGCGCCAGAGAATGGATGATGTCCATGATCATGGCGCGGGCGGTGTCCATACTGAGCGAAGTGGAGCCGGGATATTCAAGAAAGGCCGGGTAGAAACTGTAATTGATGGTTGGAGCCACGATAGTGTTCTGCGAAGCGGAAGCGAGGACGCGCTTCTTGAGATATTCGGCCATAAGGAAATCGTTGTTGAGCTGCAAATGGCGGCCGTGCTCTTTGGATTCGGCGCCAAGAGCGATCACGACGACGGCATCGGGTGTGAGGACTCGCTCGGCTTCATCCCACGAGAGAGTTTCGAGAAGCACGGCAGAACTTGCTTGTTGTGGTTGTGGAGTGGCCGAATTGGTTGGCGATTGCGCGGATGTTGGCTGAACAGCGGCGCCTATCACGAAAAGAACAAAAGTAATCCAGCATAGAGATCGGTTTTTGATGACGTTCATAAAGTGGGTGCTCCTCGGTCAGATGCCGCCGACGAAGCGGCTGGGATTCAGCGTGTTTTTTGGATCGAACTGATTCTTCACCGCGCGCATGAGAGGAAGAGCATCGCCGAACTGGCCCCAAGCGTCTATGCGTTGCATCTCGCTAGGATAATGGAGCGCTGCGAGTGAGCCGCCGCTGGCTTCGCGCTCGAAACGAAGATCCGAAAGGAGAGCGCGGAGATTGGCTGACGTAGCATCCAAGCGGAGCCAGCCGATACCGGTGGCTTGCATCGTCAGCTTCCAGTGCGTTTTGCGCGAAGCTGCCATGCGTTGCAGGGTCTCGACGGTGCGCGCGATCGAGGCGGGGAGCGCAGTGATCTTCGCGACCGCTGCCGTCGCAGAATTCGCGGAGTTCCAGATCTCTTGCGATGCCTCCCAGACGGTGGATGGGGCGTCAGTTGCGGAAGCGGGACGGGCGAGTTCTCGTAACTGTGTTTCTTGCGCGGCGATGCCTGCTTCAGTGCCCTCGAAGAGAATGTCCACGAGCGGCTCGGCGTCTTGCGCAATTCGCGCTTGCAGCGCAGTGTGAGCCAGTCTTGAATCCTGAATGGCGAGGATGAGTCGCTGCATCTCTTCGAGATTGCAGCCGGAAATGGAAAGCGTTTTTGAGTTTCTCGGGAGCGGATGGAGGCGAAAGACGGCGCGCGTGATGACGGCGAGAGTGCCGAGAGCGCCGGTGACGAGCTTGGGGAGATCGTAACCCGCGACATTTTTGACGACTTTGCCGCCGCTAGAGGCCAGAGTGCCGTCGGGAAGAGCCAGCGTGACGCCGATGATCAAGTCGCGCAGCGCGCCGAAGCGCAGGCGCAATGAGCCGCTGTCATTCGTCGAGAGAACGCCGCCGATGGTGGCTTGCTCGGGCCAGAGAGGATCGAGGGCGAGGCGTTGACCGTGCTTCGCTAGCGCGGACTGCAATTTTTGGACGGTACAGCCAGCTTCGACGCTGACAGTGAGGTCGGCCCACGGGTGCTCGATAATTTTGTCGAGGCGAATGGTGGAAAGAATGACGTCGGCGCGGGAGGGAGGATTCCCCCAGGAGAGTTTAGTGCCGCCGCCGCGTGCAATCACAGCAAGGCTTGCGTCATTAGCGAAACGAACAGCGGCGGCAAGTTGTTGTTCGTCGCCGGGCTCAAGGACTAGCCGCGGTTGAACACCGCAAACCGCATCGGCCGTAGTGGCAGCGCGGATGGAATCTGCGGCCAGGATGGCGCGAAATTCGTGTTCGATATCGAGCGGGGTCGTCGGCATTTGACCGACTCAGTACATTACAACGGTGGCCTGCCGTCAAGGCGCGTTCCGGAACTGTGCCTGGCAAAACAGAGGCAAAAGCGAGCCAAGTGAATCTGGGTTACGGCGAGTTTCCGATTTGTGTTTGTCGGCATTGGGCACTCAGCTGGACGTAGAATTCGTAACTCAACGAGCTTGACTCGCGTCTATCCAATAGGGCCTCAGTGATCCAAATCAGCGAATCGTCACGATAGTGAGCTGTTGTTTGTTGCCCGGACGGAGGGAACCGATGTTCATCAACGCACGACTTTGCTCTTTCCTGCTCCTATCTGTGTTTTACTCTGCAGCAGCCTCTGCCCAGGAAGCCAGCCCGGCAACTCCATCCGCCAACGATACAATCAATCTTGACGTGGTCGTGACTCCAAAGTCCGGGCCGCCCGTTAGTGGTCTTCAGCAGCAAGACTTCACGGTCTTGGATAACAAAGTTCCTCAGACTATCGTGTCGTTCAAGGCCGTTCGGGGGCGCGAGGCCCCGATCGAGGTCGTGCTTGTTGTCGACGACGTGAACACTGGTCTGGAGCGCATCGCTTTTGAACGTTCGGAGATCGACAAATTCCTGAAGACCGACGGAGGGCAACTCGCCCACCCGGTGGCGCTTGCCTTCCTTGCGGATGCCGGCCTCAAGGTTCAGGACGACTTCTCAACGGATGGCAACGCACTGAGTGCCGCGCTGGATCAATACACCCTGGGTTTACATTCCATTCTCCGTTCCGGCGGGATCTACAGCGCCGTCGAACGGTTCGAGGTTTCGATGAAGGGCCTATATGAACTTGGCACACACGAGGCTGGGCGGCCAGGGCGCAAGATCATTCTGTGGATTTCTCCGGGCTGGCCGCTCCTCTCCGGCCCCGGCGCCCAGGAACAGATAGACGAAAAGCAAGAGCAACAGATCTTCGACAATATCGTCAGTCTGTCGACCTTATTGCGGAAGGGCCGCGTCACCCTGTACAGCATCGACCCTTTAGGCACCGCAGACTTCGGCGGACGTGCTTTCTACTGGCAATCCTTCACCAAGGGAATCAGCAAGGCCAACCAGACCGAATGGGGCGACTTAGCTTTACAAGTAATCGCCACGCAGAGCGGAGGTATGGCTCTTACCGGCAGCAACGACATCACTGCATCCGTGAAACAGTGCCTCGCCGATACCCAGGCTTACTACGAGATCTCCTTCGCTCCGCCCTTGGACCAGAAGCGAGACGAATATCACCACATAGAAATCCATCTTGCCGACAAAAAGCTTACGGCACGCACTCGTCAGGGCTATTACACGCAGCCCTCGCTCCATTAACAACACAATATCGGAGCTCACCTCCATGCCGGCGTTCCACTCGGTAGCAGGCTAGCAGGTGGACCGCTCTCGGGGATGACGAGACTGGTTGATACGCTTTACACTTCAAAGTACTTTCTGTAGGATAGCGCCCATGCCTCAAGCCGCCTCTTCTTCCGGCATTCCAAATCCTGGCCGAAAGCCTGCCGGTTTCGCCAAACGCCTCCTTAAGTTCCTCATTAAAAGCTTTGCCGCACTGGTCTTGCTCGTTGTTGTCGGTCTCATGACGCTGTTCGGCTTATTGCGGCGAGAGCACAGAACAGAAATCACGTTGCCGGCGCCCACGGGCCACTTTGCCGTTGGGCGGACGACGTACACATGGGTTAACAATGCCGAGACGGACGAATTGGCGCCGGCTCCAGGGGCGAAACGGGAGGTCGTGACTTGGATCTGGTACCCCTCCGCGGCTGGGGCATCCGCCGCACCGGCGGAGTATCTGCCCGCGCCGTGGCGGACAGCCCTCGATCAGCATTCAGGCGCTTTGATGAGTCAATTGCTTGCGCGCGATTTGTCGCTGGTACGAACCCATAGCACATCCGATCCAGACGTCTCGCCGGAGCAGCGATCTTATCCAGTGGTGATTATGCGGGCGGGCGGCGGAGCCTTGACTACCGATTACACGACGCTTGCCGAGGATCTGGCGAGTCACGGCTACTTCGTTGTGGGCTTCGACGCCCCTTACAGGACGTTCGTCGTTGTCCTTCCGGACGGCCGCGTCGTCAGCAGACCTCCAGCGAACGATCCCGAGAGTCTTTCAGCCGAAGACGCGAATCGCTTGATCAACAAACTTCTGATCATGTGGACCAGCGATACCTCTTTTGTGGCGAGCCGATTGGAGCAACTGAACGCCGCTGATCCATCTGGCAAATTTACCGGCCGGCTGGACATGCAGCGGCTCGGGATGTTTGGGCATTCGTTCGGCGGCGCACAGACATTGCAATTCTGCCATGACGATTCGCGCTGCAAGGCGGGGATCGATATGGATGGCGCACCCTATGGCAGCGTCGTTCAAGAGGGCCTCAAGCAGCCTTTCCTGTTTCTTCTCAGCGATCAAAGCAGCGAACTGGCCGATCCGGCTAGCAAGCAGATTCATACAGACTTCCAATCCATTTACGAGGGGCTTCCGAACGGACGGCTGTTTGTAACCATTCGCGGAGCAAATCACTTTAGTTTCAGCGATCAGATGCTGGTGAAAAGCCATTACGTAATCGGGCTGCTGCACTTACTGGGCTTGAGCGGCTTGGAATCGCGCCGCGGGCTCGCCATCACGACGGAGTATGTGCATACGTTCTTCGACGTGTATCTGAAGGACGCTCCGGCAGACTTGCTTAACAAGCCTTCGCAGTTCTATCCCGAAGTTCAAGTTGTCGCTCCGTGATGCGAGATCGCGCCGCCCCGGCGGTCGGATTATTACATTTCCGGCGTGCTGGTTGAGTGCTTTCGCTTGTCGACGACCGCCGGGGTGCTATTTTGCGTATACAACAATGACGTGCGTTTGGCCGCGGCATGTGCGGCCGTGGACGAATTGATCTGGTGCACGCGCGTTTGCGAGGCGAGCAGGTTCTGCTTGGCTTTCGGCACGGCTACTTTGGCGGGGGCGCCTTCGTAAACGTCTTGCACACCAGTGTCCGTGAAATGGTCTGGGCTGACTTCCTGCGCTTTGCAGGAGGGCGTGGAAACCAGCAGCATCGCGGCTAGACTTACGGAACCGAACAGGATCGTTCTGGGCAGCAACTGTTTGAAAGTGTTCATGAACTTAGTCCTTTCGTTTTTCGATTTCGAGCGGTTGCCGCGAGTACGGCTCCGTCTTGAGCCATTAGTCTCATACGCAGGTTTGTGTGCCAATGCACGGCGTCTGGACTGGTGGTGGAGAAAAGGTGAACGCATAACGCGAACATTCCAAGGGAGATATTGGCGCGTGCCGGGCGCGGCGGCGCAGCTGGATCGGCGTCAGCAGCTAATGCTCGCACTGTTGCGCAGACGTGCGGCTGCCCACGCGCGCAAAGGAACAACGGCCTGGGTCGGTGGAGATTGCCACGCGCTCGATCAGGAAGCGGCAGTGGAGAGCGGGTTAGTTCTTCTGAGGTGGTTGTAAGAGGGGCGGAGTGACGTCGGGATAATCGCGCAAATACTGCTCGATGGGCTCATTGCGCATCACGACTCGGAATCCGTGGCGCGTATTCACATCGATGGTTTTCTGTAAATCCAATTCCTCAAAGCCGATCACTTGCTCGATAGATTTCGTGCCACTCTCATCGAGCATCGTGAAATGTATCTCGTTGTTCACGAACCAGTAGTCGTTCACGTCATACACCGTGCCGTCGATCAGATAGAGCTGTACAAGCGGGTGGCCATCTTGGCTGTATACGTAAACAGTGTTGTTGTACGTCAGAGGCGGGGCGAGGTAGTGCTCGAAAGAAGTGTATTCAGGAAGGAACCAATCGCCGCAGCCGTAGTTCCAGCCCCAGACCGGGCCGCAGTTCAGCCACCAGGAAGAGTCGAAGCGGTCCCAAAAACCAAAACGGAAAAATGCGGCACGGTTGAAGAAAGAGCGCCGAAAAAATAGAGGTGGGCGCTCCGCAACGCCGCCGAGAGGATGGAAAAACATTGCACGGGAAGCTGGCGCATGAATCACATGCGGCGCGCCTAAATGCGGAGCTCCTACAGAGCCCCCCGTTCGGAAGTGTCCGCCCCCGCCAGCGTGGCCGGCGTGCTGCGCCCACGCAATAGGCGTCTGGAACCAGGCGCAAGCCAGCACGCAGGCAGCAAAAATCAGGATTTTCCTCGGGGTTAAAACAGGAAGAACAACCAGAGCCATATGGGTACCCTCCTTGCAGCTTTGATGCAGAGCTGCGAGGATCGCGCAAGTGCGCGATAGGCAAGTCTAATACTTTGTCGCGTGAATTGCATCCCGGAGTCGCAGCAAGCCAAATATCACCTATCGCGCATCGCAGCGAACGGTGGGCGACGATAAGCATACGCTGCCTATAATCAGACACTGGGATTCCAGCATTCCTTCGGCACCTTGCTCGGACCAATCCTGGTTTGAAGATGCTGTAACCGGACTTTGATTTTCACGTTTTCTCTCGCGATACCGCCCAATGGAGCTTCTGCCGGAACCGTGTTCCTCGAGCCTACTTGAACCGCATCCTCTCCATCCGTCGCCTTCACGCGCACAGCGGTCCCGCTCACTACCGTGCCGGGATCGGTCTCCATCCAGAAAACGGTACTCGCATCGGGGGCAATCACGAGATCGTAGTGAGCACCGCCTTGGACTACGGTCCCAGTGCAGTCGCGGTTCACGGTGTAGGAACCGGTCTGGGTCATCCTGGAGACCGCGCCGTTTATGCTTATTGTGAAGGGGTTAATGAGGCTCCCCTGTCCGTCGTATGTGATCGTTCCAACTGCGGAAACGGGTCCGACGCCCACTACAGTACCCGTTCCGTGCGACATGTAGGTTCCGCGTAAGGTTGCGTTCTGGCGCGGGCAAAGTCCATCCAGATCGGCAGCTTTTAGAGCCGGAACCGTTGCGAACATAATTGTTGCTAATACGCAAGAAGCTAGGAGTTTCATCATGATTGAACTGCCTCCCGTAAAGAGATTTTGAAGTGACCGAAAGCCGGTGCTAGAATCGGCCCGCATCCGGCCTTCCGGCTGTTCCCTACGCACAGTAGCCTGCGGGCAGTCCTGGAAGTCCTCTCGGCGCGCTCACAGAATTCTCTAAAAATTCTCAATAGGATTTAGGAGGGGCGTGAGCGGCGAAAAGGGCTGGCGCGGTGGCTAAAAAAGATATCAGCGATCCTCTTTTAGCTGGCAGAGAGACGGGGAACCCGGATACGCCGCAGATTTATGAATTCGGTCCCTTTCGCCTGGAACCAAACGAGCGAAAGTTATTGCGTGGCAACGAAATAGTAGAGCTTACGCCGAAGGCGTTCGACACCCTGCTAATTTTGGTGCGAAACAGCGGACACCTGCTAGAAAAGGATGAGCTCATCAGCAGGGTTTGGCCCGAGACGTTCGTCGAGGAAGGCAGTCTATCCAACAACATCTTTCTGCTGCGGAAGGCGTTGGGTGAGGAGACTGCGTTCATCGAAACGGTGCCCAAGCGAGGCTACCGCTTTGTTGCCGGCGTGCGGCAGTTGCCGCATGCCGCGCCCCCGCCTCTAGAAAAACCATTCGAGGGTCAACGCGAGTTGGCGAACGAAGTGTCTGCGGACCGGAGTCTGTCGCCACCCGTTGTCGCCGCGATCTCTGCGAATGGCCGCCGGCTGTGGCCCACTCGGGCTGCGATTGCGGTAGTGTTAGTGGTGCTTGTTATGGGCGCTGCCCTCTGGTTACGCGACCCGGCTCGCCCGGCGGACCGCTCGCAGTGGGTTCCGCTCACGAATCTGCCCGATCCGGTGAGCCAGCCGGCGCTCTCGCCGGATGGCCGGATGCTTGCATTTGTCCGCAGTCGCTCCACTTTCTTTGCTCTCGGCGAGGTCTACGTCAAGATATTGCCGGATGGCGAACCCGTACAACTGACACGCGACAGCCTCAAGAAAATGAGCCCTGTATTTTCGCCGGACGGAGCGCACATCGCGTATACCGTGGTGGACCCGCAGTTTAATTGGGACACGTGGTTGGTGCCCGTGCTGGGAGGAGAGCCGCAACGCTTCCTGCGCAACGCCGCTGATCTGACCTGGACGGGTCCGCGGCAGGTGCTGTTTTCGGAGATCAAAGACAGCCCGCATATGGGCATCGTATCGGCCGAGGCAAACCGCTTGGGAGAGCACGATGTCTACGTTCCCTCGAATGATCGCGGGATGGCGCACCGCGCTCAAGCGTCGCCCGACGGGAAATGGGCGCTGTTAGCGGAATTAGGCGGTTACGGCAACTGGGAGCCGTGCCGAGTAGTTCCCATAGATGGGAGTTCGACGGGCCATCAGGTGGGGCCATCGAGCGGTAGCTGCACCTTCGGAGCATGGTCCCCCGATAGCAAATGGGTGTATCTGACCTCCAAGGCCGGAGGGCTATATCATATCTGGCGCCAGCGCTTTCCTGATGGCGTACCGCAGCAATTGACCTCCGGTCTAACTGAGGAGGAAGGCATCGCGATGGCACCGGACGGACGGTCGTTTGTGACGGCGGTAGCGCTGCAGAATATTTCGGTGTGGGTTCATGATGGGCGTGGCGAGCGGCAACTTTCCCGGCTCGAAGGCAACGCCGCGTACGCGAAGTTTACACCGGATGGTAAGAAGCTTTGTTATCGGATTGTACAGGAAGTTCCGCGGTTCGGGACCGTCAGAGATCCAGGGGAAGTATGGGTAGCGGACTTGAACTCCGGGCTTTCCGAGCCACTGGCTCCTGGCTTTCAACCTCACGACTATGATATCTCCGCTGACGGTAAGCAAGTGGTCATGGAGGCTGACGACAACGAAGGGAAGCCGCGGCTTTGGATTGCGTCGTTTGAACGGGAATCGCCACCACGGCCAATCCCGAATGTGGAGGGTCGGTCAGCTATGTTCGGGCCAAGCGGCGAAATCTTCTTTCGTCGCATAGAGGGGTCCTCGGGGTTTGTGTACCGCGTTCGCCCGGACGGAACGGGACTGCGGAAGGCGCTAGAACAGCCGGTCTTCGCTGTGAGTGGTATCTCGCCAGACGGTCGGTGGATCGAGGCATGGGCACCGCTTCCGGGCAACAAACCGGCGGCTGTTCAGGTCTTTCCGCTGGACGGGGGGACTCCTGTCCTCATCGGTAGTAACACCTGGCTGCAGTGGTCTCCAGGCGGAGACACGTTGTGGATTTCCGGCGGAGCGATTACGGACGGCCGGACGTATATCATCCCGCTGCGGCGGGGCCAGGTTTTGCCACCCATACCGGCGGGGGGATTTCGTTCCGAGCAGGAAGTAGCACTCCTGAAGGGAGCGCGAAGCATTGATGCCACAGGGGCACCCGGTCCGAGTCCTGACGTCTATGCGTTCTATCGCGGCACGATCCAGCGGAACCTGTACCGCATCCCGATCCCATGAGTCTGCGATGATTCCCAGCCGACTCTGAACCCATCACGAGAGGCAACCCTCGAACGACAAGTCTCGCCGTGATGGAAAGATCATGTCGCTCGTTTCTGACGCGGGCCGGTCTCATATTATGTTGAATGACATTAGAAGCGGTCGGCGGCGCCGGAGAGTTCGGAGGGATGGGGGGTGTATTCGCCGGGTTTTTCGCCGCAGAGGCGCGGGGTGGGGAAAACTTTAGTGGGATTGCTTAGTTGGAGGGGGTCGAAAGCGCAGCGGACGCGTTGCATCGTGGCGAGGTCGGGTTCGGCGAACATTTTGGACATGGCGTATTTTTTGTCCTGGCCTACCCCGTGTTCGCCGGTGATGGAGCCGCCCGCGGCGATGCAGAGGTCGAGGATCTTGGCGGAGAGAGATTCGGCGGCGTGTTGCTGGCCGGGGATGCTGGCGTCGTATAGGACGAGCGGGTGGAGGTTGCCGTCGCCGGCGTGGAAGACGTTGGCGACGCGGATGCCTGCTGCGGCGCTGAGGCGCGAGATTTCGCTCATCACTTGCGGGAGGGCGGTGCGGGGTATAACGCCGTCCTGGACGATGTAGTTGGGGGAGATGCGGCCCATGGCGGCGAAGGCAGCTTTGCGGCCTTTCCAGACGAGGGCGCGCTCGGCGTCGGATTGCGCGACGCGAATTTCGGAAGCCGCGTGGGCGCGGCAGATTTCGTTGACGTGGGCCATCAGGGATTCGACTTCGGCGATGGGGCCGTCGAGCTCGACGAGGAGCAGCGCGCCGCACATCGGATAGTTGGCGTGGACGGCGGCTTCGGCGGCTTGGATGGCGAGGTTGTCCATCATTTCGATGGCGGCGGGGAGCATGCCAGCGGCGATGATGCTGCTGACGGCGGCGCCGGCTTCGTTGGTGTCTGGGAAAGCGGCGAGAAGGGTTTGCACGCATTCGGGGCGCTTGACGATGCGGAGAATCATTTTGGTTGCGATGCCGAGAGTGCCTTCGGAGCCGACGAAAACACCGAGTAGATCGTAGCCGGGAGTGTCGAGGGCTTTTCCGCCGAGGTGGACTAGGGTGCCGTTGGGGAGGACGACTTCCAGGCCAAGGACGTGCGTGGTGGTGAAGCCGTATTTCAGGCAATGGGCGCCGCCGGAGTTTTCGGCGACGTTGCCGCCGATGCTGCAGATGGATTGCGAGGAGGGGTCGGGGGCATAGAAATAGTTTTGCGGCGAGACCCGGGCGGTTACGTCGAGATTGATGACTCCGGGCTCGACGACGACCCGGGCGTTGGGAAGATCGACTTCGAGGATGCGATTCATGCGCGCGAGGCTGATGACGATGCCGTTTTCGACGGGAAGCGCTCCGCCGCTTAGGCCGGTGCCGGAGCCGCGGGCTACGAAGGGGATGCGTTCGCGATGGCATAGGCGGAGGATGGCTTGGACTTCGGCGGTGGAAGAGGGGAGAAGGACGGCTTGGGGCATGGTGCGAAAATTGGTTAGCGCGTCGGAATCGTAGGTGTGGAGTTCTTCGGGGGAAGTGATGACGGCGCGGGGGCCGGTGATGGCGCGGAGTTCAGTGAGGAGGGAGGCGTTCATGATCGGGTTTATCGCTGGTTGGCACCGAGCCGTCGTTCAGCTTTTCCAATTTTGCCAATTGCTCCCGCACTTGGTCGTTATCTCTCCCATGCGGAACCAGGGCCAAGTAAGTTTGTATCTCCGCGATCGCAAGAGCGTAGTTATTTTTTCGAGCATAGATTTTCGCGAGTAAGAGATGTAGCTGAGGATAATGAGTGCGCAGGTCCAGGTGTTCCGCCTTGAGACCACTCTTTTCAGCGTCGTCGAACTTGTTAAGCATGTAATTTGCCGTCGCGTCATAGAAATAGGCGTCGCCGTAATTCACAGGATCGAGATCCAGGATGTAACCAGTGAAGGCCTCGTGATTAAGATTCAAGGGATCGAGGTCCAAGATGTGACCAGTTAGATTAAGAACCTCGGTCCAATTTCCAGTCTGGAAGGCCATTGATGCGAGCGACAGGTAAGGCGGCAGGAACCTGGGATTGAGAGTCGTGGCTTGTGTATACGCTTTGCGAGCAGCGTCCGTCTGATTTTCTTTCTCTAAAACAATGCCCAACATATACCAAGCGTTCAGGAAGCTGGGGTAAATCGCCACCGCAGTTTCAAAGTATTTGCGCGCATCGGCAAATTTGCGGTTCCTCTCGGCCTGGAGGCCTTTTTCGTAAGCCGTTCTGGCATCTTTGGGCGCCAAGTAGGGCGTGGCGCTCAGCGTCGCGCCTTCAATCTTTGTCGCTCTTTGCACTACGATAAGGCCTACGTCAATGCTCATATTGAAGGTATCAAACTCCAGAAGGTTGACGACACTGGAACGAAAACCCGAGGCCGAGATTCGTAGCTCACATTTCATCAACTCGGTTCGTGGAATCCCTCCCATGAGCGAATCCTTGGTAGCCACGCCAATTGAAGAAGTCGATTCGGCGGTAGCTTCAGGAAAAGAATCGGTCCTCGATCCCAATTGCATACTGAAATCGCCATGAGGAGATGCATAGACGTCTTGACGCACCCTGTTGTCGCAAACTCGCTCAACCAAAACATCGTTTGGAATAGATGAACCGTCGTGCGTTGCAACGCGTCCCCGTAGATACATCACAAGATTCGCGTTCGATTCACTTGGGTCCGAAGTCGGGGTTGAGGGAACCGCTGGACGGCTTGGGGCAGTGGGAGGAGGAGGTGGCGGCGGCGGAGCTCCGGGCTTCTGCGCCACTGTGTCTGGCGCCAGTAGTGCCATTGCGATCGCCAGCGGGACGAAAATGCGTATGCGGTAGCTCATCGATCGATGCCTGGGGTGGCGGGATCAGAGGTCTTAACTCTTAAACTGTAGGGCGAATATAAGTTCGAGTCAAGGCTCCCGATTTGAATAACGGCACAGCTTGGATACGAGAAACGAGTGAGTAGTGAGCAGTGGGTAAGTGAGTAGGGCAGCAGTGGTCCGCCGCTGCGGGCAGGCCCTTCGGGGCTCAAGGTGAACGAGCGGGCGGGAGCGAAAAGCACAGGCTGAAGCCTGTGCCACCAGGCCCCCCTCCCGGTTTTTTTGGAAGTGTTCATTCTAAAGGGTTTATGGAAGTGCGGATTTTAAAGGGCTTAGGAAAGCGGCGAGTGAGGAGCCAAGAAAATTGAGGGTGCGGAAGGGGCACCCCCTTGGTGACGGAAACTGTGCGGAAGCGACTGATGCGAAGGAGTTTAGAAGTGGAGTGATGTGCCGGGTTGTGTCGAGTTCGGGAGGGAAAGGAAGTAAAGGAGGTTGAGGAGGTAAAGGAGAGGAGGAGCGGGTGGTGCGCGGAAGGGCAGGGCGGGACGAGGTTCCTTCGAGGCTGAGGGCAAACACGGGGAATGATAGCACGGAATGTGATAACTGTCAAGGTAATGGTACTAAATTTGTATCCTTCGAATTGAGACGAAATAAGTGGAATGGATGGAAGGGGTTGGCGGGAATTTGGGAGTTTCGTGAGACGAAAACCGAAAAAAGTCTCGGGTGGCTGGCGAAGAAACTGGAAAACGTCCCGTCTGTCCCTGGGTCTCACGGTGGGACAAGGATGGGGAGATGGGAGCTGCAGTCTTACTCGTCCAAAACAAATGTCAGCAATGACTTGTTGATCTTGATCTTACGGTTGTGGTATTCGATGAAACCCAGTTTTCTAAATTTGTTCATAAAGAAATTCACGCGAGAGCGCGTAGAGCCGATTATTTCCGACAAAGTCTCCTGGGAAATAGTTGGCAGTTCGTCGTCTAGCTGGTGCTGCACTTTTCCATAACGGCCGAGTGCGAGCAGCGTTCGGGCGAGCCGCTTCTCGGACGAATTGAAGAGCTGATCGATTAAAGCTTCCTCGACGCGATTTTTATGATTGAGTATAAACCCGACAAAAGAGTCCGACAATTTGTCCCGTGTACGGATCATGCCAAGCAATTCGTTTTTGTCGATGGCAAGAATAGAAGTCGGCGTAATGGCGGTAGCCGTACCCATGCGGACAGACTGACCAGCCATGCAGCCCTCGCCAAAAAAATCGCTCGGACCAAGCATCGCGACTACAGCCACCTTACCCGTTGCGCTAACCACAGAGAATTTTACGTTTCCCTTTTGGATGTACATGACGCTGTGGGCCGCGTCACCTTGGTTGTAAATCTGCTCGTCTTTCTCAAACTCAGCAACCTTCCTTGCCATTCCCGAAGTATGGAAAAAGGCCTGCGGTTGGAGCGATTCCGTATTGGATTTCTTTATTTTCATGCGGGCGCCGCGAGCGGCCCAACTGGAAGTGAATTCAGTTAGTATCCTTTCTGGGTGTTTCGACTGGCAGGAAGCAGAGGATCTGCTGCTTTAACTGCGCATCTACTTCATCCGCGATAGTCACCACGTCTGGAAGCAACTTGCTGAATATCACGCGATGCTCATTCTTGTGCAGCGTCGAGAAAATGCTGACCTGCAGGATTCGGGATTCATCTACGACCATGGCGGCGGTGTACCCTTGTTTTCTTCGCAGCTCTCCGTGATGACTCGCAGCGACCGAAACCGGTGCTTTTGTTCTTTTGTCGAGGCGCAGCCTGGCAATCACGTCATGGAGGAGTCTCGGAAGATGGCCGGTGCGTTCCTCGAAATTCAGCCGGATTCGGGCGAGCTCCGGCTCTTTCTCCACAAGCCCGATCCACTCATGAATCGTAGGGTCGAGTTGCTGCTCAAGAATGTCGGCCACGGACTCTGTAGCCGTAGACGCAGGAGGGGACACGTTGCCGCCCACAGGTGAAACTGGAATTTTCGTCAAGGTAACCTCCGTCTTAATCCGCACTTAGTATTCCACTCCGACGCCTGCAAGGCTGTCCCATAAGGGATACGTTCCTAACCGGAGAAACGGTCTTCCGGGAGGGTGATTACGCGAATGTCGTATACATTGGAAAAGGCGCTGTGAAATTCAATGGTTAGCTA